>Ga0179593_1357616_pt1 | contig 21737 bp, 22 predicted proteins | sample CZODoug2_1_08_16_FD_185931 | JGI IMG/M metagenome (GOLD analysis project Ga0179593, IMG submission 185931) | Vadose zone soil fungal communities from Angelo Coast Range Reserve, California, USA - CZODoug2_1_08_16fungal (PacBio error correction) | ecosystem: Environmental > Terrestrial > Soil >...
AGACCGAGAAACACGGAGCCAAAGGGGATAGCCGGCCAGCTCGCGGCCGGGTCGAACGAGGAAAAAACGGTGTGAAGGGAATCGATAGGGGAAGGGGAAGCCAGGGACCCTTGAGTAAGGGAAAGAGAGGGAAACGAAAGCAGGGAACAAGCGGCCGGGGAGATTGGGGAAAAATGTTAACCGAGCCTCGGCATTCACGGAAATCGGTGGGGGGAAAAAAAAGTGTGCCTAGCCATCTCAGACTACACTTGGCAAAAACGACGAGAAGCAACGGAAATACAGGAAAAAAAAAAAGCTTGATAATCGGCACGCAAAGGGAGGAACACCAGAGGGCAAAGCAATGGAAAGTGGTTGGAAATGACCCGGGAAACCGCTGAGAAAAAAGGATAGAAAACGTCAAACGGGGAAACACAGTTGGTTAGACTAGGGTCCCGGTTGGTATCAGCGAAAAGTCCGAAGGTGGGGATGACACGAGTAGAGAATGGTATAAGCCCCTAGTCTTGGTTGGGGAAACGTTAGTACAAATACTCACTTGAATGATTTTCAGGTGCAACCCAAAAACCACCGCAAAAGGGGCCTCAAATCAAGGGCAAAACCTCAGTAGAGGGGGGAGGAGGAGGGTTTTCACACAAAGAGCAGACCTTGGTGCTTCGGACGGCAAGAGATCGATGCAAGGTGGATGATCCGGGGAGTAACGTGGGTGCGGGCAGGGGGGGAAGTCCGAAAAGAGGAGGGCGCCACTCAAACGAGGGATGTCACGGTCGACAACAGGCAGAAAGAAATGTCGGCCAAAGACTGCGTCAAGAACGGCGTACGTACGACATCGCGTCGGGGGGGTAACGCCCGGGGGGAAAAAAAAAACAACGCGACCGGAAAGCCAACCTACCCATGACCAACCCCCAAAAAGAACACACCCTGCCCCGCGATCCTCCCCCGCGCCCCAGAGAGGATCCCATGCACTCATCACCGCCCGCCTCGGGAAGCAATGTGAGAAAGCCGCGCGGGCGGTGGCCGGGAGTGCTGGGGGGCTGGGGGAGTTAGAACCATTCCCCTGTGGGACCATGAGGATAAGAACGAGGCGGATAAGGACGGCGGCTGAAGCAGAGGTCCGGGGACCTTGGGAGTGGTGTTGTTTTATGAGTAAGGCGCCGCCACGCCTAGCGCCGTACTCGGAAGCGTTTCGCCAAAAGCTGGTGGGGGCGACCGGGCAGGACCGGAGGAGAGGCCGAGACCCCAAGACAGGCACGGGTCTTCAGGAAGGGGCATACGTTAAACCACCAATCGGGTTGGAAAAAAGGTGGAGAAAAAAACAAGGGGGTGGTTGGTAAGGGAAGGAGGCAAAAGAAGGAAATCAGGGGGGGGGGATTAACAAAACTCCTCTGAAGAAAAGTGTGGAGTCGGAGAACAAGACGCCGGGGGCGGAAAAAATCCCCGTCGAAAAAATATGATCTCCAAAACCAGACGCCTCAAGATACAACAGAGTGCGGGGGGGTAGGGGACGGGAAACGGTGGAGGGGTACTCTTCCAATCATGCAGGGGAAAGTGGCTAAAAAAGATGGAAGAACAGCTTAAACAAAAACAAGGTCAAGGTCGGAGGGAGTAATTATAGATCAGAGAACGGTCCAGCCATAAAAAAACGGCACACAAAGCCATTCGAGGGACTGGCCAGTATTTCACCAAATCCATCACGCGGACAAAAAAAAATTAACACCTAGACGCTTTGGAGGTCATCGACACGGGAAGAAAGAAAATCATTCCACGGCGAAAGGCCAGCGCAAAGGGCAAAAAACAAAACTCAGGGGGGGCAGGAAGACGAGAAAAACCCCGCAGATGCGAAAAGGGTGTTAGGGAGGCCAAAAAAGGGGGAAGTACCTGCCGAAGTGTGGGAACGATCCGAAACAAAAAAAAAACCGTTTTGTGCTAAGGGAAAAAAGAAAACAGGTTGTGTGGTTTTTACACGATTTGAAAGGGGAAGGGAACAGCTCATTACTGAGGTGGGGAGGAAGTCCGGGGGCGAAAATCTACGGGGGGTGGTTACGAACGCAACGAAGTCCCGGGATCAGGGGAAGTTGTAACTAGGATGAAAGCCGGGGGAGCTTTATTCCAAGAAACTGAATATGGGTGAACCTGGGGAAGAGAGACGTCCTAACGTAGACATTAAGGTAATAAAACTCACATCAAAGGGCAATATAGGAAGCGTTGCCGTCAAAAGAACAAGAGACAATAGAGATGGGGTTTCTAAAATAAAAAAAAAAAAGACTCAAAAATCGGGAAACCTAGGCGTGGAAGGATTCCGACACCCCCGGAAGGAGGTGTACTCCTGGGGAAGAAGTCAATTGAAAAAAGGGGTCCACGATAAAGAAAGTTCACAAAACTAATCAGGTCGAAAGAAGGCCGGGGAGAAACTGCAGCCCGGTACCTAGAAAAAATGAAAAAAATTCTCTCGAAAAAATCCAGTACCTGTCAAATTTTTCCAGGGAACAAGGCAAGGGGGATAGGGACCCCAGCCAATCTACGTTTTCGCCACCAGGTAGGGGGGAAGAAACTCCAAAAGGAGGATGCAGGGACGCCTGGTGAATCCTGGCGTCCCAAACGAAATGGGGTGGATGCATGAAATCGAAATAGAAAGGAGCCAACAAAACGGCACAAAAGTCTACTTAGAGGAGATGAAAAAAAAAAAGGCTACGACTGGTTCGAACATGTAAACCCGTGGGGGAGGGGGGGGAAAAACTAATTGTCTTCGCTTCACACAGATGGGGGCGGGGGAAGGGTACACCGGCATCATCTTCAACAAAAAAAAAAGGGGCCAGAGAGCGCCCCCCCCCCCCCTGTAAAGGCTGGAAGCTAAGAAAAAGGGACGTGTCTGGGGGGCCCCCTGGTAGGCAAAATCAAGGCCCCGCAGCCGATGCAATGGTGTGAGGGGAGGTCTCTATGTGATCGGGGAAAACGAAGAGGGGGACGAAATAAACCGTTGGGTTTCGGACTGGACGTAGAAGGGCAGCCGAGCGGGGGGGGGGGGGGGGGGGGGGGGGGGGGGGGAGGGGGGGGGGGGGGGGGGGGGGGGGGGGGGGGGGGGGGGGGGGGGGGGGGGGGGGGGGGGGGGGGGGGGGGGGGGGGGGGGGGGGGGGGGGGGGGGGGGTTGGCGCAAGTCATTCACGCTTAAGTGCTGGGGGGGGGAAAAGTGTAAAACTAAAAAGTAAGTGTGTGGGAGCAAAGAATAAGGGAAAGTGCAAAGAAAAAGAGTTATTCAATGCCTAGAACTTGACGGGTAATAACAGATGTGAGTTCTTCAGGTGGATCAGAGAGAAATAACAAAAAAAAGTGGCAAAAAAAATAAAAATCTGGACGGGAGGCTGGGCGGGGATGGAGAGGCTAGTTTTGAAGTAGAGTATGACGGGGGAGGTGATGAAAAAATAACATCGTCAGTCTGTACGGGGCGGGGAAGGAAAATTGGGCCTTCCTTGGGGATGAAAGATCAAACGGTCGTCAAGGGAGGTGCTGATGAGGCCCACGAGGGAATCCAAAGGGGAAAAACACGGGAACTTTTAGAGACAGTCTCAACATAAGACGCCAGGTGGATGGCCAGGAGCCTCACGAGCCAGGGGCATTATTGAGGTGGACCTCGGGGCAGACAAAAAAAAAACATGGGTTTTATAAGTTAATATCCTAGGAAGAAGATTGTGAGGACCAATATATACGTGAAACGGGGGCAGGGAAAAGGCCCATGGTCGGGAAAAAAAAAAAAAAAAAAAAAAAAAAAAAAGAAAGAAAAAAAACGATGGGGAAGGGGTTGGGGGGTCTGGTTGACAGGTGTCGGTAAAATAGAAAGAAAAAGACAGAGGACGTTTGAACTGTTACGAACGCAGCAAACGGGTGGCGTTCTTTCGGAAAGGTACCTACATAACTAGAGGGGGGAGAGGAAGGACTGGAAGCAAACAAAATTTCGACCAGGGGGGATGGAAAAAAGGAAAAAATAGGGACGATTGCAACGGGTTTCGGGGAGGGGGACCGTGTGAAAGGAACCCAACAAAGGGTTTGGAACTTTGGACGTAAATAACAATCTAGTATCGCGAAGGTGAAAGGCGGGTATTCCCACGCAGTACTTGGAGGGCAAACCAAGGAGAAAGTGGGATGCAGAAACGTAACGTCACTTCTGTGATCAAAAAAAGGTGGTTTCAGAAAGAAGACGTCGCCAGCACCTAAGACACTAGAAGCAAACCGGCTGACTTGGGGGTGGAAAGGGAAAAAGACAGTACTAGGAAGAAGGGGCGGGGCCGGGGGAGGGGGGTGCGCAAGAAAGGAGAATGTGTGTGGGGAACCTATCAGTGTTGTGGGGTATAAACGTGAGAAAAAAAACGTCCTGGTACAGATGGTCCCAAACCCACAAGGAATACGGGACAGGGGGATCTAAGAAAGAACATCGGTTGCTAAAAGGGTAAACACAGGTGCAAAGGAACCCACGGAAAGCAAAGAAATTGTCATTGGGTAAAAAAACATCAAAAAAGAAAATGGTCCGGGGGAAAAAAACGGGTGTTGAAAAGTTCTCTGGGGATAACTTTACCACAGGAGACGGGGGGGGGGAGGCCGACCGAAAAAGAGTGATTAATATCCTTGGGGAATAGACAAATATCATCCACAAGGCCAAGAAGGACTTGCAGAGGGGAAAACGTAAGGGACCTTCCCACACAAACCCTGGCAAAGAAAAGAGGTTGTTGGGAGTCCGGAGTGGAAAAACTAGGGATGGTCAAAAAAGGAAAACACACAGAACTAGGAGAGGTCCCTGATCAAAAGAAAGAATGAACCGGACTTTACCTCGGGGGCATCGGGGAGGACGGGTTTTCCAGCTCAATGTGGGAGTTAAATTGCTTTGCACAGGGGGAAAAAGCCCAGGGGGGAAAAGTCAAGGTGCAGACCTAACAAACACGACTTCGCAAAGGTGAATGCCGGACTCAATTGAAATTCTATAACACAGGATAAAGGAACCGAAATTTGAGGGAAAAAACACCATTGCCTATAGTAAAGTGCCCCTGGAAAAGAATAAGGGGTCAATCTCACTAAGAACAGCAAAAACACGAGGCGCCCAGTCTGCATCGGAAGGAAAACAACACCAACCCCACAACAACCCCCCCCCCCCCACCCCCCCCACCCAACACCCACCCCCCAAGGGGTCTGGGAATCCATCGAGAGGGTTCCAAAAAAAGAATGGGACAACGGGCGGGGGCGGGAAAGAAAAAGAGGGGAAAGAAGATCTACAAGGGCCAAAGAGAAAACGGATTACAATCTTCAGAAGGGCGCCGAGGGGTGGACCCATTCATTTAGAAGTCTAGGAAAGAGAGAAAACAAAAAAACCGGAGGGGTGAAAAGATGAAGAAGAGCGCAATCCTGGCTAAAGGGCACGGGCATCGGCGACACGTCGGGTGGCTAGGTCATCTGAAACGGAAGTCTCTAAGCGGACGGAGACACGACGTTGTTCCAAAGAGTAGGGTTGGAAACGAGAAGTAACATACCAAACGGAACCGTGAGGCCCTCGAGTAAGAAGTAAGCTCTCCAAGGGGGTGCAACACAATACAGGAAACTTCGGAAACAGGGGGCACAGTCAAGAAGTCAGAAAAAAGTCAACCGGCGGTAGCAGTTGGAGAGAAAAAGATCAAAAATCTCTGGTCATGTCCTAAGCACGGGGGGGGGGGACACGTGAGGGAGGACATTGCTTGCCGCACGCGTAGAACTTCGCCCACTGAACGTAGAAAAAAAAAAGATCCCATTCCAGGAAAAGTGTTCCGGTCAGAGAAGACAAAAAAACTTCAACTTCCAAGAAGGAACGGTGGGTTTGAGAGTTCAACTAATGGGGGGGTGGGGTAAAGAAAAGGACACCGCAAAGCCACGGGGACATCATCACTCGTGAAAAAAATCGACACAGGTTCTAGGGGCGCTGAGAGGGAGAGGTCTCAATCGAGGAACAAATCAACATGCCGTGGCTTCCGCCGGGAGCCCTGAACAAACATTTGTCCCACGTAACATAAGGAACTGTACTGGAAAGATGAGAAAAAGCCGGGGACGTCCATGGGCCAGTGGGTTAGAAAGGCAAAAAGATTTTTCTTGAAAAAACGAGCAAAAAATACAGAAATGGCACAGTGAAACAATAACACAACTGGGGGGATGTGGTCGAAAGTGGCTACTCCACAAAAGGGAGTCTGTCACAGACACCCCAACACCATCGAGGGGGGGAAAAATCCGGACGACGGATTACAAAGACACTTGGGTCTACACCAAAAGCAACGCAAACGGATCAAAGCAACGCTAAAAAGGGATATGAAGAGCGAACAACTTGGGGGACTTGAAAAAATTCACCAGAAAGGGCCGAACCGACCCGGCGGAAACTGGTCAACAAAAAAAATGCTGATCGTAAAAGAAGGAAAGAGGGTGGGAAATAAGCCTTCAAAAAAAGAGAAGATATCCTCACTTTGAACTAAGAACAACTCCCAAAAGGGGGGGGGAAAGAAAGGGTTCCATCAAGAAAAACAATCAAATATTTTTCGGGCACAGAAAACGTAGAGATATAGAATCCTACTACCATTCAATAGGAAAAGGTCAAACTTTCATTGAAGAAAACAAAGAAAAGTGCTTCAGGAGCGTACAAACGGCTATCATGGACGTCACAAAGTCGAAGAAGAAAGCACATTCAGGAAAACCACAACCCTACAAATCACAATCGGCCCATGGAGGTCAACGGGAAAAAATACAACGAAAAAGATCAGGGGGAAAGAACTCTACTGCCTATCAACTTCTCAAAACACCGATTGGAAAGGGACTGAATCAATAAGGTGGCTCTTGGCACGAGGGAGATCGACGGGAAATGCGGGAGGGATCACGATCAAACATAATGATGGTATCAAAAAAACGTCCATCCGATTGGGAAGACTAGCAACGCCAGAAGGGAAAGTGTATCGGGGGGCCACCACTTCCAAAAAAAAATGAAAGCAAGGGAACGCGCAAAGAGGGAAGGAAGATTATCCAACGTTACAACAATCGCAAAACGTGACGCACCAGAGACTAAAAGGAAACTAAGAAATACTAAGGTCAGATTCTGGGGGGGGGGTTTTAAATATATAATTACTGAACCAACAAGAAGAACAAAAGACGGATTCAGACTGGCTCATTTAGCGAAGTGACAGAAAGAGAGTAAAATTCGCCAGGGGAGGGAGAAAAAGTGTAAAGGAGGGGGGTAACTGGTTAAAAGGGAAAAGAACTTCAAAGGACGAAGACGCAAAGCTCCCCAAGCAGACCGCTGCCCTGATAAGGGTTAAAGGAAACGCAAAAAAAAAGAAAGGTAGAGAGGAGGGAACGAAAATAATTCCAAACTGCGCGAAACGAGGAAGCAACAAAAAACAAAAGAAAAAAAGATATTGACTGCTTTAATGTATACTCCAACCTGGGAAAAGGAGCCTGAAAGTAAGGTGAAGAGGGAAAATATCAGTTCCTTCAAGATCAATGGCACTAATCAAGAAAAAAAGGGGGGTAAAAGAAGTAGGCAGCAGAACTCCAGGAGAAGAACCCGACGGGGGGGGAACTTGGTTAAGAACACCTAAATCATAACACTCTCACTGGGAAAAAACTTTTTCACGTCTCTCCAGAACGAAGAGGAGGGAAAGAATGGAGAAATCGGCTTAAACTTCCCTTAAAAAAAGACTAAGAGTTAGCTAATGGTTTATGAACAGATGAGAAACATACAGATGAACTTCGAAAGTGAAAAGGTTAACTGAAGGGGTATGGTAGACAGTCTATCCTAAGGTAAAAAGGAACACTTCTGATTTCGTCAATACTTCGAAAGGGAACAAGGGTCGTGCGGGTGACAGTGTTGAGAGGAACGACAATTGAAAGGGGCCAGGGACAAAAAGACGTCGGAATCATCCTTTTCAAAAAAAAAAAATCAAAGGCTTGACGAGTCCAGGCTGGGACTTAAGACAAAAAAAAAAAAAAAATGAAAAAGCTGGGAGGGAGGGGAAAACGGCAAAGAAATCTGGAATGTCCCTTGGATAAGGGGGGGTAGGGTACGGGGGAGACCTTAGAAAAAGTCGAGTGTAGGGACGGCCCCTGGGACGGACATTGGAAACTTAGGGGAGAAAAAGGGGGGGGATGAAGAAGGGGTGAGCCAAGAAAATGGACGGTCTGGGAAAAAGAAGTAGTAGAAAAATCTAGTGGAACTATTTTCAAACCACGGAACGGAAATAACCGCCCACTGGACCTTACGCAAGGGACAGCAGTGTAACAACATAGGTGGTTCATGTGGGCCAAAAACTGTGGGTGTGAACAAAATAGAAGCCAAAACGAAAAGAAGACTGGGCTAAATAAAAGGGAATCCGCACAAAAAAAAAATGGGGGGGAATTCGGCGAACGCGGAGGGAAATGGCTCTCACCCAAGGGAGGAAGTACTGACCCTAAAGGAAAGAAATTACATAAAAAAAGGGAGTGTAAACTGAGGGGAAGTGAATGGTAGGGGTGGAACTCGGCCAACAGAATTCAAAAGTGTCCAGGGTGCAGAAAGAGCGATATCTCAACAACACCAACCAACTTATTGAAAGAAGAAGGAAGACGAGGAATTCGAAAAAGGGGCCCAAGATTGGGGGTCAGCAGGGGGAAGGTCCCATAATAAATGTCCCAGAAGACACGAAACAGATTGTATGGGGAAAAAAAGTACTAGGATCTTATATAAGAGGAGAAGAGGCGCAGGTCAGAAAGTGCTTTCATCAACACTTCAACAAAACACGTATCTAAAGAATTGGGGAAATTATCCAGATGGAAATGGAAGGTAAGGTGCCAGAAAAAGTGCAAAAAACACAACCACCGTTGGGGCTCAACAATGGAAAAAAAAAAAAGGATGGGGGGTGACAATTAAAAAGGTTTCGGGAAGGAAGAAGCCTGAGAGGAGGAAAGGACACACTTGAGACCTAGAGAGTTTTCACGCAAATTGAAGTAAAAAGGAAATGAAAAAAAAGGGCGGTGCCGAAAATGGGAGGGAGAGCCGGGGAAATAGAAACTGGATGAACCAAAGAGGACCAGGAGTTTACGAAGGAATTCGAAAAGGGACCTGGAAAAAAAAGGAAAAGAAAAAAGAAAATAATAAAAAAGGGCAGAGTTTGAGTTTGCCATGGAAACCCTCAAAAGCAATTAACTAGCGAACATTGACGAACCAAAGAAAAAAACAGAGATAAAAGAAGCAAAATGTGTGACACAGTCGTAAGCAGTTCTTTTGGCAATCTGAAAAAAGAATCCGGGGAAAGGAGTAAATATGGGGGTACACTCAAATTCACCCACTGAAGCTGGAACGGAAAGAAAAAGGGGTGACTGAAACTTAACCTCTACAAACTGGAAAAAGGAATCAGGAGAAAAAAAAACAATTAAAAGAGAAAATGCAAAGGGAACCTTAAAGGGTCAAGGGTCCGAAGTCCGCACGGGAGACGTTCGACCTAGTTTCATGGGCAAGAAACCAGGAGAAGTGGCGCAGGGGGGGGGGGGGGGGACACTGACACGTAAGGTGATGACAGAGGCACTAAAGGGGCCAAAAAGGAAAGAGGGGGGGGAAAAAACGTAAAGAAAAGAAGAGGGGCTCATCAGGTCAAAGGAAAAAAGTTCCAAACGATGGGGGCTTTGAAGGGCTCATATTAAGGTCCAAAAGGCGTACAAAGTCCACCTTCATCCTCTTGTCAAAAAAGGTGGGAAGCTCCACGAGCTTGTTCAAAAACGAAAGAAACCCTAAGAGAAAGGAAACGTGAAAGGCGGGCTGACATCCAAAAGGCCCGCTCTTCAAAAGTTGTCACTCGGTACAAAAGAAAAAAAACCGTGGGAACGAAAACCGGACAGAGAGCCAAATTGCCACGGCACTCTAACAAGTTGGGTTTTCGGGAAATGGAACGGAGAACGGCCGAGAGGACTGGGGCTCGAAAAGTCAAGGGCAGAGTGAAGGGAAGGAATTCAAAAAACAGGGGAAACGCCCCGTACAGTGGATGGAAAATTACCAGCCTCCAACAGTGAAGATTGAGTAAGGGAGAGGGAAAAAAGACAAGCTGAGGGGAAAGAAAGATTGTGTGGGGGGCTTCCGGGGGGGTCACGGCAAAAACCCCTATCAGTGGAAACCAGCAGATGAGTGAACATCCCTTTCGGCAAACTGAATCTCGGCTGGGGAAAGAAAGGAGAGGCGCTCCACACTAAAAAATCGAAGACCGACGGCGGCGGGGATCGTCTAAAGGGGCGGGTGGGTTATATATGAACGGAAGGGAGGGGAAAGGGGGAATAGGAAAAGGAAAATCATAAATCGCCTGGATGAAGGGTCAAATTTTCTCTCTCACCAAAAAACCCTATAAAAGGGGAGGACGAGCCTCAAGGAACAATAACCAGGTGCTGCAAAAGGGGGGAAACCCAGAAACGGGTCGCAAAAAGCGTGGGTTGAGCAGGTGATAGGCCCGCCAGGGATTTGGAAGGGGGCAGATCTTGCAAGGGAACCTGGGGGAAAGGTAACAAGGGAAGAGGTGGGGGAGTTTGTTGGGTGTTAGAGGGGTGAAGTTGGGGGAGGGAGAGGAGCGACGTCCAAGAAGAGAGTGTTTACGTGTGCGACGGCAAAAAAGTTCACGGGTGAGGGGAAACATAAAAGAAAACAGAAAAGGGAGAGGAATGAGGGAAGATCTCTCACGATGGCCACCCCGGGGTAAGAGGCGATGTTACAGACGTAGTGAAAGGGACGTGGATAAAAAGTTGTACGAGCCAAGGGAAAAAGGAAAAAGGAAAGCAGGGTGGGAGATGAGGGGGCACAACTTCGTAGCAAAAGAGGTGGGTTTAATACGGAATTGTACCGAACGTGACGTTGATAATAAACTGTGGGTCAAAACAAAAGGGGGAGAAGTGAAAAGAAGTCATCTATCCAAAAATATAACTACCAATGCGTTCATTGGTTTAGAAAACAAAGGGTCTGAAACTAAAGGGACGGCGGAAGGAAAAGGGGTCGCACCAAAACAATGCGGGTTTCCGTAAGAGTTTGTGGGTGTGGATGTAGACAAGTTTCAGAAACAACGCCTTTTAAAAGAGGGTAGAAAGGAAAGAAGAGATTTTTTGGATCGTGTAAAAAACACCATCTAGTTAGAGTATAAAAAAACCACAATAGAAGGAGAAGCGAAAAGTATGTACAAAAACGGGCAACGAACTGGTAAAGGGGGGGAAACAAAATTTTTAAGTGGCTCGCGATGGAAGGCGGGTCGGAGCAAAAAGGGAAAAAAAAAAACAAAAAAGAAAGATAGAAGAAGATAACCTTTGAGCAACTATGATCCCAACACACACCCACGGGGAGCTGCACGACTTCAAGACTGCTGCTTGAGAGTGGTGGGTGGACGTCACGACGTTTTAAAAACACTATAGAACATAGACAACACCCCAAGAAAAGGTCCTGTTGGGGGAAAAGAAGGGGTGGTCTGGGATAGGGGATGAACTGAACAAACAACTGAACTGAACAAAACGTCTTTCGTCAAAACAAGGTAGAAGTTCCAGCGAAATTGGTGGGGTAAGAACTGGTCCACCCGGAAAGGAGTGCAATAAAAGGGCCCAACCAGGTACTACATGCCTTCAAATCAAAACGAGATGTGGGACTCAGTTTCAGAAAAAGAAAAAAAACACATAAAAAAACTAAGCCTCAACACGAGAAAAGGAAATGAAGAGGCCAAACTGAAAAAACCGCATAAATTCAATAAAAGTCGCCTAGACAAACCACCCTGGGGAACAAGAAAATTGAAGGGATAGAGGGGGGACAAAAAAGAAACTTGAGTGGGAATGATCGGGAAGAACTTGTCCAAGAAAAGATGTTTTGGGGGAAAAAAAGGGAGGAGGGGCAGAAGAGTAAAGACATCAATGAGAAAAAAACGATTCCTTCCAACTGCTCAGACGGCGCAACGGTGCACGGCAAAAATGGGGTAGACGCTAAAAATTAAAGATATAATCAAAAAAAAACAACAAACGGAAGTCATAGGATATATAAGTGAAAGTGACTCAAATGAAGGTCATAGGCAGAAGGGGAGAGCATGGTTCATAAAGAAAACTAAAGAGCAGGTGAAAACCAGTCGAGAACTCTCCTCTGTTTTGACCCCCCAAAGAGATTGTAACAGAGTTTCAACCCAAACATTGAGGAACAGAGGCCTCAAATCCTTGAAAACGCGTGGCGGGGTAGACTCTTAAAAGACCGTCTGCGGCAGTTCCAAAGGTTCTGAGTCAAAAATTGGTAGAGGGGAGGTAGACCGTGGATAAAGAAGACAGCTGCAACAGGAGGGTTCAAAGGAAGGGCAAGTTAGGCTTCAAGTTCAAAAAAGTCAAATTAAATCCAGGAAAAAAAAAAAAAGATGGAATAAGTCAAGTCAAGAAGCACCCATACGGTTAAATTTCATGTCGGGGGCACAGTCCCGACGAAAGTACAGACCTCTTCCCAGAAAAAGTTGGTGTGGAGAGGGCAGAGGAGGAGTCTGGGGGTGAACAAAAGGCAAAAATAGAAGAAGAAGCAAGAGTGAAAAAGGGGAGCAAAAAAAACTTGAGGATAGCATAAGGCTCATTAATCTTCGAACGAATTTGTTCAGGAGACAGCCCAAGCGCCGGCGTAAAAGATCCTAGAAAAATGTGGGCCCAACCATTAGTAGGGGACCGGAAGAAAAGGTCAGAAAGAGGGACAAGGACCTGTTGCAAGTGGTGTTTACATCGAAAAAAGAAACATTTTTGTTCGCGAGACCACCATCTGAGGGATTGGGGAAAAAAAAAACTTGGAAAATAGAAAACGGTGGGGGGGGAGAAACCGTTGTCTACATCAAAAAAACACTGATCGGGAATATAAATTTCGAGCATCCCGGCATCATCCTTAAAAACCTAAAAAGGGGGGGGGGGAAAAACCAATACAAGGAAGGGGGAGCTAGATAAAGGAGGAGAGGCAAACGCGAAACCGTACAAAACTTATCACAGACGGTTGAAGGACCGGGCAGGCTGTCTCCACTGCAGTACTTCCTACTAGCGGGTGGGAAAGAAAAAAATCAAAAGAAGAGAAGAGAAGGAAGGGGAGTTGCCACTTAAAAAATCATGTGAAGGACCAGTGACAAGAGAAACGAAAAAAAACCAATAAGACCGGATTTGCAAAAGCCAAAGGGAGAGAGGCGACCAAGAAAAAACTCCGCCCATCTAGTGTCAAACGGGGCTGTCAAAGGGGGCCGGAAAAGCACTGTAATTCAACGTCAGACGGTCAAAGTAAGGGGAGATGGGGGGGAAAAGGGAAGACAAGACCGATCAACAAGAAAATTCAGGACAAAAACAACAAACAACCGACAATCGTCATTAGGGAAACGGGAAGAAAAGGAAAGACTACGCAGGCAAAGAGGAGAACACGAAGGCAAGAAACCCTCTGAAACAGCTGTCGGACCGGAGGGTCCCCGCCACAATGTTCCAATTGGATAGTGAAAAAAAAAGAAGAACCTGAAATGCGCGGGAGAGAAAAAGAAAGTAACTGGGTGAAAAAACGTCAGGCACGTCCTCTAAAGGGGGGGGTTCAAAGGGTACCTATCACGACGGAGAAGTGATCATCACACTCAGGCAGACAACCCGAATCCGCGGAAAGAAGGAATAGAGGGGGGGAGGAAGACAAGCTCCACCTTAAACCAGTCCAACAAAAACATAACCGCATCCCGAAAGCACATCGAAAAGAGGGACAGCTTTCATGGGGGTGTTGGAAGGGGGACGGCGTCACAAACAATAAAGGGAAACAATCAAACGTTTAATGTCAACCTTCAGCTAGAGGCCTTAAGGATATCCAACTTAGGAGTAAGGAGCACGCCAAACGGAAGAGTAGGGGGGTCAACTGGTGGGGTTAAAGGCAAGTAAACCCTCGGAGGACTCACGAATCCGAAACCACAAAAAAGCGGGAGAATTCGCCAGGGAAAGTCAGGGAAAAGTGGGCACACGAATGTCAAGAAGGAGGTCATAATTAAACTAAAGAAAAGGACTAAAGGATAAGGAGCGGGGACATGAGGCAGAAAATGGAAAATTACGGCCTTCGTAGGTTCCCAAAGGAGGGTTAAAATAAGTATAGTAACAAAGCGGGATTGCCGAAGCTATTGGGGAGACATATCAGATACCTGGCAGCAAAAACGCAAAGGGGGACAAGGGTGAAGAAAACGAGACCCTAAATCCCCTCAGACGGTAAAGACTTTGGCACCTCGACTGAAGGACCTAGTTAGAAGCAGGGGGGATCCAGGGCAGGTTCTCGCAGAATTAAAACCATTCACTAAAGAGCTCCGGTTGAGGGACCTCGGCTAGACGAAAAACAAGAAAGTAGAAGTCGAAAAAAGGGCAATGGGTTGGTAACCGGACCCTGTGATGATGCGCGAGACGAAATGTGGAAGCGCAAACAGAAGAAAAAAAAAAAGGAAGAAGGGTAGAAAGGAATGAGGGGGGGACCGGTTAAGTACTCGAACTCACCTTGAAATGACGAATGCCACACCCGCCCGGCGGACAAGGGGGAAAGAATAAAAAGCAAAAGGAAGGGGGACAGCGTCTGACTGGGGGACACTGGAAATGGGAAACTATATGGAGGTGGGGGCGGGGGCCTGGCATCCTAAGTTAACATGGAAATGAGAGTGGTAGGAAGGTGGCGAACGTAAGCGGGGTCAGATGTTCTTCGACAACCTCCGTTCTTGGGAATACACGGAGATCCCTTCCTTCGCCATGGATTAAAAAAAATCGTCAGAAGGACTTAAGGGGAAGAAAGGGAGGGAACCGGGGGTTCTCCCTGAACCGGGAAGCAAGCCTTAAAGCTTACGCCACAGTGGGAAAGCAAAAAGCAACTTTGAAAAAAAAAAGACCAAAGGGGGTGGTTTACGTTGAAAACCACGGGTGGGGGGGGAAAAAAAAAGGGCGCAACTAAGGGCATCAGGAATCCTGAAAAAGTATCAAACCGTATACTTTGGCGGTCGCCGGCAGACGCCGTTCACTGGGGCCAAAAAAAGTCTTAAAAAAGAAAAGGCAAAGAAGGGGATAGAAAGCCACTCATATAAATACAAGCGTTCGTTTAGAGGGGGGGTCTTATTAGGGTGAATAGGCCCAGCAAAAAGGCAGGGGCCTTGATCAAAGGGGAGAAAAAACTCGAGAAAAAACAAACAATAGGAAAGAGGAGATCGAAGTGGGCTGCGTCCAGAAAAACGGCCCAAGGAATTCATTAAAAAGAGGAGGGGGGGAAGAAAGTCCAAGAAGAAAGAAAAAGGACAGGAAGACACGAAAACAATTGGTTTCAAGAGGCGTAGTAAGAAATCGCTCACCACTGGAGGAGAAGGAAGACGGAAGAGGGGGAGAAACCGGAAAAAACCGAGCTAACGTATCATTGGGGGGGAGGAGCCACCTGATTGCTTCAGTTGTTTTCAATTGGTACAAAACCGGGGGGGGAAGAAAAATGAGACGAAGGATGGTGGTGTAACGGAGGGGGGCCGAGGGGTAAGCATTTCCTTCCGGGCCGTTGCCGGCGAAAAACATACTAGTAAAAGGGGGGAAAGGGGAAGAAAGAAAACCGGTAGAGCAATTCGTGGGTGCAAGACGGGGGAAGGGTAAGCCAGTTCGAAAGTGATCAAAAAGTACGTCACCTAGGGTGCAAACGAAAAAACTAGACGAACGGAGAAAAGGTGAGGAAAACAAAGTATCACTATCAGGAAGAAATTTTACAACGATGGCGTTTCCTGGACCAGACCTCAAGCGAGGGCAGAACAAAAAAGTGTTTCATGACATAAAGTACATCTCCTAAGGGGGAGGGGGGGAATGGGGAGGGAAAAGCAAAGTGTATGGGGTTGCCTCTTCAAAAAAAAACGAAGGGGGAAGGGTTTAAAGATTACCCTAAAGGGAAAAGAAAAAAAAAAAGCAGGATACGAAAGGGAGGAACTGCACACGACAGCCGCTCAAAAAACCTTCAGGATAGAGAAGCCAGACAGGCAAAAAGGGGGACTAAAAGGTTCAACGGAACTGCGTTCGAAGAAGACAGGGTTAGCGCCTAGGGTGACACCAAAACTATATAGTGAGATGGTGGAATGACCGGCCGCAAAGTGGTCAACCATATCCAAAACGAGACGGGGAGAGACGGGACAAAACAGATGAAAAGAGAGAATGGTCACCCAGGAGAGCAAAAAAAAACCTGGTCGAACCATATGGGGATGGGGGGGGGGGGTAAATTACGAAGGCTCGTCTTCCACACATCAATGCTTCGGTCAGCTCTGAAAACAACGGAGCAGCGAGGCACGAGGTACCTAGCAAGACGGGAGGGGACAACCGGACGAGCCCATTCAAAACAAACAAAAAAAGCAGTGGTTCGTGAGAGAAGTGGTGGGAGCGCGCCACACGCGAGGGGCAAAAATTGAAGGGAAAAAAATCGACCCTGTGGGGTGGTGAAGGGGAAATTAAGAAGGCAACGAGAAGAAACGGGGAGAGGGGGGTATCTTCATACCGGAAAGGGGCTTTCAACAAAAACAACAAAAACAAGGGTAAAAGGGGGGGGGGGGGGCGAAGACCGCAAAAACGGGAAATCCGGCAATCAAGGGTTCAACGCGGGAAGGTCCTGTACAGGCCGATTAAGCGGGTGAATCAAACGGGGGTTTTGATTGAGGACCAAGGGGGGAAGAAGCCGATATCAGTGAAACATAATATGAACGGGTAAAAGCTCACATCTTGGAGTCGGGCAGGACCTGTGTGTCTGAAGGATCAGGGTTCAAATCACCCTAAGCGAGGGAGGGGGAGGGGGCTGGGCAACCCGCCTTTGCACCGATTGTTTATATATAACGGAAGGACCGTCGTGCGGTTCTGGCAAAAAAATTCTAGAAGAAGGAATCGAACGGAAAACATGGGGGGGATACAGCGCTACCGCTCATGGGGGGTATATCGTCCCCTCGGAAAGCGGACAGGGGCCGGACCACGGAGGACCAGCTGTTGGGGTGGTACCGTGGGGATAGGAGAAGGAGAAAGAGGGGGAGGGGAAGAGGTCAGGGTAACTCCGTTTGAAAAACACCTTCCACCAATTACTATGGAAGTTTGTGGGGGGGGTGGGATGAAAGGTTCGGGGTGGCAAAATCAACTATAAACACAAATCGAACGGGGAAGGGGGGAGGAAACAAAGGAAAACCTTGGGGGAGGGTTGACCGTCCCTGAAAGACCGGGAAATCAGAATGGAGAAGGAATGAGGGACCATCAAAATAAGAAAGGCGGGGAAGAGAAAATGGGGGGGGGGGGCGTGGGAATTCGTACGTTGGGTGGGGGGGACAAGTTATCAACTCAGGTTGATGGAGTACCCGGGAAATCATCTGAAAAAAAAAGACTCACCATTGGAGAGGAAGAAAAAAATTAAAACAAGGCTGTAAAAACGGCGGGAAAGGGCAACCCTTTGAAGACCGCAGGCCGTCGGAAAAAGAGTTTTACAAGAAGGGGGGAGGGGAGAAAAGTCAATCGACAGAGTCTATATCCAACCGGCGTGCCATTGGGGGTTGTAATGGGATAAAAAACACGCCTGCTTTAGAGACAAGGGCATGATAGGGCGTCAAAACGAGTAAAAGGTAACCGAACGTTGTTGTGTGTATGTAGCCCAACGGGCCGAAAACAAAGCAAAGGGGGGAAGATGGAAAGGAAAGACAAAACTCTACGATGGTGGGGAGATCAAGAATGACCCATCGAAGGGGTGCTGGGGAAAAGGAAAGGACAAATTTGCAAATAGATATCAAGGGGAATGATTAAGCGTAAAAACACAGAATTTGGCCTTTGTGAAAAAGTGGAAGGGGGAGAAGGCGGAAAAAACTGAACTGAAGGAGGTGCTGTCTCCTTAAACGAGTAGAATATACCTGAGAAAGGAAAAAAAAAGTCCCCCTAAGAAGGAAAACGGGCAAAAAAATCGCTTCTGTGCGAAGGGTGGGGTTTGAAACCGGAGTTAAAAAAGAAAAGAAAGAGAGGGAGAATCACACACGCAATGAGGGGGGGGTAGAGTTTTCAAGGAAGAGTTTAACGGGGCAGCCCTGACGGAAAACGCGGAATAAAGGGCAGGACGGGCATAGAAATGATGTACGCCGTGGAAACGGCAGAACCAGTGATTCCCAGAAGCAGGGGAAAATACCCCACCGGTAAAGGCATGCGCAAGATGCGAAAGTCTGACACCTCTAAACAACTCCGGGGGGACTGAAAAAAACCACCGTGACGGAGACTCTGGGACAAGGATCAGAAAGTAATAGAGTCGGACACCAAACAATCAAGCGGGGCTTGAAAAGGGGACGGGCGTCTAAGGGCCTCAGGTTCATGGGTGAAAAAAAAAAAAACTAAAAGACGGCTCGTGGGTCAAAAAAGACGAGGGGACTACGACAGAGCAAAGGATACAGAGAAAAATAGGGGCTTAACAAGATCCTTATCTAAGGCAAGGCCCGAAAGGACAGGCAAAGGGAGAAGAAAGTGAGATAAAAAAAACATCAAAAAAAAAACTAACAGGGAGAGGAGAAAGATACTAGAGAAGAGAAGGCTCCCTTCAAAAAAAATTCAGCAAAAAAAAACGTAGAGACACAGGCTAGGTGGAGAAGACGTATCGATCAGTTAACTCACGCAAAAAACTTGGGAAAAAAACAGAGGTAAATTTGACCTAAGGCGATGAGCAAACCCCGAACAAAAACCACACCTTATTAAAAGAAGAAAGGAAAGGTAAAAACAGCTGGCGGTGAAAAAAGATAACCGGTACTGCAATGGAAGGCACGTCAGGAAAAAAGTCAGGACCTGGGTCCCCAGAGGGGTTAGAGGGTTAGAAGAGCAAAGGAAGCCCAGCCGAGAAAAGGAAGGGCCCGTTATGGGTCATCCCGGGAAGGGGACCGTGACGAGTAAATACCAATTCGCTTAACGTAAACAAGAACAGAAAGAAAGAATGGCCCGTCAACTGTCAACAGGGGCTGAAAGACCAAGAACTCTTCCCAAGGAAAGTCTTGGGGTGGGAATCGGAGACTCTTTGAAGAAGGAAGCAGACCAGAACAAATCCGCTGTACGTGAAAAAGTTAAACGTGTATAGCGGGGAAGAAGAATCGAGAAAGAAGAAAAGGGAAAGGGGGGCCAGCAAGCGTGAAGGGAAAGTAAAGTCAATAAAGCCAGTGGGGAAAACCCCATGGGGGGGGGGGGGAACAACTGACTTGTCACCCGGGGGGTGTAATATTTCAAGACGACAGGGGGCCTATGGTTGGAAAGTGGTTAGCCATACGGAAATCTATTGGGGTGGGTTCAAAATTTCAATCAACACAAGGAGAAGGGGGATTCATTCAGGGGCCTTATGAAACCGGCGTGTGGTCGAACTTGGGATACATCAAAAAAAAAGGAAGACAGGAAAAAGAAGCGGGACGCACCTCGTCAACCGGGTCGCCGGATTTCGAAAAACCTACAGGGTTGGGAAAAAACACGCCGGGGGGAGCTCTAAAGGGGGATTAGGGGACTAGCCAGAACCACGTGGAAAAAGGGTAAACTGAGGTCCATTCAAAGGGCATGAACAGAAAAAGAGAAGGGGCCGGACGAGCGTGGGGTGACATCAGCCTGCAACACCGCGAAAAGAAGACGGGATGGGGGCAAAAATTCCACGTCAACGAGGGGGGTGAAGAAAAGTAACACACAACGGACCCTGAAAAAGCAAGTAGGGAAGAAAAAATCCCCTTTCTAAACTCCCGCAATCCTCGTCCAAAATCAAAAAATTTACAAGGGGGGTAAGTGACATGGGACCGGACAAACTGAAACGGTATTCGGCGCCACGTCAACGTCTAGACTGTGACTTGTGAAAACTGAAGAATAAGACAAAAGTAATCCACAACACAAAGACAAGCGGCATTGGAATGGGTCAAAGGCGTCAACGTAACGAGCGAAAAAAACTCAGATCAAGAAAAGACCGAGGGACAACGTTAAACCCAGACACCTCTTGGTCCTCACTAGTGTCCGCCTCCCTTTGATAAGTGTACAGAATTGTTATGGGGAAGACGCCCTGCCGACTTTGGAAGAGGGAATAAGGAAGGCAAACATAGCCCTGCAGGACTCATGGTGGGCATACGCACAAAAGCCGAGAATGTGGATCTATCCCACGCAGTAAAAAAAAAACTGGGTAAAGAAATCAAAACCGAGGAGGCAGAGGGAGAACGCAAAGGACCCACCTCAATTACCGAAAAAAGATCACTCACTCCCGCGCAAAGAGACTTCAAGTTTTATGGGGGTTTGGGTCAAACGACTGGGAGAACACAATAGAGCCAACTAGGGATTTGAAAAAAGGTCAGCTTCAAAATCCGTGAATTTGAGAAAAATCTATCCAGCGTAGGAACCGGAAGGTGAAAGGCAGTAAAACGACAGGTACACTTGTTCCCAGTTGTTGAAGAAACAAAAAACCCGTTAGACTGAAATCCACCGCCCACATGAATAAATAGCGTCGCCGTAAATGAAACGCAAAAGGGTCAGGACAAAAAATCAGGAAATGCGCTCTTCCAAGCTGACGTCGATAAACGAAAATGATATTGACTGAGGGGGGTGGCATGTGAGAAAAAAAACGGAAAGGGGGAAAAAGTACAGGCGCAAAATTGAGTCCCCAACCAATCTTAAAAAGCTCTCTTCAGAAAAAAGCTATTTGCTAAAGCAGATGTGTAAAGCCAGTAAATCAAAAGCACAAGGGACAAAGGCACTCAGGGGAAAAAAGGTTAGCCGAAAAGACAAATGATCCTATAACTCAAATTTGTTTGGCAAGAGCCACCACGCCCGGCTTTAGAGAAGCGGTAGGTCCCAGTCGGCGACGGCCGGACACAACAGAGGGGACGGAAAAAGCTCCAGGGGAGGTTGACCTTCGGCGAGACAGCTAAACAGACGTGCGAACAGGGGAAAGGGGAGACAAATTCCAGGGGGGGGAAAAAAAAAAAAAACATGTGAGAGACCCCCGGGGAGGTTAGCGGGCCGGCCCGAACCAATGTAAAGCCTTCCCCAACAAACAAAAAAAAAAAAGAAAGGGGAGGGGAAAGCAGTCGTGGGGGTGACCGGGGATTTAACCAGAAAAGCACTTAACTAGGCCTAGGCCAACCTCAAGGGCCGGAAAGGGTGCAAGGGGGAAAAACCGGACTCACTTAAGAGAGGCGGGAGGGGGGGGAATTGGTCAACCATGGTAAGCCGGAAGACATGGCTTGCTGGGAAAAAAGTAAAAAGGTCCTCGAGGCCCTGGTCTGATAGGTTTGGAGAAGTTTCACTTAAAAAGACGAGTAGGCAGAAAAGAGAAGTGGGGTGTGTAAGTCCGATGAAACACACTTAAAACCAACCTCCATTGACCCGGAAAAAAAGGCAAAGGGGGAAAAAAACTGAAGGGAGTAAAGATAACGGTCACTATCGCAAAAGGAAACGAAAATAGGAATAGAAGCGCACAACCCTGAACGGCTGCAGATTAAACCACTCACGTTTTTAACAGGTTGAAAGCCAAAAAAAAAACGTTGGGTGGGAAGAGAGGAGAAAAAAGCATCAAGTGCTCCTCCCAAATGGAAAAAAAGAAGAGGAAGAAGGTGGTTGGGGGAGTGAAGCGCGAAAAATAGTTAGCATTGGCCGATCCCTGGGGAAAAAGGATCGTCCAAAGAGGCTCGATGACAGAAACGTGGGAAGAAAATACGGGTGCAAGTAATTTGGGGCTAACCAAAAAATGACCGGGACAACGTGCTTTGCGAATAGGCGGGAAG
>Ga0179593_1431230_pt1 | contig 21736 bp, 32 predicted proteins | sample CZODoug2_1_08_16_FD_185931 | JGI IMG/M metagenome (GOLD analysis project Ga0179593, IMG submission 185931) | Vadose zone soil fungal communities from Angelo Coast Range Reserve, California, USA - CZODoug2_1_08_16fungal (PacBio error correction) | ecosystem: Environmental > Terrestrial > Soil >...
GACCGAATTTCGCCCACGCGCCCCTGTCGAACTTTCTCTCTGCCCTAAAATTTCTTCTTGGACTTTGGACTGTGAGGCCAGATGAGAAAAACAATCAAAATATCTTCCACTGCGGGCTGGCGACCCAGACAGAATCAATCTCCACAAGCCCAACCTGCAGGAGCCAAAGACGTCAGGGGGGCAGAGCTATCAGGACGATCAGCGGCGGGCAAAATTGGGGTGCACCGGGCCAGGAAGGGGTATTAGACTTGTCCGCGCAGCTGCCAAGATTGGGGTTGCATAGTTCACGCAGCGTTGAGTACTGAAGGGCCACCAAAGGAAGGGGAAAAAAGCTCTCACTCGGCGGGAACGCGGAACAAAAAAGTTATCCAGTCTCACCCAAGTGCTTGCGGAATCTGATGGGGGGACGTGAGGGGAGGGAAGCACAATTTCAAAAAAGAGTCACCTCGGAAAGCATTGCGATCCATATGACCGTATCGCCGGGGCGTATCTGAGTTGGAGGTACTTCACGCCATTGAACACCGATCACGGACATCAAGAAAATTCAGCATGATGGTGTCGATTGGGGAAAGCCGGGACCTGAGGCAAAAAAAGAAAGATTCTCCAGGGGGATGTGAAAAAGAATTTGTCGGACTGATGGTCATCAGGAGAAAGAAAAAAAAAAAAAACATTTAACTCTCCAACAGACTGGTACAGAAAATGCGACTCCGGGTCCGTGAAGTCAGAGATGAGTGCTTTACGATTTTCGGAAAGGGGAATTAATGAGTGAAGGGGGGCCCAAAGTCAAGTTACTTATGTCTTTCAGCATACGCTATTCTCGCTCAAAGCTGAAAGCTCAATCTGGGTAAAGACCGGGAGGGAGTTACTTATTCTGGGACGAGAGCATTCTAAGGGACGACTAGCGCCGGAGCCGGGTGTTTGTCAGGTATTCCTGATTGGGCAGAAAAGTCCAATGGGGGCATGCCAAAACAGCTGCCAAAAATGTTTCCGGGGCCGCATGGAGGATGGCATCAAGCACATTAGGCCCGCCATTGGCAGGGAGGGAAGGTCGAGTGTGCTAATGGGGAATACTCCGGTAAAATGATTTTCCAGGGTGGGATCCTCAGCCGGGAGGACCTCGGAGTGAAGATGAAGCAACGTCTCTGGCCAAAAGAAAGGGTGTTCCAAGACGCTGGTTTTTAAACTGAGAGGGGGTGGGGTTGCTGTGGCCTCGAAAGAATACAGCAGAGGGATAAAAGCAATTGGTGCTGGGCAGCATGGGGCAGCTGCCTGTCACGGGGGAGCAGCGACTAAACTCTTGCAAAGGCCCTGGTACTCTTCGAGGTAAAACAAAAGAAATGGTGATGTTGGAGCTGCCATAAGGGGGGATGTAAGTATGAAACGTGGGACCAGAGGTCTCGCGAAAAGGACTCAAAGAAATCAAGCGGGAAAAAAAAATTTTCGGAATTGAAGATAGAAGACCAAGAGTTTGGTTGGGACTTTTTGAATAGATACCACAGAGGGAAGCGAATCGAACTCCCAGGCCGACACGACAGGGTTAATCCATTGGCATCACAAAATACATAAATAATTCCGAGTTGTGGAAAAGACGGTGGTCATAAAAACCAGAAGCCCTCCTAAGAAATGCACAGGGGAAAAGGGGAGGGGTAAAACGGCCAGATGCGCAGGGGGGGACTTGAACTTCATGGAAACAAGGCGCATGGCGCGCAAAACAGCTCACAAAAATTTGTGGTCAAGAAAGCTGTAGCTAGACAGTAAAAAAAAACATATGAAGGAGAAAGAGAGAGATTCAATCTGAGAAAAAACATGCTGAGCGTGTGCGAGCACCGGGGATCTTTTACCTGAAGAGAAAGCCACGGGCGGGGATCTGGAAGGGGTAAAAGCACCAACACGGGGAAGGGGACGTTGGCATTGCTAGGGTAGGCGTTTGCAAGAAAAGAGTTGGGGGAGAAAGAAATGCTACATTGGACGAAAGGGGAGTTTTGAAGGAAAATGATAAACCCTGGCGTGGGCAGTGGATTTCAAGGACGCGGAAAGAGTGATCGATACAAAGTCAAAAAAAAAAGGGAGGTCTGAGATCTTCAATCCGAAAATGTTCGAGTATTTACTTGGAGGCGTTGCGCAGAACTCGCGCAACGTTTTCAGCTCAAGAAAACAGGGAGGGCAGTCAAAACCAGCAAAGGTTGAAAAAGGAGAGGTGGGCAAAGCCTTTGCAACACAAAAGATCGGGGGACGCCTTGCATGACAGGCAGCTGGGTCCAAAATGCTGCCCACACCAAGGGCTTTTAGAAGAGGAGGGGGGGTGTGCAAGTAGGGCAGAAGGCAAAACAGCATCTCATTTCAAAAACATCTCGCACCTAGGCGGTGGAAGGAACGAAAATGGGAAGTCAGATCCTTCTGTAATATCGCTGCGGAGAAAAGAAATGGTCACCTAAAGGTAGGGGACCACTGCACCGAGGAAGTAAAACTCAATGAAACACTTGAAGGGCCGCTGTGAGGGGTATGCCATCAGAAGGGCAAACCATTTTTGGTAAAAATAGGAGGGGAAGGACAAATGGCGGTGGAAGGACAAGAAGGAATACAAACGGAAACATGAGGGCAGATCAGTCGTGAGATAATTCGCAGCGGCTGACCACCAGCAGTAAAAGAGCACCTCAAGTGGGGCTGGACCAATGAAAAAGAGCATCTAAAGAGATTCTGCTAAAAAGGACATCCGGAAACTTCGCGTTGGTCTACTGAAAGCATGCCTTCCGGACAATCGTCAAAAAACAGAAGGGTGGGGAAGCAACCCCATGGGAGGGGAACACATTTTGACGGCCGGCCTGGATCGGGAAATTTTGGTGGGGTGCAGTTTCATCAACGGAGAAAGAATCAGAAAACAGATTGGAAATCCTGGATAGGGGTTTGTCCCGCGGACAAAAAAAGCAAAAAGAGAGGCCGGCCTTGACGGTTGAATGCCGGACAGAAGTGTGGTCAAGGGAGGGGAAGTGCAGAAAAAAACGCGACGGGGGCCGGCGAGCCTGCTGAGCTGAACTCGCCAACTGCGCAAGTTGTCCGATGGGGAAAGGGGGCCCTGTCCAGGAAATCAACGCCACATGAAAAAAGGCCGCAGACGCTGGGTGGGGTAAAGGAGAGCTAAACCGGCGCGTTAAAAGGGGTTACCCTACAAGGGGGGGGAGAAGAAAAGCTGAGCGGCCAAAAAGAGTTGACGCGGTCGCGGAAAAAGTCCAGAAAAGCAGGGCTGACCGTTGCCAATCCCGAGATTATCGCATAGAGGGCGTCCATGATTGGGGCATCTCATTCTGGTGGATGGGGTGACGATTGTGATGAGAGGCAGGGGCGCCAGGGCATGATACGGCGAGTGTGGTTTGGGGTAATCCGGGTCCAGGGAAAGCAACGAAAAGAACAATAGCCTTTAAGAGGGCATCCAAGAGGAGCGGCGAAATGATGAGAATCTAAGGGCAAACCCACTAAAGATTAGGGAGGAAAAGAGAAAGAAAGATGAATAATTTGAGGTCCCGCGCCGCTTTCAGTCAGCTTCTCTGAGGGAAAAAGAGATGTAGCGCGTTGCCTGGGGCAGGTGCTAAAAAGGAACCACCCAACACTGCCCGTATCTGTGCTGGAACGGAACCCTCCGAGCAGACAATCGCAACAATAAAAGCCTTCTCGGCAAAAAGTCAAACATAATCTGCGATCATCAGATGGTTGGAAAAAGGAAGGGGGGACGGCGGTTATCTGACGGGGGTAAAACAGCTCAAAAATTGGGGAGTCATCTTCAAAGCGTTCGTACTCATCCAAAAAAATGAAGGCCAACAAGACGCCGCGGGGTACCACAGGTCTCCACGCATCGTCAGGCGTCCAAGGAATGTTTAGGTGATTTCAAATCAGCCAATGTAAATCTGAAACAAGCGGCAGAAGGGGAGAGAGGAAAGATCAGAGAAAAGCCTTCTGTAGCTTAGTTGAGTAAATTCACGCCTTGAAAACGCGTCCCGTCTACACGGAAAGAGGACGATGATTAGACTGCTATCACTGTAAGAGGGAAAAAAACATTCTCAATGGTTGGAAAAGACAAAGGGTCTAGGATTTCTCCCGGGGAAAAATGTCACAACAAAAACAGTGGGAAAAGCCACTGCGGCAGAAAAATGAGAAGGAAGTCGTTAAGGCCACTTCAGGTACGGGGGACGTCAAAGAAGGAGAAATGAGGGGGGGAAAAAGTAGACAAACTCGGCCGTTCCGGATGTCTGGAAAAAAGCGAGATTTCAGACCGCTGAAGCTAAATCACTTGGGGAAGCCCTTGGAGGGGGAGGGAAATTAAAGGGAAAAGAATCGATCAGTCATCAAGAAAGAAAGAGATACCTCCCTTGTTTTGAATTGACGTGAGGAAGGAGTCATTCAAAAAAGCCATTGAAGGGAAAAAGGACTAGACAAAAAAAATGGGGGCCTCTGGGCGGAATGTCAAAAACAGCAAGTTTTCATGGGAAAGTGAAAAGGGGAAGAGATTGCCTACTCCGGGACAGGGAGGGAGTTTCAGCCGCAGCCAGGGGAAAGCCGGATCTTCGTCAAAAATACCGCCACCCGAAGATGGCCAGAGAGTGTTCACTGGAGCGTATGGTGGGACCATGCGCCCAGAAGCCTAGGAAGGAATCACTATAAAAGGCCCTGGGGGGTTTCATCATTGTGGCACTGCCCGGGGAACGTGCAGTCTACGAGTCAGAGCGCGGAAAAGGAAGTAACAGAGGTCAATAAACGTTGGGGGGAGGTTTTTGAAGCTGCAAATAAAAATGTCATTAAAAGAAAGTTTGCGCTCGAGCAAGCTCTAAGACCTCAAAGAAAAGAAAAAGCGACCAAAAATTCGGATGGAAGATCGACTGAAAAAAGGAACGTTTAAACTGGGGTAAAGGGGGTAAACCTCTTAGCGGTTAACTCTGAAATCCAAAAACGCCGGGCCCAGACATGGTTTAAATCCATTGGCATCAGCAAATATCCAATTAAAGCACCTAAAAAGCGATTGGGAGCCAAGCGATTTCAAAACCTCCCCCAGAGCAATTCCAAACGACGCCACCGGGTGGTGTGATTCTTTTCACGTAACAGAAAAGACGCAGTGGCGTTCAAGGAAATGGTCATTGGAAAAGGCGCAATGCCCGGAGAAAAAAATGCTCCAGCAGTTGGTCAAGAAAGCGAGAGTAGAAGAACAAAACCCAAAGTATCTGGGGAGGAAAAGAGAGAGATGAAAACATTAAAATTGACCACATTACTGTAGAGGTTTGCCGCAGATTGCGTCTGGTGCCTGAGCAGGGAAAGCAACTGTCGAAGAGGGGAAGGTGGAAAGCAAAACAGCCGGTGGCAAAAGGGAATTGAGAGGGGAGGAAAGTTCAATTAAGGACGGCGGGTAAGAAAGACAGAATTTCGCGCCGGATATTTTTGGGTTATACAATGGATTGAAAACCTGGGCTTTGGAGGGCAGTTGGAGGTAAAGACGAATGGAGAAGGAGTGAAGGGAAGAGGGAAGAGGGGGGGGGGAGTAACGGGGGAAAGAAGGAGTAGGAGGGGAGATAATGGAGAGGAGAGAAAAGTGGAAAAACGGAAGGGTGTGAAATGTGAAAGAAAAGGGATGAGTGGGGTTGTTAGAGAGGGGAGGAGGTTGGAGCAGGGGGGGTATGGGGGAAGGTTGAAGAGGGGAGGATACTCGAATAAGTAAGAGGGAGAGACTGTGTAGAAGGGGTGGGTGCAAGGAGGGGGGGAGTGGATAGGGAGAGGTCGGGGTAGTGAGGGGAAGGGAGAGGGGGGGGGGAGTAGCGAGGCGGACAGTAGGAGGAAGTGGTCTAGGGGAGGGGATAGGGGGAGGGTGAAAGAAGGAGGGGGGGTAAGATAGGTTGAGGTAGAGAGGTTGAGTGGAAAAGCGTGACTTACATCGTGGGGAGAGGGGGCGGTGGGAGATAAGTGGAAAGAGGTGGCTGGGGAATTGGTGTGTGGGAGGGGTGAGGGGAGGGTTGAAGAGGTGGAGTAATGTGGGGTAGGGAGAGGTGGGGGAGAATAACTTTGTGGGTGCGGGTGGGAGAGTGAAGAAGTGGGAGGAAGCGTTGGAGAGGGGGATGGGGGGGGGGTCGTAAGAAGGGGGTGAGCGGGGTGAGGGAAACAGGAGATGGAGGGGATGGAGGTTGAGAAGGCTGGGGGCGGGGGGAGGGGTTGCAGTAGGAAAGTACGGAGGGGTGGTGGCGGAGAGGAAAAAAGAGGGGAGCGGGGAAGTCGGGGGGGGGAAAGGTGGCTCAGGGTGGGAGGAGGGGAGGGGGGGGGGTGGGTGGGGGGAGGGTGGGAGGGGTGTAGGGGGATAGGATGGGTATTGCTAAGGTGAGGGAGGATTGATGGGAGGGAGGGGAGGCGGAGGAGATGATGATGGTATGGGATGGGGTAATCGAGGATTGGGAGGAAAGACGGACGGAAAAAGGTGGCAGTATGGGGGACGGAATGGGGCGTTTGTAGACAACAGGAGCATGGAGTGGGGGGGGGGAGAGTTGGTGGGGAGGGGGGGGTGGTGTAGGGGGAAAGTATCAGGTGGAAGAGTGGAAGGGGGGAGGGAGGTGTAAGGAGAGGGAGGGAGGGGGGGGGATATGGATTGTGCGGCGGAGGATGATAGTGCGAGGGTGAAGGGTGACGGATGGGGGGTGGCTGGGGGGGGGAGTTGGTGGGAGAGGGAGAAAGGGGGGGGGGGCGTTGAGGTGGGTATGTTGTAGAGGGGGGGTGGGAATGAGGGAAGAGCTGGTATGGCTAGAGGTGGGCAGGTAAGAGTGTAGGTGGGGGATGTAGGGGCGTGGGGGGTAAAGGGGAGGAGAGGAGAGGGATTAATGTGGAGTACGGTGGAGGGCGTGGAGGAAAGAGAAAGGGTGGTTAGGGTGAGAATCGGGAGCTTAGAGAAGAGGAGGGGGGGGAGAAGGGGGGGGGGGGGGACAGGGGACGGAGCGGAAGGGGAGGTAAGAGCAGGGGGGTAGGTGAGGGGGGAGGGGTTCGGAAGTGGAGTCATGTGGGGGGGGGAGGGTAGGGGCTGGGAAGAGAAGGTGGAGCGATGGGGGGGTGCGAAGGGGTATGAGGGGTGGAAGAGAACGTGGCTGGGGAGAGAAGCAGAGGAAGGACGGTGAGTGGGGGACGGGATGGGGGGAGAGGGCAGATGGGACAATCTAGTAGGGTACTGTGAGAGGAGGGGGAGAAGGGGAGATAGATCGGGGGGTGGATGTAAGGGGGGGGGGGAGGGGTCAACGAAAACGAGGGAAGGGGTGCGGTGGGGGGCGGGGGAGGGATGGATTGGAAGTGGTGGGTAGGTGAGAAGTGAATAAGGGGAGTGGGCAGGGCGGAGAGGGACCAATGGGAGTATGGGGAGTAAGATAGTGGAGTGGGAGAGAAGCAGGCATTGATTGGGAGGTAGGGTCAAAGAGGAAGGTGGATGGGGATAGGGCAGGGCTAGGATGGGGTTATGGGGCGTGGGGGGGGGGAGGAAGAAAGGGAGGGGCGGAGGATGTAGGGAATGGGTAAGGGTATAAGGCGGGTGGTGGAAAGCGCACAGAGCGAGTGGCATTACGGGTGAGAGCGAGGAAACAGATGAAGGAGACGATGGGGGGGGAGGAGAGCCGGTTGCGGTGGGAGAGAGATGTGAGACTGGTAAGGGTGGAGTCCAGAGGTGGGGGTGAAGAAGGCGTCGGGCCGGTGGATCGATACCAAAATTCAACACTTCGTTGATTAGATCAGTAAAGCCGAAGTGGTCGAGGTAAGGTATTTTAAGCTTTGGCTCGTGGCGCTATCTCCACTTTAATCATCAAGAAGTCATCGGCAAAAAAAGACAATGTGAGAGAGCGGTTGAAAGGGATTTGGCACGCGTCATGTAAAATGGAAGCAGTGCTACACTTGACGATGAAAAAAAGATGACGGAACAGCAGCAAAGGGAAGGTTGCTGATCTAGAGGTAAACGGAGGGCGAAGCAAAAAAATCATGAAAAAAAAAAGAGAGGGAACATCTGAGTGTTAAGTTCCGGGGATCCAAAGGCGGTAATAACACGTATTCATTGTGGGGTACAAGCGAGTAGGCCCCTTCAGCCGGCGGCCAGGAAACAACAAGAACTTGAGGGGACTCGGGCTTGTCATCAGCGCGCGGGGAAAAAGGGGGGAAATAGGGGGCCATGAAAGGGCTGGGGTTGAAGGCAGCAGTTAATCACAGGAAAAAACAACCGGAAAGGCGAGTCTGGAGGGGCGGAGAATGCAAACAGGACAACGCAAGAGGAAATCAAACTCCTTTTCTGAACTAGGGAACGACTTCTGGGAAGGAAAGAAAGCAGGAAACGGGAGCTGTGGGTAAAAGTCAAACAAGGGAATCCGGGAAAAAAAAGCGGACAAAAGGGGAAGAACAAACAAGGATAAGCATTGGCTGCCTACCGGGGGGCGAAGTTTTTGGGGTATTAATCGGAAAAGCCGAAGAAACAGAGTGGAAAAAAATCCTGGAGAATGGGGGGTGACCTATACCAAAGAAAAAAAAAAAACCACGAAGACCGAAGAACCGTCACTTCTGGATGCCGGACGCTTACTGAAGAGGGACAATCAACTCCTCTAGCCGCAAAGCCCCAAGGCGGGAGAGCGCCAGGAGGTCAGAGGTTGCCTAGATTTGGGGATCGACATAAAAGCCCTGCAAGGAAAGAGCCTCTGTTGTAGACAGTGAAGCGGAAAAGGCAGACTGGGGAAAGTGTTGGGAAAAGGAAACGGTGTTGACGGCCCGAATTGTCCAAAATCTGTGAAGGAGGTCGAGGAAAAGCATCATAAAAGCAGCGGCCAGTTTCCAGAAGCGCGGGAGAGCAGAGAGTGCAAAAATTTTTGATCCAGGCGGATTGGGGGCATTGTGCGCACGTGCAAAGGAAGAAGAGAAGTTTTTTGGCTCCGGTTCCGGGAAAAGCCAAAGGAAAAAGAAGCAATAGCAAGGGAGAGGGAAAATAAGAACGCGATCGGCGAAAAAGGCTTAAAAGCTATAAACCAAAAACGAGGAGAGAAAGATATCATTTCTCCAGCAGAAACCGCTTCTCCGCTTCTCTCGAAAAAATGGAATTGCGGTGAGTGGGAAGGTGGCTGGGGGGCGGCAACGGAGAAAAAAATCGAAATCGGACGGGATGGCATCAAAACTCGCAATAATCGCAAAATCAAAAACAAAAGATAGAAAAATCTTTCCGGAATCACAGGAGAGTAAAAGAGGGGGGGGGAAAAAAGGAGTTTTGCTGAATTTTTCCAGCGCCGGGCCCAAACAGGCAAAGATTTGGCAGGCAGCATTCCAGCAGTCGACGGCCCCAAAAAATGCCGGGCAACAAACGAGAACACCGCTCTGGACGGACAGTCTGTCCCGCAACCAAGAGGACTGGCGGGAAGATGAAGGGGGGCGGGGAAAAAAAAGGGCGAAGGACCACAATTTCAGATGCAGCACAGCTATCGGGGGGGCTCCATCATCATCCTTATCGAAACTAGACGGAAGTGAAAAGTAACGAACTTACAAAACTCTAAGTAAAGCCAAACAAGGCAGAGGGTTCGTGGACGAGACGTAAATGCACAAAAAAAGACTCAAAAAAGGATTTTGAATGCCGTGGGGACCTGAAGGATGGAGACGAGGAAAACGGCAACCCCAAACAGGGAAACTCTCAAAAGGCTAGAAAATGAGAAGAAAAAGGGGGCAGTGCATGGGACAAAAGTCCGGAGGCGGAATTGGCTCACGAATAGTTGAATAGAAGAAAAGGACGTTCAAAAAAAAAGTCTTCATTAAAACGATTTCTCAGAGGGGAGAGTCAGAGGGGGTCCAGCCAATGAAGGGGGATTTTACCAGGGATGAAACGCCATTCTCCGACGAAGAGAACGGAGCATGTTGTTGGGCGGTGAGGAAACAGGAAATTGGAAGGCCAAAGAATTAAAAAAAGGGTTTTTGGCCGAAGGCGAGGGCAAAAAAGCAGATGAACTGAGGGGAAGGTGGACGTGAAAGGATTAGTGGACTAAAAAGAGTACAAGAATTTTCTCCGCGAGAAAAACGACGAGAGGAGGGGGAAAAAATCGCTGAAAAACAGAGAGGGGAAAAGGAGCTGTGGGGGGCCTGAACTGATTTGAAAATGCGCCAGAAAATAGAAAGGGCAGAGATGCAGAAAAGGAAGTTGGGGCAGAAGTGGGCAACTGACCGGGTCAACTTTCAAGACCGCAGAACGAGGAAGGCCTTTAACAGCGATTGTTTGTGTGGGGCAACCTTGTGATGGGGTGGGGAGGAGGGAAAGGAAGGGAAAAAAGGGTGGATTAACGGGGGGAACGCATCAATCCGGCACAAAAATAAAAAAAAATCTACCTTCGGCAGGGAAGAAGCCTACCAAAGACGTGTTGTTGGGATTGGTATCGATACACGCAAGGAGTTTCACGGAAATTCTCCGACAAGAACATGGGTTTCATCATGGGGCAATAAAAAAATAGCCCGCTAAAAAAAATAGGCCGCTCTTGGGCGCTCTGGGGAACTCGGTCAGCTAAAATACCCCAAACCAACCCATAGCAGGCAACAAGGAGGAAAAGGGGGGCTGGGAAATGACAAGAAAGACACAGGGGGAGGCGCGACCCTTCAAAAGCAAATGACAAAAACATCTAGAAAGGTGGGAAAATAAATAGGGAAAAATTCTCTCTCACAAAAACAACGGAAGATAAGGAGGGCTGAACGCTGTTCTTGAAAACATTAAGGGGTGGGCGCTCTCAAAACGATTGGGGGGGGGGACCTTAAGCGAACAGCGGGAAAACACACCCCCAAACCCCACGTGGAAAACATAAAAAAACGGTGGAAGATTTGTCAGGGGAAAAAAAAACTGGGGTCGTGGGCTGAAGAGGCTTGGCTAACAGCTGGGTCGGGAAGGCCCTCGGAGATTTTTGGTGAAAAGAGGAAAACAAAGGCATAGTGGATGGCAGCAGGGAACAGACCCGCGGCGTGATAAAAAAATCAAAACCTTGGTTCAAAAAAGGAGATCAGAAAGTCAATGTCTGAGGTGTATGTTCTTTGGGAGAGGAGGAGAGACCAACGGGTCGCAGAAAAAAAAAGGACACAAGTTGCGAACAACCAGAAAAAGGGGGAGCTCGGACAAGAAATTTTGTCCCGCGCTCTGCGCGAACCTCAAAAAAACGTTTACAGCAGGGGGCAAAAAGGATGGACCCAGCACCAAGGACCGTTAGAAGAGCGATTGGATGGAGGATGGCAGAAAAAGAAGAAAAATCGCTGGGAATTCGAGGGTGAATCTCATTTGACTTCGGACGCGGTAATCGCGAGGCGAAATCATTTTCACCCGGGGACCCTTCAACCTGCAAAGGAAAGCAAGTAAAAAAACGGACTAGGGCGGTATGCAAATATCATCGAAACCAGGTGGGGGGGGGTGGAGAGTTTGCCGTGGCGGGGGGGGGGAAAAAGGGCACAGGAGAAAAAGGGACCACAACCGTACGAGTATCATAGGGGGAACTAGAATGGAAAGAGAATCCACGTCGAAATGAACAATCACTGGGCGGGAACCAGAAATAGAGCTGAATCTCTGGTTCTGAGAACACATGCACGACCGGAGGATTGGGTTTATTCACTAATTCAGGAGTGCTCCAATCGGAAAGCAGAAGGGGTTAATAAAAAACGCCGGGGAGGCGAAAAAATTGATTCGGGGGTGGCATGTTGGTGGTGTCAGGGTGATCCGGAAAATCAGCAAAAAGGAGTGAAAAGGGACGGGGATGGGTGCAACGACTTAACTGAGCGAAAAAAACAGGAATAAAGATGGGAAGGGGGGAGGCCGGACGCGGTGGGCAAAGGGGCAGTGAAGTTAACGAAAATCCGGGACGACGGAGAAAATCGAGCTACCCCATTCTACGGGGGGCGGTTTCATGAAATGGGTTGAGGAGCGACTCACAGAAACAAAGACAGAGCCGCACTAAGGCTGGTGGAGAAAAGTAAAAAGGACTGGGGAACTAGGTGGGGGCCTTCGTGGGGCGGGGAGGGTAAGAAAGCCAGGAATATGCAGCCAAAAATCTTTGGGGAACGCGGGAGAGGGAAAACAAAAAAAAAAAGACGCAAGCCGGGGCCAATAAAAACGCGCGTAGAGCATCTATACCTTCCATCTGGAAGAAAAAAAATGTTCTGTCGGGGCAGCGGCGGGGGGGGCGACATCAGCATAGACGGCAAGAGGTTTTGGCGAAGGGGGAAGAAAATCAAATGAAAAAAGAACATTCGAGGAAAAAGAAGAGGAGCAGCGGAGAGGTCGCATTCTTCTAAATCTGAAAAAAAAAACAGGAGAAAATATATATATCGCAAAAGAAAAGCGCAAGAGTGCTCAGTACAAGCGGCTCTCGCCCATGCTTATTGGTATGGGAATGGAGGGCTCAAAGAGAACTCGCAAAAGTATCTTCTGAAGGGCTCCCAGAGCCGCATAAATCGCACAACACAGCAGGAGACAAAAAACTCCGGACAAGAAAAGACGGGACGAGGGGAAAAGGAATACGAAGGGTTTTCTTACGGGTTTTCAAAACAAAGCCCGGAGGGGAAAAAATTTTTGAGTCTCTTAAATGTCGTAACGCCGGAAAAAAAAGTGACTGGCACCAGCTCACGGAGGGAAAAACTGTACGCCGGACTGGAACCACCATCGTCTTGCGGACATCAGGGGGGGACGGTTAATGTCGAGCAAGAACAATGGAACTGCAGAGCGGGGCAGGGGATCAACCATATCACAGATCGCACGGAAGAGTCTAGGGGACGTGAAAAAAGTAAACCGCCCTTGAAAAGAGCGCAAGGCAGGAAAAACACGGTAGAAGAGGTTCAGGGGAGGGGCGAACCGGGAGGAAAAGAAAAGAAGATTTTTCAAAAACAAGGGTCCGGGTTAGGACTGAGGGAGTCGACACGGATGAAAAAGGGGGAAAAAAAAGTTGAAAAGAAGCACGGAGAAAAGAAGGAGAACAAATTTAAATGGACACAGTCGGATTTGACAAAGGAGGGAGGAGGGAAGTAGAAAAGACGAAGGGGGTGAAGTCTTCAAAAGAAGAAACACATTCTCCTAGGATATCATCGGGTGGAAGGGAGTTGGGGAAAAGTTGAACTGACTGGGAAGCGGAGGGGGAAGCAGGGAAGACACTCATTCCACCGGGTGTGGCCTTTGGTACCTCCGAAACCCTGATGGGAGAACACAAAAATGGGCATGCCCCCGCAGAGGGACCAAAAATTTGTTTAAGAGGCGGAGGGGACTACATCCACATATGACCAGAAAGTTTTTCAAAAAAAGTGTGTCCCCCACGGTAGTGAAAACGGTAATTGGGGGTTTTTGGGGGGGGGGGTTGCTACTCAGGTACATGATTGCTCCGATCCTATAAGGCCGCCGGGAAGGGAAGGGGAATGCAAAAACAACCCAAATTAAAGGCTTTTGTCACCGAGACGTGAGGGGGCAAAGGAGCCTAGAGACAGGACATACGCAGAGAAAAAAAAAAGGACTAGGGGAACATTGTGGGACAAACTGCAGAACAGGTGGGGGCATGCGACTAACTCACAGGCAAAGCAAAACGCGGCACCTTGGGGAGTTTGAAAGAGGCACATAAAGGGCTGGGAAGATGAAAGTTGGGGGAAACAGCCTCCTGCGCAAAGCCCCAAGACTCAAAAATTCAGGGATGGGGGGATCGAAGGGAAAAAGAAGGGGACTTGTGGGGGGTTATCGAAAGAAAAACCCGGATGAAGGCGCGTCCCTGTAAATCCCCCGCCTCAAAGAAAAAGGGGGTTCAGTCTCTTTTAAACAAAAGACAGGCGCGCAAGGGAAGGAACGCTTGGGTCGCAATCGCTGTCAACGCGACACCCAAGTGCCAAAACGAGGACCAATCTTCCAAACAGTGAGGGAAATCACAATCAGGGGGGAAAGGGGGGGGGGGGTGGAGGGGAAACTTCATAAAAAGCGCCAGCGAAAGAAAACACTCAAAGCTGGGGGGGACAGAAAAAGCGAATCTCCCAAAAAAAAAAAAAAACGAGAAGAGAGAGATTAGCCTTTCTGACAAAAAAGATAGTGGTTACTAAAAATGGCGATTTGGACTCCAATGCGACTGGGAGTGGAAAGAAACACACGTGGAGCGTTGGCAGGGGAAGGGGGGGGATTCTGAAAGAGGCTGTGCGCAGAGCTGCAGTAGTATTTTGGGGGTGATCCAATGGAGGAACAACGCGGAGGGAGGAAAGCGGCGCGCCGCTGCGGGTCGATAAAAAAAGTAACCGGGAGTCGAGGAAAGAGGCATGAACGGCTTTGTAAAAATGAAGTTCTTGGGGGCTGGACTCGAAGGGGGGGGGAAGGAGGCGACCACGTTAAGCGAAACCATGGGGGCCGATCAAACGCAAAAGGTTTGAACGATGGGGAGCCGTTCCAAGGTTGCGCAAACTACAATTCTCTGAAAAATGCGGGACCAGCACCATTGGTCGTGTGATTCTCATTTTAGATTGTGGGGGCAGGGAGCACATCAACTCAAGTGGAAAGGAAAAATGGGGTGGGGGGGAAAAGAGATGGAGTCAGGCAAATAGGCGGCTGCGATCAGGTAAAACCCGGAGTAGAAACTGCAAAAATTCAAATACAAGGAAAAACCGTGAGGACTCTAGGGTTCAACAGGAAAAAAACAAAGAAAATTTGGGGGGGTATTGGCGTGAAAAAGAAGGGCGGGTTTTGAGGCACAGGAAGAACACGGAAACACGGCGAGCGAGCTAACAATGAGAATGCGGCAAAACATCATAAATCAAAGCAAGGGGCAGGAACCAGAATTGAGAAATCAAAGAAAATCGCGGCCTGGAAATACGAACGGGAGGCGTGGGAATTCTCAAATTCCTGTCCTGCGGCAATCGTCAGAGGAATGTGCATGCACGGACCATGGGGGCGGCGAATTTCACGGGGGGCGTGGAATTTTGGGGGGGGGCAGTGGGTCGGGAGCCGCAGAAACAGGAATCTGGAGAGTTGGTGCCTCACGAGACGCAGAAATGGCATGGAGCCTTGATGACGACGAGTTTCAGGGGAGGTTAAGGTCAAATCCAGACGCCGGCGCAGCGGAGAAGGGGGGAGGAGGCGAAAGAAGGGGGAGATGAAAAAATTGGGAGGCAAAAACCGCCAACGGGATCTGGCCTAGACCCGGGGGGATACAGTCAGGCTTACGCGGAGCGGGAAGATTGTTGGGACTCAAGGGTGGGGGGGAGCCGAAAGGCTTTAGCAAAAAAAGCGTTGACCGCTTTAGCGTGACAATTCATCAGATAATCCGAGGGGCCGTGCCAATCCGCTCTGAGAGGGCAAGAGATGCAGAAGAAGGGGGGCTCAAGGGCATGACGATGGAGCGCAGGAGGGGAATACAGCAGTTTGGGTTTGTCTCCGGTTGAAAAAAAACCCATCCGCAAGACAGGTCGAGAAAGATAAGAAATCGGCGCAGGCGAAATCATGCTAAGATCCTCGAAACCAACGATGTTAGGAAAAAAAGAGAGAGTAGCATAAGGTCAAAGCCATCGTCACAAAAAAGAGAAAAGGACCAAAAAATAGTCTGGTCAGGGGGCTTGGCGCCACCGGAGAAAAAAAAAAAAACTCGAAGGAGGATGGGGACGGGGAAAAAAAGAGAAGCAGAGAAAAAAACAAAAAAAAACGCAAATGCCAAGAATCAAATCTGCGATCTCGAGGTTGTTCAACTTCCGAGGATTTGATGAGGGACGGTGTCGAGCCCGCTTCAAAAAAGGATTTTTTGGGGGGAAATTAAGGTTAGAGCAACCAAACCACAGTGAGTGACAACTCACGAGAGGAGGGTAAAGCCGGACTGGATCAAACAGATGAGGTGCGGCAAGCGGATGTGGGAGAGGGGCTATCATCCCCTTTCATCTGCAAAAGAGGAAAGGATGGGCGAGCGCAAACTACAAGCAGGCGGGACGCGGTCGTGCGGAGTTATGAAGGAACTCCCATTACAACGCGTCCTTCAGCCGGGAAAGAAGGAAGATGATGAGGATTGGGGCGAAAGCAATAGGGAAAAAAATTCTCCCGTATGTTAACACATCCGGGGGCTGAATGTCGGGGAAAAGTGCTCCCGGATTAAAGCACAAGGCAGAGAAAAGGCGGGGCTAAAGATCCTTAACGTGAGGAACATTTCTTGACCGATTGGGGAGCACGGAAAGGAATGAGTGGAAGGTTACAAAACCGAGACGGTCGAGGTTCATGAGAAGACGGGACTGAACGCAATCTGGTCAAAACAAGTTATTTGGTTTACTGATTAAGGGAAGCGCGAGAAGGATCACGACGAGCTTCGAGCGGGGGGGTGAAAGATTCAAACCTCGCGGCAAACGGGCCGTGAGAACACCAGATGCCGTTGACTATACTGAGGAATCAAAGAGCCCCTCATGTGTAGATTGAAATCCTCAGTCGAGGGGGGAACCGATTTTGACATGATTGGAGCAGCGAGATACCTCCGGATATGGAAAATTCCACTCAAAACCAGCAGATGTTCCAACATTGGGCAAACTTGGATGTTCCTGAAAGTCTAAGCGCGATCATAAAAAGGCCCTTGGGGAGGGGCAGAAGTTGCTGTGCGTGAGAAAGGACGAACGGGAAAAAAAACGTAAAGGCTGGCACTTCAACCGTGAGGGGGGGACTGCAGAAAAAAGGGATGGTATTGAGATGAAAGGGGCAGCTCGACAATACGAAAAAAGCAAAAAAAAAATAATGCTCATGGAAGGATTTGAGAGCCCTCCAACGGGTGGGGGGGGAACAATTTGGGTATCGATCACCGCAAGGCAAGGAGAGGGCCAGAAAAAGACCAAGAACGAAAAAAGGGTTTGAATCCATGGGCAAAAAATACTAGGACTGCCGGAAGGGGCGCTGGGGGTGTACATCTGCTTGGAAGAAACCGAACTCCCCAGAGTCAGAGCAAAGTCTTTTCACAAGTGCGGGTCACAGGAAACAGGGGAGTTACATCAAAAAGAGAAGGTCAAAATCGCAAAGGCTCGAAAACATCTAAACGGGGGGGGTCCAAAGCGAATCTCTCATAAACCAAACAAAAGGGGAGGAAAGCAGCGGCTTGACAAAAAGGCGGACTGTGCAAACATGGCTTTTTACACTGCGGAGAAACTGCTATCGGGGTCCGCAAACAAACGGTGGAAACGTTGCATTGGGGCCGACTGGGGGAGCTGTACTGATTGGCGAAAAAAGGGGAGGAAAGGCGAGACCGATATGGGTAGTGAAGATGACACAGAGGGGTCGGCTGTTATTTGCAAGGACAGGCCGCTTATTCAGATACCAAAGAAAAACACGGCGGGTCGGCAGATACAAAGTCGAGAAAAGGGAGGTGGGAAATCGGAAAAAAGGTGGTCTCTGCGAAAACAACAAAAAAGTTCAACTCAGACCATTGTAGGGGAAGGAAAAACAGGTGGGGAAAGCGGTGGCCAGGAAGGGCAACCGACTGAGAGGAGCTCGGAGAAGGAACCTCTGTGCCAAAATGCAACTAAAAAGAAAAAAACCTTTCCTGGTCTGAAGAGATTGAGGATAGCGCAGTTAAAATAAACTTCATGGGACAAACGAGAGAGAAACCTCGCGGGTGAAAAAGTGAAAATCCGAGTAGATACTATATCATTGTCCCCGGAGGACCCCTTCAAAAAAGCCGCAGCAACAAGTCAACTCAATGAAACGGGCGGGCCTCGGTGACGATCACATCCAGCGGAAAAAAATTTGGTGAATCTGCTGGGAAGTGCAATGGCTGTTACAGGAAAGGAATAACACAGGGAAAACCCCCTGAGCGAGCTGAGAAAACTGAAAATAAACTAAGCATCCAACCATCATTGAAAAAATCACCTCCTGGGCTGACAAATTGGGAAGAAACAGCGGGAGAGTCTAGGAAAGCAAAACCACAAGCGAAGTTTGTAGAAGTAATCATTCTCAGGTCAAGAATATCAAGCAGACTGGCATACAAGGACAAGGGCGGGCGATTAAGGCCCGGAAGGGCAGGTGGAAGGGGGTTTGGTAGGGGAACAGGAGAATCCGCCTAAACAGTGAAACTCCTGAGAATTGGGGGAAAACCTCGAAGGGGGAGCGCCAAGAAGAATCAGAAATGACCGGAAAAACGGGGGGGGGGAAGGACAGAGGTGGACAGGGGGAGCAAAAAAAACTAAGGGGGCCTCGATTTGGGCGCAAAAAAAATGGGCACCGCGGTGAAATGGGAAAAAAATTGGTTCATGCTCACATCAAAGACATAAAAAAAAAACAACAAAAAACACAAAAAAACCACCAAAAAAAAAAAAAAAAAAAAAAAAAAAAAAAAAAAAAAAACACCCAAAAAACAAAAAGACAAAACCCACAACAAAAAAAAAAAAACAAAAGAAAACCACCAAAAGAACAAAAAAAAAAAAAACCAACAAAAACAAACAACAAAAAAAAAAAAAAAAAAAAAAAAAAAAAAAAGTCAGATTGGCCGCCCACGCAGGGTGGAGACATTAACCGGGGCTGTTTGTGACAGCAAGTTTGGTGCCGTACAACTGTTAAATTACAAGTGGGGGACAGGCGGCGCATCAGCACTAACTAACCGAATGTGACCAATACAAGGAACTGACAGGGAGGCAAGCTTTTTCGGACTGCGGTGGTGGTCTAGGTGAAAAGGGGAGAAGCAACCATCAGAGACGCAGAGGGTTTTGGACTCAAAGTGGCCAGAAAGCAGACGAAGCAGGAAGAAAAGAAGGAAGAAAGAAAATAGAAGGTGCGATCTCAGAAAAAAACAAAGGGGATTAACAATCGCAGAATTTCAAATAACAATTTCTTCAATCTCTCTCGCCCATCTAAATTGGGAGGAGGTGAGGGGGGAGGGGGAGGAAACCGACAAAACCGCTATCTGAGGGGAAAAATGGCCTAACCAACTACCGCGACATTCCGCAAACACAGAACTGAAAACACCAATCCAGGCAGCTAGGGAACAAGGCGAAGGGGTTGGCAACGGCAAGCGAGTTGAAGGAGATTGGGGGACCCACGGACAAAATGTGTCTCATTAAAAAGCGGAAGGACAACGCATCCAAACAGTGAAGGCAAAAACGCAGCGGGGAAAAACAAGGTGGGGGTCCCAACACAAATCTCTTGGACGCAAAGGCGTCGTGGTCAGAAACAAGTTCATCGGCACCCGCGCAGAAGGGCGAGCAACATCAGAAGGCGAATGCACGTCTCGGAGGGCTTTGGCACGTCCCTTGAAAAAGGCCGGGCTCACGTGAAAAATGCATGCAGAGAGGAAGGCGAGAAGGAAATAAGGGAAAAATTCTCCAGATTTGTTAAATTTGGGGGGCTGGTGAGGATGTTCTCACGATTAAACTGCACACAAAAAAGGAAACGCGAAAAAAAACGGCTGGCAAACAATGCGCCGCCAGGGAATGGCTTAAAAAGGCTTGACATTAAAAGAAAAGGAAGGCTTCCTGGAAACAAGCGCCGTTCCCCGGATGTAGGTGCAGAAGAAAGCAGAGGCACAGCCTCAGCGGTAACAAGCCACTGGTGGAATTGTATTAAGGAGCGCGATAAATGTCAGAAAGGCCGTCGCCGGGGTGGGGAAGGGATAATGCTGCAGGAAAAACAAAGGGAGAAAAAAGACCAGATGACGAAAAAAGGTGCCAGATCGTGAGCAGAAAGGCAGGCGGGGGTAATGGGGAGTGACGGGGCAGCAGGGCTGGGGAAGTGGAAACTTCCTTGGAAATTGTTCTCTTCCAGGCAGATAGTACAATGACAAATCTGAGGCAAAACTGCCAACCTATGTTGAATCGCGTTGGTCACTTGTGCAGGCGCCATATCGAAAAATATCAGAAAAGCCATTGGTGCTTCAGATTGGGGACCATCTGCCTGTCGGGGAGCAGCAACACGGCGGCAAAGGAAGGGTAACAGCTTGCAATGGATTGTGGATCAAAGGATCAAAAGAAATGGGGATTGATAGTGACGTGGGGACGTCTGCGACGAAGGGGAGCCAAAACACCAAAGACCGGACTCATTGCGGGGATGAGAAAAGATCGTCACAACCAAACGGGGTTTGACTTTGGTATCGGGATCAAAAGGGCAGGGGCATCCATAAAAAAGAAAAAGGGAAGGGAAAAGGGCGTTTTAAATCATATCAACAAAAATAGAAAAAGACGCACATAGGCCGCGCTTCCCAACGCTGTCAGGAAACGAAACCCAACAGAGAAAGTAGTGAAACCGTGGGTGCTGGACACGTCGTTTCCGAAAAGTCAGTCAAAGCGCAGGACGCAAAAAAGCTCACAGGAGAAGCGCATACAGGCGCCAACGGGGGAAAAGAGGAGGATTCGCTGGACAAAACATGCTGGATGTGACTAAAAATGGCGCTTTACCGAGCCATCACTGGCTATGGAAGGGCAAGCACCAAGGGGAAACGTTTGGGGGCAATGGGGGGAGGAGGGAGCGGACGGAAAGAGCCGGCGACAAGAGGGAGGAAGGATACCGGGGATTGTGGCACATAACCCTGCGGTGGGGTTATTTCAGAGGGACACATGCGTGATCCGAACCAAAGAAACAAAAAAAAGGGAGGACGGCAAATCTTTGTCGATGATTTCTGGTGAGGGCTTACGGAAAAAGCGCGCGCAGCATAGGAAAATTAGAGGATCACAACATCACAGGTTGAAGGAGGGGGTCAAGCAAGGAAATCATGCGAGGAAAGGACAGGAACGCAGCCAATCTGCCCAGCAACAGGGAAAGGTTATAAATGGTCAAGGGGGGCACAGGCAACAGCAGCTAGTGAAAAAAGCGCTGGAAAATCTGAGGGGGGGAGAGAAGGAGAAGTCAGATCAGGCGGACTGAGGGGGGACCTGGGGAATCCTGTCAAAAAAAAGGCTTAAATTCTACGACTGACAGAAAGCCAAAGGAAAACTTGGGGAAACGGGAGCAGTGTGAGGGGAGGCCAGCAGAACCATTTGTTTGGGATCATTCTCCTGACATGAGGTTTGCGGCACAGGGAATAAAAAAAAAACCGGCCGCGGAGCGCTGCGTAGTAGAATCAGAGTCAGATCATGAAACACCCCCGTGCTGACAAGGAAATGGGAGTCAAAAGACAAAAATCTGAACTGGAAAGACATCCTTAAAACGGGGGGAAGTTGGTCAGCTTAAACCTCCTGGCAGAAAAAGGGGGCAAAAGAGTAAGCAGACTGGGCAGCAGGAAGGCTAAACATGGGCTGAAGACGGGAAGTGGCAATGTTTTGGGGGGTGGGGAAGGGGGGTCCCGGAGAAAATCAAAATGATGGAAAAAAAAAGGCCTGAAATGGTACGCTGAGGCTAGACACAGAACACGCAGCCGGAGTGGAATGCAGGAAAAGCAGTGGGAAAGGGGCGGAAGTGGCTAACGAAGGGGAATCAAGGGGGGGATGAGCTGGCGCCTCCGTGGGTTTGTGAGACGAGTGGCAAGATGAGATGGGGAGGATCGAACACCAAGCTAGGGAAGAAAAAAGGGGGGTTGTCATCTAAAAGCGCGGCTAAAGGTTTTGTGCTTCAATGGGGGGGGAAGGGAAGACAACAGCTAAAGAGGAAAAAAGAGTTGAAAAGCGGGCAGGACAAAGGGGGATCGCAGAAGCGAACGGTTTTAATCAAGCTGAAAGAGGACGGACAAGATGTAGGGGGTGCAAAGTATGGCGCCGGCGGGGCGCACCAAGAAAAAGGGGTGTTTCGCCACTCACGCCACAGGAAAAGGGGGACAATCAAGGTGGAATAAAAGTAGCTAAAAGGCGA
>Ga0179593_1543657_pt1 | contig 21736 bp, 31 predicted proteins | sample CZODoug2_1_08_16_FD_185931 | JGI IMG/M metagenome (GOLD analysis project Ga0179593, IMG submission 185931) | Vadose zone soil fungal communities from Angelo Coast Range Reserve, California, USA - CZODoug2_1_08_16fungal (PacBio error correction) | ecosystem: Environmental > Terrestrial > Soil >...
GGTCTTAGTAGCAGAAAGTTCAGGGGGGCTAAAAGGGGCAAACCGATAGCCAAGCCAAGATCAAGGAGAAACCAAGGGGTGTTCACGGGGAAGAGGGCCATCCCCCGTCAGGAAACTGGGATCTTTGGGAACTTCCAACGGAAAGAACTCTTTCAAGACACGAAAAAAGCGAAGAAAAATGTGTTTCCTGGCGCCAATGGAAATACTGTTAAAGCCACGGGGGTGTGTGGGCCTTCAAGGGGCCCGTGTGGGGAGCCGCAGACGAGTAGCTGCAAAAGAGGAAAAAAAAGAAAGACGCTGCCATCGCGAAAAAAAAAAAAAATCAGAAGGGGGGTTTAATCGCTAAAAGGAGGGAAGTACTGTCCGGGTGTAGGGCTGCAAGAAGGGGAGGCCGAAGAGGCGTTTCTACGAAAGGCCTAGCAGCCTAAGCCGAATCCTAACGGGGAGGGACTGTCCTTTCAAGGAGGCCGGGAAACATTTAAATTGCAAAGAACGGGTCCTTTCACTGGGGGGGCCAAGCTTCCGTGGAAGAAAGAAAGATTTGCCTTCAAGGGAAAAGAAGCAGGAGAGGGTCGGGCCCGGGGAGGACAAAAACCCGGGGGCACTCAGCTTGCAAAAAAGAATATCAAGTTTTTCTTGGAAAAAAAAATCTTTAAAAAAAAGATTCAGAAATTGCTCCACTGCCGGTCTCACACGGGGGGAAGGTGGAGGAAAAAAAAACAAAAAAAAAACGGAGAAGCGACTTGAACCGGGGGGGTTTCGCCAGAAGGGTTTTTGGACGAAGGGTTAGGTGGCCCCCAGGGGACTTCCCCTTAGGGTCTCTACGAAAAAAAAGTTGCAACAGAAAAAGCTATTGGCAGGAATATCTGCCAAAAATAGACCCAAGGGGGGTCTTATTGGGAAAGGTTTTAGACAAGGGGGGGAAAAAAAAAAAAAAAACCAACAACCAAAGGGGTTCAACGACCGGGGCCCGTTGGGAGTTTGGTTGGGTGTGGGGGGTTCTACCTAGGGAGTCTGAAAAAAAGGGATCCTTTCCTGCGCAAAAAAAAGAGAAATCAAAAGAAGGGGACTGGTGGCTGTGGGGGGGACCTAACAGGTCCCAAGGGAGTTGAATTTTTATCTGAGGGGTTCCAGAAGGGGGTATATCAAGCAGGGCTTGAAAGACACGTTAAACGTAACAGCCTGACAAAGTCTCGTAAGGCAAAAAAAACATGGTTTTTACCGAAAGGGAGGGGGGGGGTCCTCCGGGGAGGGTTGTTACTACGAAGAAAGGGGTGTTTGAGCGAAGTCCGAAAAAAAAAACGAACCTTGAGGGTGGAGGGAACGTTAATTCTAACCCTGTAAGGAGGTTTGGGGGAAAAGAAAAACCCTTAAGGCGAACCAGGGGGGAGTAGGCTTCCTGAATGGTGGTTTGGGGGGAACGACTGGGAAAACACCCAAAAAAAATAAAGAAGTGATATCACCAAGATGGCCTGAAAAAAGGGTACAGTTCCCGAAAACTAAATGAAACTAAAAGACGTTGGGGATCTCAAAGGGGAGTTCTCTGGGTCAGAAAAAGGACCCACGAGAAGGGAAAGAGAGCCCAGCAAGGACTGAAACAAGGGGGGGGAGGATGATTAGATACGACAACGTATTAGGAGGAGAACACCGCGGGGGAAAAAACCCAACGGTGGCCCTGGGAAAAAAAAAAGCCATCCGGCCAAAAAAAAAGTGTGGCGAGACAGGAAGAAGAAAAAGGGCTGTGCCATTTTCGGGGGAAGGCCCGGGGGGGGGGGAAGAAACACCCGAGGCGAAAACGGGTTCGGGGGGGGGGGAAAATTGCCAACAAAAAACAAAAGAAAGGAGGCTGGTTGACAAGAGGGGCGAAAGGACCGTGCTGTCGGGGGGAGCGGCAAGGAAACGTGTACATGGCCCAAAAAAAACCTTCGAAGGAAAAAAAAAAAAAAAAGAACTCACTGTGGGAGAGATACTCAAAAAAAACACAGCGTCTGGGTTTTAGTGGGGCTCAACAAGAAGACTTCGGCGGTACGATCGAAAGGGGGGGAGGTGTGTGATGAAGAGGGTGTGGTCGAGGGTTGGGTCACCGGTTAAAAAAAAAACACCGCGAGCCGCCTGGGGAGACCTGCGGTCCTTGGGGGAGGGGAAGGGGGGATCCAGGAGGGGGAAAAGGACGTGTGGAAGCGGTTGGGGGGCCGAGACTGGCGAACATCGCCACGAAAAGGCGGTTGGTGGGAAGCCTCGACTCCTTGGCAAAAAAACTACTATGGGCACCTTCGTTGGGCCACCGAAAAAAAGGGTCCTCCCTGGAGTAGAGGGCTGCGCAGGGGGTGGGTCGTGCGGAAGTAACGCAAACTCGAGCTGAAGAAACAAAGGAGGAGGGAAGGAAAGGGGGAGGGGTCGAGTTGGAGGGCGGAACGAGAAAGACACAGTAGGTCCAAAAAACGGACACCAAGAACAGCACAATGTCGAGAGGGGGTAGGAAAAGGGAGGTGGTCCCCAACGAAGGTGGAAAAGGGAAAGGGGTGAAAAGTAGTAGTGCACAAGGAATTCCGAGAGGCAAAACATGAACCCCGGCAGCCTCGAATCTCATACAGAAAATCGTTTTCTATGGGAGGAAGGGATCTCCAAATGCCTGGAAAAAAAGAAGTGACAACGACTCGAACTGAATAAAAAAAAGGGGACCACATTCCGCAGTAGCAAAACAGGGAATTTGGTGAGGGGGGAGAAGTACCAAAAACTCTACGCCAATAGGAAACAAAGTCGAGGGGTCCCTCCTTCACGAGTTAAGGAGGTCCTTCCTGGCGCAAAACGAAAGGAATTGGGGACATCGTGTGCGTAGCGATCTCCCAACCAGGGAAAAAACGTGCCGTGGAGACCGGAAGGGGGGGGCCCCCGTGCGCATGGGAAGGGGGGGTGAAAAAAACTACCAAAAGCGTACCCCATAAGAGGACAAGATGGGTTCGCAAAAAGAAAGCTTGGGGCAAAAGTGGGGGCAAAGGGGGAGGGGAACGGCCCCAAGGACACCAACACCCGAAAACTCGAAGGTGGCCGGCCCGTGCGCGTAGAGAATGGGGGGGGACCAATCCGTCGAAAAGAAAAAGGTCGCAAGGGGAGGACCTTCGCCGGGGGGGGGGGGAGGGGGGGGAAAAAAGGCCAAGGTCCAAAGGGGAAGCTCCAAAAAAAAGAAGGGATTCATCTAGAAAAAGGAACTTGGTGGGAGGGGGAGCATCATATCGGGGACCGTGAAAACCCCGGGGGGAGGACGCTTTGGCGCGAGAAACCTACCCTCTGAAAAAAGACGTGGGGGTGGGGGAGACGGGATGAGAAAGTCCAAGGCGGAGGAGAATCGACAAACGCGGTCGTCTTTCGGCAGAGGACTTGGACTCTGGGGTAAACCGATGGTGGGTCAGGTGACTCGGCGGTGTTGGAGTAGCAGGGGAAAAGTCGTCCCACAAAAAACCTCTGAAAAAGGGGGGGGGGGGGTGGGGGGGTGTGGGGGGGGGGGGGGGTTGTTTTTTTTGGGGGGGGGGGGGTGTGGGGGGGGGGGGTGGGTGGGGGGTGGTTGGGTGGGGGGGGGGTGGTTTTGGGGTGTTGGGGGGGGTTTTAGATAGAGTAGGTCCCCAAAGAAAAGGGCCGAGAGGTCTACCCACCCCTAAAAGGGTCCCCCCACGCGCATTGGAGCCTTACGGAAGCCCGGTACGTCAAAAAAAGGGTTCTCCTTACGGAAGAAAAACCGGTGGGAAAAACCCCGTTTTCGCCTACGGGAAAAACCACCCCCGGGGGGGCCCCACCACCTTGGTTTCCGAACAGAAAAAAAAAACCCAATGTTCTGCCGAAAGTTGCAGGCGGGGTGGCCACCTAAAAGGGAATTCTCTTGGAAAAAACCCGCCCACGGCCAAATGGGGGGGGGGTCCGCGTCCGAATAAACCCGAAGAGTTCTGGCGCAGGGGGGGTGAACAACGCCAACATTAGGCCGGCCGTGAAAGAGAGGGGGGGGGAAGACGCAAAAAGGAACTGTGTCAAACCCCGGAGGGGAAAAAACAAAAAAAAAGCAAACAAAGCCCCCACATTTCACTGAGGTTAAAAGGGGGGGGGGTTGTTTGGGAACTTGCTCCAAGGGGCTCAACAAACAAAAAGCCCTAAGGATGAGCTCCCAAAAAGGGGGAAGAAACACCTCCCGGTGCACAAACGAGAAGAGAACAGGGGGGCCAGGGGGAAACCAGGGGGCCGGAAAGCCCAAAGAACCCCGGGCCAGCCCTAAACGCCCGGTTCAAGTACAAAAAACCGAGCCTCGAGAGCAAAAAGTCGGGGGAAAAAAAGGGGCTACTCTCTAGAGATACCTCTGGGGAATCTAATAACACCACTTTCGAAAGGCTGGCACATGGAGAAGCGCGGGGGGGACCGCGGTTGGAGAGGGTCTGTCCCTATCAAACGCTGGCGTCAGAGCCACAAAAAGACTCTCCAAAGGGCCAACCATACTTTTGACAAAAAAAGTCCACAATAAAAAAGGGGGTCCCCCTTTATTTGGGAGAAAGGGAACTTTGCAGTTACCTTCAAAGCCCAGAGGGTGAGTATCCTCAGAGAAGGTCGGGGAGGGACGGATTACAGGTCCCCTTTAAAGGACCTCTGGGAGAAGAAACAGGAAAAAAGAACACCATCTAAGATTGCAACGACAAACGGTAACAACCTGGGAAAAGTTTTTCTTCCGTTATGAAGATCAAATAGAAAGACTTCGAAAAGGTTTTCAAAGACTAACTTGAAGAAAGAGTGTCTTGGGACATCCTCTTCCGGCTGAAAAGGAAACCACTGAAGCATCGAAAAAGGCCTTTGCCGAAAGGATTCACTGGAGAGAGAAACAACGGGGGAAGCGATTAGCCCAGGATTCCAGAATCTTGGGAATTATCTTGGGTTAACTCGCATGAGGAACGGGATTTAAAACCAATCGTGCTGACTTCCAAACCTGGCATTCCCAACGCTGGCTCCCGGGTCTTGCCCCTGAAAGGGGACGAGCGGCGGTCGCAAGCCTGCTCTGAAAAGAGGCCGCAGTTTCTACAATGAGGGGGGGAGGAAACGTGGGGATTGGGGCTAAGGAAGCAACTCGTCAAACTAGCAAAAGCCTCACGGTCGTGGGGTGGTGGCCCCGGGGGGAAAAGGAAGTCGGGGGGGGGGAAAGCTTCGCCACGGCAGGAACGGAACAAAACGGCCGGAAATCGTTGGAAAGCTGGTGGGTGACACTGAGTGCGGGATGGGACCGGTGAAGAAGGGCGCCTACGGCGAAAAAAAAAAAAGGAAACGACTATCGGAGGCGGCCCTCCCCAGCGTTACGGGGGCTCGGGGAGGCACCAAATTGGGGGATGAATGAAACAGCATGACAGAGGGGTTTACTGACTGGCCCTTCTTCGCTCAGGGGAGGCGTGAAAGGGGACACTTGCTAGAGGTTGACAGCGCTGCAGGGAGGGGAGAGGGGAAAGGGGGGGAGCTGACTGTGGAGGGGTTGGATCCAACCGGACGGTTCAAGAACCACTATCCAAGGAGGGGTTTGTTGTCGGAGGGGGAAACCGTGAAACATATGGAGTCGGGGACCGGCGTCTGCTCGATTAGCGGGACGAACTGTAGCTGCCCATGGCGGGGAAAAGTTCTTGCTGGAGGAACTTAAAAAAAAAGGGAATATTTAATCGGGTACGCCTTCAAACATAATCGCAATCTTTTTGTTTGGGGAACAAAGACCTGAAAGCATCCAAGTGCTAGAGAAGTCCTAAAAAAAAAGGCGGATGTCCCGGGGGGGCCGGGGGGCGGGTGGATCTCTGCTAAAGGAAAATAGATAGGAAACTCGCCCGCGACAGGAGAAAGAATCAAAGGGCTGGGAGGAAACCTGCCAAGGAGGAAGGGGTCCCACCAAAGAAAGAATTCCTGGAGGTTCCCCTGGAAGAAAAAGAAGTCCACTGTTAAAAGGAACACCACGAAAGTAAACAAAATACCAATCCTGTGAAAGGACCAGGAGAACTTATCGAGCAGTGAAACAAAACACCCACACTAGCTGTCCTTTGGAGAGAGTTTAAGACAACACCATAGGTTATAAGAGAAAAAAGTCCGTCACTACCTACCAAGAGAGAAAAAAAGATGCGGGATGCAAGAGAAGCATCGCTCCCAAGGGGAAGATCAACGTGAAAGCCTTCACAGGAATGGAAACATGACATTTAAAGGGGAGGTCTTCCCATCGAAGAACAACCATTCAAGAAAAAATTCAGTCTTTTAGTCCCGGGAGAGAGCTTAACACCGGAAAAAGCCAGGAAAGCCCTTCAACCATGAAAAAACCTATCTCCTCAGGGGGGGAAGTATTCAAAAGGAAGCCCCAACTTTGCCTCAAAGGGAGGCAAGGGGGAAGAGTGTCAGTTGCTAACTATGGGGAAGAAAGACCGCCCCGGGAAAAAAACCATCGAAGGAAAAAATCAGGGGAGGGCACGATAGCGGAGAAAAAAAAAAAACTCCACACACCTCCAAAACCATATTCCCAGATAAAAAAAGTCAATTCGTCACTGCAACGCGTGGGTCATCGAATTAGAACCGCAAATAAAGACATGAAGGGCCCAGAAAGAGGTTTGGGGAAGAAGGGTCACGGCGGTCCAAAAGAAAGACTTGACAAGAGGGCCGAATCATTCCAACGGTGGGGGAGAGGAGAGTGAATCGGCCCCTGGGGGTGGAGTGATCTTCACGGGGGAAGATAAAACTTCCATGGGGTGCGACCGATCACGTGGTGGATCCTCCAGGTTCGATGGAAAAGCTGGCCGGCCGAAAGATTGAACCATCGGACTAAAGGGGAAAAGGGAAGTCTTCATGGGGGGACCGGTCCAAAAATTGTCCCGGTGGTATCAAGGGGGCGTCAGACTGGGAAGGCCTTCGAAAGTGGCCGTTTTCGATCAAAAGAAGACCTTGGTCCTCCGAAAAAGCGAGTCCGAAGGGGTCTGGGCGGGACGGTGACTCCACCGCGGCGAAGAAAGGGGGGGACCCAGAAAAAACGAACGGGGGCCCAGGGAAAAGGGGGGAACCTTTTTGCGAAGGGGGTTCCCGGGCCAGAAGAGACGAGGGGAGGTGTCACGAACGTTTAAATCGCACGAAACGCCTCCACGCGGGGGAAACAGCGCTTCGAGCGATCAAGTGGGGGTCTAGAAAATCTTTTCACTGAAGGCATTTGGCGCCGGTAACTAGAGGGGGAGAAACAAAAAGAACGTGGCAGTGGAAGAAAAAAAGAAGAAAAGAAAAAAAACGCCTGTTTTGCGGTACTTGAAAGGGGGGTGCGAACGGGGGTGCGTGTGTGAATGTGGGAAAACTGGTGTTGGCCGGGAAGACTCTCGGTCCCGGGAAAAGGTTGAAGGGGCGGCGGTGAAAGAAAAAGCCTCATTCCTGGAAGGACCGGAGTGTGGGAAAAGAAGGGGGGGGAGCAAGGACCTTGGTTCAAAAAAAAAAAAAAAGGGTGGTGAGTTGTGGGGTGTGGGGTGAGAAAGGAAAGAGGGTTGCCTGAAGGGGAAACCCAGGAGCCGGCGCCAATAGAAAAAATAACGGCCCTGGGGGTTTTCTGGTCCACCAAAAAACAGGGCCCGAGTTCGTATGGGGGAACCAGGGGTGCACGGGGCGGGTGTTGAGAAAAAAAGCCTGAAACGTCAGGGAAAGAAGAAACGGGGCGTGTGGGGAGAAGGGGGAAAAGAACCCCGGGTGACCGGTCGGGGTGGGGAAGGGAAGGCGAAACCGTGTTGGACCCCTGTAGGGGGGGGGGAAAAAATCCTTAAAAGGAGGGAACCAGGGACGACCTTGCCGGGGGTCGAACGAAAGGTCTAAAAAAGGGGGGGGGGGGGGGAAACCGGTCGTGTTGTGTTTTCAAAGTAAGGAAACAACCGGGGTGGGGGGGGACGACGTAGGGGAGGGAGGGGGGACGTTCACAGCCGCAGACAACAACTACGGAGGATCACCCGAAATTCGTGCCTAAAAACAAAACTATCCTGGGAAAGTCCCCACGATCAAAAGACTACGCGGGAAAAAGCGTATCAAGAGCAGGGTTAGAATCGTGGACCGAGCTCAAGAAGAAACACCCTATCCTCCCCAAGGTAGCTAAGAAAACTCGAACCGGGGGGAAAAAGTGGCAAAAACGCCGGATGAAGGAAAAGGGAAAATCTATTAGCTCACCGAGGGGGGGGGCGCGTTCTACGACCGCATCAAAAAGGAGAGTCTAAACTTTGGCGAAAGGGAGGAGAAACCTTGGCAAAAATTTCCCATAGACGAGAACGGGAAGAAACGGCCACCCGAGGCGACGGTCAGGGGGAAGAAACTTCACCCGCAAGGAACGGGGGGGGGGAACGAAATGCACCAATAGAATCGAGGGGTGTCCCGAGGGTTCCATTCCCAAAAAAAGGAGAGGCGAGAAGCACGGTGGCCGCCGGAGTTTTCAGGACCCAACCAGAACGTTTCGCAAGAAGAAAAGATTTCGATCACCGGAGCATTTTGCGATGGGGGGGGGGGGGGGAAAAGACTTTGGGGGGGTTTTTCCCGAAGGAATACCTCACAGGAGGAGCTACTTGCAGGGGGGGGCTTTGCCGGCAAAGAATGCCATGGTAGGGTTCGGGGGACGGTTTGGAAAGGGGGGGGAAGAGTATGGCAGAGCATCGGGGGAATTCTGCCGTATGGAAGGGGGGGGGTGTTTGGGGGGGGAGTCTCACTCCTTGGCCAAAAAAAAAAGCAAAAAAGTACTTTGCAAAAAAAGCCACCTCGGGGGAGGTTTCTCCCCGAGGAAGGAAAAGACATTGCTGTCGCAAGAAGGGTCGATAGGAAAAAAAAGGGGAGGGGAGCAACGTTCGCAGAAGATCGACATCAAAAAAAAACAACGGAGGATGCTCGATTGGCGCGAGGGTAGCCCCGACAGTGGAAAAGAAAAGAACCAAGCCATGTCCAGTGGAAGCCTCGGGAGGGGGGGGGAAAGGCGGAAAAACCGAGGTGAGGGAGGTGACACGAAAAGGGGGTCCAAGGAGTCCGAAAGGCAACCACCACACAACCGGCAAAAGGCGATCTCAAATACGAAAAAAAGTGCGATGATGAGTCTGCCAGGGGAGCAAAATGCCTCACCAAAATCAAACTTACTCGAACGGGGACACTGGAAAAAGGAAAACCGGCAGTTAAGCTCCAAGGAAAAGGGTGGTAGGGGGGGAACACGTGAAAAACTACCAAAAAAAGCTGATAGCAACTCCTCCATAGAGCAAAAAAAAAGGGGGGGAAAACGCGGGGGGGGGACTGTCTGTGCGCAACGAACCAAAAGCTGTTGTTTTCCGAAAAAAGCCACTAAACCGCCGGCCACCTTGCTTCAAGTTTGATCAAGGCCCGCGAGGGGGGCAAAGGGGACACAAAGTAACATCTAGCACAGGGTGACTTTTTAGCACGGGGAACGCCCCTTGATGGGTTGGGGAAAGGGGGGTGACGGGAAAAAAGGAAAACCCCACCAGGAAGCCGGTTGTGCCGCCTGCAAAACGGCCAGTTCTCGTGAAAAAATGGAAATTGCCCAAGAGGGTTCACAGCGTCGCACACTTAGCGCGGCGGAAGGGAAAAAAAGTTGGGAAGCGGGCAGGCCCCAGGGGGGGGGCCTTTGTAAGAAGGGCCCGGGCCCACAAGGATCTCATCGATCGAGGAGCGTTGTCGAGGCCTTAAGGACTCCCGGAAAAAGGAAAAATGTGACGCGGCCCTCTAGATACCACCAAACGCTGGCTGGTGGGCGAATCTGGGAGTCGGGAAAATGAGAAACCTCCAGGGGGAGGAGACACAAATCCCGTCAGGGGAAGAAAACAGGTATCGGGGGAAAGGGCCTCTGTGGGGGGTTTCTTTTTAGAGCAATCGCGAGAATAGTTGTTGGATGCGCCGAGAACCAAACCGAAGATCTTCCCCCCCCCGGAAAAAGGGACAAAAAAAAGGCGGAAACCCAACCCAAGCCCTGTCAGGGGGGAAGGGCACTTTATTTATACGGCGAACAAAAACCCGTCAAAATCCCCCACCACGGGTGAAAAACGGTTAATACGGCGAAAAAGGTCTTCAAAAACGGGGCTCCTTACGAAAAACCCTTTTTTCGGCCAACAACACGTGTTTTTCGCCAAAGGAAAACAAGAGAGGCCTCCGACTTTCAGGCGGGGGAGACAAAAGGGGAAGAAAAGCCATCGGCAAAAAAACTCAAGAGGTCATCCTCCCCAAAGAAAAGAAAAACAAAAAGGGGGACCTGTTCTGTAAAAGGGACAGGCAAAAAAAAAAAAGGCCGGCGTTATGATCAGAGAAACGGCAAGAGACCACAGCCAGAACACGATGTCGAGAAAAACCCAACTCCAAGACTCCACACGGTCTGGAAGGGGGGGGTTGTGGGGGTTTTTTGGAACTGCTGAGGAAATCCCAACCTCCCAAAAAAGGAATGAGCGAGTAAAGGCCGAAAAGGGGGGGCAAACCGGGGGACCCAAGTCCGGGGCCGACAAAAACCTGCCAAACAAACCTCGGTCAACAATAAAATGAACGTCTCACACAAGAAAAGGGGGAAAAAAAGTAAACGCGGGGCTCGATATCGAATGCCAAGTCGGTGCGAGAAAAAAAAAAAGCGACGATTAGTAGAGTCAGCATTTAAGAGGGGGGGAGGACCACCCACGGGCTCTCTGCTTTGGAGCACGGCGATTAAGAGGAGGGTTGGACTTGGGAAAAGCCTCAAAAAAAAAAAAAAAAAAAAAAAAAACCTACCCGCTTTTGAAAAGAAAAATCGAAGCAAAAAATCGCCAACACAAAGGCCCAAAAAAACTTGACCGGACCCAGGGCCATTTGGGCAATTCACCTGGTAAGTCCGTCCTCCGCGGGAGAAAAAGACTAAAAGAAAACATTCAGTTCCTCCGAGAGGGAGCGCAAACCGGCAAGTCGAAACGCCGCATTCGAAGACCAGCGACCCAAAGTCTTCCCGATAAAAATCAAACCCGGGGAACCTGAAGGGGATCAGGGATTGGGGGGAAAAACCTCGGAGAAGAAACGTATTGGGGGGAGACGGGGAAAAATGAAATTCGGGGGCCGCGACAGCGCGAAACCGAAGACCCACGGGATCGAGAAGAAATGCCGTGGCCCGTACCAGGATGATCATGAAAAAACAAGCCCTACGTTGGAAAAAAAAAAAAATGCGACAGACCAAGGGAGGAAAAAAACGTTTGGCCGAAGCGGCCTGTACGAAGATTGAAAACGGAAGGAAACCGTGAACTGCTGCGCAGGGGCGATCTGCTGGCCACAAAGGCTAGCGGCCTTGATCGCTGAACCCTGCGGAAAAAAGTCACGCAGAAGCGAGGCACAAGGGTGTGGGGGGGGACTAGGGGGGCGAAAATGCGCACAAAAGTGCCGAAGCAAAAAAAGGAAACCTCACGGGGAGAATGGGTGGGCCAAAGGCCCGTCAGAGCGTACGACCAACCAGGTTAGGCGAAAACCCTGGGAAATTCGACAGCGGGGAAAAAAAAAGGCCCTCGTTGGCAAAGGGGGGGGAAGCGGGTGACACTAAGGAGATTCGGTCGGGGGAAGGCCTCCGCCAGAGACAAAAAAGACGAAGAACTATCCCGGGAGAAAAAAAACACCCGCGTTACTGGCCAGGAATCCCCATTGGCCTGGGCGGGGAAAAACAGAAAATGGAAAAAGGGGTCAAACTGTGGGGGTACTCTTGTTGGGGTCACTGCAAAAAAAAAAATGGCTTGAGTGGGACTTATCCCGCTTCATGGGGGAAAGCGGGCCGTCACGAGGACTACCGGTGACCGGGATGGGGGAAAAAAGCGATTGAAAGGGAGAGAAGACGGGGGTGGGCTTTGGTGGGGAAGGCCGGGTCGAGGGAAAAACGATCCACTGGGGGGAACCTCAGAAAAGGAAAAATAAGTTCTCAGCCAGATGGAGTTACACGGGGCAGGGGAAAGCTGCAACGCCGACCGGAAAGGGAGCTTGCCAGGTTGGTCCTTGGGGGGGCTGTCGGGAGACTGCCGTTAACAGGGGGAGGGGAACCCGGCGAAGAAAAAAGGGGCATATCTGGGGGGAAAAAAAAGCAGAAGTGGGGGGGGGGTGGCAATTCTCAAGCCGGGACAGAGGAGACGAAGCCCCCAGAATTCAAGATCAGGGCGACTGGGGGGATCTCTCTTAAAAAGGAGTGAAAAGAGAGAGAGGGAAAAAAAAGACCCTCGTCCCGAAAGTGAAAGGCTACACCTGTCCCCGGGGAGTAAAAAAAAAAGAAAAAAAGCAAAAAAAAGAAAGAAGGTCCCTGTTTGCCGAAGGGCCTCACAAAAAGTACCGGCAACACAAGAAGAAAAAAGAAAATAAACCTCCAAGACCAAAAAGAGAAGTTTACAGTCGAGACGGCCGAGAAATTGCCGGGTCCCCAGAAGCCCATCTGGGCAGGGAAAAAGACGAGGTGGTTGACAGCCTGGAATCGGAAAAAGGCACGTAAAACCACCCAACAAGACAATACGAAAAGGGGGAAAGCAGCGGCGGGTCACCCGGTTAAAAAGGACAACGTGACGATCAAGGAAAGATCAGCCAAGAAAAAGGTTTTCATTCCAAAAAAGGCCCAGGAAAAAAGGGGAGGAACCCGAAGAAGGGGTAGCCGCAGCAGATAGCGGGGGGGGACCGTCCCGCCCGTAGGCGGGAGCCCTGCAAAAAAAAAACGAGCTACGCCCAATAAAAGGGGGCCGGCAGAATCAAAGCCCTCCGACAAAGCCTCTGCGCACAGTAGAAAGGTGCCTCCGACGGTGGGGGAGGGCCACGATGGGGTTCTCAAATCGCAACGAGGGGGAGTCCTCATGTGCTAAGAAGAAGGAGGTGAAAAAAACTCCCTCACTCGAAAAAAGGGGAATTAAAAAGCATCTCACGGAAGTCCGGTCGGAAAACAGGTCAGCGAAGCCAACCAGGGGCAGGGCCGCCAATAGAGGGAGGGGGTAAGCAGTTTGAACGGGCGTCAAAAAAGGAAAACAGACTTAAGAAGTACAGGCCCGAGGAAAGAGGAAACCAGGAATCGGGGGGGGAAATTCGATGAGAAAAAAAAATAGGGCCTGGGGGAATAAAAAAATGACATCCTGGAAACGGACCATGGGGGGGAGCTTCCCCTTGCAAATCCCCGTGTGGGGGAGAAAGCCCGAGCAGAAGTTTTCTTTCCGAAGAAAAAAAAGGCCCTCCGTCCGTAAACACCCAAGAGGCCCTATGGCATGAGAGGAAGGGCCCGCTTTGCCGGGTATAGTCTGCATAAAAAAGACGAAAAAGCCAAACCGGGCCGGCAGGGGGCCAGAGTCGCGATCCCTGGACCCGACAGGGAAAAAAAAGTGGGGGAGTCCTGCGTGGAAGAAATCAACAGCCGTCGGGGGTCCCGGTAACGAAAAAGGAAAAAATTTCCACTCCCCACAAAAACCGGTCACGTTGGTGCATGGCCTTGTGAGCTGCCTTCTCTGGAAAAGACGTGAGCCGATGAAAAAATCGGCAATCGCCGAAAAGAAGCAAGAGGTGTTCTTCGACGAAGTACACGGGATAATTTGCGAAAGGGACGATCGGGGGCACCCGACGTGGGAGGACATGCTCAAAAGCGCCGTTTTGAGGAATGAAGGGAGGTGTCGCAAGGGGGGGGTTGTGCCGAGGATGTGGCGGAAGAAGAAAAAAAAGACCGGACAAAATCGGTGCTGAAAAAGGCCCGGTAAATAGTTGAAAGAGGCTGAGCTCATTCCGGGGGGGGGCGGAGGGGCCTGGGGACATTTGGGAAAAACACCCACTTGGGGGAAACAAAGAGGTGGCCGTGAGTGGGGGGGGTTTGTGCGACAGGTGCTGGCTTGAAGGAAAAAAAAGGAAGGCAAGGAACCAAGTCTCATAAAAGAAGTTTTGGGTCACCCGAAACAGAAAGGCCCAGTTCATTTTTTTAAGTGCTTTTCTCTGGGGGTAAAGGCTTTCCTGTGGAAGAAAGAATGGCTAACCACGGAAAAAGTCAACGTTGGAAACCCTGACCAAGGAAGGGGGGACGCCTTAAGAGGAAAACGGGGGGGGGGGACCTACCCCCGGGGGAGTAAGTCGAAAAAGGAACGACCTTCGTGGTGGTTGGAAGAAAGTAAGGCACAACAGGGGGACGACCGGGAGGGAGTAGGCGAACCCGGGTGGGGGGAAGAAAACAGGGCGGGGTTGGCGAACCCAGGTGGGAAAGTAGCTTCGATGGGGGGGGGGAAAAAGCTAAAGCCAAACAAGGAGAGGAAGCGGGGGGGGATATCAAAAAAAATACGGAATAATATCGGGAAAGGACCAAGATCCCCTAGGGAGAAGAATTTGTTGTGCGCCGAGTAAAAAAATGACTTGGATGCTCAAGTCTATCAAAGAAAAAGAAAAACACCAGCAAGCATCGGGTAGGGAAAAAAGAAACGTCACCCTTCAGACACCGGTGTTCAGAGGGGGGGGGATGAATCCTCACGAAACCGGGGGAGTGATCCGATGAGAGGGGCGGGGGTACGAAACGGCTTACAACGGGACAGGAAGGACAACGCCGAAGGCGCCGAAAGACTTGTGCGAGCCCGGGGAAGTTGTCCAGTGGGGGAAACGCGAACTAGAACGGCCGGGGGAGGGAGGGCAAACCGAGGAGTTCTTTTGGGGGGAGCACGGGGGCACACCATCGACCCAAGCAGTTGGAAAGAGACCATCCGTCAGAGGCGGTACTAAGTTGTACAATGAAAGCAGCGGTCGACGAACAAGGGGGAAGGGTGGGAAGAGAGGGGAAGAAAGCCCCACAAGCCGGGAACAAGGTTCGTTTGCGCCAGAAGAAAGACTTCGATTCAAAAAAAAACGCGGAAAGGGAGAAAAAGTGTGGTTGCTAGAATGGGGGGTCGCGGGTGGTCCCGAGAGGAAAAAAAAAAACGTATTCCGCTGGAAGGAACTGCGGTCCTTGGTGAATCGGAGACAAGGTCGAGTGGGGGGGGAGGGGTGAAGGCATTTGCAGGAAAGGCAGAGCCATCGCCAAAAGACGGGTAGAGATCGACGGTGGGGGGGCCTTGGGAACACAAGGCGAAAGAAATAGGTGTCACCTCCAAGGCACAAAAGGGGGACCACCCCTAATTTCTCCCCTGAAAGGGGGAAAAAAAAGTCTTGCTCGGGATCATGGTACACGATCGGACGCAAAGGGGGAAAGAAAAGTCGCCGAAAAAAAAGAGATCTCAACAACAAAGAGGGAGAGAAAGCGAGTTGGCGGCAAGGAAAACCCTACCAGTGCGTCAAAAACATGAAAAAAAACGCATACGAAAGGGAGAGACTCGGAGAAACTTGTAAGGGGAAAAAGGTGGGTTGGGTTACACCTAGTAGGAAAGACCTGTGCCAAGGAGTAAGTCCACCACCAAAACAAACGGGAGAAGTCATACGGTCCCAGATCAGGGGGGAGATGTCCTCTTGCCCAGGGGAAATGCCTGCACAAAATATTGGGGAAACTACTCTAAACGATGGATAGGCAGGAACGGACCAATGGGGGCGCAGTAAGCGAGTGTGGAAGTAAATAGGCACCCACCCCAGACACAAACAATCCTGATAGCAAAAGGCCCAAGTCGAAACAGCGGGTGATCGAAGAAGGCTGCGCCAACGATCCAGGCAGGGTAGCGTCCCAACCAGTCCAAAAGGAAAGGTTAGCGCCGGAGCCGCCGATGGAGGGGTCCAGAAGACGAGTCACTGGGGAATTGGGGAACGCCAAGGAAAAGGGGAAGCCTTGAGGGTGGCACGGACGTCTTCACAGAGAAAAAACTCGGAATAGGGTGGTCAGACTTGAACCAACAGCAAGGGGTTATCTAAATGGGAAATAGGAGCAGGGATCTTTCCAGCCACGCACAAAAGGGGAGAACTCAGAACTTTTTATGGCAAGGGTGAAAAACCCCGTTGTAAGCGCCCAAAAATCTGTGAAAAAAGGAGGAGGGGCCCTAATACTTGTGGAAGAAGGATCCATCGACTAAAAAAGGTGAAACCACCTGGGGGGTCTCGGGGGGGGGGGGGGGGGGGGGTCTAACCGGGGGGGGGGGGGGGGGAGGGGGAGATGAGGTTTATTAGAGGAGCTCCAAAGGGAGATCAAAGCCCGGATAGGGGGGGGGGAATCAGGGGGTTACTGTTCAGGATAAAGGAGTCCCAGGGTGGGCGGGTGGATCAAAAAAGTTAGTGGGTGGATAAAGAGTCCCTTTCCGATCGAGCTCGGTCCGTACCCAAAAAAACCCCTTGGGTACAGAGGGGCGAAAACCCACAAAGGACCCAACCCAGGTGGGAAAGAAAAAAGGCACCCACCCAAAGTACAACCGGGTCACTCCTTAAAAACCTCCCCGGGCAGTACACTCGAGTTTGGAAGTATACTGTCAGAACAGAAACGGGGTCCCCAAAAGCGGGTTCCGGGGCCCTTAAACGGGGGAAACACTCCTAAGGGCTTCCTGGAGCGGGTGGAAGAGAGAGGGGGGGGCACTGGACTGGGTGGTCCCACGGGGGAAAACCACAAAAACGAACCTACAACTTTTGGGTGAAAAAAAAAAATCAATCTAACTCGCGCCGGAAGGGGGGAGGGAGACGAGGGGGGCGCCCCGCAAAAAACTGAATGAGGCGGGAAGACCCGCAGGAATCAAACCATCAACCAAGAGAGTGTCGCACCCAAAAAAAAAAAAAAAGCAAAAAACCGACTTCCAGGTGAACGAAGGTTTTGGGTGGGAAAACTCCCCATTGCGAAAGGAAAACCTCCAGAAGGGGGGGGGGGTGCAGCTGCAGATAATAGCCGAACAAGGGGAAAAAAAAGGTGCAAAAAAGGGCGGTGATGCCCCGAGGGGGAAGAAAAGGGCAGCAAAATCCAAAAGAAGGCAACAAAAAAAACGGCCGCGGACGGACTGAAGGGGAACCGAACAAAAAAAAAAGTGAGTCGGAAAAAGAAAAAACCTGTCCACCTGACCCAAACGTTGCGAGACTTCGACGGGGGGGAGGAAAATCATGCAGAAGGCTGGGCGTTCTTCGAAATGCTCCAAGGTAAAGTGGAGGAAGCTCGTTTGCGCAAAAAAGCGTGGAGCGTGAGGGGGGAATCGACGCCGGTCCGCAGAAAAAAAAACGCCAGCAAGGAAAGAAAAAAAAAAAAAGCAAAAGCCCCACGTTCCAACTAAAGGACCAGGACCGTGGAGTTTGGTGCCATTTGGGTCCGGGGGGCGGAAAAAACCGCCCTGGGAAAGAAAAATCAAAAAAAACTGTTCCGCCGGACCGATGTCGAAGAAGGCCTCGGGGGGGATCGGGGGGGAAAGAAGTCGAAGACACATCCGAAAAAGGAAGCCAAGGGTACCAACCGGAAAGAAAACGTCCTGAGCGAGGGCCCGCCCAAGTGGCACTGCCGGGACCGGTTTTCGGTTTGAAAAGGACGAGGGGGCTTCGGAGGAATTATCGAGAAAGACCATCGACAATTGGGGGAAAAGTACAAAGATTCACTTGGGGTAAAAAAAAAAAGAACCATGCCAGACCGTTTGGGGGGGGAGGCTAAAAAAACCGGATTGAAGATCGTTCCAAAACGTTGTGTCAACGGGGGGGGAGAAGTCCTTTAAGTCGGCATTCAAGGGGGGAACCCTGAAAGGTAACTTCTGTAACAAACCTTTTCCGAAACCAAGGGAAAAGCGCAAAAGGCAAAGGAAGACCACCCCTTCCCCTGGACGGGCCCTGGCCCAAAAAATCGCTGACACAGAAAAAAAGAAAGCGTCGCAGTGCGAAATTGGCGGTGGGGAAAAGGGGGGGGGGCTCAACATCCGAAAGAAGCCAAGCACAAAAAGACGAACGTAGAAAAAAAAGGGTGTGGCCCCCGGGCATCATCGTGGGAAAAATCTCCACGGAAAAAAAAAAACCCAAAAAAGAAAGACCGGAAGCTGCCGTCAGGGGGGGGGGGGGGGGGGGGGTGTATCGCCGGGGGGAAATGAGTGCGTAGGAGGGTTTTTCAGGGGTGAAGGGCTCCCTCCTAAGGAGAAGAAGAGACTGAGGGGGAAGCCACCCCATCGTTTACTTGCAGAAAAACATGGGGGGGGGGGGGGGGGGTTTTGGAAATGGGCCGTGATGGAAAGGCCCGGGGACATTGTAACGGGGGATTCCTCGCTCAGGGGGGGGGGGGGACTGGGGAGAGGACCCACAGTTGCCAGGTACAAAGAACACCTCGATGACCTGCTATGTAAAGCCTATTTTGTAGCAAAAGTGGGTGTCTTGTGTTAAAGGGGAGGACTGTCGAAAAAATCCCACGAAAAAGCATGGTGTTGTCCCGATGATAAAAGAGGGGGAAGGAAAAAAGAAATTGTATTCCGGTTGACGAAGGGATCCGATTTTCCGAGGCCGTCCGGAAAAGGGACACCAAAATGCTTGGAGTTAGTTCTGGGAGAAGAGGGTGCCTGTAAACAGGGAAAGAGGGAGACAAGGGGACCCGGAAAATCGACCGAGGGGGTGGTGGAAGGGTCAAAAGGCCCACGTTTAAATAGACGGGGGGGAAAACTCCTCCGCAAGGGACCCGAGGCGTTCCGGACTCATCCAGATGGGACTCAAAAAGGAGGAAAAGATCCACCATCTGGGCGGGGAAAGAGGGAAAAGGGGGGGGCTTTCTTTAAAGACCTGTTCCAAAATGCGACTGGGAACAAAAAGAAAAAAGGGGGGTCGCTAGGAGGGGGGAAGTGGGTCCCGGGACCTCACTGTTAAGGCACGGGGGGACAAAAAAAGGCATAAATCCATACCGGGGATGGTCAGCTCCCCGTCCGACGGGGGGGGGGAATAGGGGAGGGGTTGCCGTTGTCCCAAAAAAAAACGAAGCTACTTTCAATCTAGGTGACCGGAACAACCACCAGAGGAGTCAGATACCAGAAAGAAAGAAACACAAAAAAAAAGGAGGCGAACATAGGCAATCAGGCCATCAGCGGAGGGAAACCTGTAGCCAAAAAGGAAATAAGAGATCAGCCTGCAACAAAAAAGGGAGCTAGCAACAGTAACAAGGGAAATGAAGGGTCCATCACTGCAAGGGGAATAGACTAGCAAGGATGTGGGCCGAGAATAGCGGGGGAAGGGGGGACCGTCTCCTTAGTGCGGAAAAAATGCAAACATGAACCTACCAGGGGAAAAAGGAGACATTGTCACCAGGGCAGATCACCCAAGGCCCCCAGAAACTCTTGCGCAAACCAAGGGGGCCGTCCTACTTTGGAGGGGAAAAAATAATGCCCTGAAAAAAACACATCTCCACACCGTGATGCGAGGAGCAACGGGGAGCCAAGTGTTGATCCCAAAAAGCCCCAACCCAAGAAGGGATCAAAAAAGAAAATCGCACTGCTAAAGGGGCGTGATATCCAGGTTAAAAGGGCTAAGTCCTCTCTCAAAAGACAGCCAAGCATTGCCGCAAAAGGGAAGCAGTTTAGCGGGCCAGGGGTCAGACTTGCGCAAGGAAACCTAAATCATGAGGACTGAAATGGCGAATCGGAAAGGGCCCGGTTAAAAAAACTCCAATCCGGAAAGGGGGCCAGCCATTTTTGGGAGGGCCAGCGAATCCCGGGGGGGGGGGGCCCGAACGCCGCCAGGAAAACCTCATGGAACCAAAAGAAACCCTTCCAGACGTAGGCCTGCACAAAAGGGTAAGCCGAAGGAGCTCACAGGGGGAGCCACCTGAGGCCACCCAACGTTTTTATCAGGTGGGAAAAGGAACAGGTTCGCTGGTAAGGGCCGGGCCGTTGGGCCTAAGCTGGGGAAAAAAAAGGGGGAAAAATCGAATCGGAGGGGGTAAGGAAACCTGCCTTTCCATGAAAAAAAGAAAAGTGCGGAAGGACGAACCGGGAAATTTCAACGACGGGGGGGGGGGAATGTCACTTTTGGGAAAAGTGGGGGGGTCTGCCGGGGGAAAAACTGGCCCGACTGGACATGGAAAGGTGGCTTCTGCGAAAAAAAAGTTCTAGCTCAGGCCAAAAAAGGGGAACAGCTTCAATCTCCAGAAAAGGAAAAAAGAAGAGCGGGGTTTTCTTCGGGGAAAAAAGGTCACTGCTGTCATGGACAGGCCCGCCGATCGCAAACAAGACATTCCCTCAAAGAGACGAATCGCTTTTTTGGAAGGGAAAAAGGTGCAGGGGTTTCATTGGGTGGGGAAAAGGTGGCGGCCCTGGTGGGAGGCCCCCCTCGTGCCACGGAGGGGGGGGTAGTTTCGCCCCAGGGGCTGGAGGCGGATGGGGGGGGGGGCGCAAAAAAAAAAAAAGGGGAAAGCAGTTCCCCAAAAAAAAGTTCAACGGCCCACAGTTTTGTAGTGGTGGGGGGGTGTGGGGGGAGACCTCGTGGGTTGCTGGGAGCCAGTTGCTCATTCTTCAGGCTAACACCGTCCTGTGGGGGGGGGGGGGGTCCCGCGCAGAAAACTAGGGTGTCGTATTGGAAAGGACCACAAGTGGGGGGGGCCGTTCTTTTGGGAAAATCAGTGGGTAAACAGGAAGAACTAAAGACCGCTGAAAGGTGGGTTGGACGCAAAAAGGGGGAAGGCCGAACCCGGAAAAACGGGGTCGGTGTTTTTCGCAGGGGAAACTGCCCGGGTTGTGAAAAACGGGCAGGGGGGGCCCTAAAACCGGTTTTGGGGGAGAAGGGGGGGGGGTCTCCGGTCTAACCCGGGGTGGGGACTAGTCGCCGGAAGAAAAAGGGGGGGGGGGGGACGACTTAGCTTCTATGTGGGGGAAATACGCAGAAAACACCAACTACTCGAGAAAACCAAAAAAAAAAAAAAAAGAAGGCCTACCACGAGCGGAAGTCCCACTACTCCAAAAAAAAAGGTTGGGGGTTGGCGATCGTCAGGGGAAAAGGGGGCTCGTCCCATCCGAGGAAACCCCCAAGCAAAAAAAGGCTGTAACGAATCCAGCGTACCAAACGACATGGTGACATCGGCGCCGGGAGCGACAACGGGGTCGGTATCGATGAGCGCAAAGGGGGGGGCCATGCTGGAGGGGGGCCCTGGCCATCCGCCATCAAAAAAAGCGCAGGGGAACGTGTGCAGAAAAAAATCGCAGGCCTTGGCAAAACATTCGCTAACCGAAACGGTTTGGTGCAGGAGGGGAAACGGGTTGGGGGGAAGAAGAATCCACGTGGAACAAAAGGGGCCCCAATAAAGTTGGGGAAAGCAAAAACCATCCTTGCCTAGGGGGTACGCCGTCGGGAAGCCCATAGAGGAAAAAAAGGGGTTTCTCGAAGGTGGGGGGAGCCTTTGGGAAAAAAGCCACCGGCCGAGGAAAAACAGCCGTTAGGGGAAGAAGGTATCAAAGTCGATCACCCGCAAGAGAAAAACTGGGGGGGGGGGGGTCTATTCAGAGGGGGGTTCCAGGGCTCTAGAGGAAACCAAACACCAGAGCGGGCGCTGTAGGCTACCTGAAAAAGGACTTTTGCCGTGAAAAAAATCACATTCAGAAAAAAAAACAAAAAAAAAAAAGGGTTAATAGGTGCAGGGGGCATTAGAGGCCACTGGCAGAAGAAAAGGATGAGTACGGAGGGGGGTTGTGGGTTGAAAAGAAAAAGGGCAAAGAAAGGGCCCAGCGCGGCAACTGAGGTGGTCCCACCGACCACCGCTACAAAGGTTGAAAGGGAAAAAAAAACAAACGATTATCTCAACTAACGGGGAAGAGGGAAGAAAAGGTGGAGATCTTACTCAATGGGGGAAAAAAAAAAAAAAGAGACCTTTCGGAAAAAAAAAAAAAAAAAACGGAAACAAAATCGGGGAAGC
>Ga0179593_1535249_pt1 | contig 21731 bp, 22 predicted proteins | sample CZODoug2_1_08_16_FD_185931 | JGI IMG/M metagenome (GOLD analysis project Ga0179593, IMG submission 185931) | Vadose zone soil fungal communities from Angelo Coast Range Reserve, California, USA - CZODoug2_1_08_16fungal (PacBio error correction) | ecosystem: Environmental > Terrestrial > Soil >...
TTTTTCCTTGGGAAAAGAGGCCGCCACTGCTACACTGCGGAGCCAAAAAAAAAAAAGAACAAGCTCACCTGTCCCTCCCCCCGACACAAATCACACAGACCGGTTTCCTGCTAGTGCTCGCGTGAACAACCCGACTTCGCCCACAAACCCCGCGCCTCGAAACCTTGCTTCAGCGTGTATACCGTGTAATGGATCCTGTATAAGGACCTGTAGGTCAGGACTGAGGACCCGGCAGGGGGAACTATTATAAAAAGCCAGAGGTTGGAAGAAGGCGGGGGCCTTTAAAGTCAAGACTGGCGCCGGGAGAAAGATTCGCCATCGGGAAAAGAAATGGGTCCGCGCAATATCTGCAACAAGTGAAAAAGCTAGAGTAGAATCCAACTTCCTACCCATCAGTCTTTCAGTTGGCTTCTTCCTTCTAGAGAACATGGGCCTGTAGACCCACCGTCTACTCTGAAGGGGCTTCTGCTGCGTCCAGTGGGGGACACGTCTTCCCGTAGCACCCCAACCCCCCTCGTAAAAGCAACGGAAGGAAAATCCTAAAACAGCCCCGTCCGAAAAACGCAAAAAAAAAAGCCGAAGCGGGGACCTGATGCCCAAGATCGCCCGCGGAATCCTCCCGCGGAGGGTCCTCCCCGAAATCTCCCGCTGCCAAGAAAAAACGAGGACGACGCCGACTCAATCGTAAAGAAAAAGGGGAAAAAAAGATGGTCGGTCGCTTTGCGGCAGCAAGGCGATCGAGGGAACGGCTCGGATATGTGTCGGGTTCTGGGCCGGTAAGGTCACTAAAGTACCTGACCGGCACGAACAGGGCCAAGATTCACAGCTAACCATCCCGGGGGAGTTGAACTGTGGAAAGGAAAATCCACGGCACCTACTGCATCAGGTCGAGGAAGAAAGCGATAAGGAAGACAAGGAAGATGAGCGTGCATGTCAGAGCAAATTCCGGGATCTTGCTGTTAGAGCAACGCGACTGCTAAGAGATCCTACTCCGAGAAAGAACGCGGGACTGCACCCAAGCGAGGAAGCCGGGAGAAAAGGCGAGAAAAAGAGGAGGGAAAGGTCCCTGTTCTAAGGAGGACACGGCATCTATCTGAACAGCCGAAAAGGAGCACCAACGGGAGATCATTATCTCAAAACCCCAGCCCCAGACATCTAAAAAGAACAGACAAGGTAAAGGAGATTACGGGGTTCTTTATCGGGAGGGCGCGCTGGTCGGAGAACTGGGATCTACTTGATAACAGCCCACCTTTATCTCCCACAATAAAACATTCTTTCTTTCTAAAAACGGGGCACGGTGGAAGTGACGGGTTAGTAAAGGAGAGGCAAGGGAGAGATAGGAAGTTGGGAACGGGGAACGTGATGTCAAAAAAGCCCGCGGGTCACGCGCAAGCTTTAATAAAGGCACAACTCTTTTCCGGGAGGATCTCGTTCCTTCTTGGAAGGGCCGGTCGCGATCCTTGAGATGAAGCCGGGGAGTAAAGGAAAAGAGTCAAGGAAACTCGTGTTTCGCTGCTGTTCTGCAGGAGTTAACGTGAAAGCAGGTACCTTCCCAATCTCTACCTGAAAGGGGGGGTGCGCCGTTGCGGCGCAGTGGGGGAACGGTAGAACAGAAACACGAGGATTATTAAAATAGGAAGATCGTGAAACACCAAGAGCCTCGAAACCTGAAAAAACACCCGGGCCGGGGGAAGCTTTGGGAAAGGATTCAATCAATGAACTTGAAACGCACGACAAAACAAGAGGGGAAAGTGGTGCTGTCTGCTGGAAGCCAAGATCGTAATTAAAGAGCCGACCGGCACTGGACAGAAGCAATCCTTGCCCATAGTTTGCATCCGAGAATTCGGAGCCGTAAGCCGGGATCTTCCCTTACAAGAAAGGGCCTAGACCAAAGGGGACGAATCGCTAAAAAAGCGAACTTTTTCCAAAAGACAACTTTCCCCTTCGAAGCCCTCTATGTTGATGGCTACCCGGAGGGTGCTTGGAAAGCCCGTATATCAAAACAGCACACCGCGCCAGATGGAACTGATCATCATAAAAGAGGGGAATCTTCCGGTTGTTCTTTTCTGGGCAATCGTTCTTTGATGGTTTGAGGGTGAAAATCGTCTCAGTGGGGGGGAACGTTGGGCGGTAAGAATCAAAAGGACGCCGTTCTAAAGGAAAATGAGTGAAGAACTAGGTCAGACGAGGATCAGGTCAATGTGGACCAGGGAAAGGGAGGGGGAAGTAACGGTCTAGGGGAGGACGTCGGTCGGCCGAGCTGCGTCCTCGCAAAGGCACTACAAAGGGGGGACTGGGGCCCTGACGCGCAAGGGGGGCGGAAGACCGATGACGTTTTTGTGCTTCGGTTGCCGCGGTAGTCGGTTCCGTGGGAAAAGGGAATAAAAGAAGGGAAAAAAAGAGTGAGGCGCGGGAGGGGCGTTGGTTACCGGTCCTTAACAGTGTTCGTGCCCTTCACGCGGAAAAGAGAAAGACGCTCTAAATACTGTACGCGAGCGGAAGTGAGACTTGGAAGAACACGCGAACGAACCTCCCCCGGGGCAAAGGGCCTTGGGGGTCGGAGGGAAAATCGTGGAGGGGGCGACGGGGAGGAGGGGGGAGCGGGCCCGGAAACAGTTGAGTAATCAGAGGGCGATTAGGGGGGAAAGGAGGGGAGGAGGGGGACGAACAGGGGGAAGAGGTGAGGACTCTTTAAGGGGCCGGGAAAGAAAAAGGGGGTTCCGATGGAAGGCCCTGGCCGAAGCCTCCGAGGCCTGGCGTAAAGCGGGGACCGGAGTTTTGTAGGAAATTTTCTCGCTCACAGGACTAAGAAAGAAATCTGGATAAAAGAGTGACTGAGGATGGGGAGTCCTTTCCGGGTCCTACAGACCTGAATCAGGTAGGGGGTCAGGGGGGAGCACTTAAGGGATTTTTAAAAGGCTGGCTAGAGAGCGGCGTCAGCTATTGTGGAACCAAAGTAATGCGGGGGCTTTTAGATCTGAGTGGCATGGGAAAGAGGGAAAGATGGTACAGCCGTCCTGACCGCAGGAGGGGAGGAAATCCCGAGAAAGAGACAAGGTACACTCACGAAGGCAACAACTGCTGGGATGGAAAATCGGAAAGGAAAGCGGGGGAGCGCGGAGGCGAACAGTACGAAACCAAAAACATAAACCACAAAAATGTGCCCTCTCACGGCTTAGCGAGAGGGACGGGGGTTTGAGGGGTTGTGAATGGTTTGAAGTGCTCAGGGGACTCTGAGGGGAGGGCGGCTGGCGGCCGAGGGGGACGATCTCTTACCCCGAAAATCTCTTTTCCCAAAAAAAAAAACTGAGAAAAGGAGAGATTGTACGGTTACGCAGGAGCCGCCAAGGAGCCGAGGTCTCTGCCACCAAACTCACCTTATCACGAACCTCCCCCAGTTCCCACAAGCAAAAAAAGGGGTCCGGGAAAGTTGAGAAAAAACCCCCGGACTGAAAAGGACAGGACCCGACTATTTCCATCAAAGCAGGTGTGTCCTCTTGTGTGGTAGCCCTGTGGAGATTAGCAAGGATTAATAAAGGCAGAAAGGCGCAATAGAAGGGTTAAGATGAAAATTATAAAACGAAGATCTTTTCCCCAAGGGAAGTGAAATCGCCTTCCAGGCAAAGCGCGGATGGCGGCCAGAAAGAGAAGAAATGAGATTGAGAGCATCGGAACCCTTCCTGGAAAAAGGAGAAAAGGAAAAAGTAATACCCCATCAAGGGCAAGGGTGAGGGGGTTGGCGTAAAGGGGTATGAGAAAACATGCGGGGAAAAGAGAAAACCCCTTGGAGAAGTCGTCCTCGATTCGGCGATTCAGGGAGAAAAGCAAGACGTACGAGAAAAGGAGTCACTCCAGTTTTTTGTTGGGTTGGTTTGGGAGGGGTGGTTTAAAAATTAAGGACGGGAAATGGGTTTGCGTGCCCGTGTTTGGGGGCTCGAGGGAGAGGGGGATCCTCCACCATCCGCATCTCGTAAGCGAAAAAGATAATTGACGCAGGGAAACAGGGACAGAAAGGAGGAATCCTCAAGGGAGTTGAAGCCAAAATGCCTCCAAAAACGGCTCTCATCCCAGAACTCCTACCAATCCTACCTACAGCCGGTCTAGAGGTGGCTTTGAAGGGAAAGGGGGGGGAGGTCAACTGGAGAAAAGAGAGGAATCTGCGGAGTAGAGGGATTTATGGGGCACTTTTAAGGTAAAAATTTTACCTGAAGAAAAGAAAACAACTCCCACCAGCGAAAATATAAAGACTTTGGTGGGGGAAGATCCCAGCAAGTAAACAGATTCGAGGTCTACCCACAAAAAGGCATCTTTCCTTGAAGACCACCTTGGTAATTTAAGACATAAAGGAACTTCTGGAAGATGGGGGGGAGAAGGAAAGGGTTGGCTCTTTTTACCGAGAAGAGGGGAACCCTTAGGAGGTTACTTCAACAAAAAGTTCTAATGGGAGAATCTTCTTAGTGAGTCTGCGGGTCACCCCGGAGGCGTCACCTTAAGTCTTAACCAGAAATACTTTTCGAAAAAAAAAGAGAATGAAAAAAAAAAAAAATCCCAGGAAAGACCCCGCCAGAAAAAAGAGGAGAGGAGGAAATAGAGAAACGTGAACATCCTTATAGGGCACTCCTTTTCGGACTGTCCCGTGGGTAAGGGAGGGAAAAGAACGTTAAATCACTCGGATCAAAGAAAGGAACTTTGGAGGTGCCACCCTGCGCGGTGTGTTACGAGAGATTCTCGGGCTCGCCAAGGGGGTTACGGGGGAAATATCCCTCATTTGTCACTCTCCGACTGTATAGAAAAGAGGTTTGAGGGCCAGAGTGACGGATTGCAAGGGAAGGGGGGGGGGGTCGCGATCATCTTACGCTCTTGAACAGTAAATCACCCTCTTCCGAAAAAGAGGGGGTTCGGCTGCCTGGGCTTCGGGGTAAAGGTCAAGAGGAGGAAAAAAAGAAAGGGAAAGGGCGGCGGGGTTCGGCGCGGTTTGAAAGGAAGGAGGTTATGAAAAAAGCAACGGGGAGTATAAAGAGAAAAGACCTCTTGAAAAAGTGCGAAAAACCTTCAAAAAAAAAAAGGGATTGGAGGTCCATAAGAGGGAAAGCGCAGAAGAACTAACACACGGGGGAAAAGGCAGGACTCGAGGGATGCATTTAATCCCATCTCTAAAGAAAATGGAATCGCTACGCAAGAAAGAATTAAGGGGGAAAAAAAGAACCCGGAGCGCCAGTATCGTCTCAGGGACCAAAAGTATCAGGGACACACCATGTCAAACCTTTAAAAAATCTTCGGGGAAATCGAGGGGGACAGTCAAAAAAAGATGGGAAGCCGCGATTTGATGAAAAGGCGGGAGGGTTTCGAAGAAGAAAAAAATCTGACAAGAGAAAATAAAAGATCACATTTAGGGATCGGAAGTTTTTTCTGTAGTGGGAAGGGGGCTGGGGGTAGGTGACATATCGTCAAGGGGGGGTGGTGCCAATTTGGTGGTCGAATAAAAGGAGACCCTGGAAGAAGAGGGGAGGGCGCAAAAAGGGGGGCAAGGAATCGGGGGGTGGGACCTTCACCTCTGGCGAGGAAGAGGACTTCGTTGAGACGGATTCTATCAGGGAAAGCGCCCAAAGCCAGCCCTGAGGAAGGAGTAAAAAAAGATCACGGTTCGGACTTCCTATTACTTGAGGTTTTCTCGGGATGTAAGTCCTTTGAGTGGAAAAGGAAAAGTGAGGGGGGGAGAGTGATAGGTCTGGGGTGGGGGAGTGAAAAAAAATACAAAATTTTTCGTTCCGAAGACAAACATCCACCCAAGAGGAAGGAAGGGGGTGCTGACGAAAAAAAACCGAAGGAAAAAAAAACAGCCTAGCTGGAGGGGGATCCTTTTTAAAATAGGGACTCTTGTGATCGGGAGAGGGAGAGGGGACAAGAGGGAGGATCAAAATGAGGAATTGGACCGCGGGTACTTGGACTCTTTCGATGGGGGGAGGGGGGACTGCTTGACCGGGGAAGGGCTTGGAAGACGGAAAAGACGTGGCAGAAAGATTTGGGACGCTCCTTTCGCAAAGGGGACTAAAGGATGCGGCAATAGGGAAAAGGTTCATGAATATTGGAACCGGATGGAGTAGAAGGCTAAAAAGAGCTTCTCCTACCATAGGAGAAGTTTTATTACGGGTGGTCAGACCTAGAGAGGGGGGTTTCAGGGGGGGGGGAGCGGAATCATGGTTGAAAGATGGCTCCATCTTAGAGGCGGAGCCAAGGACGTGGGGGAAAGCGTTTGGAGATGATTTCTGGGGGAGCAGATTTCCAAACCTGCAGGGGGAGAAAGGATAAGGCTGAGAAGGAGAAAGAACACCCGCATCACACTAGTAACAATTCTGTGCTTTAAGAGTGCCATCGGCGAGGGGCGGGCCCGTCGAATGGGGGTGTTTAAGCAAAGTCACACAGGGAAATTTTGGGGGAGGGGGGGGTGTTACGGGGGGAGGAACGTTCCTCATGAATCTGTCGCGGCGTGAGGGAGGAGCGCATTGCGAGCGCTAACCGTAACATCGAAAAAAGAGGGGGACAGGGGAAAAGCAAAGGGGAGAAGGAAAAAGTCGAAGAAAAAGAAAGGTGTACACGTCAACACAATTCAACAACGCACAAACCAAGTCAAAAATTGAAGAGGAACAAACACACTTAAACGGAAAAAGAAAGGAACTCTCTGGAAAAGGGGGAAGATGTGCAGAATAAAGGGGACTTCCTCCTGTATGTGGGAGGTAACATTACCCGTAAAAGCCATTAGCCACTGAGGGGAACCTCGCCTGGAAGGGTCCAGTCCGGGAGTGAGGAAGAGGCCAACAGAGAAAGAGTATTAGGAAGCTGACCGCCGGGCCTCTATGTGATAACGTGGATGAAAAGGGGGGAGGCTCCTAAAACGAGGATTGAAGGGAAGAGAGGTTCGGGGAAAATCTACAAAGGGGCAGAAAAACCTCCGCAAAAGGGGAGAAAATACTCTTAAAGAGGGCATTGAGGGCGGCTTAAAGTACGAAACTAGAAGAAAACTGAAGAAAAGGCCTGTGAAAGAATCACACCCAAATCTTCCTCGAAACCAAAAACTAAGGGAACAGAGTCCCACGGGCAAGAAGCCAAGGAATCCCTAGAAGAACGCGACGCACCGCGCCCTCGCAAGACGACAAAGAGGGAGCCTGGAAAAGAAGGGAGGTGATTTTCGAGGGGGGGGGAGGTTTCCACTTCAGTCGATCTCTACTTAAACGGAACTGTCGATATAATCCGAGGGCTAGGGGGAAAAGGTAAAAAAAGGGCCTAAAACAAGGGCCATACCTCTCACCTATAGGGGAGGGTAAAGAAAAAAAAGGTCCCACTCACCGACGACACGGGGAAGAGGCGCCAAAACGAGGAGACCTGGACGAGGCAAACCTGAAGGAAGACGTAAGGGGGAGGGAGTTCTGTAAGACAAAAAAATCAAAGGGAATCCTACGTCCGAGGGAGGAACCCAAAAAGGGGGAAACGATAAAACCTCGCTCCTCCTCCGTGCCGACCACGCGTCCACCGGGAGAACAGGAAAAGGAGTACAGAAATTCGTCAAGACGATCATTACCGAAAAACACCAGCCCCTACCGAGGGCCTCAGCCATCAAAAACCGCGTCGATTAGGAGGGTCTGAGGAAGCCAGAGGGACGGCGGAGAGCAGGAGGAGTTCCCAGAGAGGGAAAGTACACAGAAATACCTTATGAAAATCTCTTTAATTCCAAAAGTTAATTCTTGAGGGGGCCAAACGCGACGCTTTTCTCTATCAGTCCTGAGAGAAAGGTTATTTAAAATAAAGAGTCAGGGGAGCGACTGGGATCGAAAGGCACCTCTTGAGAATTTCGCAGGAGACTTTCCTTGAAAAGGAAAATTCCTCTACCTCTCTGTTCGGGGTCAAAGTACAGCCCCCTTTCAACCTAAACTCGTGTGCGGGGAGGAGGGCGCGAAAAGATATGTCCTGAAAGAAGAAGGGAGAAGGGGGGGGGGTGGGGTTGTTGGGGGGGGATTCCGGTTGCGGTGAAGGGTCAAGGGGGAGGGAGAGCGATCAAAAAACAACAACTGAAGGGACAAAAAACGAAAGGAGAAAACTCTGCAAACAAGGGGAAATTCAAGAAAATAGGTAGGGAAAAGGGAGCCCGTAATAACGAAAAGAAAAAACCCGATTGATCATAAAGAGGGCGGGTCTGGGGAGCCACGCTTAGCTAAAATGGAAAGGGAAAGGTCTAAACGAACTGGGGGGGGGGAGAGATCCGATCCATGAGATGCATGACCGCTGCCCGTATAAAGAGAGACCAAAGAACATCGTCGCACGGGGGAAAACTTACCTTTCCCGACCACTATTTTTAAAAAAAAAAGGTAAGTCTTTTTCCCTCCCGTAGAGAACCAGCGCTAAACAGGGATGGTCACCAGGAGAGCAAAGTGGGGGCGGGTCTAGCAGGGAGGGTAGGGTTTGTGCGCATGTCCTGGGGGGGGGGAAGAACGTATTGGCCTTTTGAGAAAGGAAGGTTACAGGACCATGGAAAGCACTAGGGGTCAAAAGAAGGGGGAGGGGAAAGGCCTAAAGGCAAAAAGCGTTCTCAAAAGGGCCTAGTCTGGCGGTCGGTCCACGGAGCACGACGGAGCCGAAAAATCAAGGGGAAAGGGGGCGGGGACCCAATCACTTTTGCCCGAGGAAGTTAACAACTGAGCGGTGGGAAAAGGGGGCTTGGGGGGGAAAAGTTCACGAAAGTAATTTGAGTTGGGAGGAGAGGCGTGAGTGGGAACTGTTGTTGAAAGAGAGACGTTCAAAAAGACCTTGCCAAAAAGAAAGATACCGAGAAGCGCCGTTGCAGGGACGTACGCGCGAAAAAAACCAGAAAATCCCCTCCCCCCTGGGGAAATGCCGTAAAAGGATAAAAAGGGGTCGGGGGACGTAAATAGGGTTCTCAGGAAGAGTGCTGCAGCTTTCACCTGGGGGAAGGATTCCTCGGGTTTCCCTTAAAAAAAAGGGAAGGGGAGCTGTAGGGGCCGGAGGGGAGGAAGGTTAGTGGGGGGGATGACGTAGGGACCGAGGGCCTTCTAGTGCTTACGCTCAGAACTTACTAGAATCCGAAATCCTGGGGGGAAGAAAAGGCTGGAGGGGAGTGTTGGAAAGACAGAGGTCCGTCAATCGGGTACACTCCCACTCTGCCGACCAGCAGGATGAGGTTTATGGTGGGGAGTTCAAGAAAGAGAAGAGTTTCAGGAAAATGATCATTTTTTAGAAAGAACTGGCCCGCCATCCTTTAAGCTGCGCCAGGAACGGAGAAGGAAAAAGGAAGGGCAAATTATGAAGTCTCCTGAGACAAAACGGTGGGGAGAAGGTCCTGACCAGGGGGGGAAGGCCGCTCAGATAAACGGGACAGCACAAAGTAAAAAGGGGGGGCTGGCAAAGTTCTCATCTTCGCGAAAGAAGTTGGGGGATGTCCGTGGGACTCGCGCAAAGGAGAGAGAGGGGTGGGGGGGGGAACTGGGGGGAATAGCCATTTTAGGAGCACGGAGGCTAGAAAGTTCTGCGCCGTTTGCTGCGGAAAGAAGCCGGGGACGCTCAGAAAATCTGAAGAAAGAGAGAGAGATTTGGGGGCGGGAAGAGACCTCGATAAACGCCCCACTTCTCCGCAATAAACCAGCTCACCTGAGAGAACACCATACCAAACTCACAAGAGACAGGGTCCAAAAAAACCCATTAAAAAATTCCTGCGGAAAGGGCACGCTGAAGGGTCCCAGCCCAGCAGGGAGGAGAGAGGGGTGTAACAGTGTAGGGAAGGGGGGGCCTGACTCGAGGACTTGCGATAGACGAATGTCTATGAGCAGGAACACTACTCATCGGAGGCCCCAAGAAGAAAGAAGGTAAATCAAGAGAGAAGAAGAACGATGGCCAAGGAATCTCAAAAAGGTCTTCACCAAGGGGACTCTATTGTGCGGGCTCACATTAAACTGGAATACCAGAAGAAAAACTTCCTAAACGAAAGCTTTCGACTTGAGAGATCTGGGTAAAACCATCCCTTCAATCCAAATCCTGAAGCGGATCGGTCTTCGGGGAATGCAAAGGACCCAAAAGAAAAAAAGGAAAAAACCGACCAGAAAAACCTTAAAAAAAACCTCTGAAATAAGAACTCCCAGCAATCATTCAATCGCCCTCTTGTAAAGAGGGGAAACTCAAGGAAGAGCAAAGAAACCTATCCCACTATGACTACGGACCAAGGAGAAAAGGAACTGTTGAAGAGAGAGAAGGGTCTCTGGGGGGAAAAGAAAAAGCTAAGGACGGGTTTCAACATAGGGAGGGACGGGGGGCACTTTTGGGGCACTAAACTTTTCCCAAGAAAGGAATAACAACGCCCCATGCGACGCCTAGGGGGGGAAAAAGGGGGACCCCAAAGAAGGACTTCTCTTCAGGAGTATCAGTTCTTAAGTTGGGGGTTTTTTTAAAAAACCTTTCTCTGCATAAGAGAAGGCTGGATCGTGCGGTTTGGAACGGCACGCCGTGGAGAAAAAGAAAGCAAACAAGAGTACAAAAAGAAAAGGGGCTTCTCCCCTTCGTGCTGCACGCGGGAAAAAAGGAAACTACGGGAACGTCACCCATCGTTGAATGACCATCGGTTCGGCACAAACCTGAGGAAACCCAAAAAAAGCTTGGAACCAAACAAACCGGCCCTGCGCGAAAGTGAGGAGAGGAAGCAGACTCTGGTCGCGGAGGGTCTCCTTTCTGTCCAAAAGGAGGCCCATCAACATCGCGTTCTTCAAAACCGAAAAAACGGTGAATTCAAAAGGAGGGATGTGACGGAAAAAAAAAAAATCTTGAAGGGGAAAGAGGAAGGAGCCAATAACGAAAATTGACCGCCTTTTCGGAAGGGGGGTTCCTGCTTGTCCTAACGTCGGGAAGAAATTGCCAGAAGGGGGAGGTCCCAGCGAAAAAGGAGTGCTCCAAAGAGGGAAAGTCTAAAAGAGGGAAAGGTGAAAGCGGATACTAAGAGCGACCTGCCTCGTGGGGAGAAAAACGGGCGGGAAAAGGGTTGGAACGATCTTGGGGTCTCCTCTCCACAAGGGAGTAGGAATAAGATCTTAAAAACCGCCAGAGCAAAAAAAAGGCAGTAGGGGGGCATTATCATCAAAAGAGAAACGACTCACAAACAAAAAATGTGAAGAAAGGGGAGGGTAAAGGGAAGCACCAGTCAAGGGAAAAAAATCGGGGGACGCTATCCTTCAAGGGAAGAGTTCAGCTCATAAGAATGAAAGTGAGTGAAAGGAACAATCTTATGAAAACCAGTGAAAAAGAAAAAAGACTAACAGAGCTCCGTGTGTCCATCCGAGGAGTCAGGGCCCGGGGGAGCCCTCTAATTTTCTGAGAAAAGTCGTTCTGTCAGAATGCCCGTAAGAACGCAAGAAAGGCACTAGGAAACTTAAATCTCACGCGGGGTCGAGGGGAAGGATTGTCTGTTGTTTTGGGTCTTGGGAAGGAGAGGAAAGGTGTTTTCCTAACGGTGTGGTCAGAAAAAGTCGCAATGGGGCGCAAACTAAGGGTAAAAAAAGCGCGCTTTCATCAGTGGAGGAGCTTTGGTAAGCAACAGCGTTCACTTACGTTCAGACGTCGGTCCTAAAGAAAAAAGAGGGGAGGGACGGAAAAGGGGGATCAAACTTATACCAAAAATGGTCACGGTGGCCGAGGAGAAAGATGATTTCCAAAAAGGAAAGGGGAATCTTGGGGAGCCACTTTAACCCGTAGCACCGTGACAGATAGGGCTCGGTGATTTTTTTAGTGTGTCTTGGAGGAGTTTCGGAAAACAGAAAAAAAAAAAACTCCATGGAAGAGAGAGGCATACTATCGCGAGAGCGGCTACAAGAAAACCGCGAAAAAAAGGAAAAAACCATAGACGTTAGCCTGGTGAGGGTCGTCCTCTGGGGGGAGTGAGCGGGCGCTGGCCGAGGTGGGGAGAAAGATGAGGAAGAGAGGGAGCAGGGGACGACTGTTCATGGGGGAAAGGTGTGTGGGTTCAGGGAAGATGGGTTCACACGGGGGAAAGGAAGTTTGGGTCCTTTTCCGGGAGACTATTTTTCCTTCAATCAAGTTTCCTGCAAACGTCCTAAAAAGAAATAGAGTAGCGTAATCGGTCATATGTTGTCGAAGCCTTTCGAGTAGCGAAAAAACATGCTCAAGGAGGGGACCTCCCAAGGGATTGAGGGGTTCGGGGGTTTAAAAATTGGGAGAAAAAGGGATTCCACTGTTTGAAAAAAGATTGCGCGGAAGGAGGGGGGGAGAACTGACGGAAATCAGGTCCGCCAGGGGGAAAGGAGGCCTGGAGGGGGGCCAATTTCGAGCGTCTAACAGACATATTCCCCCTGGAAGGGAAAAGGGCGCCTCCTGAAAAGAATTAGAGACATCCTGAGAAAAAGGAAACAAGATTAAAAGGGCTTAGGGAAAAGTCAGGGAAGTTGGCGATGTCTGTGGTGGCCCACCTTCACCACAGGGGAGGGGTGTGCGGGGGGAGGGGGATGACGTGAAGGTGAGCTGGCTGGGAAACATGTCTCGAAGAGTAACCGGGGATCTCAACAACAAAGAGAGGGAAAAGCTATATATTGAAAAAAGGACGAGCCGCCACTGGAGACAGCCAAAACTGAAATCACCTAAAAAATTCAAAAAACTCACCAAGGTACCGGTTGGAAACCAACACCCAGAGACCCGTGCCGCGCGCCGGGGGAAGCTCTGGCCAGCCCAGCCTTTGTTGCAAAGACTGTTCTGTGAAAGAAAGGGATTCCTTCAGAGAAACGGCGCAATAAGGATTTGTTAACTATGGACAAGCCAAAGACGCTCGAAATTTAAGGAGCCTGGCCGGGAAATCGCCTGGGGAGGAAAGAAACGCTGGCGCCAATCAAAAGGGGAAAAGGGGGGAAAAATAGAAAAAAAGGCCTCTGGGAGTAGGACCGAACAGAAAAGAAAACCGCTTCCACGCAAAAGGGCGGCGCATCTCTGTTGGGCGTCGGAAAATGCGATCAAATCTGGCAGGCAGCACTGTGGGAGGCTAAAGCAAAAAGGACCCTTCCACTGCTAGAAAACCTCGCGAAGACCCTTCTTCTAGGGAAGAATAGAAGGAAAGGAAAATAAGGGAACAAATGAGAAAGGGAACCGGAGGAAAAAGGCTGAGAAGAAGGCTCCCAGCCCTCGGAGGAGAAAAAGCTCCCTAGCCCACGTTAAACTCAAGAATTCTACGTAAAAGAAAAGAAAGTTGAAGAGGAGGGTGGTCTTTCCAAAAAAGAAATTGGACTCATAAATGAAGGCTTGATTCTGGGAAAGGTAATAAACTGGGGGCGCTTGCCTGAGGATCACTCCAAAGACCAGATGAAGGAAGTACATTCCCACTCAAAGAGGAGACCCTCCAAAAAATCAGGACTAGGGATCGGCATGGTAATAACATATTCTTTATCTTTCTTTTAGTCACGCATATGAGAAGTAAAGACGCCGGAAAAGCGTGTGGACTTCACAAGAAAAAAAAACACTATGCTGAGAAATCTGAGGAAGGGTCAAAGGGTTCGGACCATACCAGACGAAGGCACCAACGGAGAAATCACAACCTACAGGGGAAAACCTAAAAAACTCTTCATAGACCAGTAAAGCGTAAAAATGATACGAAAAAGAAAAGGTACTCTGCTGGCCGGATCTACAGGGGAGGAAAAGAACGATCGTCCTCAAAACAGGGATCCTGGAAAAATGGGGAAGGGGATGAACCTGGGGCTGGGGGGTGGCAAAATTTTTTCTCTTCAAAAGGATTGATATCCCGTCTTGGGAAACTTTCTGACTGATCGAAAACACCGCTGGTCTGAGAGAAGCCCTGGAGAAATCAAAAGAAAGCTGGTGTCCCCTCGGAGACCAAAAACTCGGTGAGGCTTACAGGGGGGAAAATAGCTCGTGGGATTCCAAGGCTGATCAAGGGGCCCGGTAGAAATTTTGAAACAAAAGATATTCTCAAAAGGAGGAGGAAATAGGAAGGTCGTGAACCAAACCGGGAAAGGCATCACCCCCAGGGATGGACGTGGGCAGTATCAGAAACAGCTTGAGGGGTGACAGAAAACAGCCTAGAATTGAAGGGGGGACTCGAAAACTCTGATATCGCTATCCGAAATGCCAGCAGAACTCTAAAAAGAAAATACGAGCCTAAAACCGCCGCCATTCGGGAAAAGGAAGAATAGGAAAGAAAAAGGAGTCGGGAAAAAAGAAAAAAAAGAGGAGTTGAAAAAAAAGACCTACCTGAAAGTGCGATGTTTTATGGAATATCCCGGTTCATTAGGGGGGGGACCCTCCCTGGAAAAAAGAGAGACCGCCTATCAGGGAGGAAAGTACGGAACTTGAAGAGGTCCTTCGTCTTTAGGTGTTTTTGGTGGGTTAAGGAAGTTGGGGGTTTTAGAGGGGGGAATCGAGAAGTCCCTTACCAATCTGTTAATCATCGCCGATTCGCGCAAAGGGGGCAGAAAGACTTTGGAAAGGGTTCTCGGCCAGAGGGGAAGGCGTCTTTCCAGGGACCGAATAGGAGGGGGACCGAATGAAAGCAGAGATTACCCGCAGGGGGCCCGGGGCCCCCCCCCCCCCAAAAAAGACTTGCAAGTGGCGCGTGAAACTTTCTGAAAGGTTCCGGGAAACCCCGGGAAAGAGTGATGTAAGATTGGGTGGGACGTAGACCAGGGAAGGGCCTTCACCGTTCAAACCGCAGTAAGAGACCGCTCTGGCCAACTTACGGGGGCCTTCGGATCGTACCGCCAAAGGGAAAGAAAACCTCCTGGGATTCAAGGGGGAGGGGGCAGGGGCTGAAGATTACATTTTTCGGGGGAGATTTCGCTTGCCAACTGGAGTTTATACCAGAGGGAAGAAACTAGAAGTAGGGAGGAAAAATGCCGCTTGATTTTTGAGTTTTCGGGAGATCTGGTAATCCTTTTCTTAAGGGGTCGGGTCTTTTAAGGGGAAGTACGAGGTCCTACTCCGCCGAAAGATGGCTCCCCGGTCGGGAGGAAAGGGTTTACATCATTTTATCAGCATGAAAAGATGAAAATTCAAATCTGAGCGACAATCTGGGCTGTTTAGGAAACCCCAAGAGAAATTTCGGGGGAAGTATCTCAATGGCTCTGACGCTTGGGGGGAGCATCTTTCGCTCGGCAAAGTACTTCTAGAAAAACCGTGGCAGGTAAAGGAGGGGGGCATTCTTCATAGTTATTAAGTGTGTCCTAAGGACCGTACAGAAAATCCCAAAAGGAGAAAAGGGTAACTGGAAGGGAACAAAGGAAACTTTGGGAGAAAGAGGGAAAAGCGGAACGGTCTGTCCGGTGTTTGGAAAAAGGAAGCGCTACCCACTCTCCCATCCTTTGGGAGGTTATGGTTGTTACGTTATGGTAAAAAAATTTCGAATAGTCTCGGGCAGAAAGGGGTTTCAAAGTCATTCTATAAGAACCCGACAACTTAGAATTAGGAGTTTTAAGGCCTCCACTGACCTGAGGCCGCTCAGGAATCACCTGACCCTTCAACCAGTCAAAACACCTAAAAACTTCCAGGACTCTTTGGGAACCAAAAAAACTCCCCGGCTCTTAAAGGGAGAGGGGACATCCAGGGGGGGGGTGCGGATTCAACCTTGGGATGTCCGGTAATCAAAATCAATCCAGTAGGACAGGTCAGGGAAGGAGGGAAGATTTCCAGAGAGGGTCCAAAAGAAAATCCTAAGTCAAAGAACGCACGCCAGAGGGGAAGATTCAAGATAAGGGGGGAACTGTCACGCAAAGGAAATCAGATGCGGAAAAAATAAGAAAATTCACTGGAAAAGGTCCGTTCTGAATCTGGAAAACCTCCTTATAAACTCGGGAAATCTTTCTAAAAGCAAGAGACTCGAAAGAAGAATATTGAGGCCCGGGGGAACCACCCTAAAAAGGCACTGGTCTCACCGGGGGGACACAAGGAGCCAAATCCGGGCGACCGAGGCCTCCGGGCGCAGATCCCGCGGTTCAAAAAAACCGCTTCCGAGAGCGGAAGCCCGATCCAGGAGAAGGAACAATTCTACGAAAGGGGAGGACAGGGGGGGAGAGGGCTCTTGGCCTAGGATCGCGGGGTAAGAAGGTCCTCGCTGGGCTGCATGTCTGGGATTCGGCACACTAGGGAGAAACAAAACACACAAAATGAAACTCGGGAGGACCGTTTTACTTCCATGGGCAAGCACCGACTACATCGAGAGCGACGTTCGCAAGTAATAGTTCCTTTACGAGGAAAGAAAGGGAGTAATGAGGGACAAATTTGGAGTGGCGACTGGAAGGAGCTAAGGGATAAACTCTGGCCTAGGAAGGTGACGTCCCGATCGAGACCTTGGCCACGATGAAAAGGGAAAAAAAAAAAGTGCGAAAAGAGTCGGGGAGTCAGGAAGCACAAAGGGACCTACCAGCCAACAAAAAAGGGAAACAAAAAACCGGAACCCCCAAAAAAAAAAACGATGGAAGAAGGAATCTGCTTCTCTTTGGAGAGAAATGTATCTACTGGCGGTACCCAAAGAAATAACATCGCGGTCTTATCCAAAGAAAAAGTTAAGTCCTTGCTTGTCCTAGAAGAAGGTTTGGGGATACGGACAGTTTGGGGGCCGGAAAAAGAAATTTCCTTAGCGGGTAAAGCCAAGGATGTCTTGGCTCGACCCGCCCCACACGACCCCTTTTTGTTCCGGGAAGGAGAATGGATTTCAAGGGAAAGATCTAAAAAGGAAAAATATAAAGAAAAGGGGTCCTGCTCCACGATTTTCTTCTGCCGGAACGGCGCGTTCCTTGGTCATGCTTATCCTTCCCAAAGGGGAAAAAAAAAAAGGTCTAAGAAGCAAGGGGGGGGCCGCATGGAAGAAAGCAAAAAGGGAGGAGAAAAAGATATATAAGTGAAACCACTGCGCCCTCAACGGCCTCACACCCACAAGGGGAGCTTGGTCATTAATCAGCAATCCTTACCGAACATAAAAAAAAAAAACCTAGGGGGGTTTGAGGGGTCTGGGAGCGCGTAGATTCGGGAAAACTTCCGCATGAACGAAGAGTCAGGCCCAGACCATCTTTTAAAAAAGCCGATCCCTTCAGGACTAGGAAAATCACCAAGAAGGAGAACAAAAGGGGGGTAGCGAACATCTCTCTCCTGGGAACGAACTTGAAAGCAGGTCTATTTTGAAGTGCTCCCCTGTTCCTGGCTGTGTAAAAGTCCCCATTAGGAAACGAGAAGAAGGAGCTATCCTAGAAGAAGGGGGGGGGAAAAAAAAAAAAACCCGGAAAGCGGCCCTGGGGGGGCCTGCCGGGCCATAAAGTTGGGCTGGTTGGTGGAAAGATGAGAAAAGGGGTGCCTGAAAGGGGCTTTTCACAAGAGGAGAGAAGTGAATAGGACCGATCTACCTTGATCGTGAGGAGGATCCAGAAGTCAGATGGCCAGTCTACTAGGGAGGACCGTCTCCGAGAATCGTCTCCCCTGAAGATCTGCAAGACTGAGGAAGAAAAAAATGGCAAGAAATGAAAGATAAAGGGTTCCCACCAAGGACTTTCAGGGAGGCACTGTAGGAGGGGAGTGGCATGGCTTCCCACAGGGCATTGCCACGTTATAGCCTTTGGAGGGCGTTGTTACTGAAAAAGATACAAAGTCAGGGGAAATTCACCTGAAAAGCCCTTCGACGAGCAACCTTTAAGTTACATAGGGGGTGACAGAATCTACAGCCGACAAAGGTTTAGGAGGGGTTCTGAGAAGTCATCGTGGCATCGGGGAGAGCGGAACTTGGGAGCGGGTGAGGAAAGGACGCTGGAACGGGAACTATGGGAAGGGTCAATTTTGAGGGGGATGGCTCGGCCGGGGCGTTCTTCCCGCCGACCGTGCAAAACGGCGACGATTTGGATTGAGAAAACTGAAAGACGACGAAGGCAAAGTAGCTCACCTTGCTCGGTTTTGGGAAGGGAAATAGAAGTAGCCAAGGAGGAACCATAGGGAAAGGTATTTTCACTTGGGTCAATGCACCTAGAATTCGGATTGGATATATTTCTCGGGGTTATTCAAAGGTGTCAAGAGCTAAGGCGTGAAGCCAGGCCGAAGTTGAAAAAAGGTTTCCCCTTATGTCTCATGGAAAACTAGGGGGGCCAATATTTCGAAAGGGAAGGAGGAGGATCCCAAAAAGGAAAGAAAAGTGAGTTCAAAAGGCTGCTGGCCATAGCGGGAAAGAAACCGAAGCGTTTTTGTCAGATGACTCCTGAAAATTGCGGGTTGGTTGTGACTGGGTGAGGGTCTCATTGGGGGGGAAAAGGTGCGGGAGGAGAGAAGTTGAGGAGATTACAAAAAAAAAACCGAAAAATCACCAAAAAAGAGAAGGAGAGAAGAGGGCTTCTCGATCCGCCACTAAAAACCAAAAAGGGAAGGGAAGAAAAAAGCACGGGCAAACCAGTCCCAAAGAAAAACCGCTTTGAAATCGATTCCCAAAAAAGGCTCTAACTCAGGGGTGCAAAAGAGGGGGAAAGCACCAAAAAGGGAAAGATGCATGGAAAAAGGGATCCTTAAGAGAGGACTCAATGAAAGAGGGGGACTATAAGAACCGAATGAAGGGCCCCCGTCTAAGGCCGAGAATCTCCGGAAAACAGATGAAGAGAGATAGGTCTTGAAAAGGACTCGAAGGTAACCTCCAAATGGACTAAACAATCACGCTGGCGTCGCGATGAAGTCCTTCGGGGATTAGGGGAAGTAAGGATCTACTCGGCCAACGCGTGGGCTGAGGCCGCCCGTGCCTTACACTTCGTCCGGGGAATTACGGCCAGTGAACCTCAAAAAGGTCCTAAGGGAAGGAAGTAAAGGGCCCCCTTTTGACAGCGTAATCCTAAAATACGGAGACCGCGTGGTTGTTTCCTCTCCCTCAGAAAAAAAGAAAAAGAAGAGAACCAATTCTAAGGGGACGGGTCCTGCGCTTTTTGAAGGAGGTCCACGAATAGGCTTAAGACGAGTCTAAGTAGATGGGGATTGGGTTCACTGGGTTAATTTACGAAAGGGGACCTGAGTCAAAAAAAAACGCACAAAGGGGGACTTAAAAGGAAAAAGAAGAAACAGCTTAGAGAGGGAAAAACTCTATCAAGTCATGGGGGAACTAGGCCCACTTGATCGTCGGGTAAGACTAGAAAGTCGGGAGGAAAAGCAGAAGATAGTGGAGAATCCTAAAAGAAGTCAGGCAGAGAAAGGTGAGCCAAAGGAAAAGATGACCTCGCAGAAAGGATACCTCGTAGTGCAGGCTGAAATTTCTACTTCTTCAAAAACCAAAGAACCGTAAGACCGAGGCCCAGAATAATGCAAAAGAACCTCAAAAAAAGGTCGATGACGTCCATTCGTGCTTTCCCCAGAAAAAGGGCTCTCTTTTAAAGAGGAGGGGAAAAATCCAAGAAAAAACTCGGGCCCTTGACACGGGAGTGGCTGCCAAAAAAGAAATGTAGTCAAAAAAAAATTGACTCTCCCCTTTTGGAAGGAAGAGAGGAAGAAAAAGTCCCGAGGGCAGAGTTCGGGAGGGGAGGAAGGGGGAAGGGGGGGGGGAAGGCCTCTACGTCTGGGCTTAAAAAGTAAAAAACAAATCCTGCTCCACTCGTTCCTCCTGTGAAGGCGTCGCGTTCACGGGGAAAAACCGCAAAAACGGTGTGCTGACAAGGGCGTGTTTTTAACACTAGGAAGAGAAGAGGAATGGAACTAAGTGAAAAAACGAGAAAAACCCTTTCATTGGGGGTCGCGGCATTTTCAGGAAGAGAAACAAAGCCTAAAAAAGGAGGAAATGCTGTCAGAAAAAAAAGAAGGGCAATGGAGCGGCCGGAAAAATCCGGCCCCTCAAAGGTGGATCTAAAGGGGACCTCAAAGGGAAAAAAGTAAGGGGGGCCTAAAAAAAGGGGGAATCGGAGAGTAGACGCACGGTTTCAAAAAGGCCGATCTGATACTGAATTTTTGAAAAAAGGAAGTATCTGGGTGGGAAGGAAATCCCCAAACAGAGAGACTATAAAGAAAAAACATGGTCATCCTAAATTGGAGTTGAGGAGGGGCATCTTAGTCTGGGGTTTGTTAGGCCCCAAGGGCTGTTCAAGGGAAAAGAACCTAGACCTGAACGCGTGATCAAAGGAGAAAAAAGCTCTCTGTCAATCTTTTCAGAAGTTCACCGGAGGGAGAGGCCTAAGAGGGTAGGTACCTCCAAAAAGATCTTCTTTCCGCGAACATCAGTCCTTTATCTTCTACTCCTGACGAAGATTACTTGAGGCGGGGGGGTGCCTAGGACTTTTCCTGGGAAGAATAAAATGAGACTTTTAAGAGAAGGGGAAGGTTTTTCGGGGGAAGCATTAAAGTCGTGCCCTTCACGTGCAAACCAGAAAATCGAAGATAGAGCCGTTCATCCAAACGCTAGTAGACCTTTCTTTGAAGGAAATCCACAGGAGAAAAGACCGGGACTTGGGGAAGAATTGGTAGTGAGGTCTGGAGGGCAGGAAGCGGTCTGGAAAGGTCTCCAAGCGTAGGAGGCCTCTTGAGAGGGGTGCAGGTTACTATGGGGGAAGGTGGGGAGGTCCTTGGGCAAGACGAAGGGGGAAGGAAGTGTTCAAGACTCCGCCCTGACCGCCGGCCAGGCCGCTACCGTATTTTTTTCTGTAAAGACTAAAAGAAGGGTAAAGAACCTGCGTGATGATCTGGGGGTCTTTTTTCATTGATGGGGGTAAGCAAAGGGGAGGTTCAGTAAGTGACGGCAAATTAAATCCATGTGATCTGGAGGAGCTTGGCTGCCGAAAGGAGGGGCCAGGCGGAATACGGGGGATGCGAGAGTATTGAGCATGGCGAAACAGAGGTGGAAGTAAGATACAGGGTAATGCGGCTCAGACGGAAGGTAAAGAAAGGGCAAAAAATTCGGCTTGCCATAGCGTGCCAGAAGGAAAGGGCGAATGTTTTGGGTCCAAAAGGAAGAATGGTGGCTGGTGGTGCTTTTTTGGAAAGGAGCGGAAGTGGAAGGGGGGCGACGCGGGGCGGAGGGGAGTAAAAGTAAGATAAAAATGAGGAGGAAAGAGAAGGTTGAGTAAAAAAAAGCCGGACTGGAAGAAAAAAAAGATAAAAGGCCCTCAAAACAGTCACACAACAGAAAATCCGCGCAGGGAATGGGTCGCCTTCCAAAAAAAAAAACCCCTTCCGAAGGAAGAAGAGACTTTAAAAAAAGAAATGCCCAAAAAGGGAAAGGTTGAAGGTCCTTAAAAAGGGAGGTCAGTGAACGAGTAGTTGAAATAATCAAGGGAGCCACGAAGAGGAAAACTTCGGAAAGGGTCTCCGGGAGAAGGGGTGAAAAAAGGAGGATAAGTCGAACAAGCAAGAGAGTTCGGAAGATAAATACCTATGGGGAATGGTACGAAGAAAGATCGAGACTAACAAGGAATCCCGGGACTCTTAGGCGGCGTATTTCAAGAGAGCCGCCCCGGCGGCCCCCGCCGTCCCTTTCCTCACAATGAAAAAAAAAGCGCTTAAAAAGGGGAAAGAGAGGGGAAAAAACTTAACACTCCCTGGGAACCCGCTGCCTCGAAAGAAAGATCCAAGAGATCTAAGAAGGGACCCTTGTCAAGGCTGCAGTTGCGGGGCGTCGCGGTTGAAGGGAAGGAGGGGAGGATACGTCTGCACAAATTTATGCGGGAAAGGAACTTTGGAAGGAAAAGCCCAAAACCTCTAAACGTCAGGGGAAAAATTTAAGGACG
>Ga0179593_1465214_pt1 | contig 21730 bp, 31 predicted proteins | sample CZODoug2_1_08_16_FD_185931 | JGI IMG/M metagenome (GOLD analysis project Ga0179593, IMG submission 185931) | Vadose zone soil fungal communities from Angelo Coast Range Reserve, California, USA - CZODoug2_1_08_16fungal (PacBio error correction) | ecosystem: Environmental > Terrestrial > Soil >...
CGATTATTATTGCGGTGGGCTGCCAAGCAGTAAAAGAGGAGGCCAGGCCGCCAAATTGAATTGAATGAGGTGATGGTTAATACGGACGATTTAATTGGGCCTAGGCGAGGGGCCGCAGCTTAAAAGAAAAAAGACTCAAGGCTTTCATGAAAGGAAGATTTCGTCTCGAGGGAGAAGGTCGGGCCCCGGCCGAGAAGTCTCGGCGGGGTGTTGGGAAGAGGTGGTGCTGGAGGCAAAAGGGCGCATCGGGAAAAAGTCAATAGAGCCACAACAACTGGACGGGGAGGGGTGGGAACCGGAGAGGGGACTCGCGGAGCACGAAGAGGTTCGGGGCTCCACACAAGAGAGAAAAAAACAACACGCCAGGATCGGAGAAATGAGTAGATTTTTGGGGCAAATCTTCAAAACGGCCTAGGACAGGCGAAGTAGGGTGGGAGGGGGCGCGGCTCCACCAACATTGGGTATCATGATTCTTCCGATGAGGGCTGGTGGGGCCGATTTGGGAGCTGAAAGAGAGAAAAGAGCAAAAACGAGGAAGAAAGTTCCAAAACCTTGGCAGCTGGTGAAAAGGGGGGGGCCCGTAGAATCGCGGATAATAAACGGATAGTGTCTCGCGAGGGGGCTGCAAATAGCCTATAACGTTAAAGGGTTGTAGTTCAAAAACACGACCTGAAAATTGGTAGATGCCGGCTTGGTGACGTAGGGTCCAGGAAGTTTTTTCAGCAGTTTGAAGTGAATCTCCCACCTGTGGGGGGTCTTATAAGTCTAGAGTGACGGGGCGTGGGGCTGTTTTCGACATCGGGGAAAAAGAGCGGGGGGGGGGGGGGGAATTACACGGCAGGCTAAATAAGGTGTGTGCTAGACCACGGCCCAACCTAATCTTGGCGTGGGAATGTTATCCAATTGAGAAAATACGTGAGCAGCTTGTGTCACCTCTCGAATCGTGCGAAAGGGGGGGATGGGAAAGAAAACACGGGGTCGCAAGCGAGTCGGAAGGATCTTGAATTGGTGATACATTCGTTGGAGGTGCCTGGAATACGGAGTCCTCCTAAACTGGGGGTGACTGGTGGGTTGCCGGGGAAACCCTCGGTGACCGGGGGAGATTGGCCGACGGAGTAACTCGGGCGGGGCAGGAAGCCTGGGTGCAGTTCCAGCCAAGAAGACAAATGGGGAGCGGAAGAGCTGTCTGGACGGGAAAAATTCCCACTGCTTGGTGGGGGGTAGCACGATTAATTTAGATAGGGGGACTCTCAGGGTGTGTAGAATGCTTAGGAATCGCAACTCTCGGGTTTACGTGAAAGAAAGGGATGGATTTGGCATAAGGACCGAAACGGGGCAGGTAAGAAGAAACCGATCTACTGGGGGGGCGAGAACTAAGGGAAGCGAGAAATCGTCGAACTTGGGGGAGTGGGGGGCGCAGGGGTGTCCGCACTGGTCAGTCAAGGCAGTCGGCGAATCCGATAGTCGCAAAATGGGTACGAATTTAAAAACACTGCGTTTCCTGGAACCGGGTGGGAGCAAATCGGCTCACGGAATGGTCCGAGCCAAGCTACTATCAGAGAATTGTTGCTGGGGGGGGGGTGCAAAACGGTGGGGGGTGGACGGGCTGGTCGGGTCAAACCGACTTGAAGAGATGCAAAGCGAGCAGTACCGGCAGGGAGGCAGTCCTGTGAAGAGGGTTTTTCCATCTGGCAAGCTTCGCGGGGAAAGCCTCGTAGTTTCCGAAATGAACCCCCAACCCGGGGAGGCGTCGCAATAAAAAAGAACTTTGGGGGGCTGGGAAAGAGGTGTGCAGTGTTTGGGGGCGGGGACAGCACATCTACCAAGAAGCTAAGGGAAAATCTAAAAACGCAGTGGGTCAGGGAAAGGGGTGCCTGTGCGACCTTGTCTTCCCAATCAGGAGGGTGCGACGGGGGGGGGGGGGGGGGGGGAGGGGTGAAGATCGCAAAATCCCTTGACCAGCGACCTGCGAGAACAACTCGTAGGCAGGGGCCCAAAACAAAAAACCTCAAAAGGACCCTTAAAAAGACAAGCCATTGGTGGGCAGGAAAAATGGTTATTTAGGAAGTGGGGGGGTCGCCGGGCGGGGTGATAGCAAGGAACTGCTTTTGCATCAACGCCCGAAAAGAAACCCAGAAGAGGGATTTGGTCTCTGACGCTATGATTTCAGGGTGTCAAAGGCTCGAAGATGGAGGCCGAGCCATAGGGGGACGAATAAACGGGTGAAAAAGTTCTTACCTACTGGGTAAGGGCAACAGTAGAAGAAAAGGCGAGGGCTTCGGGCTGGGGGCGGTTAAGGGTTAAAGCGTCTGTAAGTGTGTGTTGAAAGGGCATGTTGTCTCGATATGGGGGTTTGGAAAACCATTGTGAAATCGAGAAAAAGGCAGTAAGTGGGAATGGACAGGGGGGGATCGTATTGTGGGTTGTGCCGGGGATAGGTAACGAACATGATCACAATGAGAAAGAGGATATGTTGGCGGAGTGGCGGAAATATCGCTGCCTCCGGGCCACGGGACATGGAAAGGTCCCCAACTACATGGCGCTTTGCACAACTTTCGAGGGTATCGACCCTTCCGGGGGGTGGGCAAGCGAAGGGCCACTGTTAAAAGAGGGAGGGAATCCAAAACGAGTGCGTCGGGGGGGGGGGGGCGAAATGGGTCGAGATCTGCATTCCCCTCGGAAAGACATTAAGTATAAATAAAGCTCTGGGCGAAGTATCAGGAACTACGGTGGGAGTGCACTCGCGGCAAGCCGGGGACCAGAAAATAGAAGGGGATTGGTTTAGGGTGGAGAGTCTGAGGGGCCCCCGAAAAGGACCAACGGCTTGAGTGGCAGGTCACCCATATCGCACGGGCCTCTATGGGGGGGGGGGGGAGGGGGGGGCATGGCCTATGTCTGGGAAACAAAACTAACGATTTTTTGGAAGCTGCTTTAGAAGAAGGGGGGATTCGGGCCTAGTTTGGTAGGGGGGCCTGGGGGGGACGATTTGTGATTCAAAATTGGGGGAATACTTCAATGTTTGGGGAGTCAAATTCGGAGCGTGGTCGGGAGAGGTATTAAATCAGAGACAACCCGAAAAAAAAGGGGGGGGTTAAGAGTAAGAAAAAAGTAGAGGGCACGTTAAGGTCAGGGGGTTTAGTGGATGCCGCAGTCGGGTAAATGCAGCCAGGAGTTGCCTATATGGAAAATTCAACAGGAAGAACGAACAGGATACTGCAAGGCCTGGATTATCCATGCATCGGCTACCGTTGGTTCGTTCAGCATCTAAAAAGGGATTATGGCCCCTTCAAGAACAAGGTGAGAGGATCGGATTAGTGTGCGAGGGCATCAGTCTGGAAGGGCGATCAGCTTGGGGAAAGGAAAGGCTGGTGTCTACTGGGACGCGGCGGCTTAAAGAGAGCGGTATCGCCCTCATGACGGCTAAGGTTCGCCCGGGGGAAGGGCCGCCTACAGGGAGCTTTCGGGAAGCGGGAGGGCGGGTTAAGCTTTGGAGGAGAAGCGTGCCCGGTGGCAAGACTTTGGTCAGAAAGAATAAAAAGGGGGGGACAAGACCGGAAAAGTAGGAAAGTCGATCCCTATCATAGTACAAAAACGAACGAAACCGACCTGGGGGGGGGGAGGAATTACGTGAAGGGTTGCAAGGCTGGTCGAAGGCATATAAGGACGGCGGTTCTACGTTAATGCTGCCTGCAAACTGACATGGGTCGAACGTGGGGGTGGGAAGCTGGACGGTCCAATGGGAGGTTCACTAAGGAAAAGGATTTTGAAGGCTTCCGATTGAGAAAGACAAGACATGTCCGGGGGAGAAATCAGAGATTAGTTATGCGAGCTTCTCCAGATGGGGGGAAATGGAAATAGCTGCGCGATGTGTTAAAAAAAATCATATGGCAAGCGCTTAGAGATGGGGGGCAGGATGGGTGCGTCGCCCGGTGGGTGTCGCCCTTTTGATCAAAAAGATGTACATGGGGGGAGTAACAGTAGCGAAAAGGATTACAATCCTGTAACGAAACTAAAGAAAAAAACCAGGAGAGGTGGAGTCACTATTCAGTGCGGGATTTAACATTCTGACTCCGGCCGCAACGAAAATTGTGCATGGAGGGGGAGAGCGTGGGGCGTCGAACTGGGGACTCGGAGGGGGGTATTGGCCTCCTTCGGATTAGAACACGAGGTATATTTCTAAAAGACCCAGAGGACGCAAATACTACCAAACTTTCATGAACAGGGGGTTTGGGAAGGGACGGTGGGGGCGGTCCGAATTTTCCAAAAAGAGAGGAAAACATGGTCATCGCGTCACAACAAGGGGACCGGGCTGGGAGCAACCAAGTTCTGGGCCATGTCCTAGGCGAAGAAGGAGGGTGAGAACCGAAGTCTCGAAGGGGCGACAAAAACAACTTAGGAGAAAAGAAGAGATTTTGGGGGAGGCGAAATCAGAAAGGACCTGGGGGGGGGGGGGGGGGAACTGGGGCGTTCGTCCCTCACTCGAAAGAAGTGATGTTGAGGAGGAAGTCTTCTCAAACGACTGAGCGTTTTGACTGTCCATAGAGCAACTAGGAATTTCAAATCGGGAATCAGGGCCTCTGGGGGGAATGAGCGGTACTGATTGGAAAGCCAATTGGAGAGCCTCGGCGAAACAAAAGGCCGCTTTGAGAGGGCGCGTCTTCCCCACAGGCACCATCACCTCCATGAAAAAGGGGGCGTCGAAAAAGTCGTGGGATATCATGGGTTGTGGGGATCACGCTCGTGCACATCTCCGGTGTTCGTGAGGAAATTGAGGAGGCTGCGCGGTTCGAATCGATTTCAAATCTTCAAATGGTACAGGGTGGGGGGGGTACGGGTGCCTGAGCAAAACTGGTAACGGGGAGGGACGAGGAGTGGGTCGAAGAGGGTCCCCGGTTCAAATCAGAGAAGATAGAAGAGGGGATTTGTTGCTGACTGGTGGCCCCTGAACTGCCGCATAATAGGACTTCCAGGATAGCATGGGAGAGAGCCGACTCGACCGCTCGGCCCCGGAAAAGGGGGGGGTGGGAATGTGACTTTTGGTAGCCGGAAGGGGGGAGAGCAGGAAAAAAGTCCTGTGCGCGGAAGCAATCACCGTCATCTTACAACAGACGTGCTGCGAGCTCAAAGGGGAGCTTTGCATGAAGCTTCCCCTTCAAAAAGAGGGGCAGGGGGAGTCAGGGGCGTGTCGCCAGATGGGGCCCATCTGTGCATTGAAAGGGAAAAAGGGAAGCAGGGTGGGGTCGTGCGGGGAAGTTTTTGGTATTGAGGCTGGGGTTGATCGGAAAAGCTCTTTTCAGAGTCTTTTCGTAAGGAGGGGGTGGCAAGGGAATCCAAGCTTACACAAAGGAAACGACACGGCAAAATCGCCTAAAATTTTTCTAGTGACCGGCGGTACCTGGCACCCTGGCTCCATAGGCCGGGCGGGATGGGGGAGGGGCGCCGACTTGGGTCTCGACCGGGGGGGGGTGCGTGAATTGCGAAATGGTGGTTGGCAGGGTCTGGCGCATGTATAACAGGGCTGGCTTGGAGAGGACCATCCATGGACTTGAATTCCAAGAGCAGTGCTGGCAGAAATGGCGCTGAAGGGGGGGATCGCGGGGGGGTGCAGGGCAGTCGCGCTTTACGAAGGACGATGCTGTGTGAGGGGGGCGGTTATTGGGGACGTCCAGCAGCACGGGGGTAATGGCCATTCACGCCTGCCTTGAAAGTCCGGGGGTGGTAGACCGATCTTAGAAAGATCTCTTGGACCCGCCACGGTAAACTTGGGGCAACCCCTGGACGGGGACGGGGTTGCAGCACAGGGTCGGTTCCGGGGGGTCTTCCTTGTGTGTTTGGGAAGAGTGGGTGGGGAGGGGGGGGGAATCGGAGTTGGGGTGTTGGGGGAAAAACACTTGGGGTAAGCACAACACTACTCCCCTAGCACTGTCGGTGAAGGGGGGGGGGCAAGTCCACGAAAACGTTGGGGGGAAGTTGTCCTTTCAAGGTGCAGTTTCGAGGGCCTGTGTGGGGTCGCTGCGCAAGGGCTCATAGGGGGTCCAGCACAGGCGTGACCCTCGACGCAAAAGGCAAAGATGAGAAGATACGGAGAACCCGGATCAACCATAGTCGCAAAACCTCGGGGGGGGTTGTTTGGAAGAATCTCCATGCGGGGGTCCAGAGAGGTGAGACGAACCCAGGGTGGTCCTTGTAGGGGGGCTCGTCCCGATCAAATCAACAAGCCCAGGGCGGCTCCTGTCTTTGATGTAAGATCTAAGAAGGGGTTCTGCTCAAGGTTGCCGGGGCCCCGGCTGGTAGAACTTTAAGCAGGTATTGTGAGGCTGCGGTGGAGGCGAGAAGTCACAATGCTACTGTTGAGGGTAGTGGCCGGGGGGGGTCTTAAGGGGTCCATTGCAGGCATTACGTCCGAGTGCAACGGTCAAAGGGGGCAAGGTATATAGGGGGACTGGTTGTGGGGGTGTTGGCGTTTGAAGGAAGATTTTTTTGAGAGAGAGTTGGAAAATTGGGTGGAAGTGGGTCAAGGCGGTCCACGTGCGGTGATATTAAAAGGAATAGTTATTTGGTGGGGGGGGGGGACCGTAGGAAGCGTTGGATGCCCTTCTAAGCTCACCGACCTTTCAACCATTCGGGGGGGGGGGGGGGGGGGGGGGGGGTCGCCATCAAAGGTTGAAACTTTGAGAGTCAGTGCCCACCTTGGGACTTCGACTGGGCCGGCCATAAAGGGCCCGGTCGAGGACGATCGCCAGAAATTCATACAATGCTTTAAAGAAAGCGAATCGGAGAAAAAGATGTCATGGGGGGGGGGAGGCGAGCGAGACGGGTGCGGGCGAAAGGCGGCAGCCCCTCAAGAGGGGGCTGGGGGAGGTATTGGCTTTGGTCTAGGGAAGGTGACACACAATGGGATTAACGTTAGATGGAAGGGTGGTAAAGATCCCTATTTCGACCTGATGCCAGGGGGCGTTGTTTGTTAGGGGAGGGGGGGGTGGGGAGGGTTAGATCCCAAAGGGGCTCCGGCTTGATCTGTTGGTATAAACTCTGGTCACTTGGGGGCAAAGCATGGCGGGGGGGGGCAGGGCTCCCGGTTATTGGGGAGGACTGAGGCTGGGTAAAAGGTCGGGGAGGGGGGCGAAAATACTTGCACGAAAAGCTTCTTGGTCGTTGAAAACAAAAGCGAAGATTCGGTAACTTCGTTCTGTGGGGGTGTGAGATGAGAGGGGGCACACAAAGCCAGTTTCAAATGAAGGCCCGCCAAACGGAAGATTCGCGAAATGTAAGGCCGGAAAGGGGGCGAGGGCCTGTAGAAAACAATGGAGAGGAGGGGATCTCTTCTAGGATGTGGGGGGGTAAAATCCGCAGGAGCGTGGGGATAATAAGGCAAAATAAAATTCTCGAGTAGATTAAACAAATCTCCAGTTCAATGCGCATGGTCTGGAGCGAAAAAGACAGAGGGGGGGAGATGCAACCACGAAACGCAAGAGGTCGTCTTAGGGCTCGGGCAATTCAAAACAATTCCATGGGATGCCGGGGTGCAGCAAGAGCGACGGGGTTTGGTGCGCAGTAGAACAGAAGGGTGGAAATGTGGGGGGCGAAGAGACAACTTACTGCGTGGGTGGCGCCAATTGTCATTAAATGGCCTCAGGGCCGTATAAAATATCTGGAGTTCGAACGGGGGGGAGGGCGGGGGGTGGGGTGGGCGATGGGGGAGGTGGGGGTTAAAAAGGACGTAGAGTCTGGGGGGAGGTACTAACAGAGTACGAAACTTGAGAAATGAGATATGCGAGTTCACAAGAAAACAATTGAAAGAAATGGGGCTCCTCGCCGCAGAAATGAAAGAAAGGGGCGTGTCGAAATTCGGGGGCTGTGTGGGGGTTCGTGGCGGAGGCTGCCTTAAGCCTTGGAACAGCGTCGAGTCATATGAAATCCTCGGTCAACGATTGGTGACACATAAGGGACCAAGGAAGTTTCGTTGCTGATTGGTCTTCAGCCGTAGAAGCTTCCCAATTTGCCAATATTGAGGAAGCAGGTCGGGGAGGTTGTGGAGTCTCTTAGATAGGTTGCGATGCAGAGAGTGTCACAGAGCAGGGCGAGCTTAGAGGTCTTTCAAAAAGGGAAACCGGGGGGAGCGACATGGTTCGTCCATTGAAAAAAGATTAGATGTAGTTCTACCGTAGCGGGGGGTCCATCGGCGTGCAAGAAACGCCAGGGGGAACGGGGGACAACTTATAATATAATAAACTGAGAAGGTGTCCACGATTCGAGGTAAAAGGAAAAGGACTGACTGAAACTGAACGAGCAGGACAAAGATTCGGGTGTGATGGCCTTGGGTGGAAAGAGGTAACAAAGCATGAAATGGTCTTAGCTGGAGAGTTTCCGGGACCGGAACGTCCCTTGTACGAAGGCCAGATTAAAATCACGGGCCTTCACCGAGCCAAGAGGAAGGCGGAGGGGGGGCTCTTTCTAAAAAGGGTCGGGGATTGCAAAAGCTGAACACTGGGAAGTGGTATTAAGACCTTTGGCCAGGTAATAACCTTAAATCCTCATCAAAAACAAAAAACAACAAGATATATTTGGGAGGTCTCGTGGCCACGGCCTAGATTTGCAGGGAGTGTTCGGGCCCTCCATGCCCAAAAAGACAGTGTTTCTTTGTGGGGGCTGCGGGGTTGGTAATTCGTCCCGACTAGAGGGGCCCTCTTGGGTGTAAGGAAACTAAAACAAGAATCCACTAATACTACTCCGTGGGTGAATAGACCCAAGAAAGCCGTTTGGCCGGAGTGGGGCGGTCAATAAGCAGCTAAAGACAGGATCCCTGCTTCGGGTAAGAGGACCCGCACCGACCGGGTCCATGGGGGCGTCGTCCGGAGTTTTTCCAGCAGTGGGGAAGCAGCATCATTAAGCGCAGGGACACCATCTTTGGGTAGGGCAATTCTAGATACGGGGGTGCAGGGGACAGGATAGCTCTACGTGAATAGCTGCAATGGATATCGAAAGTACTACACAAATTTTCGAAACGGTCCACGGTAACATAAGTGCGACTTGTCTTCTGAAACATCAGGGAGAAGATATCTTGTGCAAAGCGAACACGCAAGGAGGACTCAACTCGGTTAAGGAAATTTGTGGGCCAAAAAGATTTAATCGGTGGGAAGAGTGGAGTGTGTGGGGAAAATTGGGGGGGGAGGGACAAACTCCTTGTTTCTGTTTGGGGGGGGAGAAATGGGGGCGTAGCTCAAAACGGACTTTGCGGAACGGCTCGCTGGCCCATTCTCATTGGATGCCTACTGAACCCCGGACTTCGACTTTGACAAAGTTGCAAAAGCTTAGGTCCTCTTGGATTGGGAGTCGCCTATTTGGGGTAGGATCGCATACCCTCTCCCGAGGTGTAAAGGCCCGGGGGGATTTTTGTACCAAGATACTCCTGAGCGGCTGGAGAGATAAATACCTTCGGCCAGAAATGCATCGTGTCAGACTGTGGGGGGTATGCGGCGGTGTGAGGGCATTTCTGACCCTGACGGCCATCGTTCCACTTGAGACGGACGGGCGGCATTTCGACATTCGGTTTCATGGTAACGGGTAAAACATGCCACTTCACGGCAACTTGACTTGACATACTGCCTTAAGGCGCTGGGAGCGAGTCAGGGGGGGCTGGGTTGGCTGAAGGGGACCTATGCGGCAAGGTCTCGCGAACACGCGTATCGCCTGGAAGGAGGGGTTGAGCTTGTATTTCTCTTCCGGGTAGAAAAATGGCTTGGTTGAGGGGGGGGGGGGGGGGGGGTGGGGTGTGGGGGGGGGGGGGGTGGGTGGAGGTAAGGGCGGGGATTGTTGGCAATTGTGAGGGGGGTTCCCGTCTAGAAGGTGGGGAAAAAATTCTTGTTGCGGCCGTTTGGTTGGTGGTCGGAGGGGGGGGGGGGGGGGGGGGGGGGTGGGGGTCGCCAGCTCTTTGCTTGGATTGGTGGGGGGGGGGGACGTCCTTAGGGGGAGGAATCTTCGGTGGGGGGGGTGTGGGCTTTGATGTGACGAAAAGGGGGTGGTTGGTGGGAGGAAAGGCATTGGTTTGTGGGTGGGATCGATCCCCAATAAGAGGGCAACCATGGGAGGCGGGACGGGGGTCTGCGGGGAATTTCTAATAGGGGGGGGGGGGGTCCAAGGGGTCTTTTTGGGGGGGGGGGTCTGGGGGCGGGGGGCGGGGGGGGTGGGAGGGGGGGGGGGGGGGGAGGGGGTGGGGGGGGGTGGTCGTTTCTTCATGGTTGCATTCACAATGCGGGAGGTGCGGCCGGGGGGGGGTTATGTGGGGGATTCAAAGCGCGTGGCCTTCTTCAAATAATTGGGGGGTCATTGAAAAAGACCAGCAGTATAAAAAGTATAAGAACTGGGTTAAAACCTCTTTGGTGGGAGCCCTGCAGGCCCGACAGTCCATGAAAAAGCCGCCTATTTTATTATCTAAAGGCAGGGGGGGGCGCCTCAAATCAGTGGGGGTTACCGTGTCGGTTGGGTTTACCAGTGAAAGGAATAAAGCCCTGGGGATCCAGGAATGGGGGCTTCCGTCGAGTTGTCGCTCGCCTTGCTGTGCATGCGGGCGGTGGGGGTGGAGGAGGGGCAGGCTCAATGGGATCTATCGGGTGACGTTTTTTGAGGGGAACGGGGGGGAGCTGATCGACGGGTTTAGTTTGGGTTTGCAAACTGTCTATGGTTTCAGCTGTATTCGTTGGCAGTTTGAGAGAGGAAAAAAACTTTTTCAAACGGCAGAAGTCAGAAAAAAGTCGGTGCCTGTTTTGGGGGACGGGAATGGGCGGTTAATTTGTCAAATGGGGACGGACTAACTTCGGGAGAAACAAAGGATGGGTAGCTGGACTGATAGACAGATTTAGTATGGGACAACCACGATATCGCGCCAGTAAGGAAAGCGACGGGGATCAAAACAACGTAGATCTGTCGATGTTTCGGGAAGGATGGTTCCTCGGGGGTTAAACGCAGACGGGCCGGGGTGCAGCTACGCGGTCCTGGGAGGATGAACCTCTGACATTGACTACTGGCGAATTGAGGAACGGGGGGGGTGGGGGGGGGGGGGGGGGGTGGGGGGGGGGGGGGGGGGGGGGGTGGGGGGGGTGTGGACAGATGCGTCTCACCTCGTTCCATACAATTAGAGCTAGGCGCCTTACGTGTTATATGGAAAGGAGTAATCACGGTGCGTAGGAGCAATGACGGGTGGGGGCCAGTATCCTCAGGGCATGGCGGTTATCTTTGTGGGGAGGTGAAAAAAAAGACACGGGGTGAAGACAACTTGTTTCGTTGCTGTACGGTTCCGCATCACTCAACCTTGCCCGGGGTAGGGGTCGAGAGGTGGGGGGTTCACGGGGTGTGTGTTTCCGTGGGGGGGTCGGTGGGGGTAAACCAATCCTGGTGGGAGGGGGCCCCTGGGGGGGGGTGGGGATGGCCGCTGGGTCCAAACGGTGGTGGGGATCTTGCCAGAGGGGATCATACAGGTGTCAAAATGCAATAATCCCAAGATGGGGCGGTGGGTCGGTGGGGGGGAGGTTCGTCAATTCGTGACGTGGTGGAGATGTCTTAGGGAACCGAAAACAGAGCTTGGGGGGTGGAGAAAACGACGGGTCCAGCAAAATTATAAAAAATTTGCTAGAATTTTTATGGGTTGAATCAATACTAAAACTTTTTCCATACCGCCAAAAAGGATTCCTGATTGAAAAAAATGGGAACGAGTAATGACGGGGATTCATTATATGCTAAGAAGATGGTTACATAAAGACAATTGCAATGGCGTGGGGGTCAGGTGTGGGTGGGGGGTGGGGGGGGGGGCTGGAGGGGCGGGTCAAGGCAGTTATTTATGTGCGCCGGGGTGATACCAAATCAAGGGTTCGAGTAATTCTCGGATTCAAATCCCTGGTGCAGGGACTCTAGAAGCCCCCCGTTGGGCCAGGAAACAAGAATTCTCACGAAGGGGCGCTTGGTATTGTCGTGGGCGGGGGGGTAACGTCGACTGGGAGAGGGGGTGGCAGAGGGCGGGGGGGGGAATGTGGTGTTCGCAGACAGCGATAGAAAAAAGATTCTGCGTGTCAACTAGATTTGCTAGGGGAACTCGTCGACGTGGAGAGCGGGATTCAAACCGTTCAGGGAAGTCCTTTCAAGTATAGGATTACACATCGTGGTCGCGGGGGAATGATAAGTTTTATGAGATTCCAAAATCAAATCGACAAAAACCGTTGGAATGCACCTGTACGAATGGCTGGTTCGGAAGGCTAGGTCGCTCTACGGGGGGGGGGGGGGTGGGGGTGGAGGCTGGCCGTGCAGGAGGGGGGTCTCTGTCATCCGAATGGGAATCTGACTTTCAAAAAGGGGGTATGTACTGGAAAAAAGACAAGGAAGGGGGGGGAGGTTAGAGGGGGGGGGTTCCTGAACAAGGGTAAATATTTGAGGGGAGGGTTCGAGCTTCCCGTGTCGGGGCTAGGGCTGCGCCGATTTGGGCCGTGCAGGGGGGGGAGAATGGTCGAGATAGGGTCAGGGAAAGGGGATGATCACAACGTAAGTCGTATTGGAGTGAGGGTTGTCAGTAACTTACCATTAGAAGAGGGCAATCGCGGTCGAGAAAACGACGGGGGGGCCCACTAGGGTGTAAGAGTCAGGGAGGGTTGGTCCAACTATTCTGAGGGTGGTGGGTTCGTGTGGGGGTGGCTATTCTGAACACCGGCCCGCCAAATGGGGGGGTGGGGGGGGGGGGGGGGGGAGGTGGGATGGGGCGAAGCTGTGGGAGAGGGGTTCAGAGCACTGGTCTTAAGGATTGAGAATGGGCAGGCTGAGCACAGTGGGGGGGTGGGGGGGAAGTCCTTCTGACCAAGATTACCGAGGGGGGGGGGGGAGGGGGACTCTTCACCGTCCACTTAGGGGGGTGGGGGCTGCTGGGGGGTGGTGCTGCTGGGATTCAAGTCGGGTGCGTCGGGGGGAGGGCGTAGGGGCGATTTCTGAGGCACTGAGGGGGGTAGGACAATGGCCGGTGGGGGGGGCAACCGAAGTTCCAGCCTAGACGCACAATTCACCAACGATGTAAAAGATTTTTTGGGGGAGGATCTTCGGGCCTAGGACCTGGCTACGGGCGTGTTTTCGCAAACCTTCCCGGCCAGTGGTTCATGGTGCGATCTAGTTCGGAAAGGGCATTTGGGGAAGTGAACGCAATAATCAGCAAACCCTCCTAAAAGGGACTAAGGTAAAGGACAGGAGGGGGGGGGTCTAAAGAGGGGGGGGCCTTAAAAAACAAAGCCGGCAGTGTGCGGCCATCGCTGTACGTACAGTAACACTTCGTGCGGGGGACCCACTTCCACTCAAGGCATTTGGCAGGAGGTTTTCAAAAATTTGTGGGGGGTACGCAGAAATGAATCGCATAGGGAGATTCTATCTATTGTTCTTCGTGGTTGGCAAACGCGATTGAGGCCGTGTTGTACTACGGGGACGTCACTGGCAGGAACCTTACGACATTGGTCCGGCGCCAACTGTGGCGCCTGGAAAGCGCGGTGCCTTTGGTTCCTGCCCATAGGAGAGTATCTTAAGAACACTTGCGAGCACACCGGCCGGTGGAAGGAAATTAGCCATTGGATACGCTCAACGGGGGGTTGGACTGAGAAAGCGAGCGCCGGACCAACCTGTCGGTGAGAAGCGTGGTCATCAGGGGAGTCATGACGCTGATGAGGGATGTCGTGTGGCCAGGGGCAGCTTCCAGCGACAACCATCCGGCCTTTGCAGGTTCGAAACTTGCACTCTCTGTCATGGGGGTCCCCCTTTCTAGGGAGTTTCTCTCAAGGTTTACTTAGCACTGAAGGACATCCCTGATTTGTAACCTGGGGAGTATTGCCAAAGAAATAAGGAACGCGTGAAAAGAGACGACGTCAACCTTGTAAAGGGCTGGTCGAAAAGAGAATTTAAGGCAGTTCTCGGCATTTCAAAAGTACGCCCAGGGCGTCAATGGCAACCGCCTGGGGGGGGGGGGTCGTGCTAAATGAAAGAGGGTGTGAATGGTCAGAGTTTCAGTAAACTCTCCGGCCAATTGACGGGACGGGGAAGAGCCGTAGCCAAGCATAAACTCTGAATGCATAAAAAAAAGGAGCCTGACTGAAAAAAACCTGACGCGCCTTGACCAGGTATCTTGGAGTATCAAATCGGGGACAGGACGAGCGGGACCCGTTATCTCCTGTTAATGGCAAGAAGCTTCTGGGGCATTCCCGCTCGACTTTTGCCTCCTTACCGTCCCATACGCACAAATCTCCATTTGTGATGTGGGGGGGGGAAGGGTTTGTGGGTAACTGAACTCCGAGGAATCATAACCACAGCCGGAAAGGTGGCACGGGGTATGTGGCACTAAAAAATGTTTTCTGGATGTTGAGCTTGATCATTCTTAAAATCTTCCAATAACCAAAAACTATCCTCACCACTTGCCAGCGCAAACACTTAGACGACACAAGTATGGTCGAGAAAAAAAAGAATTGTTGGGGTCTAAGCATCTCTGAAAAACGCAATCCTTGAAAGAAATGAGTATTCTCGTCCCGATAAACCCAATTTTTGTGTGGGGAACACGTGTCTTTTGGGTTAAGAACGCCGAGCAGAATAAACCCAAAGAAAGGCGGCTTGGGAAGTGGGCCGAAACTCTTTCCTGTCAGGTAAAACAAAAAGGCATTTCTGGTCTGGCTAATTGTAAGTTCTTAACGGAGGGGGGGCTAGATCGCAGAGTTAGAGAGGGGGGAGGCACCGTTGCAGGGGAGGAGTAATTTGAGCAGAGGTCGCTGAGAGGAAGAAAGTGGTACAACCTTGACATGTGATCTTTTGGTCAACTGGGAAAGGGGGAGCAATGGTGGAGCCAAATGTGGGCCACGCAGATGCCACACAACAACTGGAAATATATAGTGTATGTACGAGTACCATGGACAGCATGGTGCCGCGGTCCCCATGGCAGTACGGGGGAGACATCGAGAAAAATGCTTCAAGTTGCAAGGGGAATTGCCTCGGCAGAGCAACATCCTTGGGAGAAAAAAACCATGGGAAAATACAGTGTTCCTAAACCCTCTAATGTAGGTCAGGCCCTCCTTTAAAGAGGGGAGCTAAAGGAAAAAGACGGGATAATTCGACGTAAAAGCAAGAAAGACGACGGTTGCTGGGGGAATCAAGAGAGGACATACCTCCATGGGTGTCTTTGGATTGGATTCCCAGAGGTGCCAACAACCTGGGCGTGGAGATGGAGGAAAATTATCTACGCTAGGTAGGTGCCCGGGGGCGGACTGGGGCGCCGTTAGGTGGCATCTTGCTGAAAGGGGGGGTTTCTCCAAGGTTCTCCATGGGTTGTGGTAGCGCAGGGGTGCATGGTCAACGCCGAATGTATGGAGCGGCATAGTGGGGGATCTGGGGGAGTAGGCAATGCGGGGGGGAGAACGAAAAAATAAGGGCCAAGAAAAGGAAAGAAGGAGTTTTCCGTGAACAGGGGAATGGCGATTCTATGGATGTGAGGGGTGATCCGACAAATGCTGGGGGGAGCCGAAGATTGCCAGGGTAGGGAGGAGAATGAAATTGGGGTGATGTTTGTCGGGGGGGTCGTCAAATACTCGAGAGGTTTAACCTATGGGTCTAAAATTTGATTTAGATCATTCCTTCTTCGATCTGGTCATGGGGAGGGCCAACTCATAAGAGTGGGGGGGGGATTCATTTAAATATCGGACGGAGTGGAGGAAAGCCTATAGGGGGGGGAGGCGTGTCTTAGTCTTAATTTTGCACTTCTTACGAAGGGGGACATCGGGTAGGGATAAGTCGCGCCCGTTTAAATCAGTAATATTTCCGGGGGCGAAGCTTTATTTCATCACCATCCTTCGTTGTGGTCAAAATTGTCGTCAAAGGTCCCACAGCAAAAAAACTGAAATTAAGTCGGGGGGGGGGGCGTAAGGATTTGTCCTCTTTTCAGTACCGTTGGAGAATTAACAAAACTATTCTTTGCATACTTCGTCGGGCAATCGGTAAAAGGAAAGTTAGACGATTCTAATCCTCAAAGGCGAGAATCACTTCCATAGAAATGACTGATTGGAGGGGTTCTCAAGAAAAGGCCCGGCTGTTTCTCGGAAAGAGAAAATTCTCCGAGTTTTAACGTATTCCCACAAGTCCGAGGGTATCTGACTTGCACCTTGGGAACCTTTTCGGCAGGGACAATCTCGAAGCTTCATTAAACTAGGAAGAAGCTAGAAAGGGGCCAAGAATTGTGGAAGGAGGGATGTGCGATTGCCTGTTAGGTCAATAGAAACGGCGCCGGCTGGGGGGGGAGGGAGAGACGTCAAGCGCTTAGATTTTGCCATTGGCAAACGACGGTGTGTAGTCTTTTTAGTTCCCAGGGGAGGCGTACAGGAGCGCAGAGTTGCAATACTGCTCAAAAAGCCAGAACGCAACCGGAGAACAAGGAGATTGTGGGGGGGCACGATTGCAAACTATTAAGGGAGATGAAACAGCTGAACGGTCGCCCGCCGCCTCAGGTGCATGGAGGGGCGTCTTGGGAAGAGGCCGAAAAGACGGGTAAGGATTTGGTGCGCTGCCACTCCGGAGGCAGAACGCGTCGCTAGGCCAGTTAAACCGCGATCTAACGGCCTTTCATGCAATCACAAGGAAGTAAAAGGTTTGAGATGTCTTCAAGTCCAAGAGGGACTTCGAGGTCAGGAAGGTGAGTGTTCAAGGAAGCGAAACAACTGGCCGTTGAGGGGAGCAACGCAGGTGGGTAGCAAAAAAGGTCACTGCCTAAGGTCTCCGCGTCAACAAACCAACAACAAAAAGAGTTGGAGCGGCTCCGGCCTAGGATGACGCACGACGGTGCGCCCTCCCGCCGGCCTTGCTTGCTTGGTGCAGTCTGGAATTGGGCGGAAACCTCTTGGTGGGGTTTGACGGAAGATCAAGAAATCGCAAACCCGAGACGACTTTCCTGAATGGGGACGGGGAGGCGGCCGCGATAGTAATCTGGCCTTATAAGAAAAACGCATTTTCCCAATGATCGAGTACGGCGAGTCCATGCTTACGGCCTCTTCCAAACGCCAGAAAGAAGGAATCGGGGAGGTTTCAAGCATAATACGAAGAAGAACCTGTGGTGTGCGCCTAATGTCTAGGGTTGCTTGAAGGGCGTTTCCCCGCGATTGCACTCTGCAGGGTAGGAACTGACAAATGGGGTCACGAAACCAATGTGCCCCAAGGTGCGGACAGGGCAAGATCTAAGCGCTTTTGGGGTTGTTTTGAGCTTAAACGATCAGAACTGTGGAACAACCGATTTCAGACGCGAACGAACCGTAGCGGCGAAGGAGGGAGGGCAGGAGGAGCTTCTTCCTTGGAGTTGGAAGAAAAGGCCGCGGGGGGGGGAGCAATTGGCTCGTGAAAAGAGCAAGGTAACGTCATCTCACAGGACAGGAAAGCGAAGCGAGGCAGTAGGAAAGTCTTTACGAGGGCGGGGGGGCGCGGCTTGGATGAGTCCCCTGGGCCCATCTTCATTTTCCTCTCTGGCAAGGGAGAAGTCAGCTCATGTTTGAATCTCCAGCTGGACTCAGGTGTCCCGGATTTGTGCCCCGGTTAGGGGCCACCTCCTGAACGGGTAGCCAAAAACTAGAGTCACGTGCGTCGGAATGAGAGATGATGGAGTGGGGGGCGGGCATGAACAGTGCTCCCATGAAGGCGTCAGGGCAAAAGCCCAGCCGGTTAGACTTGTTTATTTACGTCAAGGTCAGCGTGACCCGACGGCGACCATTGAACTTATGCCAAGCCAGTAGTCGGCCGGAATCAGCTCCGTGGGTGGGGCTGAAACAGGTCTGGCGGGGAAAGGGCTAAACTGCGCGCGCCTTGGAGATGAAAGGGGACGCAGGGAAGCGATCTCCCCGATAATACGGGGGGTTTAATCGAAAGAGAAGAGGTCTGCATTGCCCAATATAGAGGATTGGGCCGGCCTACCAAACCGCAGGGGGGGTCGTCAACGAAAGTTGTAGGGGTGGGGTTTGGGGATAGCAAAGGCTCAAGATCAATTCGAACGGAGGGCAATAATCAAACGAACAGCAGTGGTTCCTTTGGGACTGAAGTATTTTCTCATTTCTTACTTCTCCCCACTGAGCGCAACCAGCAGGCATTGACCAGCAAAACAGGCGGCTACCAACGACTGAAAGGCAAGACCGGGGAAATTGGGATCGATGCCCTATCCCAAGCCCGCCAGGGGGGGGTGGGAGGCGGGAATGTTGGACTCCATTGGACCCTCAAACGAAGCCATGGTTGGGTCCGCTGGGGCTTGGGGGGTGAGAGACCGCAAAAGGAAAGTCAGCCAAGGAACGTTGCGGCTACGTATTTATTAGATTCCGAAACATTTTGCCTGCTAGTTCCGTGAAAATTCGATTGTACTCTACTTTTTCAAGATGGGGGAGGAAGGGCGCCAGGATGTATTTAGCGTTAGTGGAAAGACCTGTAGGAAAGTCAAGCGGCGTGCAAGTACGGGGAGGATGTAGCGTACGAGGAAAGAAGGAGTTGCAAGCCCACTTGAAAAGACTGTTGCTTACTTGGATTACGAGGGTTATCAGGACATTCAGGCCTGAACGTAGAGCACAAAACAACTATTGTTAATATATAAGGAAAAGGTGCGTAAAAGGACGCAAAGGACAGAGCCTAGGACCAACCCCGAACCCTGGCAATAGATTCGAGATCTTGCAATTGGGGTTGGGAACAGAATTTCCTCGTCAGATGCCCTCCACTAGGCACGGAAGTAAAACCTTTAGAGTGCCTGATAAAAAAAACTGGAAGGCTCGGCCGTGTCTACATGACAAGTTCAAGAAGAAGTCTACGGGAGCGAATATGGCACCACAGAGGATAGTGAATAAAAGTCGAGGGGAGAGTCATAGGCTGGTGCTTGTTATGAGGTTCGGAGGTGGAACCCAAAACGGTGACCACGGGAAGGGGAGCCATGGCCTAAGCAACCTAATGGGCGTAGCGGAATGGCGGGCGCGGGCATGGCTTCGATACAAAAAAATGTGGAAAAAAGCCCACCAGATTACTGCGGTACTGTCCATCTGGAGGGAGCGAAAGGGGGGAGCTGGACGATGGAGAAAAAAAAGACTTCAACTGGGGGTCTATCTCGCCTTCTTCGTTCCGGGTGGGAAGAAATGTGTATGAAGGGGGAAAAACACCGGTAAGAAAAAAGGAGGTTTCGAGGGCCGTAGATGGTGGGAGGGGCAGGCAAAGACTAGAGGTGGCTTCCGCCATAAGCTTCTTGCCGAGAGAAAAGCAATTGGGGATGCGACGTACTGCTCTGTATTACAGAAAAGAAAAAGGGAAGACGGACAAGGGGTTTTCGGGAAAGCAGCAAATGGATGGCAAGGAAGCGAAAGAGAAAGAGCGGGCAACGGCTACTGGCTAGGGGGAGGAGTCCATGGTCTTGGCAGAAAAACCGTTGTCAGGAAAGGAAAGGCGCCCGTGACGAAGCGGCGAGATTTCGCCGCTGCGGGGAAGATGGCGCCAGGGTCAGGAGAAGCAAGCAGAAATTAATTAGTCCTCGGGCGACGTGAGGGGGATGTGGGCCACACCTTGCCATAGAGTGGGCAATCTAACGAGCAAATCGGAAGTTATGACGAGAAAAAAATACGCAGTTAGGCTCATAACAATGCTAAAGATGGGAAATGGTCTGGAAGAAGGCAGAAGCATGGGGGGCCTGAAGGGGGGGGCTCCCTTGGAGGCTCCGCAATCGATGAATAGGGGGCAAATAGTCCTTGCAACACCAAGAGGGGACGCTTCGAGGAAGGGGTGCAACTCAAGTAAGAAGCTCCTTGGAAGGTTAAAGTAAGGCATGTGTGGTCGAGGCGCCAGCCTGTTCGATGGCAAAGGAGACCACGATTGGCAGCAGGAGCCAAACGGATTATAGGACCAGGACAACGTGGGGTCGGCAAATGGTGTCAACGGTTCGTGGCAGGTTTCAGTTGATCCAAGTGGGGACAATCGCGGTGAAAAAAAAAAAACAACTGAAAGAAGTAGAAACACCAGGAGGTTCACGATTGGCACAGGAATGCTGAACAGGAGAAAACATGCACGCCCAGGGATTCATGGAGAGGGGAAGAGTGGGAATGGCCAAAGCAGGATGGGTAAGGGCGGATGAAAAAGGGAAGCGCACACTTCACGGCTTGCTAAAGGAAAATAAGCGACGTACGCCTTTCACCGGGGGAATTACGGCGGAGGAGGTGAAGGGGAGTCGGTTCAAGGAAAAAAAGGCGCTCAAAGGCGACGAAGTAGAGGCACTAACACTGTCCGGGCGGATGGGCTAATAGAAAAAGGTCCTAGGCCCGGTCGCTCATGCGAGCAACGATAGGAGGGGGTTGGGGGGGCGAAAGTCGGTCTGGGAAAATGGGGCGACTTGGTTAGACCTCACCAGACGGCCGGGGAGGGTTGCAATCGATGAGGCTTCAGCCGAGTTTGAACTAAATAAACCGAAGAACTTCTTGCTCGGGACTGGAGCGCGGTAATCTGCTTTAGAATAGAAGGAAAAGGGTCTTCTAGCAGGGAGAATCAAGCCGCTTTACGAACATCGTCCCCGCTTTGACGGCCTTACAAGAACGCCATACACTGGGAGGGAAGAAGTGGTCAGAATTTTTCATCTATCAAATAATTGGGGCATCGACACACCTCGCCTGGGGGTTGGGTCGGCAGAATTTAGGCGTAGACCGACTCTGAACGCTAAAACTTGTGGGGAAACAGGACACTGCGTGAGAAACGGAACACAATGTGTGATCCCCGGCTGGCTTGCTTGGGAATGAGACAGGACTAAAGAAGACTGATTGGCCAAAATACTGGAGGCAAGGTCAGACAATGAAGGAAATTCTGGAGTAGACTTCTAATGGGGGTGGGGGCCCGAAGAATAGAGAAGGCCCGCCAATAAGGTAATTCGGGGAGCAGCTCGGACCCGGAAAGGTAAACTCTACTTTCTGCGCGCGCCCAGGAGAAAGGGGTCAACGAGAAAAAGAAAAAGGCAGCATGGAAGGAGTTCAGCTGACCCATCGGTTCATTTGGGACGATGGTGAGCATATTGTCTCTCAAGGTTTTTGGCTTATTAAGAATAACTACTTTTCCGAGGGGAAAGTGGAGTTTGTTGTGAAGACTCCAGAAAAACCGATTACCGTCGAGACGTACTGCAAAAGCACGAGAGAGAATTTTCTAAGCAGGAGGTCGATGTATGAAAAGGAGGCCCATACAGCAGGGCGCACGTGCCGGCTTCGCTGCCAGGGAGAAAAAGTTCGACTTCAGGTTCTTGTCAAGTGGGGGCGCCGGTTGACCTTCTAGGGGAAAGAGGGGACTAATCAAATATCCTCAGCTCTTTTTCGCCTAAGTTCATCTCCGTTCGCCGAAACTACATTTGATATTGATTTATCCGAGAGGGGAGGGAGGTCCTGATAAGGGTAAGTTCCATCTCGCAAAGGCTTCTGGATGGGGCGAAGAAGGGCCAGAAGAAGTACTCCGAACATCAAGCGCGCTAACTCCTTTGGGCTGGGAGTTGATCAGTGGGGGGGACTTCATAAGACAGAAAAACTAATCACGTCCCGAATGCATAAGTCGACACACAGTTTTTAGTTGAAAAGTAGTCGCGTGCCGTAACTGGGGGGAGACAACAGAGACCCACTATTGCGCTCCAGACCAGAGGGGAACAACGACCGCAGGATAAAAAGATTGAGAAGGTGCACGGAAAACTCTTGGTGATCGAAAAATA
>Ga0179593_1506687_pt1 | contig 21730 bp, 28 predicted proteins | sample CZODoug2_1_08_16_FD_185931 | JGI IMG/M metagenome (GOLD analysis project Ga0179593, IMG submission 185931) | Vadose zone soil fungal communities from Angelo Coast Range Reserve, California, USA - CZODoug2_1_08_16fungal (PacBio error correction) | ecosystem: Environmental > Terrestrial > Soil >...
CACGAGGCTGGGTGGTATCGGGTTCTTGTTCTTTAAAAACGTTTGTCGTGGCAAACAAGAACTGGGGAGGCCAGTCGGTGAAAAAGGACGGGGGAGGGTGATGCGACAGGGTAATGACAGAGATTAGAAGGGGGGGAAAGTTAGAATGGACTAAAGAAAGAAATTTTAGTCAAGGACGATGAAGTACGAGAACACTTGATGGAGGAAGAAGAATCCCAGATAAGTTGGCTGACCGCAGGCTTAGGCGGGTCCAGGGCAGCGAAATCAACCACTATAAAAAATCCGATAGGAATAAGCATGGTTCGCGACAAGGGCTCGGCGGTGGATTACTGTCCCCACAGAAGGCCGTAACATCGAACGTCTGACATTACATTAACTAGCATGCAAGGTGTAATTTGGTCAAGCGGAGGGACAAAAGGCCACCGTACGTGATAGGGGTACACATTAGACGCAGCGGACGTGGAGGGATGGTCAAATTGCTTTTAGTTTCGGAGTGGTCAGGAGCAAAAAACCTCACTGCGAGGTGCAAGACGAGGCGGACAACTCCTCTTAAACGGAAACGGGACAACAGCCTCAGATCCCTTGTTCCCGGACTTGGGTGGTTGGTCAACAAGTAGGTGAGAGGGAAAAAAACCACGAGCACCCGGGAATAAAGGAAAAAAATGGTGCCGATGGAAAGGTCTCAAAATCCCCGTCGTCTTCATACTAAAGTAACCGCGAAAAATCTCCAAGGTGGAAGATCGAAGGGGGCCGAGGAAGTAAATACAAAATAAAGTGAATGGGGGAAAGCGGTGGAGTGGGAGGATGGACAATGTGGGGTAATGGGAGGGGAGGAAGGAAGAGGCGGGTTAGGGGGGGGAGGAAGGATGAGGGTGGGGAGGGAAAGGGAGGGCGACGAAGTTGGAGAGTCGGGGGGGGGAGGAGGTGGGAACGGGTGGGGGCAGTAAATAGAACGGAGGGGTTGATAGTGAAGAAGTGGCTGGCACGAGTAAGGGGGGGAGAAAGTTTGCAAAGAGCGGGAGTCAACGGAAGGGGAGAGGTGGGGGAGGACCTGATGGTTGGGGGAGAGGAATGGAGGAAAGAATATGATTTTAAGAGTAAGGGAAGGGATAGAGGTGAAAAAAGAGGAGTGGTACTGGGGGGAAGGAGGCGTGAAAGGGAGGGGTGGGTTACGAAGGAAAGAAGAACGATATGGGAGAAGAGGAGAAAGGAGGATTGAGGGGGGGAGGGAGGGGGTGAGGTAAGGAGGGACGGGGGGGGATTGGGGAGGAAGGGTGAATTCATCAAGCGAGGAAGTAGGGGGTGGCGGGCGTGAGTGGGCAAGGGTGCATGGTTGTGACGATGAGAAGGGATGGGAGGAGTAGGGAGCGGTAGGGTCGGGAGTTAAGTTGTTGGGCTTGAATCGGGGGGGGTAGTAAGGAAGAAAGGGGGGGTAGCGGTGGAGAATCCTAATTATGGTGGCGAACGAGGGTGGTCGGGAGGTGGGGTGTGGTTGGGGGCGAGGTAAAGCGCGAGCGAGGGGGTGGGAAGAGGGGAGGGCGTCTGAGTTGACTTAGGAGGGATGGGGGGAGGAGTGAACTTGAGTATGGGGTAAGGGGGAAAGGTAGGGAGAGGGAGCGGAAGGTCGTGGGGGGACGGGGTCAAGGAGTGTGGAGGGGGGAGGAGATGGTTTGGGGGGAGATGGGGGAAGGGTGGGGAAGAGAGAGGAGAGTGGGAAAGGGGAAGGCTGGGGGAAAGAGGGTGTGGGTGGGAGGGGATGGGGATGTGGAAGTGTGAGGGTGGGCGTGGGGAGAGTGCGGGAAGAAAGGTGAGTAAAGTGAAGGGGTAAGAGGCACAGTAGTCTCACGCCCAACACGAGGGAGAAGATAGTTCACAAATGAAAAAAATGGGATAAGGGAGCACTGTGACAGGATCAATCTAAAAAGGGTTGCTAGGGGTCACGAATTTCACTCTCACAAGCGTTTCCAAACACCAGCAATCACCCCCAAAGAAAATGGCCTACACGGAAGTTTGGAAAACGGTTGAACGGCAGACTTGGCTAAGAAAACAGTCTTAAAGGGGGGGGACCGGCGGGGACCTGACAGAAGCACCGAATCCTACAAGATCCAACAATACACTTAAATCGCCACGGGGGCGCGCCGGACCGGTAATCATGCAACCGTCGGCATTGGGGAGACGACTAGAAAACAATGGCCTGCCAAAAAGCCTTCACAGATAACCCGGGACGTCGCTGGTGGGCCAATTTCGTTTTAAGCCACCTCTAACAAAGGAAGAAAAAACTCAATCTGAAACCAACATCGTTACATGGGGGGTGACAAACAGCGAACAGGCACAACCCTGAACACAACGAGCCGAAATTGAATATCACGGTTCCGGGAAAAAATACTAACGCGAGGAAAAGGTAACATTCTCGGACCGAGGGTCGAACGACAAAGAGGGGGAACACTCCGGACGGGCAATTCCCCGTCCGTTACTCCCCAGGAAGACTAACTACAAAGGGGTTAAGACCAAAATGCCGAGATTGGAGCTTAAGACAGCCAATAGGAAACGGAGGGAAGAACCGGGATAGTTTCTGAAACGAAAAACTGTGAAAAACTGACCAAGACGAAGGGAAAAAAAAAGGGTTTAAAAGTATCACGGAGAGACGGTCAAGGGTTGAGCGCCGGAGAGCAGCAACGCCCGACAGAGTTTCGAGTCCGGTCACCGGGGGGAAAAAAGGAGGACGTAGTTGGAAATAACCATCACCACCGCTTGGGCTCATTGCGCATCCTGTAACGAGCGTCTTTGGTAGGAGAGTAGGAGAAGAGACGGCAGACACGGTCCCAACTCGCTGGGGGCATGAGTCCGTCGGATGCAAAGGGTCAACGCTGAAAAACGCTGGGTGAAGGCAAAACCAGGAGGTAGAGAGGTGCCCAGTTCGTTTGGAATACACAAGGTCTTAAAAAATATAACCAAAATTAGAAAATTGGGTAACGCGGACCTAGCAGTTTGCGCAGAAGTAAGGGGCAGGAAAGGTATAAGGGAGAAAATTAAGACTGCAACCAGGAAAAGTCATGGCCAAAAAATACGAAAGGGACAACAATGCGTAAAACAAACCAAGCAGGAAAAAATAGCGTAAAATCGTGAGAACAAAGCGGGAGGAAGGTAGAAGAGTTTCGTAGAGCGGCTGAGAAGGGTTGTGTTTTAAAACAGAAAACAGTTCTCAGTTCTAATGGAAAAAAAAAAATCACAGTGGAAGAGACGGGGGGGCACGCCCGTGCGAGAATTGTCCACGCAAGAATGAACTACCCAGGTCCACGACTTGAAACGCGCACGGCAAGAGGGGGAGCTCTGGGAGATCGGCGAAATACTACCGGAGTCAGCCGTAAAGTCTTTCCGAGGCAAAGCTGGAGACGACGGCGCGAGTGATCGGAGCGAAAAGGAGTGTAAACGCGGGGCGCAAACGAAAGGGGAGGTGTTACAAAGTGAAATCTTGGAAAAACTCCTCCACTCACGGAAAGTAAAAAAGACCAGGGCTGGTCCGAAACGGACCTTGGCTAAAGAGCAAGCGGAATCCTGCCTTAGACGCAACTCTAAAACTCAGGCCAGATAGGGAGAAAAGGGTCGAACGAAAAAAACAGCTGTGCAAAATGCACGGGCAAGAAGCACAGTCAGGTGAAAGTGAAGACAGGAAGAGAGCAACATCTGGAACACTCCGGAACTTTCAACGTCAGCAGGTAACCAAATCGAGACGGAAAAAAAACGCCGGTGTGAAAGATTTCGTGGATACGAAGAAAGAAAACGGATCTCTCGAAAAAAAAAAACGGAGGGAAGAAGAAAAAAAAGAGAGAAAAACCGGTCTCTCGATAAAGATCACGACCCAACAAAAAGGGCCTGACCTGCTGGGGGGGGACTTCAAAGCTTAAGCGGAAAGTGGAACGCTTCAGGCGTGGAAATGTGAGCAGTCGGGAAGAACGCCAAATCGACCACAACCAGAGTTGGACGGTCCGTATTCACATTAAACAGAGCGTAAAGGTGGGGAATGAAGAAGTGGGATACGAGAAAAAGGACTGATGCTGGAAAATCTTTCGAAAGGGCAGGATTGACTAGCCTGGAATAGGTGGAAAGGAAAGTATTGCCACGAGAAAAAAGAACCATTGTAACCAAAGGAATTGCAGACACGGGGTGGAACGAGACAATCAAAACAACTTAACTCCACCATACACTGCAGGCAGGCCGACATGTGGGTATTGAGAAAGTATCAAAAACTGGGACCCATGAAAAGAGCGAGACAATGCTACAAAAGTTTAATAACGCCGGTAGCAACTCTGCGTGTAACACCGGATTGAACAGTCTGGAAAAAAAGAGAGGAAGAACCAACTGGGTTCAGCTAACGAATATGAAAACTGACTTAAGATGCTCAAAACTCGGAAACTCAGAAATAATGCAAAAAAGCATACCTAATCGTTAAAGCGAAGGGAGGACGATGAGTTCATTCAAGAAAAGGTGGGACTGCTGGGCTTGTGCTGGTATCCCTAACTTTGAAAGGCTTAAAATTTGCAAAAGGAACTCTCTCAGGAAAAGAGTGAGACATCCAGATCCGGACGCCCGAAAAAAAGAATGGGGGAGTATACTTTGGGGCGACTTGGGGGAAAAACCGCCCGCTGGGGCAACAAAAAGCAGGAAATCAACACGAGCAAAGACCGGGCACTGTAAGAAGCAACAAGAATTAAAGCCGCAAGGACACTCACCCTGAAACACGATCCCTCGAAAGAGGAACTAACTACTGAAAAGAGACCCACAAAAAAAAACAAGCAAGTCGGGGCTGGTTGTTGCAACCTACGGTTGATAGAGGTGAACTTAAAATAACTAGTTAGGCTTGGTCGCGATCAAGTAATTCAACGAAAAAGAAACCTCCTGAAAGGATGAAAAACCACTGGGATGAGGGAGGGTTTACCCAGGAACCACAAACTTAGGTGGGAAAACATAAGTCCGTTCCGACGAAAAAGCAAGAACTCACGGATGCTGTAAGATTACGCTCTGGAGGGGAGGAAGACGTCGAAGAACTGGTCGTCAACACACCGTCTAAAAAAGAACAGCCACGCATGAAAGAAATTAAAAGCGGGGTGAATGCCTGACTAGAGAGGGCTTTCTAGCGGGTTGTCGTAATCGTGAAGTACCGGCGAGCCGAGTTAGGGAAATTAAAATGATACAATACAGCATCCACCAAAAATTCAAGGGCTTCGAGTACGGCGCAATTGACCACTGGGGAAGGAAAGTGCATGTGGGAAAGGGGAAGATCTTCAAGGGTTCGCGGGAATGGGAAAAATTAAAATGTCCCACAAAAGACATCGGGGCCACCAAAGAGGCGGAACTAGTAAAAAACGTCAGTCAGGGGGGTTGGTGGTCGTAGTATTCCAACTGCAACGTGCCAGGTGGATAGGTAAAAGAGACTTCAAGAAAGTGCTTAAGTTACTGCTGGTGGAAGGTAGGCGTGTCTTAAGACGTAAACCATCACAAAGAAAAAAAACTCGGGACGCTAAACCGTGAGTAGGAACCCCAGAAAAGTGCCAGGGGAAAAAGAAGGGAGTATGTTTTTTGGGGGGACAACGCTGAGAGTGAAACTAAGCAAAACAAGAATAATAAGGTGCCGATAAAGTGACCAAGTGGGGATCCACCCTGAGGTAGGGGCTGAATTAAAACCTCGTGACATAATCTGAAACAAAAAAAGTGGAGGACAGTGAGCACCGATTAAAGACGCTAAGTAAAACTGGGGAAAACTTGGGCCATCGGCAAGTCATCTTCAGGGGGTGGCATCTGGGGAAGCACTTCAGCACCTGGTGAAAAAAAATACCACAAGGAAAGGGTAATGCAGTCTGGTGGTCAGAAGTTTTAAAAAGAGCAGATTGAGAAAGGGGTCTAGAAGGGAAGAAGCTGCAAACCGCCGGACAAGGGTTCAGCTAATCACAACCAAAACTGAAACCGCGTGTGACCAATGAAAGGCAGGGCACAAAGAGCGAAGAAAATTCTCTGGGTAAGAACAAGCACTTCGGCCTGTTGTTCGACGACCCCCGAACCAGACCTGGATGGAACACGGTGAGGGGAAACGAAGAAGACGTCGAAACTGGTGTTGCCAGACTGTCTGTCACAAGACACAAGAAAATTTTCACTGGGCATCAACGCTGACAGAGGCAGCATCGGCGTTGTCGCGCCGAGAAACCAGCAAGAACCATGAAGGAAGAAAAGGCCGGGGGAGCTAATTGCAAAAAATCACGAAGGAATGGTTCAACCAACGAAAAAAAAAAATCAAAACGCAGGTACATTACTGGACCGACAACGAGGAGGGGGGGAAACAAAAAACAGATGAAAAGAAAACGGCAAAGGCATTCCCCCAAGAGCGGGTTAACGTCCAAGCAGCGCGACTTGGAAAACAGACTTTGGGACGGAAACCTATACTTCGCTAAAAAAAAGAATGAGTTAACGCTTTAAAAAGGGGATCACTCGAAACCGGGTACTTGGAAGCACTACGAAACGGGGTCATAAATGGCGGCATCATAACTACCTCGTTTTTAAGAGAGAGGGGACCTAGGAGTAAGTTGGACCGTTCGAAATAAAAACAAGAAACCCCAGCAGAGTCGAGGTCGGACGGAACCAGGAAAAAATTATGAAAAGGTTCAAAGAACCCAAAGATCAAAGGGAGTGGGAGCTTGAGCAGTAGCGACGGAGCTCTTGGAGGGAGAGGGAGTAAGGAGAGATGCGGTCCCAACGAAAGTCTGTAAGTCTTTGAAAGTTCTGGCGGACGAGTACAGGGCAAAAAATCTTCGAAAGAGTGGGGATGAAAAAAACGGGGTGTTATGGAAAACCAAAATCTGTTTTGGAGGCAAACACTGGTCCCACAAAGAAATACTAAAAAAGAAGTACGAGGGGAACTAGTCGATCGATTTTCTGTCGAACAGGTGAATAGTTCATGGGCGAAAAGTGGGGGCAAATCAAGTGCACGACCAAAGGTCATGGTAAAAACGAAAGGACTCAGTTAAACCGAAAGAGGTGAAGACCCAGGAAGCAGCGGTGAACTAGAGGATACGGGCGGACGGGTGCCGGGAAAAAAAATAGAGGTGAGTACTGCTTCATTGGGGGGAGACTCAGGAAGGCAGTAAAGGTCTCAGGGAAACCGAGGAATAACAGTGGAAGAGAAAAAGAACCCCGGGTCTACGAAGGGGGGGGAAAAACGCCCTAAATTTTCAAAAAGTTCAGAAAGAGCGTCGGCTGCCGGGTCGGAGGAAGAAAAGGCAGCAAGCCCCGAGGGATCATCCGAAAGAAATTGCTTGGAAGGGTGCTTACGACCTCTGATTGAGATGAAAGGAAACTGGGCGCACCGTGAAAGGGAGAAATAAAAAAAAAACACCTCTCTCGTACCATTTCCAGTAGGAATTAAAGGTTGGCATAAGGGAAAGAAAAAGGCTAAAAAGCCGCATGACTGGGAGGGGGACACGAAGAAAAATCCAAAGATCGCGACTGTTCAAGACCTCGTTAGGCTGGTCAGAACGTGACGCCAGCCAGGGAAGACCGGGGAGGGAGCTTTGGGGGAGATCTCTACTGCCAAACGCAAACCGTCAAAAAAACCACTGCCTGAAAGGAACTGTCAGTAGTAGATAACCTATATCCTCTATTAAAGCCCCCTGGGAACGTATGAGTGATAAGATGTCAGAAAGGACCGAGCTGAGAGAAACAACAACAAACGGGGGAGGAAAAATGAGAAACAATCTGATACTGGACCTCATCAGCCACAAAGAATTGGGCAGGAGGTCTGACTCAAGCGTGGCTGGATGTCTTACCGTGAAAAAAACTCTTAGAGGTTCAAAGAAAAAACATCTTTAAACAGGCAAGCAAAAAAAAGAGAAAGGAGGGGCCTGGTCAGTCCCCCAAAAGGGGCTGAGCCTGGAAACGTAGAAAGTATGTACGTCTAAAATTTCTAGGAACAGTGTATTGAAAAATGCGCTGGAGAACGGGAGGCAAAGGAAAAAGGGAAGTAGCTCAGCAATGGACTTGAAGCGATCGAGAGTTTTGTGCACGATTTCTCAATTGTGAAATAAGGGACAAGCGGGCAGACCGATCGATTCAAAAAGGAACGTCACGAAAAACAAGAAGCAAGGACAGGTGGTCAAAAAAATTTAAGGTCACATGGGGAATCAAAACTCCGACCGAAATCGAATCGCGGCAATTCCTGGGGAAAAATCGGGGAAAATTGTCTGAAAAGGGGGGCGCGTGGAAAACCCCTTTTGACTGTTCACAAAGTCGGGAGTAACAAGGATCGGGCTGTGGCAAGAGACTGAGAGAAAATGCATATTTGCTCAACCAATTCACCGCAACAAATATAAAGACCGGGAACGCGGCTCAACGAATCTGAACGCGGATGACGAGAAAGGGGGGACAGGCACGCAATTGTGGCCACTAAGGACGAGTTGAGGGGTCCCTGACCTTTACGGTAATTGCTCTCCAGGGGGTCCCCAAAAGTCACTCTATAAGGACAAGAAGGAAGAAAAGCCAAAAGAAGGAAAAACCCGTTCCACCTCGTAATTTGGGGGGGGGAGGTTGGGGGAGACGGGGCGAAACGGCTACAACAGCAAAAACAAAAGTGCAAGGGTACTCGACTACGACTGTGGTACAGCAATTAAAATAATAGATTTCCCTCAAGACCTCGGGGAATCTACTCAACTCAAAAAATGACGAGATGCCATACGCAAATATAAACAAAAAAAAAATTACTTTCTGTATTGAAAAATGGCAGTCATTTGGAAGGTCCAAAAGCATAAGAGAAAAAAAGCCGCGGAGGGAGGGGCGCTAGAGGAGAAGGTGACACGGAAAGCAACTCGGGCCTTCTCGTCAGCTCGGGAAAAAAAGCGTTGGGTGAAACTGGGGCCGACAAATCGAACCAAGGACAGGGAGGGTGGAGAACTGAACCAATTGCGTAGAATCAAGATGTTCCCGTGAAGAGGCTTTTAAGCTGGGCGTCAGGCGTCTCACCCCAAAGAAACTACCGCGCACTGGCGTTAACAGAACGGGAATGCAACGATGAGTGGAAAAAAAAAGGGGGAGGGTCGAAGAGGTGGAGAAGTATTAGGGAAAGATCAATCCAAGGATTGAGCAGGAGTGAGTAATGATTATGCCAATCAAGAGAAAAAAACAAAAACGCTGCCGCAGTCAGGTAGGGAGGGCGCCGCGCAGAAAAGGGGTTGAAAACCACCAAACAATGCAGAGGGTGGGACAAATAGCTTAAAGGTCGAACTTTGGAATCTAAAGGGGATCGTGAAACAAGACAGTCGGAAAAAAAGCGACGCGGCGTCCAGAGGGAACTGCCTCTGCAGTCACTGAGTTAGGTTGAGCGGATGCAAACTGGCACGACTTTCCAGAAAGGGAGACAGGAGAACGTCAAAAAAAAAAAAGGGAAACTTGCACTTCAAGGAAGAAAGGGGGGTGGAGGGGGACTGAAAACCCGACAAAACGCGCAGAAAGAGTCACAAAAACCGATGGAAAAAGGTCGGCGAACAAAGAAGGTGCAAAAGGGTGCCGGGTTCAAAAGGGCTGATGGGGGTGGGGAAAACCGTCGGAAGTGACTCTTAATCAAAGAAGAAAAATTGAAGAAGTTGCCGATGGCTAGTGAGACCAGGGAATCCACAAGAAAGGGGGGAGATAGTCAGAAAAGAACCAGCTCGAACACAAAAAGGGGGGGGGTCAGAGAGGGGAGGAATATCATAAGACACCGGTGTATGGCACTGGAGAAGAAACCCTGTCATCTTCCCGGGGACCTCGGGGGAAGTTCACTCGAAAAGGAGGCCCAAAACCCTACCTCAGCCAGGACTCAGTTGAACACGATCACGGTGTTTCTAGTAACGTGGTGTAGGCGGAAGAAAACGGTGGGAAGCCCCGGTCTGACCCGAGGCGGTGAAGAGTTAAGCCAGAAGAAAGAAAAACTTCCAAAACATTGGGACACTGGAAACAAAGAAAACACTGGGTTACGTCTCTGTCGATCAACAGGCACCGTCCAGGGGACAGGTTGAGAACTACGAAAAAAAGAAAATCACCGGAAATGAAAAAGAAAAGGGGACAACTCTGACAAAATCGTCTTGGGGTCCAAGAAAAAGTGGCACTGGAATACCAAAAAGACGTGAAATCTAGCGCTGGAAAGATCTCGGAACTCGGTCACCACGGAATCAGGTTGAATGGAACTGCAGAATCAAACACGATCAGGTCTAACTACCGTGGGACGCATCAAGGTTACGGGGGGAAGAAAGACTAAACATCGGGAGAAAACAATTGACATATTAGAGAGCGACATCTTCGAACAACACATATTGGTTAACACTCTCCCTTCAACGGGGGCAATGAACAAGTGCGCTGAACGCGCCAAACGCGCGACGGGGGACTCATCAGCAGTACTGTGGACATCCTGCATACTTTACGCATCCCGCGAGTGAACAGTCAGGTAGATCGAACGACCAGGGGGAGGGGAAAAGGTCTACAATCCAGACTAAGACTTTGGGGGGGGGATCGAAAGAAGACGAGCACCATCAAAGTTTTTTAGCGCAAAAAAGAAAGAGACGGGTAATTGGCGGGAAAGGAAGCCAGCAAAAGACCCGAAAGTCTATGATAAGAAAGGGGTCAAATGAAAAATAGGTTAAATAAAAAAATCAGATGTCGATTTGAAGAGGGGGAGCGGCCGAGCCGGTTGGGGGAGCGAGGGGAGTCGAAAGAGAGGAGGGAGAAACAAGCAAGTCTGAAAGATGAAATTCTTATTCTACACCTAGTCGGGAAGGGGAATCCTGCCGTGGTGTGAGAGGGGCCCGCTTTGCGTTGAGGAAAAAAGAAAAAAAACAGAATACCAAATTACGAGTGGAACCGGAGGGCACGGATTGTGGCGGCAAATTGCTTGGGTCGATAGGTGATAAGCAATTCAAAGAATGAGGACGCAAAAGTGGAAAAGAAAGTCGACCGCGGAAAAGGGGGGGGACGGTGAACGAAGAGGAAAAGCTCTAGGCAACGTTGGATATCTTTCAAGGCTAAAAAAGAGTGTTTTGGGGAAAACTCTGAGGCAGTTCTCAGTTCTCGGGGGGGAAAAAAAAGAAAATAAACAGGAAAAAAGGTAGCCACCGTTGGAAAAATGGTACACCAGTTGCCCGATGGCATTCGCTGCGCGCTGCGGGTTCGGAGGCTCTTATCGGTGCGAAAAGACCAAGAAGTGCGAGGCTAATCAGTAAGGCTCGAATTTACTACCGCTTGATCGATCAGTTCCACTCCCGCTGAGACTGGGTACTAATGGAAAAAAGACGGGGGAAAAAAACCCTCCAGAAAAGGGGGCAGACAAGGACAAGGCTTACTCGAAAAAAGCCCGCTTGCCAAATCCGACCAACGCCATGGCTAAGACTCATGAGTGGGATCGAGCACAAGAAGCAGCGCAGGGACTATCTTGCAAAAGTTTACTCGCACAGGATTTTCAACTGGGCCAAAGGTAACCGGGGTTAGCATTGGGAACGGGAGCGAAAAATTCGCAAACAGAATGTCCACCGTGGGGTGCGGCGTGGTGGCATGAACTTAGCGTGACCGGTCAGAAGAGGCCCGCAAGTGAAGAAGGACATCAACTGGGCCCCACATGTGTCGTGAAAGACGAGGGCGGTCACAAGAACCACGAGAGAAGACAAAAAAAAAGTATTGGATCATAAAGGGTAATTCACGAAACCGCAAGTCACTACTACCAAGGAACAAAGTGGGCGAAGCCGTGAGACAGAGAAGTGGGTTGCGTGAAAAGGAGGAAGCACCGGGAGGAGGGTTCAATGTGAAAAGCGCCGGCGACGTCAAAAGCAACAAAAAAAGTGGGGTGTCCGGAATCCACAGAACCCGCCTGAGTCGAACGGCAAAATCGAAGAAAAAGGGAGGAGGCAGCGATACAAGTAGAGTTTGACCGCGCTTTCCAAAGAACATAAGACTTCAGCAACGAAGAGGAGACTAGAGCATCGAGGAGTTTGGAAACCGATTAGAGGGGGGAGACCATGAGGTTGTAAAAAGGGGTATGCATGTGGCCACAATAAAAAACGAAAGTGGGGGAAAGGAACAACTGGGTGTGGGGGGAATGTGCTTGTGGAGGAGAAGAGGGCGGGGCCCTTCTGGGGGTATGGGTGAACTGGGGGGGGTGGGGATTGGTTTTCCCCTGAGGGGAGGTGCGAGGGACGCCCCTCTGGCATGGGAACTCGCTCCGCGCTCGGAGAAAGCCCCGGCACAATGGACCGTCCTGCGGCCTCTCAAATTGCCGGAAATACCGAAAGCCACGAAACGAAGAAATAAGCGCAGAAGGAGGAAAATCGGGAGAGCACTTAGTGGCGTAAAGAAGTTCTTTTGTAAAACACTTTGCTTGACCTTAAAATGAAAGCGTCAACCTCCTGAAGGCTCACAAAACTCTCCTCAAAACCGAAAAGGGTCAACAAAACACCGAAGCAAGCTAGGGACAAGAGATCATTACGTTAAGGAAAAAGGTACCTTCGGTCCGTGTATCCAGACAAAGTTTCCGGTCTTGCCATTTGACGACAATTCCCACCCCAAACCAACACGACTCATCCCAAAAGAATTTGAAGTAAAAAAGACAGTCGCGCGGTGGGCCCAACTTTGGGGAGTTACCGTGTTGGGAAAAAAGACCGGGCCAAGCTCAACAACGCAGGGAAGCAAAAAAAGAAGAGGTGCAATGGGCGACACGAACCTCCAAGTTGGAGAACGAAAATTACGCGAGGGGTATAAGAAGGTACTCAAAACAGAAAAAAGAAACGGAGAGAACGCTCAACCCACAGTGGAAAAAAAAAAAAAGACAAAAAAAGCAAAAAAGAAGAAAAGAGGGAGGTGGGGGAACCTAAGGGATAAGGGGCCGGGGACCCGACTCGAGAATCTGAATGTTAAAAAATGATCGAAGAAACTGTCCCGGCCGACTTGAAAGAAGTCGAGGGAAAACAAAACTGTGGAGGTGACAGGTGTCGGACGGAAGGGACCACCAAGTTCGTCGGGTACTCCAATGGGAAGTAAAACCGTCGAAATAACGATGCTGAGCGCTGAGGGGAGGAGCGTGGTCTCGGCGGAGGGGAGGGCCCGAAGTAAGGCTGCGGGGACGTGAGAGGAGGGGAGTTAAAAGATACATTGTAAATGCCAGCCATTGCAAAACATGTGGGCTGTTCCATTGTCTTAAAAGGGACTTGCGCAATCAGGAAGGGGGTGGAAAGATCCCGGATTATGCAATTCACGCGAAAAAAGGAGGATGCAGAGGAGGAGGGGTAGGGGGGGGATCCCGCGCTTCAACTGAACACTGAAACCTGTTCATCAGAGACCAATGTTCTCCGCGTGGAAAAAGAGTGCGGGGGGCGGCTTGGCAAAAAGTCTGCGAGAAGGACTTCGGCGGAAAGGGGAAGGGAACCGCTTGAAAAGTCACGGTGGGTGATTGGGGAGAGATTCAAATGAAAGGAGGGAAAATTGGTCGCACAGGAAAAATACCCCCAGCAACGTGGATGTCCTTTTTCAAAGAAGGGTAGTATTCGGGCGGCCCTTCAGGGGGAAGGAAGTGGAAGAAAAAAAGGCAAGAACAAATAAAGAGGACTTAAACCTGCTCAGAAAAAAAAAACACATGATGCATTACTGGTTCAAATGGCTGATGGGAGGGATTTTTGGGAAAAAAAGGCGAGGGAACGTAAGACAAAAAAACAAGGAAAAAAAAAGTAAGGTTGGAGTCCAGTGATCCAGAATTCGTCTTGAAAAGTTGATATGACTCAGAACATAGAGAAAGAGACAACAAAAACAAAAAGTAAAAAAAGGAGGGGAAAAAAGAAAAGAGGTGAACCAGAGTAACTCAGAAGACCGACTGTGGATAACAGGGTCCATAGGCACCCCTAGCTGTTGCGTGATCAAGAAAAGGGAAATACACAGCGGGTGCAAAAAAAGAAAACATCAAAAAAAGGAAAAAAAAATGACACGAGCACGAAAGAAATGGTTTCCAGTTCAGCGGCACTTACTGTGCCCAAGACGGCCCCAGAGGTAAAGGGACGGAAGGGGGGCAAAATCATAACCTTCCACCATGCTTTGACACTGATTCAACAACGGAAAAACTTTGAAGATCACCGCAGGCGGGAGTGGAATCCGGAAAGAAGACCCACAGAAAAAAAAAAAAATGCCAGAGGGGAAGGAGACTACGCAATACGCTGGTGGTCCAAAGAGGGCAATCAGACCCCCGCGGGGGTCCATTAGGCGAACAAGGAAGCCGACGCTGAAAGAAAGAAGAGGATCAGTGGGGGGGAGGCGAGAAGGGAAAACAAAGGACGACCTGAGGGGAGCGTCACTATTAAGCGAATTGTCATAACAAGGAACTAAACAAGAGAAAGGAACATTAAAAGAAGGGGGGGAAAAGAAAAGCCAAGATGGGCAAAACATAAGGAAAAATCTCATCCAGCGGTGAGAGGACGCCCAGCAACCAGACGTACGGCCCGACGGAACCTTAAAAGACGTGAAGCTTAGACACAGAGAGGAAAAAGAGGAAAAATAACAACGATCTATACTACCTGGGTTAAAGGGGAAAAAAAACCTTTGGGAAGATGTCGGCCTATAGAACTGAGAATAGACTATCCACGCGAAAAGAAAAATTGACAGACGCCGATAATACCAAACATCCAAGAAATGAGAGTATGACGAAAAAGAACTAGGTGGCAATAAAAACGAGGAGGAAGCTTGGGGGATGTTTTTGTCTCAGTTGCGTCGAAGCCGACTTCGGTGAGTAGATATACGACAGGAAGGACTGGTCAACTCGAGGATGGCTTTGAAAAGGCTGGAGAGTACAGTGCACCTGCTTCGTCATGGCTATGCTCTTGGTGGAGACTGACCGAGGGGTTTGTGGAAAGGGGGGGGGGGGACAAGAGTTTCGGGGGTCGACAACGTCGCCAACACGATATACCAAAAATTACGATGTTGGAACTCGCGTGGCGAAAAGGGGGGGAGGGCGCAAAGTACGGTGGGGAAAAAGAAGAAAAAGTGAGCGAAATTGCACTTAATACAAAAAGGCAGGGAGACCACGAAGAAGAAACCTTACAAAAAAAGGAAAACTAAAGAGTAAACGCGAAGCGGGGAAGAGGGGGAGAGTGCCGGGGAATATATAATGTCTGACTTTCGGGTTGGAGAAAACTAAAAATCACATGAAAAAGAGAAAGACAGTGGAAAGACGGGGCAAGAAAAGTGTCCCGAACGAAATTTCACTCACAAAAGTTTCTCTCCCGAGGGGAACAGACGCCTTAAGAGGAGGGGGTCCTAGACTGATGGGAGAAGTTGAGCCTACGTATGGCTCAAAGAACTCCGTAGGGAAGGCGAAACGAAGACTAGCTTTCTAGTCCACTTAGAACAATGGCGCACAGATAAAATGGTTAAATGGATCTTGGGGAAAAACTCCTCGCGAAACGGAAAAAATCTTACCAAGTGACATGCTCAATACTAACTTGCATCATGAATTTGAAACGACGCAATAGGGCCCGACGCAAGGAAGGATTGAGATAAACGTCACGAAAGGGAAGGACCGATCAAACGAGCAGTAGATAAGCAAGAGGGGAGGAGGGGGTGACGCCAGAAAGAAAAAGGCTAAATCTGGAAAAATTTCGAGTCAGAGAACCAAAATCTTCAACAGCAAGGAGGGGCACGGACAGAATATCACAGAAGAACTGAACGTCCTCACAAAGGAGCAAAATCTTTATTTCGTACTTCTAGAAAAAAGGAGAAACTCTAACAACCACAAGGGAGATAAGGAAAAGAAGAAGGGTCATTGCTAGGAAGAAGAAGGCAACAAAGAACAAGGGGGGGGGCTGCCTTCCGTGAACTCAGCAGTTGCGTAAGAAAACGGGGCCTCGGTCCTTGGGGGGAAGGGTGGGAAGGGATGCTAGAAAGCGGCCAGAACCAAGACCCGTTAGGGAAGGGGCCAAGGAGACAAACCAGACCATCAGAAAAAAAAAGATGCGATCAGGAAGGGAACTGCATACACTAGATTTAAAAAAGGCAAAGTCGGAATAACAGCACCTGGGGAAAAAAGTTGGCTGATTGACGAGGGAGAGGGGGGTTTCCAAAAAAAACCCCTCGATGTAAAAGAGATCAAGAGAGCGGAGTCAAAGCGAAGAAAGAAGTTGAAGAAAAGAGCTCCACGGGGGTGGTAGGCGAAGAAAATAGAGACCCGCAGACAAGGGACAATTTTGACAAAGAGGGAGGTAAACGTCTGGCAGGAAAAGAATCCTTCGGAAGGGGAGGGCCAAGGATATAAAAGAATGGAGTCGGTGGAACCAAAAGAAGGACTACTGCATAGTTTCAAAAGCAAAAAAAATCTAAGAAAGAGCAAGAAAGATATCCAAGACTAACGCGCCAAGATATTTTCCCGCATACTGGGGAGAGGCGTTTAAGGACCGAGAACTGGGTCGTTGAGAGGGGGAGGGGGAGACAGGAAAGTGGGGCCGTTGAGGGTCTTTGTAACCATCACTTAGCACCTGAAGAAGTGAAGGAAGGGACACAATCAGAGGAAATCACACCTCGTGTGTTGCAAAAGGTTTGGAAGAGGACACCGCAGTTGTTGGAAAAACGAAAGAGACATCGACCCCCGGCAGTGAAAAAGAAGCTGTTGCCTGGAACTCCAACCGTAAAGACGACTCATCTATAGTTGTCGCAGCGCGGATTAGCTACTCCACAGAAGCCCTCAAAGAGCTGCATCAGAGAAAAATCCAAAAGGCTCCAAAAAAAAAGCCAAGCTCCGATGACGTCGGGTTGGCACCTACTTTCCCGAGAACAGTCCCGTCATACCTGAAAGCTGCGGGTTTAGGACTAAACTTGCTCGTAGTAGAGGTTTCACTGCCAGGTACAGGTAAGAGTCGATCAGGCGACACCAAGGGGATTGTGAAGTTAGGAGGTGGACAGGAAGAGAAGTCACCACAGTTCCAGGGGAGAACACTTATTCGAAAGTAGTCGAGAGAAGGATTCTGTAACAGGTTAAGCTAAAGGAAAAACTGCTGAAGCGTAAAAGTCATGTATTCATGGGGGTCGGGAAAGAACCGGGGGGTACTTGATTCACAGGGCCTTGGGGGGCGTTAAAAGAGAACATGTGGGACACTTCGACGTAAGGACAAACCGTTGATTTCAAATCTAAAATTGTCGAACGGCGGGGGCCAAATGAAAGTTGAGATACGGGGGAAGTCCCTGATTCAATTCACTCGACAAAACTGCTATCGGGGCGTCGCAGATCTGCTGTTCTCCGGCACGGGGACCAATGCTTCAACCGGAGGCTGGATGTGCCAGGTCCCTGAACTTTGTAGGACGTGACAAGCTTACTGGTGGGAGGAAAAAGAAAAGAGGGGGCAAAACAAAAGAAAGCGACGTACAAAGGGAAAACCAAAAGGGGAAATTAATTCAAGGGGGAGGGGGGTGAGTTGGTCGTGATTAGGACAAAAAAACTTTCCTGTTGAGCAAACAGTATACGCCTAAGGAGGAAAGGAATTCACGTAGGGGGAAACGTGCGGGGTGGGAGGGGGGGGGGGCGTGAGGAGAAAACGAAAAGTTCACAACGCTGGGCAGAACCGTAACAACTGTAACTCTAACAACATCGGAAAAACAGTGGGGGGCTCGCAACAGGTCAAATGCGGAGTAGGGGGTTGAAAGCTGGGGGTCTATTGGAAAGATTTACGAACAAGACAAACCAGGATAAGTACAAACTGAAAATTGCAGTTTACTCCACATCGAGAGGGAACTTATTCCCGAAAAAAGAAGAATCTAAACCCCAACACCGTAGTATTAAAGGTAGAGAGATTGAGAAAAGATAAAGCAAAAAAATACAGTGTAGGAAGGGTTACTGCCACGGCACAATCTTCACCTGGTCCTCAAAGAGAATCCTCTCACACGAGGGATAAACCTAAACATCAAGCCATGGAAGAGAGATCAAACCACTATAACTGGGTTCCGAACAAACGTTTTTCATAGGAAAGCACGTTAATGGAAAGCCGGGACTGCAAAGAGGAGGGGTTACTCATTGGAAACTACTCCGACAACTTCACAGCACTTGTGAAAACTAACAAGTGAGATTGTAGGGTTGAAAGAAAGAATCTGGCAGGTTATAAGAGAACACAATAACCTAAGAAAGGCCAAGGTCCAGGGGACAAAAAAAATCCTGACACGACTGAATATTGTTTGAGACTTGTTGGAGAAAAAATAAGAGTGCACAGTCGGGCTAACAACGGGGGAAGAGATAACGCTGGAAAAAAAAAAGAGTGGTGGGAAATTAGGAAAAGACAATCAAAACACAGGAGGAAAAACTCTATAGGGAGCGAATGCATTTACTTCACTCCTACTAAATCGACTGGGGCTACCGTACGGTCGGGGGAAAACAAAAAGCTTCGAACACCCGAAAGGTGAAAAAAAAACGGTCATTCAAAAGTACGTCTAGTACAAAGACTTCCGAGGCTCCTAAAGAAGTGAGAAAAAAAGACTTGCGGAAGAAGGAAGGAGAAAAAACAAAAAAGAGAAGAATTAAGAGACACATTAGGAGATCGCTAACTTGGAGGAAAAGGGACTCCACACATGTTGTGAGAAGTCTGGGCGAAACTCACAAGAAAGTTTTTCGCCTATCTCGACGGGCAACGAGGACGGAAGGGAAAGTACGCCGAAGCCAGCAACAGCCCGCAAGTGAGAGAGGGAGAAAGGTACGCAAAAAGGGAGAAATATTGTGCAAATAACCATCCAAGCGGGCTTGGGGGGTTTTATGGGAAAACATTGACGTGAGCGCCATAGCAAGGGGGGAAAGGGAGGAGGGGGTAAGGAAAACTGAGCTGAGGGAAAAATCTCACGAGATTCGGGTATTAGGGTAACATTAGGAGGAGGGAAGACCCGCTGATGAGAGGGTGGCTCCAGACCCTGGTGTAAATGGGCAGCGTTTCCGGGGTGGAGCAAAGTCGGTACAAACAACTATACACCAAAACGTTTTTAAAAGGAGGGAAACTGATTTTGGGGTCTGATGAACATTAGGGAAGTAGGTAATTGAAAAATTAAAGAATGTACTGACGGAGGATAAATCTACAGAAGGTAAAGGCTGAATGAAAAAAAGATCAAAGGAAAGGAGGGGAGAGGTCTTGCCCTGATTTTGGTCATACGCACTGTATTAGACTTAATATAGGGTGGGTCAGCCGGGGAAAAAAAGATGAAAGGGATACAACAAAGGAAACAAGAGTTTGTGAAATGCACGGGTAGAACCTATTTGTAAAAGAAAAAAAAAAGTCTTCGGATGGTGGGGCGAGGAGGGATATCGTGGAACTAAAATATGTGGATTAACAATTTTCTTCAATTAGTCTCAGGCAGGGTCAAAAGCAGAAAACCGCCGGGGCGCACATCCTGGGGAAGATAAAACGTTAATCCTCTCTGGGCTCAGAAGAAAAATACACTAACTGGGAATCCAGAGGGGACCAGGGAAGGAAACTCAGAAGTGATAGGCAACCGAAAAAATGAAAAAAGATCGTGCCAAATTCGAAACTTCCAGGGAGGCTTATGAAGAAAAGGAGAAGAAGGGGCTGGAGAGGGGGGTCAGCTTGAAAAGGACTGCCACAGATTGAAAAAAACCTCCATCAATCGAGTTCAAAGACAAAAGGGGAGGACGCACTACGGCTCCTCACCACAAACTGGTGGAGGTATGGACAGTGAGAAGGGTCAAAAGAAAGTCAAATAGAAAAGCAACAACAAAAAAAGGTAAAAGAGAGGAAGGTCCCGAGGGTACATCCAGAAAAAAGAAGAAAGTGGGGGCCGTCCAAAGCGGGGCGAAAGAAGAAAGGGCAAGCGCTGCAGGATAAAGAGGGTGCAGCATGCGAAAAAGGCAAAAAAATAAAAGCAACCGTCAGAAACGGACCACTGAAAATTCAAACGAGGAAGAAAATTGGGCCTCATTCAGAATAAAATGGCGCTGGAAACAAAGCAATTGGAGGAGGAAGGAAACCTGGGAAAGAGGGAGAATGACGAGGTTGACAAGGGATTAGTTTAACCCAGGATTCCAAACATCGGAAAAAGGGACCATCAGAAGAGCGCGTCTTAAAAACTTGGGAAGCAAGGAAGCGGAAAACGTTATAAACTGAAAATATGGGGGGGGATGGAGACAATTAAAGAACAACGAACCCTCTAGAAAAAAAGAAAAGGATTACAGAAATCAGGTAGAAGAAACAACCGTTACAGGGCTTGAACGAGGAGTGTAAAACAAGGGCTGGAACACATTAACCTCTGAAAAAGGTTAGGTCGGGGTTAAAGCTGAATAAACCTTCAGGTTCAAGCAAAAAAAAAAAAAACTAAAAGACCAGCCTAAAGAAATAGGATGAAAGAACAGCACGCTGCGAGAACTCCTTCAAAGAAAAAAGTCAATTTGACGAAGATGTTTCCCGCCTTAAAGATTGGGAAAGGAGGATATTTCAGGGGGTATCATGACACCGTTGTCCAGTCCAGTCGTTGGGGGAAAAAAGTTGACCAGGAAATCCTCCGGAATAAGTGCCGAAAAAAACAAATCGACCCGAGCCCCATTGAAATGTTGTGGGGAGAAGTGGGTGGAAGATTTGGACGACAAATAAAAATTACCACAACAACCACAATCGGTAAAAAACGCAAAAAAGAGGGGGAAAGGGGTTCAGCAAACCGAAGGAACAGACCGCATTGGACGAAGCCTCAGATTCGAGGGGAGCCCTAGGACAAAAAAGACGCATAGGCCACAGCTTCAAAATGAGAAGCAAAAAAGAAAGTATCTCGGTCAGGGTTAGTGGAGAATACGGAGCAGGTGAATGTGCACATAAACTCGAAGACGACTTTGAGGCGCTATAGGCGACTTCACTTACAATCGTGCAAGTGCGAGAGGGGGGGGGCTTGAAAAAAAAAAAAATTGGATTTTGGGCAGGGAGGAGGTGTCCGATAACAACCATAGGAGGAAGGGAGGAAATGGACCTGATTGACATCCCGAGGCGGAAGAGGGAACTGCAGGGAGTATTAAGCGGAACCGAGTAAAAAGTAAACTTGTCGTCCAAAAAATCAGGTGGAAGGCGGACGAGAGCTGCTGTACGTGAGCGACGGGGAATGCCTACGGAGTTGCAAAAGAATGGTGTTGAACGAACGGGGGGGGGAGGTAAGACACTTAATGGGCAAAGGAGAAATCACTTTAGAGTTTGGCCTGGTGCGACGTGATGAGGGCAAGTAAGCAAACAAGAGAGGTCGAACAGGGTTCTGGGGATGGTCTCCAGATAGAAATACAGCAAGGGAGAAAAGAGGGACCTTGAGGCAGGAGAAAAGGAATTGTGATGTTAAACTCTTAAGCGGCCTTAGTTCCACTAAGGAGGTTCCACCAGAGAGGAGGGGAGACAGAGGGACCACAGAGGCAGGGGAAGGGGGGTGAATGGGTGGGTCGGGGGGAAATGACCTACGGCCAGTGAAAGATAACGAAACACGTCGCACACGTCAAAAAAGGCTCAGAGGGGGGGGGAAGTGGGGGTCGGATCGGAGGAAAAAAGAGCAACTCCGCTGGGGGGAAAAAGAACAACAGAGCGATGAAATGAAGTCTTAAAAAGTTAGTCGTGCCACGTGAACATTGTTCCCGTGCGGTTGTTTCACCTCGGGTCTTACTAAAAGGAAAAAAGGGAAGAGAGAATGGCATTGGAGAAGGGAAGAAAGTCTGTCTGCTGGAGAGGACCACATCGGTGAC
>Ga0179593_1369876_pt1 | contig 21728 bp, 38 predicted proteins | sample CZODoug2_1_08_16_FD_185931 | JGI IMG/M metagenome (GOLD analysis project Ga0179593, IMG submission 185931) | Vadose zone soil fungal communities from Angelo Coast Range Reserve, California, USA - CZODoug2_1_08_16fungal (PacBio error correction) | ecosystem: Environmental > Terrestrial > Soil >...
TGAGTGACTCACGAACTGCAATCGGGCGGGGTCCTCAATCCAGAAATTTCAAGGAAAAAATGATGGGAGGGAAAAAGGGACAAGGGTGCACGGGGGGGAACGTCACTAATCTACAGAAAGGAGGCTGATATGCTGGGGTAAAAAGGAGGGGGGAAAGGGAAGAAACTGACCGAACAGATTTGTCCCACCAACGGTGACAACACGGCGACGGAAAGAAGGAGCGTCGACGCGTGTGGGTTGGAGGGAGGTAGTTCTTCATTGGGAAAGCCAAAGGAAAAAGAAAAAAAAAAGGACCGGGAAAAAGCAACGCCGGACAGGGACAAACACAAAAAAAAAGGAGGGAATGTCACGTATAGAAAAAGAGTGTCGATCACAGGCCAAAAAGGAGAAGAGGAGAAGGGGAGCAACACACAACAAAAAAAAAAAAAAAAGCCACTCATATCCTTCGATCTCCAGCCCAAAAGGAAAAAAAACGGATGAATGTATCAAAAGGAGGAAGAACCAATAAGGGAAGGGGGGGGGAAAAGAAAAATAGGGAATACCATAGAGTACTGGTGGGGAAAAAGCACATAAAAGGGCAAGTCAACCATGGCCCAACAAAAACCAAAATCAAATTCAGAAAGCACAGGCCCATGAGGAAGGGAAAACATAAAAAAAAAATAACAGACACATCCGTCGCAGGGTTTGCAATAACAGCGGGGAATACATCAAAAAACTCCAAGGAGGGGGGGGGGTACCGGTAAAGAGTTAGGCCGAAGTGCGTAAGGAAGAAAGCGGTGTCAAAGGATGGAGCGACCCAAAACATATACAGAGAATAAACTTCGCGGTATGCCACTGGGGGGACGAAAAACGAACGCCCTGAAGGAATTTTCCGACAGACGGCCGGGCGGCCGTGAGGGAAGGGGAAAAGAAACCCAAAAACACCTCTTGGGGTAAGCAGTCCAAACGGGGAAAGGAATAAAATGGAAGGAGTAGGATACAACAAAAGGGGAGGACAAAAGCTATCAAAAAGAAGCCGACAACCCAAGATGCACTGCACGTCCTGCCACAGAGAGAATGTCAACTGGGGGAGGAGACGGTCCCGGACCGAAAACCTGCCAGTGGGGATCATTTGCAAAAAAAGGTAGAAGACAAGAAGGTTTCCCAAGGTGGGGAAGACAAAGGCGGGATAGAGGGAGACGCACAGTTTAATGGACACCAGAAAACAACAAGAAAACACAAGGTTGAATCAGAACCAACGCCACATGGGAAGAGGAGTACACAAAAGCACCCTTAGTCGCGAAAAAAGGCCGGGAAGGCCACATAACCGTCAACCCCGGGAACCCTTGGGGGAAAGATCCTCGCGGAGGGAACAGGGGGGGCAAGCGCCAAAAACAAAAAAGAAAAGGACCGAAGGGTCGCGTGGGGCAGGCAAAGCCCGGGCGAAAGAGTCGCGACAGAAAGAGGGAGAAAAAAAGCCCGTTCCAAAAACAAGTCCCAGTCGAAAATTGAGAATCGTTAGTTCCAAGAAACCTACCCGAGGGTGGAAGTGTGGGAAGGCAAACAATTCCCCTCGCGCCAACAAAGGGGAGGGGGAAAAAGAACAATCCAACCATGTGGGAGAAACTAAACAGGCAGGGAGATAAAGATAACAACAACGAAAACCCAGTGAGCGAAAGGGCGACGTTTGCACCTCGACTTCCCCCCTCCAAGAAATCTCAGACAAAAAAGAAAAGAAGAAAAAAAAAACAAAAAACAGCGATGAGAAAGAATTCCGCGTCACCGTGGGAGGATATCCAAAAAGGGAAGAAAGGGTAAAAACAAAAATCAAAAACAACTCGAGCAAAAGGGAGTCATCACCATCGACCACGCCTCAGGGATATTCAATGGGACAGGGAGAGCACATCAGGGAAGAACAACTTGTAAGACAACTCTTCAAAAAGGACTTGAAGGAGAACGAAAAAGGGAAACCAAAAAGAAGGAAAGACGGCAAAGGGGACAAGGGGATCCTTGCTTGACTCACTCCTGATTATCAGTGTGCCAAAAACCAAGGTGGGCCGAAGAAGAAAAGAGTCAAATTGTGACAACTGTCCTTACACACTAAACTCAAAGGGTAAAACTCGGAAAGACTCATCTGGGGCCAACGTTCAGAGAGGAAAGAGTGGAGCCAAAGAGTCGCTGGACCCCCTAATCAAAAAAAAAAAAAGAAAATGGCTCACCAGAATGCAAGGGGAATGCCAGTCTGCTATGATACTTAACGATAGGGGGGGGGGAGAAAGAAAGGGGGGAAGACCGGGGCGAATGGCTCCTCGAATACTGGAGAAAAAATCGAAAGAGCAACCAACAACATGGACAGGACCCGTCACACACGCACAACAGCAGGAGGGAAAGAGAAACGCGAACGGGGAACAGCGCGGACAAACCCACCCCTGCGAATAGGAAAAAAAGAGAACGTTCGTGGGAACAGACCTAAACCCAACCCAACGCATGACGAAACGGGGTGGGGGGGGGAAAAACAGTACTTCAGTCAAATCCTCAACCTCCAAAAGAAACGAAAACGAAGTTAAAGGCCGAAGATTCGGAAAAAGAAAATTGCACAAACGGAAAGGAAGCTTTGCCAGGAAGCGGCGGGAAAAGGAAGGAAGAGCCGAGGAAAAAAAGCGCCCCAGCCCGGGGGCTCACCAGGACGTTGACCTGGTTCAAGGCAAGACGCCAGGTGGGGGGGACAGGGGGGGGATTAAACTAAGTGGAAGCCAGGTACCCAACCCACGGTTACAGAAAGAAAAAAGAAAAAACAAGTTGGAAGCACACACAAGGGAAAAAAAATCATTAAGCATGCGAAAAGGGGGGGGGAACGCCAGTAGAATCAGCACCTGGTTTGCCAATTCAAAAAAAAAAAAGGGGGGAAACGGTTTGGGAAGGGGTGGGGGTAAGACAAAACGATCCACGCAAAATTCTCCTCAACTAAACTCGTCAAAAAGGGCCGCCAATGTTTGCACCTCTCGAAGGCGAACGAGACTGAAAACGCCAACTACCGAAGACGTAAAAACAGGGTCGACATCACAGAGGAGAACAGAAAAGAAGCAGAAAATGGACCCCGAGCGGGAAGTTGTCCGAAGCGTTCTTCCCAACAAAAAAAACCAAAAAAGAAAAAAAGAAAAAAAAATTGAAGTGCCTGCGGTGGTAACGGAAAGGAAAAACTATGGAAGTCCATTTTGAGTCCAAGGGAGTCCTCGAGAAATAGGAAAAAAAAAAGGGGTCGCCACAATCGCGTCGGGTGGGGAGAACAAGACAGCGGGGGGATTAACGCCCAAAAGTGGGCCACGTACAACAACACCGTCCGGAGAGAAAGAAAGGGACGGGCCTCGTTATTCTCCGGGTCCTCAAAGGGGGGAAGCCAACACCGTGCGAAGCAAAATGTGCGTAACAAAGGAAAAAAAAAAGGTTCCACCCCCGAGAATCAAAAGAGGAAAAAAAAAAAAGGTCGAAATTGAAAAATTTGGAAGGTGCACAGCTTCGTGGGAAATAAGACGGGAAGGAAACGGCAACGGGCAACCCACAAAGAAAAAAAATAAATCCTTTGGGCCGCTGGAAGGTGCTTATAACGAAAAAAAAAAAATCCGTCTTAGCAAACAGGAAAGGCGATCTCTCTCAAAAAAAAACTGGAAAAGGGGGAGCGAGTCTAACGGAAAGGGTGACAAAGAAGTCCGGGGAAACGCGCCGAAAACACTCACAGCCGGAATAAAAAATGAAGAGACGAGGGGGGGCAAACCCGTCAGGCCCCGTCTTCTTCACTCACGACACCAGAAGAAAAGAGGAAAAGGGGACATAAGGTGCCGCCGGTGAAAGTGACCTTCTCGTGGCAAAACATGACGAAAAAGAGAAAACAAAGCCGCGCCGTGGAAAAGGGGGGTCCCCTATGACAAGGCGACCCGTCCGTCGTATCCGGACTTGGGGGGGGGAGGGGGGAACAGGGAAAAATCCCAAAAAGAGGGACTCAGATCGGGGGGAAATGTCACTTTACCGGAAGAGGTCACGGTCTCGGGGAAGAAAGGGGCCGAAAGGGCTTGCCATAGTTCTCTTTGCCGTCCACCGAATAAGGAAAAAAAGAAAAAAAGGGGGGTACCATGAAAGAACGGATTCGACAAAAACTTGATGCAAATGATAGGAAGGTCAATGTTTACGCCCAAGAATAGAAAGGGAGAAGGGTTCCCGACCGAGTCGGATATGGCACCGAAGGAAGGAGAGGAAAAACATGCTAGACGGGGGGGACAGGCACTAGCTACTGTGCCGGCAGCGCGTGGATGACAAAGGGGACAAAAAGAGACGAAAAGGCTGGAGGGCAAACCCTTGCTATTCAGAAAGCGTTCACCAAAGAGGGTAGGGGCTAAAAACGGGGGGGAGGAGGGTCGTAAAGAAACAGGGGGGACGGGTGATTTACAATCTAGTTTTGAAAACAACAAAGAAAAAAAACGGGGGTAAAAAAGGGGAAGCCCCAAAGGGTTCCCACGTCCCCGGGTTGACACTTCTAAATAGAACGGGGGAATAAAAAGAAAATTGAATCACGAAGGAACGAGTCCGCGCGGCCAGAATGGAAAAAAGGGCGTAGAAAACTTGTTCCAAATAGGGGAAAAAACCACCTCAACACCGCAGGATCCGCCGTTGAGTCAAAAGGTGAAGGCGGGTGAGGAAAAAGTGACGCAACTGAAGGGTAAATATTCGCATGGGCACAGGGTTGGGGGGGGGGGGTGGGGCACTAAAGCTGGAAAGCACAAAAAGTTCCTCAAAATGCATTTGTTCCTCCGGGTGTTTTGCAAAAAGGAAAAAAGGTGCAAAGAAGGAAGGGAAAAAAAACGCTGAGGGGGACCAGGGGGGGGGGCAAAAAAAAAAAACAGTCTTGGCAATCGTCCTAGACAAAGGAGAGGGAAGCGCCGGCCTTCTTCTTCTTAAACCAGAAAGAGGGGGAAAAACAAAAAAAGGGGAAAAGGGAGGAAAAGTTGGTGGTGAGGAGAGCAATAGCGAACTGCAGAATCACCTGCGGGGGAGGAATATCCGCACGGGGACGTCTGGACACAGGGAGTCGACCGGGGAGTTTACCTCTCCGGAGGCCGGATGGAAAAGAAGAAGAGAAAACTAAAAAAGCAAAACTGGTTGGGCGGCCCACAGGGAAAGAACTCAGGAGGAAAGAAGAAATCTCAAAAAGGGACGGAGGGTGAAGGGAAGTCTTGGTGACGAACGTATTCAGTGCCCCATAAAACACGGCTCTTTGGAGAAGGAAAAAAAAAAAAACATTGACGGACGCTCATCAAGGGGGGGGGGTTCATGATATCCGAAAACGAGCTTGCGAAGGAAAACGAACGGGGGTGAGAGGGGGGAGAGGGGGGGAAAGCCGATTCCGGTGACAAGATAAGAAAAAAAAAGAAGAGCATCCGATGAGACGGAGTGGGTTTCAAGGTGAGGAAACGCGAAAAGGGAGAGAAAAAAAAATCGAGGCCGACTCCCTGGTTTTCGCTGTCAAACTCAGGGGAAAAAAAAAAGGGAAGGGGGAAAAACAGACGACGCAAGGGAGGGTTCACACATGGGGCAACCACTACAACCATGGGCAAAGGGCAAAGTGGTGCCGGCCAACTGAACCACGGAATAGCAAAAGAAAGAAAGAATCAGAAACAGAAGGTTGGTCCGCGTCTTGGAGGCCAAAAAAAAAAAGTACGAGGAGCGGTAAGCCAACGAGGGAGAACGCAGAAATTCGGGCCCTTTCGACCCTATGGGGAAAACAAAAGAAAAAAGGGGAAGGAGCCGAGGTATCAAAGGGTGGACGCGGTGCAGTGGGCCCGAGAGCGCTCGGATGGAATCGAGAAAGAGGGGGGACGGATGCACAAAGGGGGGGTCCTGGGGTTTCAGGGGGGAAAGAGGGGGAAAAAAAAAAGAAAAATTGCCTTCGATAAGTACTCCGAAGAGAGTGGGTTATAGAGAGGAACCGGAAAAAGGTACGGCCTGGGGGAAAAGGGAAGAGTTCAATGTGTTCACCCTGTCCAGGTTAAAAAATGAAAAAAAAGGAAATAAAGATGAACACCTATGAGTGGAAAACGGGGGGTCATTCTGAGGATGAAGTACGAAAAAAGTGCACAGAAAACAAAGGGGGAGGGAAGGGGGGGGGGTGCCAGGGGCCGCCGGTTACAATCCGAAGCAGATTAGTACCTAAAAAAAAAGAAAAGGGGAGGGAAGGAAAACTTATCACCAAACGAAAAGGGATTGTTCAGACGCGGTGGTTGGAAAGGCGCCACGAAAAACCCGTTAAGCACAACACTTAAAAGGAGGGGACGGGTTGCGTCTCATAAAGCAAGCGAAATTGTGAAAAAAGGTTGTGGGGGGAGGGAAGATCCCTTGGTTCGAAAAAAGAGCAAGACCGATCAAGGATACGGGTAACTCGCCCCTTGCTTGGCGAAGAAAAAAAACGAGTAAGACAAAAAAGGGGGGGATGCTGAAATTCCCGGCGTCCTTGACTTCGACGATTTGAGGAGGGGGGGGAAAAAAAGAGAGAAAAATACGATGCGGGGTGAAAAGCCTAGAGTGGATCAGCGGGAGGTGAGCTCGGTTGTGAAAAGGTGAAGGGGGAAGGGTCAGGGGAGGGTCCCAGCCAGTACGCGACGCCCACCTTGAGGTTTGCCAGAGAAAAAAAAAAAGGAGAACCTTGTACAAATCTACGAGAGCAAGAGACATACGCAGAAAGGGTGTGAGCGGGGCAAAACTCGGAACAGAAGAAAAAAGAGACGCAAAGGGACGTTTGTATTGGTCCCGTCCTGCGGGGAAGTGAAAAAACGAGAGGGAAAGGATCAACTGATACTAAGACTCAAAAAAAAGACGACGACGGGCCGAATGATGTCAGTCGCAGACGGGGAAAAACGCCTTGGACATGTCAAAAAGGGGTGGAAGACAAAATGAGAACCTCCATCGTAGACAGCCATCTCCCTATCTCAGAAAGGGTAGCTAGGGGGGGAAAAAAAGGAAAGTGTTGCACAACGGAAAAAAAACCGAGCGTTAAAAGCAAAGAAATTTGAAGGAAGTCCAAGACTTGGGATGAGCCGGAAATGATCAGGGTTGAGAAACAAAAGCAAATTGGTAAAATACGACAGAGAAAAGATCGTCTCAAACAACAACACCTTATTAGTGGAAAATATAGAAAGGGAAATGGAGAGGGGGGTGCGGAGAACAGGATTGGAGGGAAAAGAATTACCATGTTACGCATGAAATGAATGGGATTCCAACGCTACGTGACCGGGGAAAGGGGTAAGGCAAAACTAAGGCTACATCATGATCTATGAAGAGGATGAAAAAGGGAAGAAAAAGGGAAAAAAAACCTGGAAAAAAAGCAAAGGTTGGCCCACACGTGAGAGAACTAAAAAATCATCGCGGGAGGAAAAGTTGGAAAGAAGAGGAGAGGGGGGCCCAAAAACCCAGCCCGCGACTCGGACCGGACCCATCCACGCCACCCCCGGAAGTGGGGGCCAATACAAGAGAAAAAAGGGGAAGTTTTTCGATCAGTTTCGTCCGTCCGGGTCAAAAAGCGGAGAAAAAAAAAAAACGCTCAAAAACGCACGCGCAGATAAAACTGAAAAAGGGGGGAAAGAAAAATTGAAGATCAAAAGTGGGGGGGGGAAGCAGAGCGGGTTGCTTGCGGCTCCAAAAAAGGGGGGTGGAAAAAAAAGGTGAGGGGGAGATGGAACATCAATAAAAACCCGTAAAATCAACCTGTAAAAACAAGATACGAAAACTAAAGACCAGAGAAAATAAAGGGAAAACATACACTGATCGCATGCACGAAGAATCAATAAGGGGGGGGAGAAAACAGAAGAAAATCCCATATAGCAGTGGGATACTCAGTGAAGGTCACATAAATAATACTGTGTAACCCGGACAAAGGGTTAGGGGGTAAGAGACCCAAAATCATACGCGTAACGCCCGTATCCTGTAATTACCATAGGGAAGGGGGAGAGAGGGGGTCAAAAACCAAAACAAAACAAAATTCAAACTACAGACCTGTGTTCTGGGGGAAGGGACTCAACGCACCAAACGAACAAGCACCTAAAGGCAATTTGGCTGCCGACAAGGACAAAAAGGAAAAAGCACCAACCTGGGAAAAAAACAAAAAAAAAAAAAGCCACCCAACCTGCTCTCTCCAACAACTTCTGATCTGGGAGACGAAGAGAGTTGAAAAGAAAAACGAAAAAACCAGGTGCCGAACTTAAGGGAGATAATCACATCCAAACTGGGGGAGAGGGAAACGGGGGCGTTCAAAATGGAAAAGCCCTACCACCCAAAAAGAGGGAAAGTCGTACTTCCTCTATCATTACAGTAAAAGCAGATAAAAGGAAGCGGAAGTCAAAGTGGGGGTAAGTAAAACTGAACCTCACAGGGTGAATGCAGGGGAAAAGACCGAAAGCGGGGAACATACAACAGGCCGTGACATACGTTTCTTTAATAAAGATAAAGGGACAGGAAAGAAGAAATGTAGGGATATGAAAAAGAAGAAAAAGAATGGGGTGGAAAAAATGTTCCACCGCACAAAAAGCTTAGATGGGAGACAAAGGAAAAAATTGTGCCACGACACACCAAAACCCCAAAAAAAGATCCAGAAACAAAAAAACAGAAAACAAAAATCCCGAAACGTACAAGGCCAACCGTGTCAAGGCCACCCAGTGTTCGAGAAATTCGGGAAAAACTGAAGAAGTTCCCCCATGGCTGCGGACAACAACAATACCTCGGTCGAACTGCCGAAGAGGGGGTGGTAGAGGCTGAGTTCATCCTTGTTTACGACAAAACTAATCGCAAAGAGAAAAATTTGGAACTCAAAAAACGCGGCCCAGAGCGTACAGCGATACTAAAGAAAAGGAGGTCAGGAGACATCCCCCGAATGTTTTGAAGAAGGAAAGGAAAAAAAAAAAAGACACTAGGTTTTTAAAGTGGCAAACAGGGGAAAAAACGGTAAAAAGTGGGGAGTACGCTCCTTAAACGTCCAGTTTAAGTCTCAAATGAGAAAAAGACGAGGCCTGTCTCCTGGGGAGAGAGACCGGGTGCCGAGCTCGAAAAAAAAAACAAAAAAAGCGAAAAACAGCCAGGGAAGAGAGCTGCAGACTCTACATTTCTCCCGGTGGGGGGGGGTGGAGAAAAAAAAAAGGGCAATGAGGGGGACAAGTCAAAAAAAAAAAAAATAAAAACACAAGAAAAACAGCAAAAGGCAAGGACAGGCAAAATCCGCAGACGATCCGCGGCGGGGAAGATGGAAAAAAAAAAAGGAGTGATAACTCACAGACTTGGTACTCCAGACTCGCAAGGAAAGAACGGGAAGGGTAAGGAAAAGAAGTCTCACACAAAGAAAAAATTAAAGGGAAAAAGAAAAAGGCTTATACCTGAAGGGTCATTGGGCACGAACAAACCAAGGTGGCAAGGAACGCTGAGTCGGGAGGAAGTGTGAAATGTCCTTACACACTAACTGCACGATCAAAAAAGAAGAAAAAAAGAAGATGGGAAATGAACTTCAAGAAGGGGAGTTCGTAGACAAAGAAGGGCATTACGCCGATCAAAAAAACGAATAAAAAGTCGAAGAAAAAAAAGAAACAAAGGAGGAAAAGAACGCCAAGTCCTTAGATAGAGGAGGGGAAAAAAGAAATCAATTCCCGGCGCGGGCTCGCCCTAAGAGATGAGAAAAGAGGAAAGACCAGAGCCAGCCCGGGCTTCGCACAAGAAAAAGGTCAAACGAAAAAAAGAAGGAAAAGGTCTCGAGACGCTCGGGAACAGGCTTCAACAAAAAAAACAAAAAAGAAAGGCATTCCCGGGATAGCGTCCCCGGACAGCTGAAAAAAACAAAACAAAAAAAAAAGAAACAACCAAATCAAGGGGAAAAAAAGGAACCAGTACCACGGCGGGTCAAGAGAAACAAGAAACAGTGCCACGCCCGTCTCTTTGCAAGGCGGGGGGGAGGGGAAAAAACAGGAGACTCAAAAAAAAAAAAGTGGGGGCGACCGAAAAGGGAAAAAATGCTGGGAAAAGGCTAAAGCGGAGGAAAAGATAGAAAGCATCCACACGCGCCATCTATGAGAAGAGGCCGACAGGGAAAGAAGAGAACTAGAAAGTGGGGTCGGTTTGGGGCGGGAAAAAAAACTATGATTGTAGCCAAGTCCAACGGTTCGCCGAAAGATGAAAAAAACTTGTTGTGGGTCTCACAACAACTCTTAACAGATTCAAGGGTAAAAAGCAAAGAAGAAAGAGCCAAGGGTTCCCATGTAAGAAAACGGTGAAATGAAAAACCACGGGGTCGGTCAGAAAAGACGCCGAAAGGGAGGAGAGGAAGCTTCAACAATCGCAAAGGGGGGAAACAACAAAGGAGGGAAGGCGCCACATCAGGGGCCGGAAACTTGTCGGCAACCTCAAAAAAAGGCCGAAAAAAAAAACGAGAAGAGGGATAAGGCCAAACCCGTACGCAAAGTGGTCGAAGCGTTCGTGAAAAAGAAAGAAAAACACTTTGGAAGGTAAAGTACTGGACGGTGGGGAATGCAGAGAACAGGGAGAACACATTGAAAGGACAGAATGCCGCGATAAAAAATATGATTCCTCCACCTCTGGAACGCTTCTTAAAAAGAGAAAAAGAGAGGAACGACAAAAGAAATGAAGCACAAAAGTCCCCAGGAGAAGAAGAGAGACAGAAGGTAAGGCGCTACCACTTGTCCTTCGGGAAACAAAAAAAGATGAGGAAAAACACGCGCCGTCAAAATGTGTTGCTGTGGTTACAAGGGGGAAAAGAAGAATGACAAAAACCAGGCTGGCACCGGCATTGAGGAAGGGGAAGATGGGGAGGAAGGGGTTTTTGTAAAACAATCTTTACAGGGAGCAGAGGGACGGCATGAAGGCGAACATAAAAAACAGGAGGAAAGGGGGGGAAACCTGCCATCGCGACCGACCGAGGGAGGCACGGAAAAACCGTGCCAAGAAAAAAAAGGAAAAGACGACCATGCAAAGAACAAACACAAAAGGAAAGTCTTCTAAGGGGAGAGAAGAAGATGGACGGGCCCGGGGTTGTACTCGTAAGTAAGGTAAAGGAAAAAAGAAAAAAGAAACAGATACGAGAGGTGGTGTAAGTCCAAGTCCCCCTTTCCGGGTTTACTGCTCCCGAAAACTAAAAAAGAATAAAGAACATAACCGACAGGGCCGACCGCCATGCCGGGTTGGGGAAAAGAAAGACTGGTGCCTGAAGAAGGGACACAGAGATGAAAAGAATCAAATTACCGCGCGTTGAAACGAAAAACCTTGTTTGAAAATAGAAACAAGGTGTAAGAGCCCGTCCCAAACCCCCCCAAAAGTTTAGGGTAGAGAGAAAAAATGGGGGGGGTAAAAAAACTTGACGGGGGAGAATCCAACTTGATTTTTCCGCAGCGAGAGGGTGAGGTAGACCGAAATATTGTCCTCAGAGGAAAGTTTCCCTTTTTCCAGAAAGGGTTAAGGAAAAGAGGTTAATATTGGAAGGTCAAAAACACACAACCGCAGAACTTTTCCAAAGGGGGAGGGTGGGGAGAAAGGGCCCTTGGACTAACTCTTCCCTACAAAAAGAAAAAAAAAAAAGAAAAGGAGAATATGAGGGTTTACGTCAAAGAGCCATCTGCAAACTGTAGAAAGTGGTAAAACGGAGAGGAGGAAGGATGAAGACGGATAGAGTGGCAACTTGCTACATGACGGAAGAGGGGGAAGGAAAAAAAATTGGCGGCTGCGAGTTATGAACAAAGACCAAACGTTCTCAACCGAAAGGAGACCATGAAAAGAGGAAAAACAAACAAGGGGAGATGCTACTTGCGGGCAAAATCTTCATGAAAAAAGTGGATGGGGGGGCGAGAAAAACGGGGTAAACATCAAAACGGGGAAGGAAAAAGGTTGGAAGAAAGGTCATAAACTAGAGTTGAAGAAAAAACGAAAAAAAAAAAAAGTTGGAAGAATCTGGGAAAGAAACCATTTCAGGTAGGTTTGAGCTTATAAATATCGGGAGAGCGTTGGGAAGGAAAGAAAAAAAGAAAAGACTGCCCCGTCTCGGAAAGAAAGTCAAATAGGTAGGAAAGGGTGAAACAGAATCGGGACAAGCGGACACACCTCCGTATCCAGAAGGGGGGGAGGGAGGGGAGGGAGGGAAGGGGACCTAAGACTGTGGCAAAAAAAAGTTCGTCATGGTGCGTGGGGTTTGTGGCTAGACTGTCCAAACAACAGAAGAAAGAAAATGCATTCGCAGGGTTTTTTTCACGCAGAAAGGGAAAAAAAAAGGAAGAAAAAAATAAGAGTAGGAAACGTACGGGGGCAGAAGCCCAGGGGGGCTCCCAATTCGAGACGCGGATAGAGGGAGAGAAGAAAAAAAACTCCGATATGCGGGAAAAGAAATCGAAGCTCATCTTAATAAACGGGGGGGCGAGGGGGGGGGGGGGAAAACGAATCGCGGAAAAAGGTAAACCTTTGGAGCCGATCCTTCTCGAAAGCCTGAAAGAGGAAGGGGGGCAAAATTAGGGGGTAAAAGTAAGGAAAGGAGGGAATTACCCAGTGACAATGTTATCCAACTCATAGGGAAACCCTTGTTTGGGAGGGAAAGGAAAAAGAAAAAGAAGGAAGGGGATCAAGAAGAGTTGGGAATAGTGTCTGTCGGGTGGTGAAAAAAAAAGTAAAACGGAGAAGGAAAGGAAGGCGGAAGTTTGCCGAGTGGTGGCGGTCACCCCAGGTTAGGGGGGGGATAGGACTCAAGAAAGTGGGGGGTAAAAGAAAAACCATGATACCACAGGAGTGAGAAAGGGGAAAAGAAAATTGCTACAGAGGGGCTGCACCAGTGAAGCCTATTGCCCAGGGGGGGAAAATGCCTAAAAAAAAGAAAGAAAGGGGCAGTTTTTAAGGGTAGTGGCGCGCCTCCTCCCGTTCGAAGGAACCTAGAAAAGACTAATGGGGGGGGGGGGCAAAAAATGGGCTATAACAAAAAAAAAAAGAAAAAGAAAATGGGGATAATTCAAACTTAGAAATAGGGACGGCAAAAGGAAGTGTCACAAAACGGTTACACTAACACAGTGGTCATGCACGCCATTGGGGGAAAAAGGAAAAACTGCGGGTATGTGGTCTCAACCTCAAAGGAAATCGGGACGGGAAAAAGGGGAGTGTAAAGCATATGAGTGAAAACGCAAACTCACGAAGCCCCACGTACCCTGAGGCAATTACAAAAAAAGGGGGGGGGATAGAAAAAGGGGACGATAGCGAAGAGGATCGGAAATGGTTGGACCTAACTGGTTGGTCAAAGGTGGAAAAAAGAAGAGGAGGGTGCTGGGATTATAAAAAATGGGGGAACGGATGCAACACTGGGGGGGTTCCAAGGTGAGGGCAAAGAAGAATGCCGGCTCTGGAAGAAATAAAATATGAACACGAAATTAGGAGTGATAGATCTACCGGAAACTCAGTGTCACGAAACGGAAAAGCATGAATGAGTCACCCCGGCCAGGTTTCAGGGACGGAACAACGATCCTGACATAAAAAAAAGATAAAGGAAGGAAAGGGGAATCTGAGGAATGTCCTAGGGGGATAACTTGGTTCGGACCCGGTGGCAAGTTGGGCCGCAATGGATGAGAAAAAGGAGTTTCGCCCCCTCCCTCAAGTTCGGCAATGTTCACAAGGGAGGCGGGGAAAAGGGAGGGGGGGAGGGATCGTGGGGGAAGGGGCCCCAGGATGCGGTTCGTATCAATACTGCACAAGTGACGGTAGGGGGGGGAAGAAAAAAAGAAGAGATAGGACGCCGGTTTGGTCGCGTGACCGAACTGGAGAAAGAAAAAGGGGGAGGGGAAAGAGGTGGAGCAGGACACCATAATAGGGGGAATGAAACCCAGCTGTATGCTGAAGTCCAAACCCAAGGCGTCTGAGAAAGGAGAAAAAAAAAGTGGAATGGGGGGGGGCGCGAATACCCCATCTCGAGTAATCCTTCGAGAAAATTATGGGAATAAAAAATAAAGGAGGGCGTTTTGGGGGGGACAAAATGTGAGTGCCGGTAAATGTATTTTCCCCGCCAAGGGAAGAAAAGAAAAAACACACGCAGTGTGGCTCGCTCCACGCCACCCGATAGGGGAAAGAAATTGTAAAAAGGGGAATACCTGGTAGAAAAGGAAAGTAGACGCGCGCGTGGGGGTTGAGCGGGGAAACCAAAAGAAAAAAAATCACGGCCTGGACGAACCGATCGAAACTCAGGAGGGGGGGGGGAAAAAGAGAAAAAAGGAGGTGGCCAACTAATCAGGAGGACTTGAATCATGCTACGCATCAAAAAATTTAAGACTACAGAAAGGATGATGTTAAAAAAAGTCGAGAAAACTGGGGGAAAACGCTGGCCATGTCCATTTTGTGAGATCCTCAAATGAGGAAAGAAAAGAAGGGAAAGGACTGGGGTAGCAGAAATTGAGAAACGTTAAACCGGCCAAAGGCCGTTGTAATCATCATTGGAAAAGGAGGAATGAGGGGGGAGGGAAGAAATAAATAGAAAGTGTTTCGAAGAAACAGAAAACCCAGGAATCTTACAATCCAGCGAGACATCAGAGAAGAAAAAAAAAACAAAGGATGGATCAGGATTAGGAAAAAAGGAAGGTGTGTGCTACAGAACGGGGTCTCGGTCGGCCTAACAAAAGAAAGACAGGGGGAAAAGAGGATGGCGTTACAACGCTCGGTGCAACGGGGTGCCCAACGGGTGTGACTTCAAAGAAAAATAGAAAGGAGGGGGGGATGAGGTAAGAACAAGGGAATGGGTCCATGCGTTTGTGTGGACCAAGATAGGAGAGAAGTAAATCAGGCTGTCGATGAGTTGGGTTTTGAATTCTCAATGGAGAAAAAAGAAAGATGAAGGGCAACCATCTACGCAAAAAAACGGATGTTTCCAAAGTAAAAACTACGCCAGGAAGGAAATTTCAAAAAAAAGAAAGCGGGTGACTTTGTCCCAAAAAAAACAAAGAGGGGATTTACTTAAAGAGGAAGGAAGGAGAAAAAAAATTTGTTGTACAGAAGGGCTAACCGATTACTTGTTGCTGGCAGCAAAAAGGTGGGATTCGATGACTGGGGCATGACCATCCATGAAAAAAAACGAGAAAGGAGAACAACACCGAGAATCAACCAACTACCAATGCATAAAATCAAGGAAGCCACGTGGAAAAAGAGAAGGAAGAAAGGCACAATCTATAGTGTTTGACTCAACATCACTAAACATCGGCAACAGAAAAAGGGGGGGAAAGAAGAAAAAAGCTAACACGCTGGGTAAGCATAAGGTTTGAGAAGCAGACAAAACAAGAAGCGACTGTAACGTAATCCTCCATGAGGAAAAAATGAAGAAAAAGGGGGGGAAAGAGAGGGGACGGCACGCCCCGAAAAAAAAAAGACGACTACTGTCGCTTTGTCTTTGAATTTCAGCAAAAAAAGAAAAAAAAACGAAACCAATTAAAGGATGGTGGCGCGAACTCGCAGACGTTGAAAAAACTCGAAAAAAAAAGAAGGCATCAGAAAAACGAGGGAAAGATGAGCACCCCCTCACCCACATTGAAATAAGGTAGGGGGAAGGGAAGCAGATTGGGCAATTTACTTGAATGTAAACGGAGGACACCTGGCCCGCAAAATACAAAAAAAACTGGCAATGCAAAAAGGAGGAACCTTCCCGAGAGCATGACCCCGGAAGAAACAGACTGGGGGGAAAGGAAGGAGCAGGAGCGGTGTCCCTGTGAATGAAACTGGTCAAAAGTTGTGGAAGGAAAAACAGAAAAGAGAAAGAACCGGAAAACGTGGTCCCTGGATATCCGAGCAACTCGCTTTCGTGTCGATAAAGAGAGAAGAAAGGAAAAAAATTTGCCCAAACTCACCCCCGGGAAAACCAAAAGGGAAATAACCAAGGTGAAGACTTCAAGACCGGAGCTCTCTCGGGAAAAGGTAACAGCGGAAAAAAAAGTGAGAAGAAAAAACGATAAGAGTCCAAACCAAAAATGGAGGCCCGCACTAAAAAGAAGGAAAAAGTGAGCACGGTGGCGGAATCCGGGCAGAAGGCACTCTCAAAAAAACAGAGAGATGGGACATACAAGGACGACTGGGGAGGAAAAACGATCAGGAAGTCTTATCACATCATACGGTAAATGGTAAGTGGGACAGAAAAAATAACCTAAAGTGGTTCATTGGAAGAACCAAGGAAAAAAAAAGCTGGGGGAGTTGGACACAAAAGGGGGTGTGAAAAACCGTCCACCATTGGCGTAAGCTGCAAGTTACAGGGGGGAAGCAGGAGAAAAAGGAGAAACCCAGGAGCGTCCGCGTAGTTCTCCTAAAAGGGGAGAAAAAGAACAAAAACTAACAGAGGAACAAAAAATAAAAAGGGACGAATCTGATTAACCTTAGACGAAGGGGGAGGCCCAGATGATACAGGACATACGAAGGGAAAGAAAAAAAAAAGGGGAAAAAAAAAAAAACAGGAGTCGACCATGCACGCCCGCGTCCTTATATTAAATGGAAGAAAAGGGGAAGGGGGAGGGAAAAAAAAAGACACCGGGGGAAGAAGACCAAAGATCCGTGCCGGGGTCCTGAACTCCGAGAAAACTAAAAACACCAAGAAAGAAAGAATGTCCCCCACGAAACTGCTTGCTAACGGGGGCTTCGAAAAAGAGAAAAAACAGGGGGGAAAACCGAACCAAAACGGTGGCTCGTAAAACTGTAGGAGGCCTCTGGGAAACAAGGGCAGTCACAACGCCTTTCCGAGCGGTCAAAAAAAAGAAAAAAAAAAAAAAAAAAAAAATCCTCGTTTGCATTACGGGAGAAAAATTGAGGCAGCCACGAGGAAGGGAGAGCCAAAAGGGGAAAGGGAAGGGACAGCCGATACAAAGCTCACCAATGATGGAAAAAAAAGCAAAAGGGGACAAGGGAAAATTATATTCACTGTGGGGGTAGCATAGAAGCCCGGCGGGTGCGGCGCCATCACAGAAGTCTAAAAGCGTGAAGGGAAAGAAGACCGGGCTCATGCCCCCGTCACCGAAGCATTAGGTGGTCACAGACTACGGATAGGGGGAAAGAAAAAAGACCAACCGGTAAAAATGAATTCGGGGGACAGAGGTATCCCGGACACTAGGAGGAAACAAAAAAGAAGTTAAAAAAAACGGGGTGACCAGTCGGCCGTCCAAAAGGAACGCAGACCGAAAAGAAAAAAAAAGACCTGTAAAGGTGTTGAGGCGGTTTCCAAATGAAGGAACAGGGAGGAAAAGGAGTGGGACATTCTAAGGTCTTGCAGGGGAGGAAAGCAAATTCCGGGAGGAAAGGAGGGGAAAGCACGCCGCCATCTATTGATCCCTCACCGAAGACAAAAAGGGGGGACCGGAGAAAACACAGGGGAGTTTGCCGGAAACTGGACTTGTCGCAGGGGGCAACGTTTTCTTCAACTCTGAGGAAGAGGAAAAAAATGTTGTCGCCAACCTTTCAGAAAAAAAAAAAAGGGCAGGAAAAAGGCGCATCTAACGTGGTGAAACAGTTGGGTACCAAAACAGAACGTGAGGCTGCCACGGGTGGGAAAGGGGGCATCAAAGGAACGCCGACAGGGAAAAGGGGAAGAAACCAGAAAAAGAAAAAAAAAAAATGTGTTTTGCAAAAGAGAGCTAATCGCGACGGAATCGCAGAAAGACTCGGGGGCGGCACTTTGGACTCCAGGAAAGGAAGAAGGAGAAACTCCAGAGGAGAGACATTGGACCAGAGCCCAAGCAGTGTCGGCGTTCGGCCGAAAGGGGGAAAAAAAAGAAAAAGGGATTGAGTCCCCTGGGCGGGGGGGGGGACGGCAAGAGAACTAGGAAAGAACAGGGAAACCAAAAGAAAAGACAAAAATATGAAAGGACAAACTAAGTCGGGAGTGCGGGAACAGACACATCGTGGAAGAAAAGAGAAGGACAAAAACTCACACCACTGGAAAGGGGGTCAAAAAGAAGGTTGACATGGGGCTAGACTTGTTCCTCCTGGGGGGAAACGCCGGGCCAAAATGGAGAAAAGCGGCCTGGTAACGTGGGAGGTCATGGGTTGGCAAACCGAAAAAAGGAAAAAAAAACGAGAGGGGAAATCAAGGGCGAGGGCCTTTTGGGAGTCTTTGCAACCATCGGGGACAAGAGCTGGAAGGAGGCGAAACAAAAACACAAAAAACACACAGGGAAAAAAGCAAGGCCACCGGAATATACATCATACGAAAAATCAACAAGCGAAAAACAAAAAAAAACAAAAAAGAAATCACACGACATACTATACACCACCCCAAAACAAACACCAACCAAACAAATCAAATCAAATACCCAAAAACCTAGGTACGGAGGAAGAAGAAAAGACACCAACGGTGGTAAGAGATCGCATACCGCCACCAAATGAAAGATAAGAAAAGCGACACGATAGATGATACTAATATAAACGCACGTTCACCATCAGGGAGAAAGACTGGGCACAAGACAAAACAATCAAAACACAGGATCACTGGCCGTGAAAGAACTGAGGCAGGGGAGAAGAACCTCGCGGAGGGTGAACGCTTTTGTACAGAGGACAATTGGGAGAAAAGGAAGGGTCAGGATAAGGGGGGATGGGGGGTAGTGGTGACACGGCCGGGGAGGATCACACTAGAGTGGTAAAAAAAAGGCAGAAGCCCATTTTCTCAGAGGAGGCCCCAGGTGGGCCGAGGGGGCAGGGAAAGAGAAACTTGCCGGAAACCACCCAAACAAAGACTTCAAATGTGTGGAGTGGTGAAGGAAAAAAAGGAAGACACTGAGTCCTCGAAAAGGAGCTAGGACTATGTGACAGGGAGCATCTGCTGTGGGATGAAAAGTTCGCCAGGGAGAGAAAGGGAAGAAAAAGAAAAGCGACCGGTGAAAACATGGGAGGAAAGAGTTTGACGATGCCTAAGGAAAGACCGCGAGGGGGGGGGAAAAAGACCAAAGGCAGTACCAGGGAAAGGTACGAATGCAACACGGGCGAATTCTGAACGGGCGGCAAAAGAACCAGGCCTCATTGCTGTTATATGTTGGGAACAAAGGAAAAGAGAATGGAAAAGGGGCTAACTAGAGGTTAAGCAAAAACACGAACCAAAAGAAGGGGGAGAAAAAAAAAAAAAAAAAAAAACGCATTTCCACGGCCCGTGGAGCTTATAAAATAGCTGGGCGCAGGGGAAGAATTGAAAACGAAAAGAGGAGAAAAAGGGAAAAGTCCGGAGACCTTTTACAAGAAAATCTGGACCTACTCACACCGCCGGATCCGAGGGAAGGAAAAGAAAGGCGGTCGCTTGACGGGACCGAATGTCACCCCGTTCTCACAGGATTGGGGGGGGGAAGAAAAGAAAAAAAAAGACCTCGGGAGAAATCATTCGGCCGGGTGGTTGACGCGACCGGTAAAAAGAGAAAACCAAACTTGCTGTCGGACGGCGGGGGCAGAGCCCCCGGCGTGGGAAAAGTCGTACGGGAAAAAAAAAGGGGGGGAGGAGAGACAGCGCCGGAAAACTGACGACCAGATCGAATACGCATCACAAAAATGGACGGGAGGCAGCAAGGGGGGAGGGAGAGGAGAAAGGCGGAACGCAGAGCCCCTCTTGCGTCCGATCCTTCTCAGAAGTAGGGCAAGGGAGGAAAGGGAAAGAGAGGGGAGTGAAAAAGGTAAAAGTGGGGGGGACAAAATTAATCAGAATAAGGCGGTTTAAAAGGCAACAAAAGGGTGGGGCGGGGCAAAGAGAAGAGAAAGAAAGGAGAGGATACAAGTTCAGTGAAGTTCCAAATTGTTCTTTATTGTTGGGGGGGGCAAAAAAAAAGGAAACAAAAAAGTTCACAACGAAGTGTGAGGACCAACTTTTCAGGTGCCGGAGGCGAAGACCACCAGGGGGGGGTTAAGAGAAATAGAAGAAAAAGAAAGTGTGCGAATGGAACGACGCGTGTTGGACGAGAATGAAAGTGGGAAAAAGATAGAAGGTAGAGAACCTAAACGGACGAGAAAAAAAAAGTCACATAAGAGAGTAAAACGGGTGGGGAAAAAGGGGTCCGGGGCGCGCCAGTCACAGGAGGCAGGAAAGAGAAGATAAGGGGGGAACAAAGATTGGTCAAAACTTATATTCAACCTGTACTGGTAAGAGAGAAAAAGGGCAGGGGTGGGAAAAAAATTGTGACCCACTAACAAATATGGTCCTGGACCAGCGAAAGGTGAAAAGAAACGGGGGAGACAATGTACGGTGTGGGTACCTGACCTACCCGATTTAAAGATGGAGTCGTCGCGGGGGGGGGGACGAATCTCGGGATCGCATTCGCGTATCGAGTCACCGCCCGTCTTAGGAAAAAACGGAAAAAAAAGGGAAAAAAAACAGAGGATCAAGACCCAAGTGTGGACGCGGGCACATAGATGATCCGACCTGGTGGACTACCGGTTACCATGGGAAGAAAAAGATCTCAGGACGGGGGGAGAAGAAAGAAAAAGATGCACCGGGGGTTGTCAGGGGGTGGGCGTGCCAATCAGAGGGGAAACGGCTCTCAAAGAGAGAAAGAAAGAAAACAACAAAAAAAAAAAAACGGTGGATGCGATCTACCTGAAAGAGGGGTCCCGCAACAAGACGGGAAGAAAGGAAGGTTCACCTTGACATTTTCCCGGAGACGTAACGATCCAGAAGAAATGAAAAATGGGGAGGGGGAGGAGCTCGGGAGGAGTACTAAGGGAAATCACAGGTGTCCGGGCGCGGCCAGGGCAATCAAAGGGGAAGAACTAAAGAATATGGGTCAAAGAGAAAATCAAGAGCAATGGGCCTGGAGGGGGAAGAGTCTGGCCATAAAAAAGAGGGTTAACGCAATAGGGGGGGGAAAAAAAAAAAAAACGGAAGCCATAATGAAGTTGCTTTTGTCGGTTGGACCGAGAAAGAAAGGGAAGAATTCGAATGTGGGGGGGGGGGGGGGGGAACGGGAACGTTGAAGCACATTTCAGAACCAATCGCGACTTCCCTGATACGGGGAAACGCGAACTGAGGGCTAGGGAATAGAAAGAGAGAAAAGCGGTGAAGTGCCTGACTTTTTCCCGGGCGGAAAAAAAAAAGAAAAAAAAGTGGGGAGTGCACCAGCTAGATGAGATTCGAATCAGGAGGTACTGAGCGTGAAGAGGGTCTTGGACCAGACGGGGGGGACGAAGGGTGAGTGCCGTGTCATGATGTCCAGGACAAAGGTACTCCGAAACAAAAAAGGAAAGAAAAAAAACACAGAACACCCAGTCTCGGGGCCTTTGTGGTCCGAGGGGGGGGAAGAGAAAGAAAAAAGAAAACTGAAACGCCAACGTGGTTTGGAGAGGGGGCCCCATCAGACGCCCGAAAAAGCCTGAGGAAAGGAAGAAGAAAAAAAAAAAGGGTATGTTGAACCGAACTGGAGGGACTTGTGCCCTGCCGAGAAACCCAGGGGCTCTGTAAGGAGCAGGAGTCAAAAGAAAAAGAAAACACGAACACAAGCGATCTGACTCTATGATGTCCCGTCGAACGGGGGGGAAAAAAAAAAGGAAATCAAAACCAGGGAGAAAACCCTCTCCAAAGTAGGATAAAAAAGCCCACTCTAAAAATACCAGTGAGTACGTGAGGGTTAAAAGGGGGAAAGAACAAGAAGCACGTTGGTAAGCCATCATTGGAAGCGTTTCCATTGGGGAGGGGAAAACCACAAAAAAGAAAAAAGGAACAAAAACAACGCTGCAAGCGGAAATAAAGCTATCAC
>Ga0179593_1354334_pt1 | contig 21725 bp, 22 predicted proteins | sample CZODoug2_1_08_16_FD_185931 | JGI IMG/M metagenome (GOLD analysis project Ga0179593, IMG submission 185931) | Vadose zone soil fungal communities from Angelo Coast Range Reserve, California, USA - CZODoug2_1_08_16fungal (PacBio error correction) | ecosystem: Environmental > Terrestrial > Soil >...
GGCGTTTCATGGTTCGCATTAAAAAAAAAAAAGGGGAAAAAAGAAATACATCATCTACGCAGAGTAAGGTAACGCAGATGCAACAGCGGCTTTTATGAAAAGTGACAGCCAAGTTCCCGCAGCTTTTCAGGGGGAAGCTTCAGGAAAAATGTGAAATGAAGGACATAAAAGGAAAAACGGAGCGGACGGCAAGCCCGAGAAATTAAACCTATCTAAGCGGCTCCCAACATCAAGGATTACCAAGGAGGCACCCACGGAGAGGAGGCGATGGCCAATGGACTGTATAGTCGAGCCGGGAATTCTAAGGTCGGGAAGGGAGGGGGAGCGGGACTGTAACGGCGGGCAAAAGAGGTGACTGCGAGTAAGGGGGACCAAAAAATCAAATATTTTAATTGAGAGTTCACTGAGAGAAAGGGGTACGGAACGCAGCGCCGTTGTCTAAAAAAAAAAACTCGACAAGCGGGGGCCAGTGAAGGACTCAATATGTTACACGGCCGCTCGACGAAACGGTCCTTGTAAAGAAAAAAATCCTCGCAAGGAAAAAAGGAAAATCTTCACGCGGTCTGACAATACAGCGAAATGTAGGGTAAATGGCGAGCGATCTCGAGAAGAAATGGGCGGTCGGAGTTTATATGGAGATCCAGTCAATACGGCTGGAGATAAAATAGGATGGCTTGCGGGACGGCTAAGGTGCGGCGATCCCTAGGTATGAGTGAGACACAAGGGCTGCTAAGCCAGCTTTGGTGTCATCAAGTCGCGCGGCCGTCTGCAAAAAAAATGACAGAAGCAAGTGTGATACCCAGGGGTCGATGGTGGTAAGCCTGGTCAAACAACGCAGGGGACCGAGCAATCACTGGAACAGGAGTGCTGAAACTGAACGTTAGTGCCGTGTAAGCCGGGAAAAACTAATCCTACCCACGGAGAAGAGTTAGGAGTATGTCGAGTTGAGTGGAATCAGCTCACGAAGAACAGAGCGGGGGGACTGTGATTATTCTTTGCAGACTAACAAGGAGGGGGGAAAAATACGTTCTTCGGGGTAAGAATCAGAAAAGGAAAAACCGCCGCAGAAGGTCGGCGATCCGATCCAGAACCTAACTGTACATTTTGGGCAGCTCCGAGCAAAAAGAAATAGCCGGGTGGATCATTCTGGGTTGCAGATCCAAAAAAAGTGGAAATTGCTTGGGGCCCTTCAAGGTGGGTAACTCCGGGAACAAACTGTGGGAAGTAGGAATAAAACCCTGAACGATATGCAATTATGTATAGCCAAGGACAAACGAGACGGAAAACAAGTTCCTGGCGACATAAAAGAAATATGACTCGAAAAAAGGGTCTTGGGAGAAGGAACAAGGTGGTGCGAAGTTGTAACCCGAAGGGGGGTTCCTACCATGAATTGGACCTAGGGGGGGATGACTTTCCGGTCCGGGAGAAAAAAAGGCCAATCTACAGAGGAGGGGGGTCAAGTCGAAAAAAGAGGTAAAAGGAATGGTCGCAGAAGTAAGCAGACGGGACCTTCAAAAAGCTTATAACGGGGGGGCATGCCCGCAAGTCCCTGCTAAAGAGTCACAGCAAGGGAATGGAAAAGCCGAAATGGAAGGGAACAAGAACTATTATAAGATAGAAAGACAAAGGAGAAGCCAAGAATTCCCGGCTGAAGTTCAGTCCACCCTTTCAAAACGAAACCGTTGGAAGGTTGGGCAAAACCAGGAAGGCTACAACATCCATGAAGCGGCGACCGCGACCCGGCCACGAGATAGAACACCAATCTGGTCGAGAATCAATTATGGGGAATGAATCGAAAAAGGTCTGCGCCAGGGAGGGCCTTCTCTATCAAAAGAAAAAGACCCTGAGGCTTCAATGGAAGTCACAGCCCGTCATTCCTGCGTTCGGACTCTATCACCGTTGCAGGAGAAGTTAGCTCAAGGAGGGGAAAGCAATGAAGAAAAAGGAGCGTCCCCCAGCGGCTTGTCCACAAAGGAAAGAACGACGTTCAAACCCAAGTCCATCAGCCCCGTATGAAACATCCTTTGGTCTTAAGACCAGCGGTGAAGAACTCACACGCGGGCATATAACCATTTCGGGCAAATTAAGGCTGGAAGGGTCCAGTCAATCAGGTAAAAGTAAAGAAAAAAAATGCCACATTCCAAGCCTTAAAGGAAGGGAAAAAAGACTCCCCATAAGGAAGGGTAAGGTCCAGGTATGTCGTACAATTCCAGACGAAAAAGCCCCGCTGTGCAAAGAATCCTGGGGGGAAATACTCCCAAAATCCCTTTATGGGGGGTGGGCGGCTGGTAAAAATTCGGACGGTGGGGGTCCCTTCTCATCGAAGATCGTTGCGCACGGCACTCGTCTGAATTGTCTACAGAATTCAAAGCGAGGAACCGAAAGGCATTCCTTCGATAAAAAACCGGTATGAAATAGGGATGGGGTGTGTCAGTGCGGCATCGACCAGGAAGGGGGGTATAAGTAGTAAAAAGCGTTCCCCCAAAGAGAAAAAAGGTTGCAGCTTCAAACAGGAGACAACGGAAGAAGCGGACAAATGAGTACAAGTCACAGTTGGTCGACCTCAGGACGATAGTCCATAAGTGGAAGGCGTAGAATTTATAAAACCCACCTTCTTCTTCTGTTCCCCGGATAGCAAAGGGGGGGAAATGGAGAAAGGCTACGGAGACAAAAAATCAAACATGGGGATACAGAACCAACTCCCACCTGAGAGAGGTATAAAAAAGGCGAGAACCGCAATCTGGAATTTCACCAACAAGAGGGATGACAAGAAGAAGGAAAGAATAACCATAGAGAACTGTTGGCACCAGAAGGAAAGAGTAGAAAAATGCGGCAGGGTATCTAGGGGAAGATTCATAGCAGGCCGCCGCAAAACAATTTCAAGTGTCCAAAATGATGGAAAGAAGTGTTTAAGCAAGACCGTTCCAGGGCTGGGTCATAACATTTCTTAAATAACAACAGGCACTCGGGAGCGTGTGTTCCAGATAGTCCCCCCCAAGACCAAGCAAGGAAACCACAAGGGACAAAAAAAGGCCGGTTTACGACTGCTGAAGCCAGGGAAGGAACTGAGCTTTCAAAAACAGCCGCTCCGCGTCAAAGCTTCTTAAGGTGCTTCTGGCACGCGAAGGCACCAATGACAGACCGCAAATCAGGCGAGCAAGACCTTCGAAGAAAAGAATCGGCCCGAGGTGGCTAGCAAAACTAATAGAGAAAAAGGGGGGAACCATAACAAACGTGCCCTGACACTGAGCAACCGGGAAACTTTTCAAGTGTGTTCCAACGTGACGGGTCAGAAAGAATCTGCGTGGTAAAAAAAACAAACAAATCGCGCCCACTTAAACTGCACGTGGGGAGTTGGGTTAGGACACACAGAGCCCAAGCTCATGCCGAAAACCCAGGAAGGGGGGAACTCTAAGTATAAACGGTTAAGTAAGCACTGCTGACCGGTCGAGCTAACTAGTTGAAGATCATAATCAGAGGAAGGAAAAAATTACTAGAGGGGCTGAAAAGAAATGGCTGAGGGGTCAAGGAAAAAAAAAAAAAAACAGACCACGAAAAAACAAAGAAGAAGAGTCCATCCGACTGGGCCGTGGGGGCTTTCGGGGAAGAGGGAATCGAGACAAAACACCAAGGATTATGAGGGAAAAGGAAGAGATTTCCACTGCAAAGACCATCCTCCCAAAAAAGGAAAGGGCTGGGAAAGTCGGGACAGAGTTGACTGAAAAAACAATAACCTCAGGGCGAAATCCTACCAGAAGGAACGTTAAGCAACTTCTACCCAGAGGGAGCAGACCGCCCCGTCCAGGGCAGAGTCAGACCTGGAATGACCCCGCATCGTTCCAAGGGGGCCGTCTTCCATGTTGCGGGACAAAAATAGAAATGCAAATTTAAAAGGGTCCAGAGGAGCGAGGCGGGGGCAGTTTCCAACTTGCCGATTCAAACTGACAATTGAAATGCCCCACGGTTTTAACGGTTGCTAAGTGCAGAAAGACGGATCAAAAACGGGTAAAGAACTCTATCTTCCATAGGAAAGAAGAGGAAGGGGGGGGGTGCTCGTCAGAGCGCCCTGCTGAGGAATTAGTTTTGACTTCATGGGGCCCACGCCGAGGGGATCCGCCCTGGGAAGGATCAGGATCGCAAAGAACATGGCCCAAAAAGGGAAATACTCAAAGTGTGTAAGAGGTGAGGAGCAGCGGAAGTTTTTCCGTAACTGTACCAACGCAAAGGGAGTTGCCTGCATCCACGAACCTGATTAGAAAGCCCGGGCGGGCAAGAGAATCAGTACAGGGAGAAAAGGACGGACTGATTCTGGGAAGAGAAGGCACCTATCCAAAACGGGATCGAATGACTTGAAGGGATGCCTTGGGCACGTTAACGGGGGGCCTCGGCGAAAAAAAAACCTATCTGAGATGGAACCTTAGAGCCGGGAGGGATGAGGGAGGAGACTTCTCCGAGCTTCAAAAGTTTGCAACTTGTATCCATAAAGTAGGAGGGGTGTAAAGAATTCATACAAGAAAAACATTAAAACCTTGCGGGTAACGGCTCAAGAACGAAGAAGTTTGGCGGGATCTGAACGAAAAAGAATGGGGAAGCGTATGGAACGATCGTAAGGGCAAGTGTCGAGGCGCATTACTGCGGAGAGGTGATTTCCACACGCGGAGAGGGGGGAAAGAGAAGGGTAAGGGGACGTAGCAACCAATACCTTGGGAACGAAAGAAGGAACCAACCGAAAGTGCATCACCTGGGGCTGCGGGAGGTAAGAAACTCAACTGAAAAAAAGGAAAAAACGTACTTAGGGTAGGAAATTAGGACTTGAATGCAGACGAAGTTTAAGCAGGGGCCTACTGGAAAAAGACCTATGGTGGTATTCCAACAGCTACCACAGGACACGGATTCTATGTCGCCAATCTCTGCGAGAGGGACTTTAGACATCTAAAGCGGGAACAGCAAAACACTGTACATTACCCTAGAATGAAAAAAACCCCTGCATGTGGGATGTCCCGTTCGTTGGGCGGAAGGGGGATGGGGCCAGGAAGGAACCCTTTACTTGAACTGAGGACCTTTAAAGAACGGCCTCCCTGAAAAAATTCACGGAAAAGGGAGATGACAAGGGGATTGATGGAAAATGCTGGGCTTAAGACTCAATTGGCGGCAGCGCTGGAGGAGGGGGATGGTTTTAACATTCAGTCAGGAAAAGGACTTCTTAACGAAGGGTTAAGGCAGGACTTCACTTCAACCCGGGGTAAAAACTCACAATAGGATCGGACTTCGTGGATTGACAGAAAAAACGAAAATAACGAGGCAGGCTAAGGTAATTCCGTCTAAGGGGGAGTGTTTGATGTCTAAGAAGCCCTGAGCAGAAGAGAATGGGCCTGCCAGAAAGATCTCGCAAAGGGTAAGGGGGAGAGGAAGGCTTGAACAGGGACGTCCGGTGCGACATATTAGACTGTGTGGACAGCAGGGCGGGCCAAACGAAATCTTAAAGGAGGCGTCGGTGACTTAGGTAAGGAGGAAAACAAACGTCTTTTGGAGCATAGCAGGATTACAAGGGAGAGCTGCTAATACGAGCTTCAGTGAACTAGGGGAACTTCCCTTCTAGGCGACAAGTGACTTGCCTGCCTGGCGGACTGGCTCATGCCTCCGGGAGGCATGAACCAGGGTCTCACCACCCAAGCTCAATGGACCTTGGGCAAGGATAGGGAGGAGGCTGCCGATTGATTTCCCATCTTTTGACGGCAGTCAAGAAGGTACAGGCCGGCGCCGGAAGTGTCTTTATACCGAAAAAGCCCCCAAAGAAAAGACCAACAGTAACCGTCTTTTACAAAGAAGGAAAAAGAAGTGGGGGGGGAAGAACCAGAAGGCTGTGCCGTCGTAGAGCTTATGTTAAACAAAAAGGGTTTGAAGTAGTAACTGGGGGGGAAGGGGGGAAGGGAATAATGGAGGACCGAATAGTTTGACAGGGGGCAGGGAAGAGAAATGTCAACTGTGGACCGATGGACAACGTGGAAAAAAAAAAAACCCCGGGACGAGACATTAAAAAAATGGGATTAGGAAACGAAAATGCCCAGAGCTTGACGGTTTGGAAGAGGAGAGGGACTTCAAATGAAGGTAGGTCCCGGCTTGAGGGAGATACGGGGAACTGAGAGGCGGGGGCCGTTTCTGATTCGTTGCGAAGCCCAGATGGTCACGTCAAAAAGGGACAACCCATCCCGGCAAAAAAAAAAAGAGAGGGGGAAGATCGGCATTCGCGTCTCCTACAGAAGCCTTGGAATACTCTGAGAAAGATGGAAGGAACTGGTGCAGCGGAAAGTGGGGCGTCTGCACCTGTGGAAGGGGCCGAAAACAAGTTGAACAGCGAGGAAATGCTCGGGGAAACCCCTGAACAGGAACAAACAAGAGTACCGCTAAATGGGTGGAAGAGACAGTGTTGGGACCAACCGGCAAAGGCCGGACACTTCACGAGATGGGAAGATACTCGCAATGAGCGAGCTAGCCATTGAAAAATCTCCTCCCGAGAGTCCTGAACAAAGTTCAAATGATGCTGAAGAAAATCCTCCGCATTCTAAATGATTTACGAAATCGACATTCTGCTCAATCTGGAGTATCGATAAAGCTGTGCCGACCTGTGAGGAAATTGGAGTTCTTAAACCTGAGTGAATATTCGTTGCCGGGGTACGCGAGGGGGTACTTTTCCGGAATGGCCAAGAGGGGATGTGCCTGGGGGGCGGGGGTGTCTCAGCTCAGGAACTGCCTTGTCTAAGAGTGGTTGATAGTAGGAAAAGGGGGAAGTGCGGTAAATGGAATCAGGACGTGCCCGCAAAAAAAACGGACGTTGACGGCAATGGGAAAGTCTCAGCCAACGCGTCGTCCATCAGCAAGTAAACGAGAGAAATGAGCCCACTCTAATGCCGGATACGACGAGGGCTAGAAAAGGGTAGACTTCCAGTGCCACAATCAACACTGACCTGGGGTTGGTTTCATGAAACAACACCGGACCGAAGCAAAGATTCAGTGATAAGGGCGTATATAGGAGGCATTGACTCGTTCTTGAAAGTAATCGGGAATGCTTTATGAAATTAACAAAGAAGGAAGCCTCAACCGGGAAGGTTACGGAAGAAAACTTCTTGAACTTGCTGGGGCTGAAAATGCAGGCGACCCGGAACAGCGGTGCATGCGCTTGTCGCAAATGGAGGAGAGATGCATGCCAATTCCGGGGGGGGGAAAAAGTCGGGGAGAGAAAAATTCCAAGATCTCAGAAAACAACAAAAGAGAGAGGTTAGGAAGAGGAGGAGGGGGCATGTTTATAAAAAGTTTAGAAGTTTTGAAAAGAAAACGAACGCCTGGGCCGCTGACGAAGAGTGAACAACTTAATGGGGGTGAAGCAGTTTTGCACAGCCGTTGAAATCACTTGTCGGCAAGGAAAAGGGGACCCGGGAAAAAAGCTATGGGAAAATCCCAGAGCAATTATGCTGAAGAAGAGACCAGATAAACCTGCGGGAACTACGCCGGCGCAAGACCCGGCCTGCTTGCAAAATGGCCCTTGTGGGTAAAGGAAAAAACCGGCGAGGCGTCAAGTTAACTTAGTAAAGGGTAGAAGACCACGGGAGGCTACGAAAGGACTCAAAGGGCTCGCGAATTGTTCATGGTGGAGAAGAGTGAAAGGGAATGCGGTGACCGTCTACAGTCAAACTAAAGTAGCTCGTTGCAAACGGAGGACGGAGTAAAGCTCCAATCAGCTGCAGCTTAAAGCTGTCGAAATTCATTAAGATAAAGATTTGAGAGGAAGCTAGAGGGGAAAAGGGCATTTCCCCTACCTATCTCTTATAACCGGCAACGACACGTAAAAGAAGGTCGGCAAGACCGACAGGCGCCATTGGGACGTCAGGAAGGAAATATCGTCTCGGGAAAAAAGGACGGGGGAAGGAGGGAAAATCAGGTCCACTTAAAGAGTTAATAGAAGATAGGGGCGGGCTTACGTTCTACTTATTCAAGTCTGAATCATCGTTCATAACTACGCCAAAGGGAGAGTATCGGAACATGGTGGGACAGTCCCGTCGAGAGGGAAGGAGAACACAATTTCTCAAAATGATATACTCTTTTGAAAAGACAACCCCGGGCGGACAAAGAAAGAGGACGATCTTTAAGAAACTTCAGGTGAGGCACTAAAGGTCTGGAAGTGAAGATGGTCGACAAAACGGGAAGAGGAACACATGATAATCTTAATAGGACAGGGGCGAGGTAGGAGCAAGAGACAGGAGCGCACGGAGTTGGAGTTAGAACTGGGGCGAAGCAAAAGTTTGCCTTTTCTGAAGACAAATCCAGAAAAGGAACAAAGCAGAATAAAGGTAGGAGAGCCTATCCTGGGGGAAGTGGGGCAAGATAACAGACAAACCAGGCAGATCAGGGGGTGGCGAAGGAACGGGGTCAGCAACGGAATTCCTGTCGTTTCCAGGCAATGGTAGAAAAATTCGGGGGAAGAAAATAGGTTATCTATACCACCCCTGTAAACTTAGGGGAAAAAAAGAATAATCGCCCACACACAGTGAGAAAAGGACAAAGGTGCATGGCTAAAATCACCTGAGATCAGGCAAGGCAGATTGGGGTTCCGTCCACAAAGATTGGGGGCGCATGGGATAAGGGTTAAAGGGAAAGGGTGCTGGCCTGTTACAAGGGCCCGGGAGTAGCAGCCGCAGCCCCACAAAAAGGGACTCAATCCGATTCGCCAAGAAAGGGGGGGAAAGGAAATGGGGAAGAAGAAGTACTCATCCTGGGAGTGCAAAGAGGTCTAGCTTGATGAACCTGTTCAGGCAACAAGGGCCAGCTCAAAAGAGAAGCACAGAAAAATTCTACAAGAAGAAGAAGTTTCATCGGAGAAGAGAGAGATAAAAAGATCGTCCCGAACATCATCAGCGCTCCCGGAAGCCTGCGGGATGAGGAAAGCCGGGACCGAACTCCGGTGACCTAGGGGGGCCAGCAGATCTCGACAAGCATCCTCGGGCGACTAGAAAAAAAGTCCAAAGACAGGAGAGAGAAAATTACACCGGTGATATATAACTGTCGGTCAGGCCTTCGAAAGGGGCGCCAGGGGGCCAGATCGGGAAATCACGCCATCGAGGAAAGGTAAGGGGTTGAAAAACACTGGATGAAGGATGGTTCTTCAAACCCTCATACGCTCACTATTGGAGACTTCCCTGAGGAAGATCATGCCCTCAAAGCTCAAAAAAGGATTTAAAAAGAAGAAAAGACGGCAAACCCCTCTCAGTCACCATAAGGACCAGATAACGGTGGTGCGTGAAGCCCGGAAAAGTCAAACAAGAGAAGATACAATGGCGGAAGTTGAAGCTTAAGCAAGTTACTTTCTCAGAAAAGGGGGAAAGGGGGAAGGACAAAAAGGACCGTCCTCCAAAAAAAGAAACCAAGGAAAAATTTAAGGTTCCATTTCAAGGAAGTGCAGAAGGTGAAAGAAGAAGAGTCGCTGCAGGGAAAGGAAAACGCGGGTATCCGCCGGTGGTTCAAAGCAGGACCCCCCCGTTCTTGGTGGCGGTCCCATTCTCGGTGTTAAACGTCGAAAAGAAAAAGAGAGACGCCGGTGAAGCGAGTAGGAGTTTGTCCTCCCAAATATTTGAGAGGAGCCAATGCGGGCATGCGGGAGAAAAAAGAGTGATGCAGGGGTAATCGTTCATCTCCCAGCGGGGGGAAAGGGAAGGAAAAGACTGGGTACCCCCTCTCTTTGACAGAAAGAAAAAATGGCTCAACGGCGCAGCTCAAAAAGAGAAAGAAGACTAGGGAAAAAGCGCGGCGATTTGACGGAGAAGAAAAGGATGAGGGACGGGAAAGATCATTGCAGACCTTTGCCAGCAACGGAGAAGTCGAAAAAAAATACGGAAGACGTGAGCCGCTACACCACACAAAGACTGACTAGCGGAGGCTAGAAAAAAGTCAACCTAGGGGGCAAGACTAAGAATAGAGTGGAACCCTCCTCATGCACTTAAAAAAATAGAGAACTTTGCCAATGGGAGGACAAGGAAATTTCGAAAGACTGCAAGATATATGGGCAGAGAGCAAGACTGAACTTGAATACAAAAGTCAATGAAGTCTGCTGAACAAAGGAGTTCCTCCCTCCCCTTTCCGGGAGGTGTAAATCCAGAGGGATGCAAGGGAACAGACCCCGTCGGAGGGTTTGGGAAGGTCCAAAAAAAAACGCATGAGGGAAGCACCTATAACCCAAAAAGGCCAAAGGAACATTGTGAGACCAAGGGCAGGGCACTGGATCTGGGAAAGAAAAGAGTACACAGGGAGCTTCGGGATGCGTGTTTCCTCGGCAGGAAGGACGGAACGGTCAAAATGAAAAAGAAAAAGCGAAAGAAGCTTCCTGAGGGCGAGAGCAAAAAGGAAGCGGGAAGTTACCGTTTACTGATCAGCGAAGTGCAACCCTGCCCTGATAACAGGTAAAGGCAAGTCCAATGACTGGGAAGTTCATTGGAAAAGTTGAAAAAAAACTGGCATCTAGACAAGGGGAAAAGAAGTCCCTGGGGATTTTTTCGTAAAATTCTTAACTTCCTGGAGGGCCCAAGGGAAAAGATAGAAGTGGGAAGATCTTCTAACGTTCTGACATCTACAAAAAACAATTTAACGGAAAACTCGAAAGGGAGCGAATAAAAGAGCGGAGGAGGAGAGTGGAGCCAAGGGCTGGGGGGAAGGGGCAGGCCTCATAATAAACTTCCATCAAATTGCCGGGGAAGGAGGGGTCTGAGGAGGGGGTCTATCTCTCTCAAAAAACCAAAGGACGATAGTCCCAGAACAAAAACGACCCACGAAAAGGCTTGAAGAGAGGGAGTGGAAGGAACCCATCAACACAGAGAAAGAAGATCCATGCCTCCTAGAAGTGAGTATACAGAAACTTCGGGAAACGCGTGAGAGGCTCCAAAATCCGCAAATAGAAGCTTTCCAAAACCGATCTTTTAAGGGGGAAGTACTAAGGGCCGCAGGGGGACTAAAAAATCAACTAAGGAGAAGGTGGCGAGGAGGGGGCAGATTTAAAACTTCAATATTCTCAACAAGAGTTAAACTTGCCTAAGAAAAAACTTTTAAGGTGATCAGGGGAAGGTGTAATAGTCATTAATTTTCACGAGGGAACAAACTAAGGGGGAGCTCTTACAAATCGAGTAGTCAACTGGCCATCGGTTACATGATCTCAAGATGACGGGAAAGTCAGGTTGAAGGTCAAGAGATCCACTCAAAAAACGCACCTGTAGATGAGGAGCGAGGAGCACACGAGCCACGCATTCCAGGAGAAGAAACTAAGGAAGCATGGGTGGTTGTTATGTGGAGAAGTAGAGGTTGACGAGAAAACAAAAGAGAAGTGGTCCACATCCAAAAGCCCGACCGGTAAATTGACTTTCTTAAAAGATTAGGGGGTAAAAGAAGGAACTTGAAAAACCTGGTGATCCGTCAAAATCTAAATAGGACAACGAGGAGACGGAAACCCGCCAAAAGGGATCCGCCTAAAAAAATGCCTTGAAACGTGCTCGAGTGAAAAGGAAGGGAGAGGGGAAAAAAAAAGACTCGGCGAGGAGGGGAAATGGAAAACCGGCTTTCTTCTCCTACCGATAGCACAGTCAGCGGAGTTGATGTCATCTTAAAACAAATAGGGGGGAGCAAAACGGGAGCAGGGGCAAACACCAGGAGAGCAGAAGCAGAAACGTGTGGCGGTCATGATAAAACCAATAAACCACAAGGGAAAGCTTCTGGGACAAAAGAAAAGAGGTCAGTGAACGATGGGGGGGAAAGGGCTTACGTTGACAGGGAGGGTAAAACTCACCCTCTGCTCATTTCAGGGTTACGAAAATTATCAAACTCTACCTTTTGGGAATTGCAAATCCTTACCAAGAAGAAAAACTTCAGATAAAAGGGGGGAGGGGAGAAAGGAAGGCCGCGAAAGCGGATAACTCTAGCTAAGAGGGAGCAAATCTAATATTTGCCGGCAGGTGGGAATTCTTGGACTTGAAAAAACCGGAAAAGGGAAGGGGTACCCGGCAGAAAGAACAAACAGACACTGATTGAGCTGACCCAAGGAGAGAAATGGGAGGGTACGGGGGAACTCCGCGTCGCCATGAACAAAAAGATTGCCTTTACCTTAACCCTGAACTAGGGAGGGAGGGGCACCGGGAGGGGGCGGCCTGGGGACGGAAGGTGCAGGACCCTGTAACCTAAATGACAAGGCAAGAAAAAACCTAAAGGAAAAAAATGGAGGAGGAATTTCCGTGCACCGCGGTTACATAAACCCAAAAAACGGGCAGAGAGGGGCAGGATTGGAAGGGTTTTCCTATCGGGCATCGTTTGAAGCGAAGGGGGAGAGGCTGGGCGGCATGGGGAGGGACTATCAGTCAAAGTAAAAGACAGAAGAGGGACGCGTCAGGTAACAACCACCTCAGGAAGGTCTGAAAAAATACAAACCGCAGGGAACTTTTTAAGTGCTTGAGAGATCAGAAGACCATGGGCGTCCGCCGGGGAGTAGGTGAAAAAAAGAATGACCGATTAAACAGGGTTACTTCCGGCTGCCAGGGACCGTAATCAGGAAGAAAGGAGAGGAATTTTGCAAACTATCTTTCTTTAAAATAGTCCACTGCGTCGGGGGTTGACAGGAAAAAACCAAAAGGAAACACCAAAGGTTGGGGGAATCAAGTCTGTAAGGGCGAATCTGGAGAAGAAAGAGCAGGATTGACTAGGGCGCCGCTTTCACGTCTTCCATTTCAAATGGCTGACGGGCTGCCTGGAAGGTCCTCAGGGAGCAGAAAGGAAGAAACGTCAAAAAATGCGTCCCTGATGGCGGGAATGCGTTAGAAAATTTCCGGCCAGCTTGGGAAAGAGGGGGGAAAGCAGTTAAAAAGGGACGGTTGCCTTCGTCATACTAAAACCTGCAGGGGAAAAGAAACCCCATGCCAAAACGGGAAAGAGAAGGAAAATTCGGTTTAACATGAAAATAATGGTTTGACTTTAACAGTCTGGGACTCGTATTGGCGGTTTCTCCTATTCAACTGGGGTAGTCACGGTGTGGGGGAGGGGGGAGAATTCTAAAGTTGGAAGGTGTTTGGGGGCCATTAGGGGGGGGGGAGCGCCAATTCCACGAGGGGTGTGGAAAAAGGAAAACAGAGGGAGGGAAACGAAAAAAGGAGACGGGGGAATTTCTGAAAAAGAATATCCCATCGATTTCCGGGTGTGCTAGGGGGCGAGCGTGCCCAAATTGGGGGGAACCGTAAAAAAACTCAAGGACCTTGGAAAAAAAAAATTGGCGTGTGGAGGGCTGAATGCGTTCAGGACGTCCTCAGAGGTGGGATCTTCGAAAAGCCACGAAAAGCTCGAAACGGTGAAGATAGGATAGAGGGAGCCAGAGAGAAAGTTGAAAGAGAGAAAAAGAACTTACCATTAATAAGCTTCGAAGAGGAGCTGGCCACTGTGACTAGAAGGAAATTGAAAAGGTTGAACCACACGTCATGTTAAAAAAAGTACGGGGATCCTTGTCCAAAACATGGGGGGGGGGGGGAAAGGGAAACAGATAAGCTTCCGGGGTGAAATCACGAGCCCTTTGTGACTAAAAGGGCACGCGGCGAAGGGGAGGCACAACACCCCCGAGGGGAGAGAGAGACATGGTGGGCGTCTCATCCTCCTCGTCGACTCGAAGAAATAAGACGTCCGCAGGCGGTAACTAGAAAGACGGCAGCGGGGACCTGGAGTGCGACGAACGTAGGAACAGCGAAAAGGGGAGGAAGATCTCTCTAAAAAAGCACCTGGCTGCCCTGGGATGTGAGGAAACGAGCGACCCTTTTAATCAAATGTTAGAGAAAGAGGGGGCGGGGGCCAAAAGGGAAAGGATCTGGCAGAAAAACTTTGGGTATCAGAAGGGACTGATGGTCGCCGAGTTTGAGGCTGGTAGCACCGTCAGAGGGATGCTAAGGGAGGCCGCGCACACACCGTATTTGACGCGAGGGTCCAAATCATCCCCACCAAAACCCCCCCCCCCAAAAAACCCCCCCAAACACCAACAACAACGCATGGGCACGAGTAGACCTCACTGGAAACTACGACCCTCCGAGAGAAACTCTGGGAAATACAGGTTCGAAGAAAAAGGGACCGAAGAAGACCAGCGGACTCAGATCCGGGGGTTGCCTTCCACCAAAAGAACAGAAAAGGAGGAAGGGGAGACGGGGGTCTTATATCTTCAGGGCAAGTTTCAAAATAGACGGGCTTGAAACTTCCGCGCGGGGATATGCAAGGAATTTCCAACGCGGCCAGAAGACCAGGAGGGTCGTGAAGCCCAAACCTGCTTAAGAATGGGCTAGAACTGCGTCAGAACCTCTTCATGTTATTCTTTCTTAAGAGGAACGAGTCAATGACCTGAGGGAAAACGGAGGAGTAGAAGAGAAACGTCTCTAGCAACAAAAACCAATGGGAAAAATCAGAGGAGGGGGAAGTGTGTGTCGACATAAAACTTGGGAAGATGCCTCAAGCTCCACTGGTTGCATATCCAGCAGCGAACCATGGGGGGGGACGAGTGGCAAAGGGAAGCAATCCCTGGTAACAAACATGCAGAAAAACACACCCCCAGCTGGCGTCAAAGGAACCAGGGAACGTGGCGCCGGCCGCGAGGTGGGAACTCCTAGGATCCGCTGTACGTCAAAAAGGAAAAAACCAGACGATCTACACGCGACCTCAACAGAACAGGGAGGGCAGCACCAGGTGGCAGGCCAACCCCGGCGAAATTCTAAGAAGGACTGCATGAGGAGAGCGCGCGGAGACGATAAGAAGGGTCTGAAGGATCGTTGGAAGTGCTGTGAAAAAGGGCAGAGGAGACAGGGGACCGGGGAATACTGAAAAGAGGTGCTTCTCTTAACAGGGAGAGAAATAGAAAAACAGCGGGCCGGTAATGCGGAATCTGAGACATCAAAAGGACAGACTCAATGCGCTGGAAGACTCGCGGACAGGGAAGCCCGACAGAGAGAGGAAAAGAAATCAAGCCCTCATCAACTCTGAGGCAAGACTCTAAGGACCAGAGAGCGAGCAGAAGAATCTGGAAAGAAGGGGAAGAAGGAAATAAAGGTCATAAAAAAAAAAAAAAAAAAAAAAAAAAAAAAAAAAAAAGAAAAAAAAAAAAAAAAAAAAAACATCACAACAAACGACCACAACAATCAAACCAAACTCAAAAAAAACAAACAAAAAAAAACAGACCCCCAACCAAAGCCACCCCCGCACACACTCAAAGCTCGATGTATAGCCCTCTCCTTGAGGCGGAAGGTCTCTCATTATGGTCGGAGGAAGAGAGGGACGAAAAACGTCGAGAGCTACAAGCTTGTGGCATTTCACTTCTACAGACTCTGGGGGAAAAAAAAGGGGTCTCTTAAAAAACGGAGATGAGATCTGTTTAAGCGGCCAAAAAGGGATGTGAATCCCTCAGGGCACATCAGGGCGTGAGTCAAATCGAAATTTTTCCGGTAAATAGAGGCAACGGGGGGACGCAACAACAAAGGAAGAGTTACGGTCTCTTGCTAAGTATAGCAGAAAGAGCCGGAAAGAGGGGGGCACAGGGCGGTTGTCAGGCGGAGGCTTGGGTTGCGGGAGAACCCGTATGGGGGGATTCACGACGGGGGGGGGATTCGGGCAGGACGACACCCCTTCACACCTACAATAATTGGGGAAGGTCGACGTAAAGGAAAGAAGGAATGTGGAAAAAGGATAAGAGAAGAAGAAAAGAGCCGGGTCTAAGGATGGTTTACAAAATGGGCAAATTTCCCTTGAGGGGAACTTCAGGGGTATAAACGCTGTAAAAATCAGTGAAGGGGCGCTGCCCCTGCCCCTGAAAAGAGTAGAAACGGAGAAGAAAAGAAAATGTCCACAAAAAAAAAACATTTGCAAGGGACGAAAACAATATACGAGGCGCACAGAAAGGTGTATTGTTAACATACGGAGTATGTTCGCATGGGTAAACCGGGGGAGGGAAAAAAAAAAGAGCGGTACTGTGGAGGTGAAGGGGTGTCAGCCTTCCTGTACTGAGAAAACACGGGGACTGGCGCCGTCGAACCCTTTCACGTCAACAAAATGGGGAGGGGAAAATTGGAGACAAGAAGTAAAAAGGGCCGACAGCTGTCAAAGAAAGACAATGGAAGTAAAACCCTGTCCAAATCCCTCAGGAAAGGAAGGAACCGCAACGGGCCGGGACCCTCGTCAACACTGGCTCAAAATACACAAGAGAAAGGCAAAGAAGTCCGGCTGAATTCAAGACACAAAGTCGAACGAACCGTTTGACCGAGGTGTCTCCAAGAGATTAGAAAAACAAGAACTCTAAAAGCCCGGAAAAAAAATATCACCCGGGGGACACCGGCGAAAGTCACTTCCTTTCAGGGGAAGCGACATTTACTCAGACCATTGAAGCATGATCGAGAAATAAAAAATAAAAAATACGCGTCAGGTCCGTAACGGCAACTGCAGGGGGCGTTTGAAAAAAGCACGCACCCGGCAGACAATGCAGAGGAGGCGCGGGGACAAGGCGTGGGATGAAAGTCCCTCCCATCGACCCCAGGCGTCAAGGTTCCCTCGAAGTAAACACCTGACAGACCGCCCAGGGAAAAGCCTTTGGGCGTAACATCGGTGACAATAAAGCCAAAGTAAATAAAAGGGTGCATGTGGGAAATGGGCTTCCGGGTCCTGTCAGCCAGGTCACAGGTCCAAAAAAAGGGGTAGGACGGCACCGCCCACCTACCGCCTTGAAATCGTAAAAGAGGAGGTTTCCATGTACGTCGGGGCAGGTCCAGAGTGCGCCTCATCCCGAACGCAGGGAAGCCAAAGGGTTCAGGTAAGAAAACGCCAACCGACCGTTGCAGGGGGAGTAGAGGGTCCCATTCGGAAAAAAACGTTGTGGGGGTAAAGGAGGGAAAAGCACCGATCCTTCCGGAAGGCTCGGAAAAATTGCAAACGAACTTGTCAGGGAGCGATCAGCGGGAGGCATTGCCTTAGAAAGGGAAACCCCTTTTGAAGATAAATGGTCCGGCGTGCAGCGCCCAAGTTAGGATTGTGAGAGGAACAAGGTGACTCGGGGGAAAAAGAACAAGTGTGGAGGAGAAGCTCAAAGAAGCAGTCCACACTAGAAAAGGGAAGAATCGACGGAAAATGTAAGGAGGAGATGGATAAGGTGCCCGACCAACCTTCAGGGGACCCGCCTCAGTTACAAAGTTGTTTTTCAAAAAAAAAACTTCATACTGGTGCTACAACCAAGCGCAAAAGGGAGCCCTACACGAAATCAATGAAGAGCATACATGAAGAAGAAATCCAACTGAAGGTCAATCTCCGCGAAGCCCCAGGAATACACAGAGTAGACTGGGGGGGGAAGTCAAGGGAAGAAGTCGGAGAAAGGCTGAGGGTTCCGCTTCAAGGGAAGGAAGGAAAGGATCAAAATAACAGGTAAAAGTTACGGCTGCGGGACAAGAAGAGTGGTGAAGAAATGCCCCTGGGTAAGGTAACAGGTCGGGAGAGTCAAGTCCCCGTCTTCAGGGGGTTGCCTTCGATGCCTTAATGTAAGACGAAATATTAAAAACCACGTCCTCAAAGAAAGGAAAGCAAGAAGGGAACTGGCGGAAAAGGTGGCCTCAGAAGGCAACGCATGCACATTGCGCTTAATATCTTTGAAGAGGGGAACAGGATAAAAAGGACCTGAAGACAAGCGGGCATACTCTCCGAAGAGGGTGCAAAACGGAATGCAGATCAACGTTCACGAGACCACGAAGGACTGCCCAAAAAGGCATGAAAAAAAGGAAGGGAGAATCGGCAAGTGTGGGGACTGCCCCAAGCACTAAAAAAAAAAAAACTGAGTGGCTTGGTGGTTTAGAACCAGGAAGGAACGACCTAGAACCGGGGAGATGCTGACGGTGCACTATCTTCTAAAACTGACGAGACCGCTGAAACGAGCAGAGAGGGGTACGAAGGGGAAAAGCAAATCAGACAACGCCAGCGACTTGGGGGGGGAGATCAGGGGAGGGGTGCGGGATGGGTAGGCAATACGTAGCCGGGGCAAAAAAGACCTGGGACGTGGGCTTCAGTGGTCTTGCAGCTGCATCTCGATAAAAGGAGTGAGAAAGAAGAGAAATGGGGGACCAGCTGCAAAACAGCCACCCAAAAAGAAATCGGGCTTACTCGACTTTTCAGACCCAGCATCAAAAAGGGAGAAGCGCCCGGCAGAAAGAAAATAACGGGAAGGAAAGAACTTAGAACAAATCGTTATCTAAGCCCCAGAAAAATAAAAAGGACGAAGAGGTAAAGAAGAGGGCCCTCCTATAGGGACTGTCGGTGGCATAAAGGGGAAAAAAAGCCCACGAATCTGGAAAAGGGGGCTCTATAGTGTGTGGGGGGGGCAAGGGGAAATCGAAAAGTACCCAATGTTGGAAACGTGCAACCCGACGTTTCCCGGTGCTGAGTAAAGGGGCCCCGTTAGAGAGGGGGGGGACTGAGTCTGACTGACGGCGCGAAGAGAATGAGGGACGAGGCGGGAAACAAAGGGATTCCTGCTCTCACCTAATTTCGATTATGGGTGAATTCCTGCGAGGAAACGCAAAGAGCCGCAAAAATTTCTTATGGGTTACAGGGAGTAGGGGCCCTGCCCTTAGGGACGCTCTAAGTTCCGTTGTGAAGAGGGTCTCATGCGGGAACGTTGTGTCCTATCTGGAGAAGACTTGGACGGGGGGCCTAAAAGCCCGGAGCACGACCTGGACGTTGCAGGTGAGTAATAGGGATCAGCAGCCAGGTAGAAGGGTTCAAGTTCTAAAGGGCACATCGGAAAGCGCCGGGGAGTCTTAAGCCGGCGGGTCAAACCGTTGCCAAGTAATCGAGGTGAGAAGCCTTCGCGGGGGGCACAGCTCGAGTCAGGGGAGGGGGGCCTTGCCCTGAAAAAGCTATTAGTCTAAACGGCATAAGAGGAACGGAAGCTTCATGGCGGAGTTTCGTTTGGAGGCCCCGTTTGCCTTAGGGTGTCAGCCTAACTTTCTGCAAAGTAAAAACGGGCCGTCCGAGGAAGTCCAATGAGACTGTCATGTGGGCGGAATAGATAAGACTCGTCCGTCTCGAGGAGAGGGGAGGGAGGGGGGGGTCACGTTTCATGTGGAATCGGAGGCCTTTGAGGCATGTTCATGGGGTTCTAGAAAAAAAACGAGGGCAGGGGGGTAACAGCGAGGTAAGGACCGTCACTACTCGAGGTTGTGGCCGCTGCGAAAAACTGACCCATATCCAAAATAGACGGGTTGAGTTGAAAAAATGAACTTCCGCGGGAGGAGCGCCACCACTGATGAGGTCTAACAAGACTCGCGGACCTGGCGAGAGAAAGAATCTTGCCGAGGGGAACAACCTTAAGAATTGGGAAAAATCCCAATAAACGCCTAAAAGTCTGGGCAGGCTGAAAACCTTAGTCTTACATCCGCGTGAGGGGGGACCGAAAACGCATTCTGAGAACCGAAATGGAGAAAAGGGAAAGAAGCCTTCCCATTCATTGGGAAGGGGGGAAAGGGCTGGGCGGACTTGCCGGAAGTAATGGGGGGGGGTGGGGGGTGGGTAACCTGTTTTGACCTGGCAGAAGCCGGAACATGCACGGGAAACGGGAATGGCAAGGAGATACACGCTGTAAGGGAAAAAGACCAAAGGAGCTTTACAACGCTGTCGGCTGGTTTTGCCTGGCAGGGGGGGAAGAGGGGTTACCGGGCCGGGGGGGCGACCTGGGGGTTCGTTCGACACTCACGGGAACGACGCGAGATGCCTCTTCTGCGTGTCATAAGAAACAACCTGCAGGAGTGAGCGTAAGGTGCCGCCGGGTAAGGGGTAGTTTGGTAAATTTAGATCGGAATGAACCTGGCGCAACATTGAAGGGAATGAAGAAAAAAGTGTATTGGCCATATATTCCAATTAAAGGGGGGAAGGAAGGTCGGCAGAGGTCTGGATTTTTGGAAGGCGCGGGAGGGACCTCGGACACGGAGTCTACGGGGGGTAAAATGGAAGTCCACAGAAGGAGGACTGACGAGCAGGTAGGAAAGGATAAAGAGTCTCAATCGATCTGAGGGACGTAAAAAAGGGCCAAGGCGGCTTGCCCAGTGAATGGAGTCGGTCCTTAAGGGCCGAACAGGCAAAGGGAAACCAAAAATGGGAGACCAGTCTCTCGCTGGCCTTTCATTCTTTAAGTATGGGATGAACAGTTCCTGGACGAAGATTGGAGAGCGAAAGGTCCAAGGGAGACCGCGAAGGAAGGTCTTCGTGATAATCAGCCAAGAGGGGAGAACAAAAGGCACATCAACAGCCGCATAAAAAGGAATGGACACAGGAAAACTCAGTTGGGGAGTAAAAAAGCAGAAGGTTTCTTCGATGAGTTGGGGAAAAAAAAATGCCCCTGTTGACGGGGGGAACGGGGGAGGTTAGTTGCAGGAGGATGAACTGAAAAGGAATTTTCCATGGGGGGGAAGCACAAGGAAAAAGGGGGTGGTTGCGCAGGGGGCGACCAAGTGACCGCGCCATTTAAAGAGGGAGGGATTTGAGGAAAAAGAAAGGAAGCCAAACCAGGCGACTTCCTGTGTGGAGAGATGGCCAAAGGGGTGTCCGGCGGGAAAGAGTCCCTTAAAGGCTGTGGGAAGGGTCTGAAGAACTTGGGGCGAAGCAAAAGGAGACGTCAAAACGGGCTGTCGAAGCCGACCCGCCACGAACCTGGCTTCGGAGGGCTCCTACTAGGAGAGAAGACAGATTACGGGGGATCATGCGGTTGCAGCGGCACGGGGGGGGGTCGACGCTGAACGGCACCTGACCGTCATGAAAACTCACGCAAAGTTGAGAAAAAAGTTCTAGGGTCCAATAGTTGTCAACCTGTACAAACGGTAAGAATGGGTGATAACAAAAGTGGTAGCCTTAAGGAGGATAATTTACTGACGGGGAGCGAGAAAGTTGGCGTAGTCCAGCGTCATACTCGCCTCATAAGAACAGTTCCCCAGCAAGAATAGTTCTCGCAACCTAAGAGGGCCGGGTTCGCAATCGAAATGTCGTGAAGGCGAAAGCTACTAGTCACTCGCGACCAACTTGCGCCTGGGCGGGATGCAGGACGCTTTGTAAGATGTAGTTCACGGGGGGATAGCGGCGAGGTTTTGGCCATGACCAGGGCCAGAGGCGCAGGCCCGCCCACCCACCCCCGACAAACAACAAACCGAACAAAAACCGACCACCAGTCACGAACCAGGAGGACAAAAGAATTGACGTCAGGGGAATGCCAGTGAACGGTTGATGCTGGAGGACAAATCGAGGGGGGTCTTTTCTTACTCCTCCTTCAAACGCAAAAGAAAACGGGAAGGTTACGGGCTACTTTCCCATGCACCTGGCCCAGGTCGGGACTTACACAGAAAGGTAAGATGCGGAGCCCTCGCAAACGACTGAGAAACGACAAGAAGAACACCTATACTTAAACCTTTCAAACAACGACGACTACGACGGGGGGGGCCTTCCAACACCTTCACGTATTGGAAAGGAGGAGATCTGCGAATTCTACGAGCAGAATGAGGGGGATCTGCTCTTCCAAAATAATAAAGGCTCGAAAAGGGAACGGTTGACCGGCAAACCCTTCGGGTATGCTGCATCCCAAGAAAATGGTCAAGCTGCTGTAGACTGCAAACTCGAGGAGATGGAAGGGAAAGGCTGAACTCTTTGTCGAAAAAAACGCC
>Ga0179593_1424594_pt1 | contig 21725 bp, 36 predicted proteins | sample CZODoug2_1_08_16_FD_185931 | JGI IMG/M metagenome (GOLD analysis project Ga0179593, IMG submission 185931) | Vadose zone soil fungal communities from Angelo Coast Range Reserve, California, USA - CZODoug2_1_08_16fungal (PacBio error correction) | ecosystem: Environmental > Terrestrial > Soil >...
ACCAAGTACTGCGGCCTGAAGGGTCGTTGCAAAAAAAAGAGACGAAGAAAGGGGAAGATGCCTTATTTTATTCCTACAAGAGAAATCGTGAAATCTTTGTGGACGGATGTTCTGTTCGTCCTCTCGAGATCACAGTCGTCGGGCTGAGAAGAAGCCTGTTCGTCCCTCGTCGCAATGACGACAGTACAGTCAAGAGAATGTTAAACAAGGCCTGAGAAAGTGAGGAGAGAGACTGGCGCCGAAAGAAGGCCTAGAAAAAAGGGGAATATTGAAACTGCTCCTGACAGGTATGAAGAGGGGGGGGCTCGGGAGGGGGGGATGATAGACGTGCGAGGAATGGAAAAAAAAGTTGACGTCAGGGAAAAAGAGGAAGGAGGCCGCAATCTAAGCAAACAAGCCGAGCCTCAAAAAACCTTGAAGAATGGCTTTGCTGGAAAAAGAGGGGGCCGATTTCAGCAGAAAACAGACGGACTTTTCTAACGGAGTCATCTACTGAAAAAGAAAATAACGTGGGAGGGGAGAGAGCAACCTCCTCATCGATTGATGGGAGAACGCCGACGACGGATTTCCAAGAGGAGTAAGTCCAGACAAGTGTTAGGGGGGTAATGTTCCGGATGACGGTGGGTTTTAAAGGAGAAGATAGGACGGCTCCGAGAGTCGCAAACGGACTCGCACTGAATGGCTTCACGAAGCGGCATGTTAGAAGGGACTCGAGATTGAGAGGGAGGGACCCGCTTCCTTCAAGCGGGCGGTAAAGAGTGATCAACTTAGGAGATCGATTCAACGGGTGAAGGTAAAGTGAGACATCGATGCACCAGGAGGAAAGTACAGGAGAAAGATTGGAAGAAGAGGGAAGAGGATAGGTTCAACGGACACGAAGACTTGTCTCTCAAAACAACACGTCAAAGAATTCAGCAGCCCTCGGAGATCATATTCTGCGCAATAAAAGAACATTGAGCCTCGGAAATAAGTAAAAAAAAAAATTGGGGGGTGGAGCAAGAGAGAAGGATTCCAAAGGGGGCCAGGGAGAAAGCATGGACGCTGAACTGGCTGATAACCAAGAAACAACGTTGTGGGTGGCTCAAGGAGAGTCGGTACCGTTGTAAAAAAGCGCATTTCGGTGGGAAGCAGGGAAGGGGGAAAAAAACGGAAGCCGAGCAAAGTCATTATATAACATGTGCATAAACCGCCACAACACACCTTTCCAGGAGAAGCAGAAGACGTGCCAAATAAAATCCGCCATCGATTACCGACATTATGGCGCCAACAGAGAGTTTACGCGTCTTGTAGAGTAAAGGAAAGTTAGAGCGGAAAAGGGCGAAGAAAGGGAGAAGGCCTCCTCCTATGACATAAGGGCGGTGATACGATATTCTGAAGGAGAGGAGGAAAGACGAAAAGGAAAAAAGCGGATGGAGGGTTATGTTCTAAGCGAGCCCCAGAAAAAAAAATGTGGAGGGGACCTGCTCCGTAGCAATGCTAAAATCTTGAAAATCAAGAGGGTGGGGAAAAAGGACAAAATGGGGGAAACTTCGCCTAAACACTAAACATTCTACTGGGGGGATGATGGGGGGGGGACTAAAGGTGGGTTTCTATACAAGGCCTAACCATTGAGGAGAAGGAGGAAGGTGGAGGGAAATCAAGGGACTCTGTGGATCAAATAAGAAGCAGGGAATGAAACGAGAGATATGAGAAAGTGCAAAAGCCCATGTGTCCAGAATCAAAAAAAGTGATGCGGCTCTGGGTGAGAGAGACCTGCAGTGACTGTCATCTCGAAGAGGAGGGGGGGGATAAAAGGGCCACAACCCAACGGGGACCTTGGGTATGAGGGCGCATCGTGGGGACGCGCAGGGCACGGAAAGTTTTCCGTGGATCACAGCGTAAGGAAAGGAACACGAAGGGAACACCAACGAAATTGTTGGGAAAAGAAAAAGAACCATTGCTACAGAGACATAGTAAGAAAGAATCGACTGGGAAAACGGACATCAACTGGAGGCCATCATCCTGTAGCGACAAATAAGACGGGATAAGATATCCATCTGAGGTGAAAAAGACGCGGCTACCAGCGAAATCAATGTGAAAATAAGATTGAGAAGTTAAAAATTGGAAATCTATAATTCTTATCTGAAGGCAAAGCGGGTGCAGAGTTCAGCACTTTGGGGGAGAAGCATCAATGAAAAAAAAGGAAGAAGGTGAAAGACCGGGGTCAGCGGCGGGAGAACGCGCTCTCCAGTGCAATTCGACGTACTCAAAAAAGGTCAAAAAAGTGGAGGGAAGGAGAAAGATAGCAAGCCCCAATTTTGATTAGATTTAGCGGCGATTGGTAAGGGGTTTAGGGCCGAGGGAAAACATCCTCCCGAAGCAAGGGAGAGCCAGCGGGACGGGGGGCGTTGAGCAAGTTAAAAGACAGCTTTAAAAATGCTTTGGGGGAAAGACGACCGCATTGGGGGGAGAGGAAAAAAGACTCACAAAAGGAAGGTAGAAGGGATAGAGGTTTGTAATAGAAGGGCAACGGGTCTAATGTCAAACGCCTACCATCTGGCGCGTCGCTCCTGAGGGAACGGCCAAAAAAGGAAAGGCGGGTGTTTTGGTCACTCAAAGCGGCGAAGCAATTCAAAGGGGAGGCTCCGTACATAATCACAAGAGGAGTCGGAGAAGCAGTATGTCAATAAAAGGCAAGCGAAGCAGGAGGACGAAGACCAATGAGAAGAAGACTGATCGTCCAAATCTTACGGGTCCACCTGCGCGCTTTCTAAAGGAGGAGGGAAAAGAAAAGGAATCCAACGCAAGAACGCGCGAGAAGTAATGACATGGGAGAGAAGAATGAAATTTAGTCAAGGTCACACAAGTGAGCGGTTTGCTGCTGCGTCGTCCAGCGGAAGTACTAAAGGGGATATTGCTGAGAGGGAAGATAAGAGGTTTGGCGCGAAATGACTCGATTCACTCATAGGCGGGCAGTACGAGATGAATAAAATGCGCAAGGCGGGAGGCTAGGTGACGCGGTTGCGTCCTAAATGGGAAGAGGGGTAAAAGGCGTTTCCTCGAAACGGGAAATCCCCACAACGGAAAAATGGAAACGCTGAAAGCGGCAAGAGAAAAGACTAACAACGGACAAGGGGCAAAGATGCTGGGCTCATGTTAGCAAACACATATGAATAAAAAAAAGAAGACTAGGAAAAGCGCTCATAGTTAGTGTGAAAAAAGGGGTCGGGAAAGCTTTTGCAGCTGACAAAAAAATGAGAAACGCTTTCTCGGCGTGGAAAATCAACAGAGAAAAAGGGTGAAAAAGGAAAAGCCAGACTAAAAACCCGTGGGAACCTAAGAAAATGAAAAGAATGATAAACAACAAACAAGAACAAAAAAAGAACGGACGGAGAGGAGAGAATAGTGGGCCACAGTGGGAGGTACGGCCGGGGGAGGGCAAAGAGAAATCGCTAACAGACGGAAGAACCATAGGCTCTGGGGCCTCTAAGGAAAACGAAAGAAAAACACCTAACTCCATAAAGATTCTCACTTCAGGCAAGAAGAAGAGATAGCAAACCAGAGTGGGGGGGCAGAAATGGGAGGAGAAGTAGAAAAGCAATTGCCGCTATAGGGGAAAAAAAAGGAAAAAACGTTGGGGTACTATCTCGCGAACACGCGACAAAGGGGAATGTCGGTCAGAATAGGGGGGAGTGGGAAGGGGATTTGGAAGGCGGGAGCAAGCAGAAACGATCATTGTCAGTAGAATGTGGAAGGGAAGCAAAAACAGAAAAGGGGTGGCTACAAACCGAGGGCCAAAAATGGCCCCAAACCTTTGGCCGCGAAATACAAATGGAAAAGGTGGAGACATGTGTTCCAAGTTGGGACAAAAAGGGGCTTTTAACATAAGGAGAGAACAGGGGCCATTGTAAGCTCCTACGCTATTGCGAAAACGTCCGGCTGGGGAACGGAGGGGCAGCGCTCATGCGGGGGAGGAGAGACACATAAACTGCAAATACAAGATGGGGCTGCTGAATTGTGCGAAAAAGGGACTGTTGTTGGTTCTCATCTAGTGAAACTAGATCGTAAAGAGTATTGAACGTTGGTGAGGGGGAGAAAAGAAGTTCATGGGAAATTCATAGGTGGGACCAGTAAAAAGGTTGAAATCGAGAAAAGAAAAGAAAAGGTGAGCACGGATCAAACTCTTACCGCAAGCTTAAGATCTAAGGTAGGGCTAAGTCGAGCATGATGGAAAAGATGCGTGAAGAAATGGAAAGATTTGTTCAGGGAAGCGGTCTCTGAACAAAAAGAGGAGCTTTGGATACCGTCCCTTTATGAACCAACCCACTCTCGCCATACCAAGTAAAAAAAAAAAAGATGAAAGAAAAGGTAAGCCCTAATATGCCGATAACAAGAAAAGCGCGCAATCAGCGGGAAAGGAGGGTCGCTGAAAAGGTTTTCTTATGTAAAGAGAGAGACTAGGAGAAAACACGAAGTGTCTGCTGAAGAATAAGGGAATCTCCAAAAAAAGTAAGAGTTTTGCCAAGGGGACGGCATTGCATCTAAAGAGGGGGGAAAGAATACGTTCAGGGGGGAAAAAGAATCGCCAGACAAGATCAACCGCACACTAGAAATGGTCAGGGAGACAGGTTGAAACACGTCTCGTAGGGGGGGGCTAGGGGAGGGTGTTAAGGCTCCGTCGCAGCATTGCTGATGATCAAGGTGCCGAAGGCCCAGCCTGAGGGCTTTCATGAAACGTCGCCAGCGGAAGAGAACGGGCGGATGAAGTCTGTCATAGAGGCGACCGAATCCGTGAGGAGCGAGCAGGAACGAATGAAGACAAAACCACGACAATTTAAGATTCCGGCGGACGAAGAAAAGAAAAGAGAAAAGCAATGGACCATTTTAACGCAGGGGCCATGCCCGAAGGAAGGGGAAAAGGAAGCTTATCCCTCACCAGGAAGAGGGGAAAAAGAGAGAGATATACAGACGGCTAGGGGAGGGGAAAAAGCAGGACAGAGGGAAGACGATCAGGGAAATCAGTGCCTTCACGCTTTGTTGTTTTTAAAGATCGGAAAGGGGAAAAAAGCTTTGTCTAAAAACTCTCCGAATTATCCTGCAGAGGAAAGAAAAAAGCGTCAGCGCTGAAAATTGAAATTAAAGGTGCGTAAAGGAGTCAGACGGCATGACAATGAGAAGGGGACGTAGGAAGGAGGAAAGTGGCCTGAGAGAGGGCGAAAGGGACTAAGCTATCCCCAAGTCGGAAGACGATGGGAAAGCTGAAAAGGGAATAATGACGTGATATAAGACTAGGGGAAGGGGAAAAGGGAATCTGGGTAAGGGGCTGAAAAGTTGAGGAAGGAAGGCAAATGAGGTCCTAACATCGCACGCACCAATACGGGGAGGAAGGAAAAAAACCTTCAATGGGCTTAGAAGGAAACATTATCTCCGAGGGACTTTCAGGCAAACGTGAACTTGGTGAAAAAAAGGGAGATTCGTAGCCAAGACGGAAAATCAGAAACGTTAAAAAACGGAGCTAGAAAAGAAGAAAACGTATGGCTGTGAGAGCCATAGGGGGGTGAGGGGAGGAAGTAAGCCTAGTCCCGTGTGGATTGATCGGGGTCGGGAGTGGTTGGGGGACAAATGTCGGGAAAAAGAGAAGAGGGGGAAAACGGCTAAGTAACCCCCCAACCGCTAACGGAAGGGGGGGGCACGGGAATTTCAGGAAAAGGAAGAGCGTAAATGAAAAAAAGACTATGAGAGTCGATGAGCAAATCTCGACTTCTTGGGGGTCAGTTTGATAGGAGCAGGGAAGGGGAGCGTGGGAAACTCGATTTCATCCCGGGGAGGTAATTGCCCGAAAAATGTCCCATAAAATAGGGTACAACCTCCAAATTCGCAATCGAAACAGGTAAAATGAACGCAGAGGGAACCGTCAAACGAAAACAAACGAATAAAGAAAACAATTCGTCAAAGAGAGGGGAGGAAGAAGTCCTTCCAAAAAATATGCAAAAGTGGAAACGCGCCAATGAGTGAACTCGTAAATGATGGAGGACAAATATAAAGAGACTCTTCAGGCCTTAAAACAAGGGCAACGGGGGGAAAGGGATGGGACATCTAAAAAAGAAACAAAGGCCTCTAAAGTAGGAGAGGAAAAAGCAATTACGTTGCCTCCACATGCTGGCAAAACAAGGGGAAAAATCAAAGGGCTATAGAAAATGGCAGAAGAACGGGAAGGTGAAAAAGCCGGGGGAAATTGCCCACCCGCCATAACAGAGTAGAGAAAGGCCTGTTCGCAACTCTGAGAGGGGTTAGCTTGGCAAAATACACTAAGAAGGAAGGGGAGACCGGCGAAACGCTCCGGAACTTACAGAAAAAGTCCAAAAGATCTGGACGGTGGGTGCTATACGATCGGCTGACTGCTCGAGAATTAATAGCATCTGATGGAGGTGGAGAGGGCTAAGACGGGCCCGACTTGCGAGAAGGAGAGGAATATGTCGGCTAAGATCTGAAATCAGAAGGGGGGGGCACAGACCCCTGGTGGGCAATAGCATCATAAACAGGGGGGTCTGGAGGGGGGTTGAATCGTGGGAAGCTACAAGGGCCCTAACCAGGGCCCGAAGCTACGAAGGGGGAGAGAAAAAAGGGCACTTCTACGCAAATCCAAGGCGTCGAAAATAAAAAATGAGGAGACCAGAAAAAGGGGGGGGCTTGCAAGAAGCGCCACCATATGAGGGGCGCGTGTTGAGGCTCGACCTCGGCTGCAAGGTATCAAAGGAGCGATGGGGGGATAAAAAGGAGAAAAAAATCCAGGAGTGAAAAAACAGTAGGGATCGTGTGGAGCTGAGGGGGAGCTGATCAGGGCATCCAAACGTTGGCCGTGGGTGCGACAACGTCAGGCAAAGCACACCAGAAAAGAGGAAAGGGGGGGACCGCAGACTGGAAGAATCCCGTGCTTCAGACCGAGAGAAAGAGAGGAGCGGAATGTTGAAGGCCATAATCGCTGCAGACCATTATCGGGGCGCACCTAGTATCAAGCAGTAACTATCGCTGGAATCACGACGAAAATGGAAGGCGACCACTCGCCGACTAAAAGGGATTGTGTGACCATTTGAATTGGAAAGGGGGAAAAACGAGAGAAGCCAGAAAGAAGCTCCGTCTGCGTTGCTAAGCTATTATGGACCGAAAAATAGACATTTAAAACCACGTCAGCGGATCGATAAAGGACTCTCCTTTGACTTCTCGGAGGCAGCGAAGGGGGAAAGGAGAGGGAGGCAATAAAATGATCCAACAAAAAACATGCTCTGTTTGAGTAAGGTACGGCAGAGGGAATACAGGGTTAGGGGCCTAAGAAATCAAAAAAGAACCCCGCGGTGGATGAATCAGGAACGACAGAAGAGAGGAAAGAAAGGTGAGGCAGAACCCTCTACCGCTCCGGGGAACCCAACATCGATATAAAAAAACAAAAAAAAAGCGGAGGATTTTGGAAAAACGCCAATGCCGGCGAGGCAACGAAAGCGAAACTGTTCGCTTACCGACCGGAAGTACCGGGGGGGGCGTGTTTGGGTACTATCAACCGGCTAGTAGAGGGTAAGTCGGAGCCAGGAGAAAAAAAGAGACGGGCAGAACACAGCATGTCCTGACTTAATTTAAATGATGGAAGAAAATAAAACAGGGGGAACAAATTCGAGAAGGAACCAAAAGGAGCTCGATACTCGGGCTCGAGGTGGTCTACGGGAAAGGCTAGAACACGATAATATAGAAAGCAGAGAAGAGGATAGTTAAGTAATAACAGGTTCTGCTAACTGGAAAGAGAGAGGGAAAAGGAGGAAGGGTTGTGGGGATCCTTAAGCATCTCTAAACAGGGATATGAGGACGTCGCATATACTGTTGGGGGAGGAGAATAAGGCCGAAAGAGAGAGTCACATAAGGGAAAATAGAAAAGGAGGACGTTCCTATTGACTTCGCATGGTCGCGAGGGGTGTTAGACTCTGAGTTGGAAAAAATGCGGAAAGGAAAATGTAGGAAAAGAAAGCTGCTGGCCGCGGCAAAGATCATCAAAAAAAACAACGGGAGTGGAGTGGTTAACACACACGATATGAAGGAGAAATGAACTGGGGAAACTGCCGAGAGCATAAACAAAAAAAAATGGTGGAAGGGGAGTTGAAAAGAGGGCCTTTTACGGCTACCATATCTCTCGTATAATTCCGTGCCAAAAGCGGTCGGATGGGATAGGTCAAAAAAAAGGAAGTTAGAGACAAGGAAACCTCTCGACCCCTGGGAGGACCTTGTCTCGAAAAGAGGGAAAAAAAGTAAAAAAAACAAAACAACCAAACTTCCGAGCTTATGGAAACAGGGTCGGTTTGACCCAACACAACGGGGAATGTTATTAAAGTTCATAAAAATAACATAAGGACGAAGTACGCCAAAAGATTACGAAGAGAAAATAGGATAGACAGACCACTATCATCCTCAATATGCTCTTAAAGAGCTTCAGAAAAGAGAAGGCAGCCGAAAGCGGATAGTCACCAGTCAAAGGTCATTGGGGCACTGGGCATGCCGTCGCGGGAGCGATCTCTGAAAAGTCACTTACGACTAATGTAAAAGAAGAGCAAAAAAGACTCAAGGCGTTGGAACTAAGGGAAAGAGAGGTGTGTCCTGATTGGGATTGGCAGGAGAAAGGAGCGAAAATGTCAATGGCGGATACTTAAAAGTTTCGATAGAATGGGTAAAAGGGGTCTCGGGGGGAGGATGCCATGGTTGGCGGACAAGCCAAAAAACCGGAAGTGCTTTAAAAGCGACACCGCTCGGCGGGCCTTTGGTGGAGGGGGGGGAGATAAAAGCAGTTAACTATGGCTTAATCCGCGTAAAAATGGGGGACACATCTTTGGGAAGGCTACCTTATCTATATTTGCGAAAAAATCTAAGGAATGGGTACTATTTGGGCGCGCAGCAACAATGTCGTGGTGCAGAATTGGGCGTGTTTCCAGTAAGCAGAGGGGGAAGGTGCGACGGAAAAGGTGTTTGCTGTCCGAGACAAATAGGAGGGAGGCGTTGAAAAAAAATAAAGTAAAGTTGGAGGGGAATTGAGGAGGTAGGAAAAAGAGGAGTCATGTGGCAAGGGACTAGACCCTGTACACCGCAACGGGCTGAAATCGAGAAGCCCTGACCGTTATAGAAAAAGATTAAGGGGAAACTGAAAAAGGGGGAGGGAGATCCGTCTCTAGCATATGTACATCATAGCAGGTGAGAATTGGGAAAAGTGGGGAGCCAAAACGTTTGCAAAAGTTCAAGAAGATTTATAAAGACATTGATGCAAACCCACCTTCCATCCCTGAAAAACGATAATAACACACGGAAGAAAGAAAAAAAGGTGGGCACGGATTAAATCACCAAGTAATAGGTTCTCAAACAGGAAAGATTTTCGGGAGGGCTTCGATAGCTAAACGTGTTTCTTTATGAGCAGACGGGGGGGAAAGTCCGGACTAATTGAGTCAAGAAAAAAGGGGGGTCGATAAGAATTCGGCGAAAATGTTCAGACTGACAACAGAAGGAATGGGAGGGGTGTTTTGCACCTCTTTTGTTGGCCTTTCCTGCTGGAAACCGATTGTGGAAGAGGAAAGGGAACGTGTCTGGTTCGAAAACCTATCAACAAACCGCGCCAAGAGCTCACCCTGGACAGGTATCCTAGGAAGGGGGAAAGGGAACAACGGTTGCGTTTCACCTCTGTAGAATCAGGGAGAAAAAGAAGGGGGAAGTTTCACAGAACCCTGCCTGAAGGTAGGGCTTGCCTCGAAAAATCCTCGGAATCAAATGAGAGGAAGACAAATAAGCGACGAAACGTACAATGTGAGATCAGAGCAGATATGTAAGGAAACAAACTAGGGTTGAAGAAAGGGGAACAAAGATTTCACTATTCCAGACAAAATGGAAAGAAACTGAAATGTGACCTGGCGCAATAATGGGGGGCAAACGTGGCCCTTGACGGAAGCAGATACGTAATAGAAAGATCAAAAACAACAAAGAGGCTTAGAAACTAAAAAAGAAACCCTATAGGCGCAGTAAGGGACCATACGAGGCGAGCGACAAGGGGGTCACAGAAAGTGCCCCCACAAATACAAATTTAGTATCTCGCCGAGCGGTCGTTAAATAGTGGTCGGCAGGAACCTCAAAGGGTTTCATAAAGTTACTAAAAATGAAATATGAAGCGGAGGACGTTATGGAACTTCAGATTCCCTGGGGAAAAAAGTCCGCGGGAGGAGGAAGTGGAACACCAGAAATGAAAGTAGGCAGGCAAGGAGGTAGAAGGAGAAAGGAATAGACTTAACCGGACGAAAACAAGAGGGAATCGTAAGACCGATGGGACTTAAACTTTACACTCCGGACAGAGAAGGGAACGGGAAAGGGAAGAATGGGGACCGGGGCGAGTATTAAAAGTGAACGTCAACTTAAGAAGAGAAGCAAAACGGAAATAAGTCCTCATCCAAACACCCCCCACCGAGAAGGATAAAAAAGGTCAGATGGGCGTGCTATTACCCAGACTCCTCTCAGTTCAGGGAGACATGGGGAGGATCTTCAAATTGATGGAGAGACTGTGATCAAAATAAGAAACACGTGGTCTTTAACTAGCCACTCCTTCCTGAGAGAGGGAGGAAGCGAAGAGCTGTGATATCGAATTTCTATAGAAGCAGTGGGAAGGGTGTTCAAAAGGGGTAAGCTAGGTTTAGGCATGTATAAGCTATCGGGTACCTCCGGAAAAAGAGAAAAAAAACAGGGGAAAGTTTAAATCTTAGGTAATCTGCAGAGAGACTAGTGGGAGGAAGAGAACCCTTCCTGACAGATTCGGGGATGGGGAGAGGAATCAAATCCTGGGAAGGAGTCGATCAGAAAGGTGCGGTAATTTGGGAACAGGGGACCAGACATAGAAGGGGGGGACACCCATTATCGATAGGTAACACAAAAGGAGGCAAAGAAAAATTACGAGCAGAGGGGTCAACTAACTAAGGAGGGCAAAAACTCGAAAGCCCAAAATACATTCCTTCGACAATGCAAGAGCCAACCGGAGAGAAGTTCTTCTCAGCTTCAACGACAAGGGAGCGCGCCAATAGGAAAATTCCGTACGATTTGGTGAAAGCAAAGTAGAGAGAAAGGGAGATGAACCAATTGGCCTGTGGAACGCCATGACGCACCCTGGGGAAAAGGAGACTCGAAAAAAACAAGTATCCGGTAGTTGTAGTTTGAGCAAGGGGGAGAGCCGTCATTTGGGAAAAATTGTCCGCAATGTGGGAAAGAGAGAATTTCGAAAAGAGGGGGGGAAATGGTCCGAGCGCCCTTGAAAGGGGAAAAGAAAAAATAAAGGGCCAATACCTATCTAGAAATTCCTTTCTGTGCCACAGAAAGAAGTGTGGAGCGATACGGTAAAAGGAATCAAAAGGGAAAAGGGATAGCGATGGGGGAGAAAGAAGGCGACGACCTAAGACTATAACAGAGGGAATGAAAGGACTTTCCGTGCTATACCTTCGAGGAAGGAGAGGAAAAGGGAAAGAATGGCGCAAGGTGGGGTTAGGAAATTCGGAGGAAAAAACGACATGTTGGATCAAAAAGGACCTTATTAAGAGGGGCACAAATCAGCACCGGCCGGTGGGGGTAAAACCTGTGGCACTCATTAGAAGAAAGAGAAGGCATCAGGAAAGGTGTTCTGCTGTTTGTGAGCTAGTTTACTATGGGGGCGAGACAAGTCCGAAAAGGACCCGGAACGGGGATGAGAAAATTTTTCCGGGTAGAGAAATAAAACCCGAAAACGAATTAATACGCAGATGGGAGAAAAGGGAAAGAACGGAGGGGGAAGAAAAAGCGGGAACAATGATGCCGATTGTTTGACGTCTCTCGCCGGAGAAGAGTATCTAAATTCGATGGGCAGAAAAGGAACCGAAAGGAGGATCTTGCGGGGGGAGGCGCAACAACTCTTGCTCTCAATGGTCACAGGTGGCTGCGGGGGAGAAAGCGTACAGGGAACAGGCGAGTGCAAAAAAGAGCGACATGGGGGACGGCCACCGAGAAAAAGTGCAGAGACAAGGGCATTCTCAGGGGGAAGGGACTGAACAAAAAAAAACACCAACAAAACAAAAAAAAAAAAAAAAGGATTATTCCCTCTCAGTATGCGACAAAAGCGTCCAGCCGGGATAAATGCATGGAAAGAGACGGAAAGAAAAAGGGGAGAAACTCCGCAGCAAACGAGAAATGTGGTACCAGAATTGAACATTGACCACTGGGGGTCTTAGGATATCCATGCTTGTTAATGCCAGAAAGGGAAGGCGGGGAATGCGTTGGAAGGAAGTCAGGGTAAAGAATAGGGAAAAAATAGAGATTTGCATCACGGGGGAAGGAGCGATCCGCAGGGGGAGCATCTCTGAAAAAGGACTTCAGCGCTTTTTCAAGGGAGGCATGAGGCCTGCTGACACGGAGGTCCAAGAAAAAGCACAGAGAAAAAGGGGGTTGGGAACAGGTTTTGCTCCAAAGGCCCCATAACTCCCTAAGCATTGGGCGGACCAAAAGCTGTACGGGGGGGAAGGGAGAAGGAAAACGAAGCCAAGAATGAAAGAAAAGAGGCGATTACAACATCGAGAGTCACAACAAAAAGGAAGAGAAGAGGGGGGTAGGAAACTCGTCATGGAACCGAAAAGGGATGGAAGAGAGAGTACCGGGAGTACACAGTCGAGGTTGTGGGCTCTCCCTGCTTTCGGGGAAGGACGGGTGCCTTCGGAGCCAAGTGGGAAAGCAAAGCGGTACATCTGGAAAAAAAAAATTGCGGAGGAGGGGAGAAGGGGTCAGCCAAATACCTAACAATGCACAAAGAGAAGAAACAAAGAATAGCGCTGGATATGAGGGAGGAAATGCTCCTCTTGGGGAGAAGGAAAGTAAAAGACTGATGAAACGAAAGTCTCTGGGTAAAGGGGGGAGGAGAATCAAGTGGGGAAAGATCAGGGTCAACAAACGTGAGCGTGGCAGAGAGTGTGAAGCCAATCATTCTTCATAAGAACAGATGGATAGTGAAAAAGGATACGAAGGGTTTGAGCGAGAATGAAGGGGGAAGAAGCTCTATGGGGGATAGAAAAAATACAACGAGTCGACACGGTTTCGGTGCGGACAGAAAAATGGTCGTCGACTTGTTAGCATCGAGGGGAATGTCCACCTGAAGGGGAAAGGGGCAGAACTGTTTAAAGGGTGACGTGCTCGAACAGCATAAACGGCGACAAACGGGAAAATAAAGAGGGCTAACTGGCACCATCTGAATGAGAAAGGGGGCAGACCTGCGAGATGGGAAGAAACCAAGCGCGCAGAGGACTTAGGTGCAAGGGGCACGGCAAAAGAGAAAGAGAAAAGGGCTACGCTTTAGGTATTGATATCACGCAGAGAAAGTGGAGAAAAAGGAGAAAAAGACGACGGTCCTTGAATCTCGACTAGTCAAAGCAGGAATGAAACAAACAGCAAGAACCACCGTCGAAGCCGAGGAGGAGAAAGGAAAAGGGGGATTTACAACAAAAGGAGGGGATGGGAGCTGTGCGGCACTGGGGGAAAAAGTAATAAAAACGAGGGAGAAAAAAAAGAGGAGGACCTCTATGGCAATCGGCAAGAAACACGGATCAACCTCACAAAAAAACAAATCTCTTGAAGGGAAGCGCAATGGAAGAAAGATCAAAAGATAAAAGCACTCCAGAGGGGAGTGGGGCCACGGATATAGGTAGGGGGTGGGGTGCGTCGCCGGCGCGCAATTTGGAAGCTAGACGAATGGGGACGGAATAGTGGGTGGAAAACAGCTAATCGAAACACAAAGAGGATCAGTTGGGGAGAAAGTGCGCTAATACAGGAAAAGAGAATGGGATGTGGGGAACACACGACACTAAAGAAACAAGGGGGGACTGGGGGGGGGTGTCACAAGTAGGTGACGCAATAGAAGAGGATGGTGACAGTGAGCAGAAGAGAAGAGGAATCAGGGTTGTAAAAAAGGACACAGGAACAAATGGGATGCAAGGAGGCGGCGACGGAACGAAAAAGGACAGAAGCGCCAACACAAAGTGAACGGGAGGGAAGGCGGAAAAGTAAGGGGGTGAAAACTGTTTAGGAGGGAAGAAGGCTAAACCAGGGGGCGTAAAGGCAGGAGTACCGGCGAAAGGGGTGCCAGGAAGTGAACAATGCCAGTTAAGAGTGGCAAAAAAAAAATCATCGACAAAAGGTGTGCTATAAAGCGTAACACAGAGCAAGGCGGAGGAACGACTAGTAAGGGTAGCGAAGAGTTGCGTACAGGTAGATGAAAAAACGGGGATGTCGAGCTGAATGTTGTCATACAAAACATCACACAGAGGGGGGAAAGGGGCGGCAGAAACACGCGGCTAGAGGCAGGGGTGAAGACCAGCGTAAAGAGAGTCTAAAAATGAAAAAGTGGGGGGGGAGGGAGGGTCGTAGCCCTGAAAAGGAAAAGGCCAAGAAAATAATCCCAAAAAGGCACAAGGCATGTAGGCAAGGGCACAAAATCAAGAAGAGATGTGAGGTGGGGTAACAAAAGGGAGCTCCTAAAAAAAAAAGAGTGAAAACATCTTTCTACAGAAAGACTGAGAAGGTGCAGAGATCAGAACACCAATACAGAGCAAAAGTAAAAAAGGAGGAGAAAGTACGAAGAGAAAAACAGAGGTGCGCAAAAAATTGTGAAAGAGGGACGTTAGTGGGGGGGGCGCGGGAGACTCAGAAAATTGAAAAATATAATAACTTTATCCAAGGGGTCAGGCTAACCCCACGGGGTGCGCGACACATGGCAGGGAAAGAAAACATACCAAAGAGAGAGAATCTATGGGGGCCGGAAAGCGAGAAAAAACCTACAGAGGAACATAAAATCCAGATTCGGAAAAGGGACGGGGGGAAAGAGGGGTGGAAGGGCATCAGACAGAAAAAAAACATCGGGGAGTGTGCTTATGGGTACACCACAGAGTAAGAAGAGCGTGCTACAAAGACTAGGCGGACCAAAATAGCACCCGACCCATGGTGAAAGGATGCAAGAGTAAACGGGAAAGAGGATCACAGGGGTCATCGAGAAAAGAACGGTATAGGTCAAGCCAGAAAGAGGAGGGTAAGGGGGCGGAAACAATAAAGCCAGGGGATGGGGCAGAGGTGATGGGATGAACATAATGGAGAGTCGAACAGACTTGTGACAGATCTAAGAGAACACGCGCTAAGAAGGGGGGAGACAGACTGCAAAACAGAGAACAGGCTCAAGGCAAAGAAAAAAAGTCATGAAGGGCAAAGAAGGCAACACGAGCACACGCAGGGTCGAACGGGGGGCGACAGAAAGCCGTATGAAGATGACGAGGGGGGGGCACAGCATAAGCGAAAAAGCCCTTTACAAGATTGGTTTAAGACCATACTAAGAGACCGGTTCGGCAAAGGAGACAAGCACAAACTTGTCTGAAGGCTTCAAGACGACGACGAGTACCGGGTAGTTGGTAAGCAGGAACAAGGGCGAGACAAGTGCCAAGGAAAGACAAGATTTCCAGAGGCCGCGCGGACTACACATAAAAGGGGGGGGAAAAGGGGGAACTGATGTGGAATCCTCTAGGAGTGCAAACGTGACAAGACGCCAAATAACGGAGGAGATAATAAAAACGGATTAGGAGTGAAAGGAAAAACGTATCTGAGAAGGCAGGCGGGAAAAAGAAGAGGAGCGGCAAGGTCACATGAGTGGAAGGACGCTTTATTTCATATCCGGAGCAGGGAAGGTTGGACAAGGAACATCGCTGGGGTCCTTGATGGTCCTGCTCGAGGAAAATAAAGAGAGAGGGAAAAAAGAAAAACCGTAAAAAAACGTGATTAACTTAATGAAGGAAAAAAAGTAAGGGAAGTAGGCAAAATGTTCAGGAAAGGAGAACTGCGTTGCAGACGAGCCACCGGTCCTCAGGGGGAAAGGCTCTGAAGAGAATATCTGCTTATTTTCTCTGGTACCGGCGGGGGAAAAGTGGAATGAACGTCATGGGAAGGGAACAGAAACCAGGACAGGGCGTAAAAAAAAAACACGAAGGAGGCGGCAAAAACCCATTTTCGTAAGGGGCGAATCTTCTCGCCTGAATCTTTAAAAATACAGGAGGGGCTTTGTAGGACTCAGTCGGGGGAGGACAGGGCACGTGGACCCACGTGTGGGAAGCGCGAGCCACTCCTTCAAGGATCTCATTGACCTCGACGTAGGTGAAGTATAAAAGAAAAGGCTGTAAAAAAAAGTAAAAGCGTTGTTTCCGTGGGGATGGGTTTGAAAAAGTCGGTAGAAGAAATCTCGTGGTGCAAACCGGGGGCCCAAAAAGCAGAAAAAAAAATCGCAAAACGGGCAAAATTCAGGAGCTGCGTGGTTTGCAAGCTCGAACAGAGGCGCAGATGAGCCTCGGGCCTATTGAGGGAACGATTTGATCGGATAAAGTTCAAGAAGCGATTTAAAAAAAGGGGGGGGATAATTTGACCGGGGCAAGAATGAAGGGGAGGAAAAGAGGTACAACCAGTCGCAACGTAATAAAAGGCGAAAGCGTCACTGAGTTTGACGAGAGACATAAAAAATGAAGAAGCACAGTCTAGGGGACAGGCAGTCGGCAGAATATCTGGGAAACAACGACAGGAGCCCAAAAAGTCCAAGCACGGACTGGATTGTTGAAAGAAAAAGTGAAGGGAGAGACAAAGTGGAAGCGAAAAAGAACTCCCCCTGTTCAACGGGTTCTCAAACAAGCTAAAGCAGATTGGGGGGGGGGGGGACACAAAAGCATGTCCGAAGATTTGAACCAAAAGGGAAGGAGGAGCCGAGAAAAAAGGAACATTTTCAAGGGGCCATGTGCAACGCCGAATGACAGGTGAGGCAGCAGGTAAAGTCCAAATAAAGAAGCCGACAGCCTTGAAGGACTTCCTTGAGAAAAAGGGATCAGTGAAAAAAAGATCTTGTCAAAAAGAGTATCAGTGCAAGCGAAAGGGGAACCAAAGGCAGACCGGACGAGAATAGAAAATCACCTGCGTCCGTGCTATACGCTTCGCTGAATGCTCTGTCATGATGGGGGGAAAAAAAGTAAAAGGAATCTGGAGAGGGGGTGAGGTAATCGAGAGGGCCCCAGAGCCGAAAGGGGGGGCGACTCCGATTATGGGTGTTAAAGTTAGATGACTGGAACACCGCCGGGAAAACGAACCCGGGGAAAGCAGCTACGACATTACCGTGCATCAAAACGTGGTTCTGATTGGTGATGAGTTACGAGTGTTCGGGAGAACAGGGCCAGAAGAAGGCGAAAGAGAGAAAAAGGTGTGAGGGACTACTCAATCCGAAAGCGGAATATAGGGCGGTGAACCTAACAAAAAAGGGGCTTGCAAAGAAAAGACGCAAACATAAAGTCGCGCTTTTTCGTGAAAAAGAGCATCGCAAGGAGTAGAGCATCATGGAAGGAAGAAAACACACCCGCGACCTTTTGTTCCGTGAGCAGTGGGAGTCAAGGCATGAAGACTTCTCGCGGCAGCGTTTGATGGAAAGGGTGGTCTCCATCAAGGAAGCAGTCACGCCTGAGTTCAACCCGGCAGGAAAGGGGGGGCCCGACAGAAAAAAAAACACATATCGAACCGCACTTGAGAAGGGACTCAGACCGGGGGACGAAGCGGAGCGGGTCAAACGCCTTAGCTCGAAAAAAAAGAGGGCTCCTGCGGGAGAAGATACTCCCCTCTGACGAGAACGCGAAGCGAAGGAAAACCCATCAAAAGGAAAAAATGGGGTGGGGGGGTAAACAAAAAGAGAAGGGTCGTACAGGAGTTCGTCAAAATCCAGGCGGTTGCCTGAAGCAATCGCTGGCAAAAGTCAGGAAATGGAGCGCATCCAGCATCACAATGAAAGACGCTACCCTCAAAGTCAAACGAAACCGCGGGAGGGAGGGGAAATAGGAAAAAAAGAATAACTTGTTCTTTCGTACGGCACGCCTTGTTAAACGCATTGGAAGGGTCTGCAGGAGAAGGGTGACCAGAGACTGCAAAGGAAGAGGACGGAGAATGGGGAAACGGGGTTGGGAGGCGTAGCCGGGGAAAGAGAACACACACACAATGCAAAGGGAGAAAAAAAAGGAGGAAGGGGGAAGAAGAAACTCAGGGTTCTACGTTCATCAAAGAAATAGAGGGGAAGAAAAGAAAGGGACCGAAAAAGCCGTTGGGGAGGGGACGAGCGCCGGAGACATATCAATTACACAAAAGTGCATGCTACTGCGAAGAGCAACAGAGGACTGCGAGAGTACTGGGAGAAGACTAAAGGAGAAGATACGAAGGGGGCAAAACGAAAAAAAAAAAGTAGGGGCCGAACATGATTCACGCTACATCAACCTGCGAGTGTGGTACTCGGGCCACGCCGCTTAAAGCGGGGTGCCTGAGGTAAACTTAAAGGATGCAAATATAGAAAAGATGCCGACATAGCTTCGGAGACATCTGCGACAGATACTGCAGTCAATACAATAATCAGAGTTGGGGGGGAAGCAAGAGGTGCAGGAAAAAAGAGAGCCGCGCTGCGACGACATCTGGAAAAAGGTGTGCCAAATTCGCGCGTGGGTTTCTACAGGGTCTTGACAATCCGAAGAAAAACGACATGAAACAACCAACCAGGAGAAAGGGGATTATAATCTTGGAAAAACAAAATACAAGGTTGCGAAGGAATAAGATGTTCAACACAATGTTTGGAGGCGAGTGGGACGGCTTCATCATACAGAGCAACAAAAAAGAGAGTAGGGAAATCCCTGATACTATGGGGGTTCGCGGAAGCAGATGGCATAAAGAAGATTCTAACACAGAGGAAGGGGGGGATGCAGGAGGTCAGGATGGTGGGAGAGGGGCGTCGACCATGGTCGCTAGGGGGGTGACTCTGCTTCCCGGAAGAAGGGGGTCTGAACACGAACGAAAGGTTACCTCGGTGAAAGCCGAAAAGGGGAAGAGAACACAAAAAAAAGGGAAATTAGGGTGGCAGGCCTTTTCAGAGGAGAGGATATAAGAAGGCATACCGGCACACAGCGCGCTCAGGGAAGGGGGGTGGAAGAGGGGGGGCGTTCATGACAACGGTGAAACCATAGAGAGGAGAATCGAAAAAGAGTAGATAACCAAGGGGTTGAGTAAAACAATCCCCGAGGAAAACTGGTTTAACCTTATAGGGAAACTATCAACAAAAAATACAGAAACCCACCGTCGAAAAAAAAAGAAAGTGCCATTTGCGTGGACCCACATCAGGGGGAGGAGGGCAGTCTTCGCAGGTGAAACAAAAGGAATCGAAGGGCGGGCACAAAGGTCGGCTCGGACCAAGGAAAAAAAGCTCAAAGGAAAGGATGGACTCGAGTCAGGCGCTAAAAGAAGTCACAAGAAGGAAAGAGAACCGGAAAGCGGGTTTTTAAGATGGACAGGGAAGGAAGGTCGCAAGAGGCGCCATTTCAACGCAATGGGGACGAAAAAGGGGGGGGGGGAAAAGAATTATCAGCAAAAGCAGGTCGAAAGGGTAGCGAAAGCGGGGAAAGGAGGAGTTAGGGGGGGGCAAGGCTACTGATAAAGGCGAAGGGCGATCGTGAAAAAACAGGTGAGAAGAAAAGGTGAATGGGGGGAAAGATCGACAACAATTTTTGTCGGGAAAATGTCGAGGGGCCACCGGGTGAGTTGGGGGGTGCCGCGAAATACGGGAAAAGGGGACGCGTGAGCGTGTTGATTGGGGGATTGAAAACAACAGGGCGGTCCAGAAGGAGAGAACTGAAAAGGGAAGACCGATCTATATTTGCTACCCCAGCATCGGCAGGGTAGAAGGGACGCGAAAATGTAGGGGGATAAATGTGCGCAGAACCCTGAGAATAAAAAAGAAAATGGCTGCTGACTGTTGTCGACGTAAGGGGAGTAGCGAACAAAGCTGCGGCAGGGAAGAGAGAAATCTTAGTTGCCGGTTAATGGGGGGACGTAAGGGTGTTTTGTGGCTGAAAATGGGGAATTCTATGTCGAACCCGGAACTTACCGAAAAAACGCTAAATACCAGGAAAGCCGAGCAAAAAAAGGAAAAAAAGCTGGTGCGTTAGAGAGATATAGCTCGAGAGGGAAAGAAATTGATGCAGAAAAAGGAACGTGGCTCGGACGAAGGGTCCAGGAAAAGGAGCTTTATACCGACATTTATGAAACCGAAAAAAAAATCTAAAAAAAGGGCAATGAGACTAAAAAAATAATAAAATACGATAGTCGCTCAATCACGCTGTGAAGAGGAGGGAGCGCGACGGAAAAAAAAACGTGTGGGGTCTTATGGGAGAAAGAAGGAGATTGGGAAATCACGAAGGGATGCTAAAGAAGGAGAGAAGAGTTTCATCGACCCGAACAAATTACTTGTGCCGAATACGGGGGGAGGAGGGACTGTCGGAGAAGAAAATTAACTTTCAAGGGGAATAAGAGAAAGGGACCGATCAGACAAAAAAAAACAAGATGCTACATGGACAGATCCAAGATAAACTGGAAAGGAGGCGAGGTTCATCTCTGGTCCGTCGCTGCTCAGCACCGGGAATAATGGGGGGTCCTACTTCCCTTGCCTAAGGCAAACAAAAGTTTACTCCCAAGTCGCAGAAGGGGGGGGACTGAAGTCTCCAATAACGCGACAAAAGATCTGTTATTTTAAGATAAGGAAAGAATGTTTACTTAAACCAAGGAGTTCCTGAAGACAAAAGAATTTCACGAGGACGCTCAAAAGCAGACTAAAGTGAAGGCACGATGACCAATGGTCGCTACGCTCGCTGATTTCAACTTGCCAGAAGGCCCGAGATACCTGGGATCTAATCAAAAACAGAGGAGAGAAAAGGGAGAAGAGAAAAAGAGATCTGCGGAAAAAAAAAAAAAAAAGAAGACATCGGCGAGCGACCATGGTCAGAGTTCCGAGAGGAGGAGGATAGTTAACGAAATCACGTGGGGAAAAAGCTGTAAAAGCCCCTCGCGTGGGGCAAGTCGTGAAGAGAAGGGGAAATCATCAGGAAGACGTAAATACCCGCAGAAAGGAGGGAAGAGGAGTAAAAAAACGAAACCGGAGGAAGTGAAGTAGGCAAAATGATGAAAAGGGGGCCAGGGAGAATCGAAAGAAGAACGGGAAGAGAGCAACCAGGCCTTACGATGGAAGAGAACTGTCCCTCCTGAATGGTAAAAGCGCGGAGATAAAACTGGAAGGGAGAGTAGTGAAAGTTTAAAAAAAAGAAAAGATAAGGGCATACCTCCATCTCCAAAAAAAAACAGCCGAGGCCGGCAAAAACAGGGGAAAGGGGGCAGGGAAGAAAAAAAGATAAAAGAAAATGTCTTTAACGTGACTTTGTAGCTAGCACTACTTCACGCAAAGAAGGAAAGGGTCGTAGGCAAAAGAAAAAAATCGGTGATTTAGTCGCCTCGAAAGTGGGGAAGGAAGAGGAAAGGGCTAGGAAAAATCAGCCGGGGGGGGCTGTTTGGGAACTTTCCGGAGGGGGGAAAGGGGGGGTTTCATATGTCGGTATAAAAAATCGGACGGGAAACTCATCAAATACCAGGGGGTTCAATTTCCTTCAAAATCTGGGGGAAGAGGGGATCAAAAAAGAAATGTATCGGGAGGGACCCAGAAAGCACCTAACACTGCAGTAAGTGTGATAGTAACAAGGGGGAGGGGGAATCTCTATTTCAAGTAAAAGCTGGGGAGGGAATTGCCAGGTCAGCAGGGAGGGATTGCGATACAAAAAAAAAGCCAAGAAAGTAGGAAAATA
>Ga0179593_1672439_pt1 | contig 21723 bp, 27 predicted proteins | sample CZODoug2_1_08_16_FD_185931 | JGI IMG/M metagenome (GOLD analysis project Ga0179593, IMG submission 185931) | Vadose zone soil fungal communities from Angelo Coast Range Reserve, California, USA - CZODoug2_1_08_16fungal (PacBio error correction) | ecosystem: Environmental > Terrestrial > Soil >...
GGGTACCGAATATCATCTCTGGGAAGTGTACGTTCAATCGTGCAGGGGAAAAAAAAAATAAGGTAAGGGCTTGGACAGGAGGATAGATTTGTTCGAGGAAAAGGAACCATTCAAAGGGTCCCTTCAAAAAAATGAAGGAGGAGGGACCGTACCATGTCTTACCTCAAAAGAGTGATACGCACACACAAAAAAAAGGGGGTTGGACCAAGGAAACGGGCCGAAGCGACCGTCACGATAAAAGAAAAAAAAAAGATGGTCTGGAGGCAAGTTACTCGCCGTAAAAAAGAGAGGAATCATCGAAGCGCGAAAACAATCAGGAAAAAGAGGATTACGGGAGAGGGCAATCTCAATGCGAAAAAAAATACTTCACGCAGGCGTCTTGCTGCGAAAAGGGGCCAATTTGGAGAGAGTCAAAAGAATGGTGATCGAGCCGGAAAAAAAAAGAGTGCTCTTAAGAAATCGGGGGGAAGGAGGTTTGCGTCGAAGAGAAGGAGAAAGGTAGCAGAAGGGAAGAGCGCTGCGGTAGGGGGAGAAGAAGAAAGGAGGTTAGAAGTGCCAATCCTGGGAAGGTGTGAAGGGGTTACGCGATGATCTTGAAGTCTACTGAGGGAGGTGAAGCAAATTCTTCGACGATAGGGAGGAGAGGTCTAAAGAATCCGGAAAAAGATTTTTAAAGGAGGACGCCACTCTCTGCGAGGGACGCATCTGGGGGGGGAAATCCAGAGTAAAAGGAGATCGGGCCAAGCCTTGGAGAAGGGGAGGGGAGAATTTCTTGCTCGGACGGACCTTCACGGGGGGAGGAGACTCCTTTCTTCTCGGGGGCGGCCGTCCTTGGGGGGAGGAAAGCACAAATAAAGGATGGCTCACTCCTTCGAGATAAGAACATCCGGGAGGAAAAAAAGACGGGTCGCGACGCGGAGGTGGAAGCTTCTCTATGGCGGTAAAAAAGAGTGGCTAAATCGTTTCAGAAAAAAGGGGGACCTTTGTAGGGAAAGGGAAATTCCTTGGAGCTAGGGAAGGGAAAAGGGCCGCTGAAAGTCGGAGGGGAGAGAATGGGGGTTTTTTGAACTATCTTAAGGGGAAACGCTCTCGGCAGAGAAAGAAGAGGAATGATTGCGCGTTGCAAGGAAGAAAGCGGCTTCCACCTCGGTAAAAAAAAAGGGTGACAGAGAAAGACTATTCTTCAGAGGAAAAAAGAACGAATGCAAATCGTATTTGAAGAAGGGTCCTATTCACAAGAAAGAAAAGCGCAATTCGATAGAAGGAAAAAGCGAAACTGCCACATCAATGCCACGCGAAAAAAGAAGCACTTCGAGAAAGAAAAAGACATAGGCGGGAAATCAGGAGTATTACTTTATGAAAAAAGTACAACGCATCACGCGATCATAAGGGGGGACAACGTAACAAGACGGACGCTGAGTCTCTACGATGGGGAGAAAAAAATTATAAAGAGAAAAAAGAAACTTCTTTGCAAATGATTCGCAAGATTGAAAAAGTCACCACGAAAATTGAGCAGAAGGAGAAGGGAGCGGCGCGATGACAAGAGGGGGGAAAAGGGGGACGCAAAGGAGGGAAAGGGGAAATCCGCTGAGCCTGCGAGAAGAAAAATGAAGCCTCGCGGTTATATCGTTTGGTTGAAACGAAAAATTTTTGGGGGAAGGATGGGGGGGGCTCGGCAGGGGGAAGAATGGGAGAGATGATATCTTTTCGAAAGGGGGGGGAGCCGAGCCAGTCCTGATCAAAGGGAAGGTGAGGTCATGTCTCTTCCGCTTTCTCGGAGGAAGGGGATCTTGGATCGAAAACGTTGGAAAGGGAGAAAGTGTTTTTCAAGCCGAAAGGAGGGAAAGAAAAACTCTGTAAACGGAAAGGGGGGAAAAAAAATATTTTGGGGGAAAATCTCTACGCAGACAGGGGTGTTGTACAAACGCATCTTCATGGCGTTCGAAGACCGAACCGATACCAAATAGAAAAAAGGGGAGGAGAACTTTTTAGCGGCCAGGAAGCTTTTTTGGCGGGCCGAAAAAGGAAAGGAGAAAGAACTCGTCGGCGGGAAAGGTTCTTTCCGGAAGCGGCGGTATGGAAGCGCGAGCTCAACAATAGGTCTTCTGCAAAAGAAGAAAATATGTCCAACCGTAGGGAAAGATCCGCTAGCGAATAAAAGTCAGGGATTCGGTCGACGGCAAACGCTGGAGAAGAGAAAAAAAAAAACACAACAACGGAAGAAGAAGAATAAAGCAAGACGGGGAAGGAAAAAAAACCGAATCTGAATCGTCTTCACCAGAGCTCGCAGCGCTCACAGAAGAAAGGGGAGATTTGGCCGAGGAGGGGGGAATGTGCTGGAAGCCTCTTGTTGGCATAGGGGAAGAAAGGGGGAGAAACCAAGCCAAGAAAAGAAAGGGGTCCACTCTGAAAAAAGATATCGGAACTCGGGAAGAGAAGATCTCTATTCTATTGAGGATGGATGTCCAAGCTGAAAGGGACACACACCCCGTCTCTTCTAGATCCCTAAAAAAAGGAAAGGGTGCGAAAATATTTTGGGGAACAATAGGCACGTAAAGACCGACTCCCTCGAAAAAGAAGAAGAAACAGCGAGACGTCTAAACGACGCGACAAAGACTGCAATCTTCAGAGAAGCCGCGGCCGCCAAAAGAGGCCATGTCGGAGTAGAAAAGAAAAGCGCAGCCGAGGATTCTGTCCATTCGAGAGAAATCTTTTCCAAAAGGGTAAAAAGACTCACGCCGCTCGGACAAGAGCCGCGGAGGAGGGTCGCGCTTGGTCAGTAAAAGGGGGAAGAACCGATTTGGAAGGGGGAAGAATATCAATTTTGAAAAAAGGTTGGCAGACTATTGGGGAAGAGGGACCAAAGTCTGCTCAATTCGTGGGGGGGGGGGGATTCGAATCTTAACGCAGAAAAAAGGGGGGGTATCTTAAAATTTGGAAAAAACTCGAAGAAAGAAGGGAGAGGGGTGCAAAAAAGCGGATGACGCAGACAAGGAGGGGTCCTGCGCCCATAATCAAATCCTTGGGCCAACTAGAGGAGCTACATGAAAGTACCTGTCCGACTTTTTAAAAAAACCTCTCTCGTATCGAAGTTAATCGCTTCGATCGGCGCGTCGAGGGGGAAGACGCAGCGCTTTGATTCAGAGGAGAGCGCGCCATAGGAGAGGGGGGGAGGGTAATCGAAAACGTTGTCAAATAGGAAGAATGCTTTCAAGGACTGCTTGAGAGCAAGAGATGAGGGGAAAGGGGAACTTCCCCTGCTTTAACCGAGAAGCGTGATCATCGGAAGGAATAAATCGATCCAAAGAGGGACGAGAGCGTTTGACTAATAAAGTCAGTTCCAAGAAGCCTCCGCGAAATCGCAGCCGCGGAAAGGTCAATCCGGCGCGTGAAAAGCGCTCAGGAATGTGGAAAAAACCGATCAGGCAACAGAAAAATTCGGTTAGCACGAGGTGAAAAAGTGCTTTTCTTCCTCCATCAGAAAGGCCGTAAAAAAGCTGTCGCGAAAAGAATCATTTCGAAGGAGGGTTGCCATTACTCCGTTAGGAGGAAGGATGCTCAGGGAAAGAAGTTTACGAAGGAAGAGGGGCCGACTCTTATTCGAGAAAAAGGCTGACGGTGTCCGGCTCCAGGGGTTAAAAGAGGGTCCGCCAGAGTGTCCAGGATCAAAGAAAGCTCGAAAGATACTTCGGGTTACATTCCATAGAGAAGAAAATACGCTGCGTTCTGGTTAAGGGGGTAGCTGAATTTTGGAAGAGAAAAGTAGCGCATTTGCCAGTAGATCCGTTCTAAGAGGAACATTTAAGATATCCTTGTAGGATGGTTGGGTGGGTCACGTACTGCTGCCGAGGATAATCGGGAGAACACCTGAAGAAGAGGAAGCGCCTTCAGTCTGCGAAAAAGAGTGCTGGATCACGGCACATAGGGAGCGCACTTTGGAAAAAAATTCTTCTGTGCCAACGAAAGAGAAAAAGACTCTAATTTCCGAGCGTAATCTTGGCGAAAAAAAAAGGTCTTGCGTGTCCTCAGAAGGGGAAGAGGCCTGGTGGGAGAAGTCAGAGGCTCGTCGAAAATTTCGTGAAGTGTGGTGCTCACAGGGCGAAGAGAGGGCAAAGAGATTTCAACCGAACCAGGGGGGGAAAAAAGAGCAACAGGGAGGACTGCCGTCTGTGCGATGAATTTCATCGTCAGAGAACGAGTCCGCATTTATAAACTGGAAAGAAAAAAGAAAAAGGAAAAGAAGGTATCTGAAGGGTCAAGGGTTAGGGACGGTCGCTCTCGGCTGTGGGAAGGAAAAAAAAAACCCCGTTAAAAAATTTCTCCCTTTTGTCAGAAGAAGGTGAGTCTGGAACGGAAGCCGTCGTATTTGGGGAAAGGGGATTAGAAGTTAGGGAAGAGAGACGTTCGCGCTGCGAAAAAAAAAAAATGGTACGGGTTTGTTTGCATGCTGTGAGCAACTAAAGCCATTCACGATTGAACGTAAATCAAAGAATCAGGGGGTCGGATTCTATGTTAGGAAGAAGGGAAGAAAAAAAACAGTGTAGGAGTGGGGCCTACTTATAATCTCTGTGATAATCTTGGCAAGGAAAATCGGAATGCCGTCAATGCAAAAAGAAGGGTGGACTGCTCGGATTGTTCGAAAAAATGGGGAAACGACTGCTGCAAAAAAAAAAGAAAAATGCATTTCGAACAAAGAGGAAAGATGAGGGCGACATGTCTTACCCTCCGGAGAAAAAATCTGGGGTTTTGTGAGCAGAAGGACAAGAAGGCGACGTGCACGAATGAAATATTGTAAAGGAGGGCCGTCTGGTTAAGGGAGGAAAAAGGGTAGCATCAGGAGAAAAGACACGATGAAGGACTTCATCTCAAAAAAAAAGGGCCTTTAAGTCTTTCAAAATAGGGCAGTCGGTAGTCGCGGACAATCGAAGGGGCAAGGCAAAAACTTTGAAGTAGAGGGGATTTTCCTGAAGGAGGAGAAAAAAAAAACATGGGGGGGAGACCTTCTTCACGGGGCAGAGGGGCGATCTCGCAAGAAGTGCGGCGAGAGAAGAGAATTTGCTGGCTTCAGACAGGAAGGGGGGAAAGAAGGGCTGTTCCGGACTTCTGAAAAAAGGAAAAGAAAGAAAAGTATTCATAGGTCATCGAAGGGAAAAAGTCAGCGAAATCTGCGGACGTCATCTGCCGCGTGGAAAGGAAAAGGATACTGTGAAGGTGTGACCGATTTCGTCAAGAAAGAAAGGAGTGACAAAACTTCAAGGAAAGAGGGAAGGGGCGCGCGTTGAGTCAATAGGAAAGAGAGAAAATTTCGCGGACAGCCACGCAAAGTTGTGTTCTCGCTAATGTCTATGACCTGGCCACGTTCAGAAAAGGCGTGGGGCGCATTCGCTAGGGGAAAGCAAACGGGAGGGGGAAGCGGGCTAATTCGGGGAAAGACCTTGATGGTGTGTTTGGCCAGGTACGCGTAAAGGGTGATTCGAAAAGGGGGGGGTGCTGCGCGGAGAATTCAGAGGAAAAGGGCGATCGCGGCACAAGCCTAGAGAGGAGAAAAGGGGGGCTAAACGCATGGGAGTCGCAAGAAGGGGGAAAGGGCGTCCATCCGGGCTCTAACCGAGGGGGGGTAAAAGGCGCTTGGAAATTTCGTAAGAAGAAATAAAAGCGTTGGAAACTAGAGAAGTCCCGGCGATTTATGGTCGCGACTATAAATTCTTGAAGGGAATCAACTCTACCGGGAGGGTACATTCGGCAAACGTATCGGATGCGCTTGGGGGAAAAAAGCTCTCGTCACTCCCTTTTCGGAAGAAATAGGGATTCTCGGAGGGGTTGAAAGGGGGAAGGGATGACGCTGGTGGTCGGGGGAAAGAGGAATTCGTGTGTGACCGAAAAAAAAAGAGGCTTCGCAGGACAAAAATCTAATGGAAGATTCGGGATTTTGCCATGAAACAGTTAAACAAACGATTATTCTTGCGCAGAGAAAAAAAGGTACAATACGAAGACAGAGGAGGCGAAACTGGCCAACATCAATGCGCAAGAACTTCTGAGATCGAAGGAAGGTACTAGATCGGAGGTCGCGGTATTTAAAAACTGTGGTTAAAAAGTATCGTATCGGCCTGCAAGTATGGGGGGTGAGAAACAAGACAAGGGGGGAGAGACTACGATGATTCCGACCGGGATAGCTATAAAAATCTTTTCCATGATGCAGAAGAAGGCGAAAAAAAGGCGACCTCGAAATTGAAGAAGGATGGACTCGCGCGGGTAGAGAGCTAAACATTCTATCAAAAGGGGCAAGAAACTCTCTTTAAATCGTCTTGAGTGAAAAAGGAAAAAGAGCTCAAAGGAACGAAGACTCCTGACGGTTAGGAGTTGTGGTTAAAACCTTAAACACTTGGGGATTGGTATCGATGTCTGGGAAAGAATAAGGAAGCGCGGATTTAAGATAGGTAGAGTGGGGGATTTCCGATCAAAAGGATTGGGGTCATTCTTCAGAGGAAGAATTGAAGTGATCGTCCTTTTGAGACGGAGGGCCGGTCAGTGGGGAAAAAAAAAAAAAAATGTTAAGGTGGGAAAAATGGAGTGTCCTGGCTGCAAAAAAGAACCTTGGGAGGTTTTTTCATCCGCAAGATGCAGAGGGGAGGGCGCTATTGGCCATCTTCGATTACCTACAGCTGCCAAAGGAGGAAACTTCGACGGGCTTTGGAAAGGGCCTCGTGGTGGGGGTCTGGGGGAAAAATAAACAAAACCCGGGGGAAAAAAAAAAAAAAAAAAGTCAAAGTCCGGCGGAATTGGGGGGGGAGGTTAGGAATCGCTATCAGGAGGGGGAAACAAAAATTCAGATGCAATAATCGGAAGTATCCTAGCAAAAGGGGAGGAGCCAGTTTGCGTCTGTGATCGTAAAGAGGGGACAGGACAGTCGACGGGCAATCGCTGCTTGGGAAAACTGCTAAAAAAAATAACTCGGAAACAGGCCGAAGATAAGCAAGAAAACGAAGAATACGTAGCGTCGTCAAGAAAAAGCGCACTGGAAAAAAGGATCAGTGTCAGTCTGGATGGGGGCGGAAGCCCTCCTTGTTTGGAAAGAAAAAAAGACAATCCGCTTCCGGCTCAGGAAGAAAAAAAAGGGTGTCTCGGTAGAAAGAAAAAAAAACGGCAATATCGGCAAGGAGGAGGGGAGATACTGAGTTTGGTTATCGATGCAAATAAGAAAACCGCGATGAGCTTGAGACAACCTCGTCTTCTTCAGATAAAATCCGTTCGAAAAATGGAAGAGCACATCGTTTCCTAGTAGTTTGAAGGAAGGGGCCCCCTTCGAAAAATTCGACGCCAGCTGCTCCAGGGGACACACCGGACGATCAAGAGGCGGGAGGGGAACGGAAGCCGGCCGAGAAAAGGGGGAAAGGGGCAAGCACAAAATGGAGATCAGGGCTTCAACATCCCGCGCCTCAGGAAGGGAGGGCTTCTCCATAACTTTTATGAAAAGGGCAAAGCGCTCTAACTGCTCGCGTCGACAGCGAAAGGGGGTTTTTGGCGCGCTGGCGTTCGAAAGAAAAAAAGAAAAAGGTTCACCTTGATAAGGAGGCCGCTGCTTGTTGTTCTAAAGAGAGCACAAAGAGTCACCGCACTGGGGGTGTTCTGACTTTGATGTCGGGCGGCATCATGGCAAGTCAAGGGAGTTGATCTTTTTCATGAGGAGGGATGAGGATATCAGTAGTGAAAAACGCAGACGGAAAGGCGCCCCAGCAATCCTATGGGGGCCTGGATAATCTCATTGAATGCTTAGGGTTGGTCAATACCGTTCCTGTAAGAGGACTGAACGTCAGGCTTAAAAAGAGGGAGGCTAAAAAAAAGAGGGCGCGTTGGGAGGAATAGGCGCAGCGGGGGGGAAAGGGAGGCAAGAGGCTGCTCGAATCTGCTCCCTGAGGGTGAAGGAAGATCGGGTAAAAGAAGGGAAACGCATTTAAGCTTAAAAAAGGAAGCAGCGCTGCGGTCCACCGATAAAGCTTTAGCATAAGTCTTGGAGAATGTTCGATCAGCTCCCTCCGGAATACGACAGAGAAAGGCGGTGACTAATGGGAGAATTCAAATCAGTCGGCCGTACTTCGCAAATCGAAAAAGAACTTTCAGAGATGCACTTAATTGAAAAAAAAACATGATAGCGCGACATCAGAAGGAAGGCGCGTGAAAAAGGGACTAACATCATTAACCAGGGGAATGGGGACGGCATCGTGCAGGTCTGTCAGGAAAAAGTCCCAGCGTTGCCTCGGGGGCTGGAACTTTTGTCCGAGCTTCAGAAAAAGCGTCAGTGAAAAAAGAGTGTGCTTCGGCTGAGCGTGGGGGATCATTAACGTCGCAGCATGACTTTCGTGAGTGAAAAAGAAAAACGCTACGTCAAAAAAAGGGGGGGAAAAGGGGTCGATAAAAAAAGGGTGTCCAGATACAAGCCTTGGCCGATAAAAAGAAAATACGGAGGGGACATAGATTCTGAAATGACGCAAAGGAAAAGGGGGGCGTGGCTTATCAAATGAAAATTAGGCTGACACTTTTCTCAAAATGGAAAATCGTTTAGGCTAGGGGACGGGGTCGTCTTTAAGATTTTTCACTAAAAGGGGGAAAATCCGTCTCAGTGGGGGTTTTGTGCCCACACGTACTAGTCCAGCTCCGGTCTTAAATCGGTCTAAAAATGCATTGGACCTTCACTACTGGTGCGGAAGAAAAGGAAACGTACGGAAAAAAAAAGTTATTGCAGAGAAAGAGAGAGTGCATCCTTGATCGTCATGAGACGTTTGACCAAAAAACGCTTCTCTGTCATGAATCAAAAATGCCCAAATGAGAAAAGCGATTGCGGCTCGTAGCAAAAGGGGTTTCCCGAGAAGGGGTTAGCCCACGGAAAGGGAAAGATATATACAGTCGCACTGCGGGGGGGGACCTTTTGGATCAACCATGCGAAAAAAACAAAAGTGAAAAAAGAAAGTGAACGCACACTGAGGTCGGAAAGGGATCTCTTAATCATCGTCTGGCTAGGTCGCGCTTTAACCTCAATCAAAAGGCAGTCAAGGAAAGCGGCGTCAATCTTAAAGGGGGGAGGGAGTCGGAGCAAAGGGGGAGTGTTCAGCCCAAAAAAAAAAGTAAAAAGATGGGGGGAAAGGTTGTCTTCTAAGGAATGGTAATACAATACGAGGGTCTCGGAGTTGGGATTGGTCATGCGCTGGGAGTTTCTTTTTAAAAAAAAGATAAGAGGAACAAATCCGAGCAGCCGAGAAAACGGGTGTGAAAGGAGGGGGTTTTGCATGAGTGGTGGGGGGAAAATCACTGCATGAGGCACGATTGAAGAATCATGCCGATATGAGAAAAGCTCAACAAAAAAAAGTCAAAACAAAGGGAAAAAGAGATAGGGGGAATCTCGCTGTGCTTTGGGGGGGACTTTACGCAGCGTGGCCGGGTAGAAACCACAGCAAATAGGGCAGTCGTTTCACCGCGTCCTGGTGAAGGGGGGGGAAAAGCGGGGGGAGAGGCTGCAAAAAGAAAAAAATCTCGTCCAGGGCGAGAAGGCGTGCATACAAATAGTAAGCTTCGCAATAGGAAGAACGAGAAAATAGGAAAGCATACGGGGGGACGTGTGGGTTGGTTGGGGAACAATCGCTTTGACGCACCGAAGGAGGACGGGCTGTAAGGGGGATTCCGCCGTAGATTAGGGGAATGGGTTAGGGGACTTGAAGAAGAAAATCTCAATCAGTGTGCGTCAAATCGGAGGTTCGTTTACTTCGCGGGACAAAAAGAGCATGTTGATCCAAAATGGCGAGGGCAGTCAAATCAGGAGGGGGTCCAATTTGCACTCGGGAAGGGGGTATCGAAGCAGAGGAAGAGCTGACATTTGGGTTCGAGTAAAAAAGTTGATTACAAGAGAGGGCTTAGGAGCTGGGCCAACTGCCGAAGTGAGAAGGAAGTTCGAAAACGTTGCGAGAGAAGCTCGGCGTCGGAGAAGATTTAAGAAGAAAGGAAGGGTATTTGTTTTCGAACAGGAGACGAAAAGACCGTGAAGCATGGGGCGAAACCTGAAAGATTAAATGGGGCCCGGGTTGAAAAAAAAAAAATCTAACAGGGGGGGGCTCAAGAAGATTAGGCGCAAGGGTTTGTCTTCGTCTCATTGGGGGGGAGTGAAGCGCACGCAGCGTAGGAAGGGGACTACTGTGTAACAGGGGAGAAGGGAATTTATCGAGGCGGGAGGAGGAAACACTTCATGGGAGTGCTCTAAAAAAAAAAAGGGGGGAAAAGGTGCATGGCGGGTTGCTTCGCGAAAGGTCTGCAAGTCATTCGACCAGAGCTTCAGCCGAAGGGGGGGGGGGGGATCATGGGCTTCAGGTGGGGGGAGACATCTGCTCGACATACGTAGAAGAGGGGGGGGCTGGGTCTCCTATCCGGGAAAAGAAGGGGTCGGAATTCGCGATGGGCGAAAGAGAGTTGCTAAACGTCAGGGGGAGGGGAAAAAGGGTAGGTGCGCGCATCTATGAGGAGTTGTTACAAAAAGGGGGACACATTTACATTCGCGAGCGATTCGCGGCGGAATGCTCGGCTTGACAAAAAAGCTCGGATCGCTCGCAAAAAAAAAGGGATCTGATTCTCGTCGTTAGCCTAGTAGGGGGGGAGTCAAGAGGAAATCATGGGGAGGCATCTCTGGCTTCGCCCACACAGGCGAAGGGACCGTCGAAGCATCTCGAGGAATGGGTTGACACGGTTTTCCGTGGAACCAAAGGGAAAAGGATCGAAAGGTAAATCAGGAGACATAGAAAGCAGCTTGCCTACAGCTCAAAAAAGAAAATCCGAAGAGGGGGGGGGGTCATGTCACAACTTCAAAAAAGGTTTTCAAGGTCCGGAAGAGTTCGTGAAATGAAAGGGAAGTAAAAAAAAGAGGATACTATCGGGCCCAAAAATAAGAAGAGCAGTCCAAGAGGAGTCTCTAGCGATGATCGACGCTGAAAAATCCGTTAGGCGGAAAAGAAGAAGAAAACTTCTTGCGCATGAGGCGAAAAACTCGTTGTAATTATCAACACAGGAGGGCAGGCACGTGCGATGACGGGCCTCCGTGAAAAAAAGAGGGGCCGTCAAAAAGTTGGGAAGGGGCTTAAATCCGCGGGAAGGCCAGGCGAGGAAGCGGCGCAAACTTACGCTCGCGCGAAAAGGGGGAAAAAGGCACTGGTTAGAGCAGGGGAAAAACTTTTGGGAAAGGAGGGGGGACGTATCCTCCGGAGCGAATAGAGGGGCTTTCCTGATCAGAGGGAGTTTACGGGGGGAGGAGAAGCCTTTCCTCTGAGATTTGCCGGGGAAGACAGTCCCGTGTGGATAACGGAGGAAGGAGGGGTGTCAGCATTGGAGGAAAAGAAACTCTGGAAACGATGGGAGGGGGGCGTTCCTGGAGGGAGCTCAATGAGACGGGGGTGGGGGAATCCGCAAGCTTCATCGAAGGAACACCGATACTCAAATTTGGCGGCCAAGAGGAAAGGAGGAGAAATGGGGGAAAAGGATGCTGGGATGCCCTGCTTTTTGGTGCCTCAGAAGGAAAAAACATTCTAAAAAAAAAAAAATTAGAAAAAGATTAAGGAAAGAAGAAAAAAAAAGAAAGAAATTACAAATAAAAAAAAAATCGAAGGGGAACCGAAAAAATAAAAAAGATAGATTAGTTCCTTCCAAAAAAAAAGTCAGGAAGGGAGGGTATGGGGAAAAGACGTAGGCTGTGCTCGCTAGCGAAGTTCATAGAGAATAATTATATCGAGGCAGCAGGGAAGGGAAAAACAGGGCAGTCTGTACATGAAAAAGAAGAGTCGCGTCCGAAAACGCAAAAGCTGTCATTAGAGAGAAAAACAAAAAACAAACAATCAACAGAGGAGGAGTGTACGAAAGAGTATAGCACTGTTGAAGAGGCTCAGGGAACGATACTGCGCAGAAGCGACCTCGATATCGTCTTTGGCAGAACCGTTGTTCCTCTCTAGAGGAAGAACTCTTGTTTGGCTCGCGGGGAAGTCTCACTGGGCATAAAAAACGAAGGTTATTCTGCTTGCGCGGGAAAAAGCGCTAGAGTCGGAAAAAAGGGTCTTCGACTATCGCGAAGGGTAGTTCTGGGAGGGGCCGCTTTTGTAATCGAAAAGGAGTAACGCGATGAAGCTTGCGGATAAAAGAAAGAATCGGATATCACACCAAGGGGAAGGTTTTGCGCAGATCTCCCCTCCGTTTAGGAGATACCTTTAAGAAAAGAGGCACGGCGCAACAGGAGGGAACGACCTCGCTCTCTCAGAAACACGGGATCGATTGCGGAACGCCATAAAGAAAAAAGGGAGCGGCACACCAATGGATAGTTTCTGAGGGATAAACACCCTGCGAAAGGACGTCTGCTCCTTCTTTTCAAAAGTGTTAGGTCAAACTCAACCTCTAACACGCCGCGTGAAAAAACAGCCGCGTAGTTTGCGCAGAAAGGGGCCTTGAAGAGAGATTGGGAAAAGGATCAAGTTTGACCGGCTCGCTGCTGGGGATTATGGTGAAAGGAGACATCTTGTCCTTCTTCTCAATTTCGTGGGGGGAAAATTGATCGAATCTTGCGCAGAAGAAGTTTTTTATTTCTGTGAGCTGGGGAAGGAAAACAGCAACGGACAGTGAAAAAGAAAAAAACGTAGAGACGTCAAGCGAGAATAGGGCTTCGTCCATACCAGAAAAAGAAAACGTGGTGCCGTATAGAATAGAGGGATTACCGCTAAAAACCGGGGCGCGAAGGGAAAAAAGAAAAAAAAATAAGTATCGTCTTCTTGGAAGAGTATGCGAAGGGGGGGTCGGCTTCGATAGAGAGTGAGGGATGTGGGGCATAGCGGAGAGAGAAATATCATGAGTTAAGTAGGGTGGGACTAGGGGGAAGAAGGGAAACGTCTGCAAAATCCCGAAGGGGAAAAGGGAAAAGGTCTCAGCGAAGAAAAAGACGTCTGTGCACAAACAAAAAAAGTAAAACTCGCTCGTGCTTTAAAAAAAAGGGAAGCGAACCAAAAAAGAAAAAAAATGGCGATCAGGCCCGCGCAAGAAAAAAGGGGCTGAGTTATAAAAAGAGTTTCAAGCCGACCAGCAACGACCGCCGCGAATCGCCTAAAAAAGGGAACTGCGTCATAGAACCGAAAAGGATCTTCAAAGAGTAATTCAGCAAAGAACTAGAAACCTTCGCATGTCGGTCTTCCAAAAAGGGGGAGGGCCACACGAACGCGAAAAAGGGCTCGGGGAAAAAAAAAGCGGATCGTCTCTCCGATGGAGGCGAAAAAATGAGTGGAGTGCACTTGTTAACGAGTGGATAAATGACGCAGGGGGGGGCAGTGCATGCGCGCGTAACAAAAAAAAAGGACTTTGAGAGCTTTTATTCGGCTACATCAAAAGGCACGGTTCGTCTTCCATGGTTCAGGAGAGACATAAAGGGACACAAGCAGGACTTGGTCCGTGAAAAAAGGACAAGGAAAAAGTACTGCGTTAATAATTCGAGAAGGGAATGGAGGAAAATCGAAAAGGTTCATATTAATAAACTGAAGGACAGGAGGGTGGCGGCCTGCTCTTTGGGGGGGGAGCAGTCAGCAAAAAAAAAAAAAGGATCAGTACATAGAGGAATAAGGACCTTAAAAACACCCTTGGTTGTGGATTCCAGCTACACGGAGCCAGAATACTGTCGAATAACACCGAAAAAAAATAGGGGGGGGGGGGGGTCTCTGCGAAAAAGGCGCCACGATAGTTCGAGGAGAGCTCTTTGTCAAATTTCTGCCTTAGAGAAAAGGCCAGCGACTCCAAAAAGAAGGTGCTCGAAGCGCGGAAAAAAAAGCATCTTAGTCTCGAGGAGAAAAAAAGGGGTGCCAGGCTTGCCTCCGAGCAAGATGGGAGCGGCCGCTGCGAGGGCTTTGTCCAGTAGCGCTTGTGGATCAAAAGCGCATGATATTGTCCCGGGTCAACTTAAGACCCGACAGAAAAAAAAAGGTGGGGGGCGGGCTTAAAAAGGACGATGAATAGGAAGTGTATAAGGGAGGAAAACCCGTCAATAAAGAGGGCTCACAGCGGCTCACGTCAAATCTGGAGAAGGGGGGTTCGAGCTGGTCCAAGGGTCACGCCAAACAAAAAAACCTTGGTTGAGTAGATGGGGGGGGGAAAAAAGGGGGCTCAGGCGAGGTGGAGAGAGAAGTGGGGGGGGTACGACTTTTCAGTTCGCTGGAGTATGATCAGAAAGGTTGTGTTGGGCAGCATTTCGCGAAAAAGAAAACACCCGCAAAAAAAAGGCCTAACAAGTTTGAACGACGCGTCGGGGGGGTGTCTGGGGCTTCTGAAGAAGCCAGGCTACGATTTCCGGGGGAAAAAAAGGACACATAGGGGGGGGGGGGGAAAAAGCACTATACATTTGAAGAAAGGGGATTTAAAGAGAGAGATGGTTACACGGATAATGCGCTGTGCTTGGGGGTCGTTCCAATCGTGGCCCGGAAAATCAGCAGCAAACAAAAGGGAACACGGTCCTGGTAAGGGGTTCGGACGCGAATCGAAGACTTTCTTGGCAAAAAAAGCTCATCAAACCACATGCTGAAATCAACGAAGGGGAAACTACGGCGCCGTCGCCAAATCGCAAGGGACGCTACAACACATGCGGTTTTTACGCGGGGTTGTGGGGTCCTTTGAAAACAAAAGGAAAAAGTAAACGTGAAGAGATTGAAGACGATCAAGTCTGGTCTTGGGGAAAACAGAGGTGATTGCGGTTAAAAAAACCTTAAATAAAAAAAAAAAAAAATGGGGCGAAGAAAAGGGGGCTTCAGTCGGGGTAGTTGCAGGGTGGACTTAGGGGGAAGCAATCTCATGCCGCCTGGGGGCACGAATTCTGTGTGAGGGCCTATCCGTGGAGAAAATCCCAAAAAAATCAAAAAACAAAAACAAAAGGGGACGGCTGGTCGAAACGAAAGCTTCGGAACAAGTCTATACTCCTCAAGTAATCTTGGAAATAGTCAGGCGCTGAAATTTGCGGGGAAAAGTTTACAGATAAGGCGGTGGGGAACTAGACGTATAAGGAGAGGGGGGCTTGGCCGCTGGAAAAGGAAGTTGGCGGAAGATTAATAAGTGTGCCAGATTGGGATGTTTTAAAGGGACCGATTCGAGGAAGAGCATACTTGGAAAGTCAAAAAAAAAGGATCTTATAGGTCGTCGGAAAGGGAGAAGACTAGAGTTCTCAAAGAAGCCGAGAAAAAAGTGTCCGCTAATTTGAAGGAGGGAACCTACGCCAAAGGTGCATCGGGAAATTACCGCAGGAAAAAAAAATTGCTCGAGGAGGGGGAATATCGCGGGACACGCGGTGTTCCCTTTAGGGCTCGACAGGAAAGTGGAGCCGGACGCGGGAGAGGGTGGTCACGAGCAGAAAAGAGGAAACGGTCATGAAAGGGAGTTGAGAGGCACAAGCAAAGGCGAGGTGCGGCGTCCATGAAAAACAGTCCTTCCGAAAATGCCACGATGGGAAGGAATCGGGAGCGAACGCGGGAAAAACGTCGATGTCGAGGAAAAGCGTGCTAAACGAAGGGGGACGGAGGCCTGCGAGGTGATGTCTCGCAAGGGGGGGGGGAAGAAAAATTAATGGGACACACTAAAAACAAGACATTCGGCCGACGCCGTATCGCGGAAAGGAAAAAGGAAACGATCAGGTAATCCATCGGCATAAGCGGGAGTATTCGCGGCGTCATAGAAAAAGAGGGTGCCAGAGGTTGGGATAAGTCGGTTAAAGCTTATTGGAAAAAGAATCGCTGCTCGGCAAAAAGGGAAATGCACCGAAGGGTCGCATGACGTTTTGACCGAATGACGATCTTCCCTATCTCATCCCTATTCAGAGGAGAGGCTGAATATCTGGGCATAAAGGAAAACAGGCAAAACAGGACTCGAGCGGCAGAAGGGCGAAGCGCTTCAGGACGATTCTTTTGAAAAATGCGTTTAAATCAAGAATAGGAGGTTGGAACTGGTAACGCATCACGCGAGAAAAAAGATTTGGATTATAGAAGGATGCAGTATAGGGACTTTAGAGGAAAAAGACCGATCCTGACATCTGAGGAAAACCTTCAAGGGTAGCAATATTCGACTCAAGGCGAAAAAGAGGGAAGGCAGAATGGCTGGTAAACGCGCGGTGGAAAAAAGTTCAGGGACAAATTGATTTATTCATTTCAAGGAAGAAAGTGGCTTTACGTGAACACTCCTCTCGCGATCGGGGGGGGTGGGTTTCGACTCGGGCGTGAGGGGGGGAAACGGTAATCACGGGAAGAGAAGGTTCTGTTCGCAATGAAGTCCCGGAGGGCCTCGGGGGAAAAGAAGGAAATCCTATTCCTAGGGGACTGGTCGGCAGCGGACAGGGATGATCGATAATAAAAAAAAAAAAAAGAGTTGAGGAGGGACAACTGTGGAAAGAAAAAAAGTTTGGCGATGCCGACGACGGGGAGGATAGAAACTGGCCGAGCAAAAAGAATTTGCGAAGGGGAACGACTCCTTGTTCTGAGGGAAGAGAACGGGTGGTCATGCGAAGACGGTTCCAGCAGATTACATAAGACCGGCTTCGACGCTTTGGGAAAAGAAAAAAGAGGGGGTCTGGCAGAAAGAAGGTCCGGCGGATGGGGGGGATTGATTTAGAAAGGAAGCGTTATCGTAGTCGTGCTTGCGCAGAAAAACTGAAAAAATATCGGGACATGATAGAAACGAGGGACTAAGCTGCGGGGCGCAGCAGTCCGGAAGGAAAAGGCACGGAACGAGGGAATGATCTCACAAAAAAGAACGAGGAAGAAAAAGATGTCGAGCTAAGATTAAGCAGGTCGTAGGAAAAAGAGAATCGAAGCGTAGGAGGACTTTTTATCGAAAAGCTAGAACTTTGCATGATCCGGTTGGCAGAGGCTGTAAGGGTAAAAAAAGAGAACGATCACGCCTAAAAGATCGATACGGCAAGAAGGCCCAATCGCGGAATAGAAGCACTCGCGCGATGGGGCCCAAAAAAACGCGGAAATTTCCCAAACGAGGGGGGGAGAATGGCCGGCTTGGTAATAAGAACTGTTCTCATGAAAGAACCGTCTCTTCGTAGAAAGAAATAAGGAGCAGAGGGGAGAACGTGAGCAAGGTCTCACATCGTTTACCGGGCTCCTCGGGGGCTTGAATAAAAAAAAAGATCAAACTTCGACGCCGTCTCTTCCGGGGGAGAGAGGCAATAGGACGAAAGTCCTTTACTACTTACGGTGAATAGGCAAAAATATGATAGGCTAGATAGCAAAAAAAAGCTCTCCCGAGATAAAAGTCTGGGGAATAGTCATGAAAAGGGGGGGGGGTTCAAAAAATCAACCACAAACTCATGAGAGGAAAAAGACCGGCGCGGGAAGGAGTCTACTATCCAGCTCTGGAAAAAGAGGTGGGCTTTGAAATGAATAATAAAGGGAACGGACCGATGAATGTTGGGTCAAGAAAACGGAAAAACGCAGGTATGCAGGGGAGCTAAAAATTTCGTTGTTCGAAGAAGCGGGGGAATCATCAAAAAACCGTTGATCTTTTGCCTCGCAATTCAGGATCGTTTCGGATCATGCAAAGAAGCAGCGAAACGCAGTACGGGGGAAAAAGGGGGCGCGCAGTGCATCAAAAAATGGGCTAGCGTTATTCGTGGAAAGGGGATACCCAGAGGGCACACGAATAGAGGGAAAAAACGATCTCTTCGTCTCGAAGAAGGCAGGCGCGTATGATAGCGCGTGAAGAAGAAAGAACTAGTTCGGAAAAGACTCTCGGACTTCGCGCCGAAAGAAATCTGGGAAAAAAAAAAAAAACCGTGGGGATCCACGAATTTCCTTCGAGGAAGAAAGGCAAAAGCGAAGTCAGTTCGAGTTGGGAGAAACCAACATGGGGGCCTCACGGGGGGGAGCAGGATCGCGATCTGCACCTCCTGTCCAAAAAAATACTAAGAGGAAGGAAAACCATGCATTACGAGCGTTCAAGCCGAACGACCTGTCGCCTCGGGAAAGCGACAGAATTACTCGGTCAATAAAAAAAAACGCCATAAGCTTCAAAATGAGGGCAAAACCGGACGCAGACATCACCTCGAGGGGATGCACAACCGCGGACAGGTTCTTTTCTTTCGTCTGGCTAAGAAAGGTAAAAAGGTAAAAAAGCGGTAGACAAAATAAAGCAAAAAACACGTTGTCGAAGGGGGGGGGAAATTACTAAAGAAGGGTTGCTTTTCCGGAGTGAGAAGGGGGGGGGCGGGGTTGGCAACGTCCAGGACGGGAAAAAGAAAACGCGCAGCAAAAAAAATCAACAACTGAAGCGGGGTCCAGCGAAAAAAATCCATAAGGGGGCCTAGAGTGTCGCAGTAGCAAATGCCGGGAAAAGGACTCGATGCACTTAAAGGGAATACCTTGCGGTTAATAAGGCAAAACTCTGGGAGAGGAAAGTAGCGGACAAAGCTTTGAAATCTTCGCAGGGAAGCCGTGTATATAATGTCTGTCACGCCGACTTGAAAGAAAAGAACAGGGGGTGGGGTGGGGAAACGTACTGTCTCTCTCAAGGGGTCTTGGGGGCGTAAAAACTGTCCAAATGGGGCACTTCTTTCACGCAAAAAAGGGAGGCAAGGAGGTCGCAAAAAGAGGAAAAAGTGCGTAGTCAGAGGAACTTGCTTCCTTGATCAGGGAGGGGAAAAACCTCGGTCTCGAAAATTTCGCCGGCGCGGAAAACGGAGAACAGCTTCTGGGGGGAAATCAAAACCATGAAAAGAAAAAAAAGACAAAAATCGGAAGGAAGCTCGGAAAAGATAGAAAAAAAATGCGGTGAAGAAAGAGCGATGAGATTGTCGCCGAGAAAGCAGAACCGCCCGGAGAAAGCAAAGGATTGGGGGGTCGCAGGAAGTACGCTTCTATCAGGTAAGCTTTACATACCGGAAACATCGGTCGGCGGAGAAAGAAACCAGGAGCGAGCGGAGCAAATCTTCAAGGGAGAACCGTAATGGAAGGAGTTCAACCCAAAAAAAAGACTGGTGTGAGAATTTTCTCAGCAGGAAGGGGGTAAGAAATGGCGACGGCGCGAGAAAACGCGGATTGGGAGCAGGAGCGTTATGATCTGGGCAGAAGAAATCCGCGGACACGCCGAAAAAAGAGCTGGGGGAAAAGATTTGTTTGCTGGCGGGGAAACTCCTGGCAGGATACGTCAAGTAAAAGGAGCAAAGGAGGGTGCGTCGTTACCCGAGAAAAAAGGTAGGGGAGGGGGGGGTGTTACCGAGCGAGAGGGGCTTTTGAGTCTTAGAGTTCGGGGCCGGGAGCCAGGAATGAAAAATGAGAAACGCGAGAGGGAGGGTGAGCTCGGGATTTGGGGAAAAGGTTCGGGCGAAAAGGGGAAAATCATCTCCAGCGCAGCATGAAAACAATCCGGCGGCGGCGAAAGGCACGCGTCGCAATTTCGGAAAAAGAGAGGGACAGAACCCTCAGGGGAAAGGTGGGTGACCATATCTTCTGGGAATGAAAGAGGGAACTAGTTAACGACGATCGTCCAGTGTTGGAAGGGGGGGGCTTGTGGGAGGGGGGAAAGCGAAGAAAGAATATGAAGGACTTCAGGAAGGGGACGAAGAAAAGTTCCCAGGGGGTGCGTCTAATCGTGCGGGGGGAAAAATGACAAGAGCATGCAAAAAGAAAAAAGGCTAATGGCACCGACAGTGACTTTTATAGTTCGACGTAGTTTTCCATATTGGGCGCGAACGTGCAGGCTCATGGTGATAGGAAAAAAAAGAAAAAGCGGACGAGGGGCAGCTGCATAAGGGGAAAATTGATTGCTATCGGGGGGGATCGCTGGCTGCAACGTGGCCAAAAGAAGACTCTGACGGGAAAAAAAGAGTGTCGCGGGACTCCGTAAAAGGCCGGAGCGCCGTCGTGAAGGCAATACTGGGAAAGGGGTCCAAACTTCCCGCCAAGCCCGGAAGGGGGAAAACCCCATGTAAAGTTACATAAGGATCGCTGGCGGTGGGGGCAAATTTCTTCTCCGATCTAAAAAAGGTCCGCGAACTTAGAAAAGACCATTCTCGGAAATTGGAAAGAAGGACTGGCTTGCGCATTGAGGGGGGGGAAAGTAAACTCAGTATAAAAAGACTAGCGGGCTAAAAGGCCTTGTATGAAGAGGCACTCTGCGGTGGGGGGGAAAGTGGAAAAAACTAAAACGGTTAAAATCAAAGGGAAGTCATTCGACCGTCTTGGTGTTAAAAAAAGAAAAAAAAACCATCACCTGCTGCGAATCTAGCCTGAGAATCGACAACGTTCGCCAAAAAGGGGATACATCCGGGCGAGAAACAGAGAGAAAATGGCGACAAGGAGCCGTGGAAGAAAAAAAGCGTTGTCCGCTCTTCGAAGGTGATGGGGAGTTTATTACCATATCTTTCACGCGCAAAGGGGTAGGGGAAAACAAAAATTCGGCGCGGCGGGGAGAGTTGAGGAAAAAACCAGGTCTGGGGAAAAACGCTAAGACTGACATCGCAGGCAAGAAGATGGAAGAATTACTCGTTGCGTGCTCATGAAAAAGATCTTATTCAAAAATGCTTTGTGACGGGGAAAGAAGGGGCTCGCAAGCCGATGCTTCAGCTTGGAAAAAGACTCGATTCGGAGGTGAAAATTTACCTTCAATGAAAGAAAATATCAGCCCATCCCTATTTTCGAGAAAAGTCTTCATCAAAAGAAAAAAATCCCATGGGCTGCACAAAAAGATCGAAGGCGCTGCACTAACTGAAAAAGGTCAAGCCCGGTACTAAAAAGAGAGGGAGGCGGCTACTGGTAAACAAAGAACGAATCAGATCTTCTGCTGGCAATTGATTGGGAACCTGCATCGAGGGACGCCTGAGTCCTGCTACGATGGATCCGAAAGGGGATCCGGAATCGTTTAGCGAAATAATTGCGAAAGTAGGCAAAGATGAGACAAGATAGTAAAAAAAAAATGGAAGACGGTAAAGAGGGGGGGGAGGGGGGGGGGGGGGGGGGGGGGGGGGGGGGGGGGGGGGGGGGGGGGGGGGGGGGGGGGGGGGGGGGGGGGGGGGGGTGTGGGGGGGGGGGGGCAAAGGACTGTAAAGTTTCTTGCAACAAGAAGAGGGAGGGGAGGGGGTCACGCGTGGGAAAAAAAAGAGAACAAAAGCGCGGAACTTACGCGGAGAACACCTCTTGTCGACGGCGGAGGGGGGGGGAGGGGTTGGTGAAAAGGAAATTGGACGATTCAGGAAAAAGTCATCCGGATCGGGCTGAAAAGGCGATAGGCAGAAAAAATTTGTGCGGGAGGGAAGATTTATACGCGGCTGTCGGCGCAGGGAGGGGGGAAGGACCAGCTCTTATCGGAAGGGGAAAAACGAAGGGGTTGGCTTAGCATGGAAAAAGGAAATACCTACGAAACTCGAAACGGGGAGAAAAAAAAAATATTTGAAAGGGGTTCCTGTATCTCGAAGAGTACGGGTCATCCGTCAAGCTTTCAGAGGGGCCATCACCGATTAAACCGCAAACAGGAAAGAAAAACACTTTGAAAATCTTATCGGCTCAAAAAGGGGGGGCGGGCCTTCATGCGCCAGAGAGGAGGAGTTTGGAGTTGCCGAAAGTCGATCCGGTAGGAGAAAGAGAAGGCTCAACAAGAGGCTTCCGCAGAGGGGGGTCAAGATCGGCATACCGTATCAAAAAAAAGCTGGAGTCAGGCAAAAGGACTCGTCGACGCACGACTTAGAAA
>Ga0179593_1292962_pt1 | contig 21722 bp, 28 predicted proteins | sample CZODoug2_1_08_16_FD_185931 | JGI IMG/M metagenome (GOLD analysis project Ga0179593, IMG submission 185931) | Vadose zone soil fungal communities from Angelo Coast Range Reserve, California, USA - CZODoug2_1_08_16fungal (PacBio error correction) | ecosystem: Environmental > Terrestrial > Soil >...
GCGGGGTAGGCACAAAACAAAAGAAAAAATCTGTGGGAAAAAGGTAAAACTCTGAACAACCTGAAAAAGTGCAAACGTGGGAAAAAGCAAGACAACAGAAACTTGGGGGAAAGAAAGCCAAGGAAAAGGGGGGTTACGTCAATGAAAAGAACGATTCCGACCCGTATAAGGGTCAACTCGGGGGACCCAAACAGGTACATAAAACAAAGAAAATTGGTGAAAGCAATCGCACAGAAGTCGAACCGGTGGACGATGCATCACAAAACACCTCGGGGTACGCAGTTAACCTCCGTTGACATCGACAGAAAGGCCGGGAAGCATTGCTCAGAAAAAAAAAGGGTGGCGGAAAAGCGATGAACAACTGACCTTGTCGCTAAGCATTGGGGCGAGAAGTGGGTCCACAGAGAAAAGTCTCCTGGGACAGGAAAACGCCAAAACTGTCCACCGAACTAACAAATAATCTAAAGAAGAACTCGAAGCAAACGGGTGGCGTGAAACGGTTTAAAAGGGAAAAAGGTGAAAGCTGCCAGGGGAAAAAATCAAGTTCAAGCATGGGACAACACCTAGGTGAATCAAATAGAAAGGGCAGCTAGGGGGACGGCACTCGCATCAAAAAAAGAAACCTCCCGAACTTCAAAGAATAGGGTGGGCCATGGACCAGCACAGTTTCAGGTGTTCAAAAAACACGCTAACATATGAGACCAATAAGAAAATAAGTCTACTTCATTGGGAGGAAAGGGTGCCATCGGGGAAAAACCGGGCAGCAGCCCGGTCCGGCTGTCGGAAAAAATTCCAGAAAAAAAAATTCCGCGTGGGGGTTAGAGGGTGGGGAAAACATTCCGATAGAGATAACAAACAAAAAGGGAGGAACTACATTAGCCAAAGAGGGGGAAAAGTCTGACGACCTCAAAAGCCAATGCGGGATCTGCGTGATCAGCGGGGCAAAAAAAAGGGACAGTGGGAAAAACAAACAGCCAAAAAGAGCCAGGGGGGGAACGACGCCAGGCGCGCCGAAACCAGGCCGGTAAATACCGGGTGGTAAAAAAAGAGCGGGGGCAGAAAACAATAGGGGGGGTAGATCAGGAAGCCGTGGAGCGTCCAATCGGCGACACGGGTGGACTGAAAAAAACGGGACAAACGGCAACATAGGCTTTCCGCTGAAGACCAGCACTTAAGAATGCCGCTTAAAGACAAGGGTAGGGGGTACCCCATCGGAGATGAACCGGTTTGGGGGGGGGCGGGCACAAAAAAAGCGGCCCACCCTAGGGACCCAACTTGCCCACAGAAATTGACGTAAGAGGGAGTTTGAAAGGGGGCGCGAGCAAACAAAGGGGGAATTTCAAAGGGGGTTTAGGGGGCCGCGCGAGGTCTTATAAAACGAAACCTCCGGGAGCGAAAGCCATTCTGCCGGGGCAACATCTAAAGATCTATAGAATGAAACTGAGACCCGGTGACTCAGATTTTAGGAGTAGTTGGTCAGGACGATCCACCAAAGGAAGGGGTCCACGAGACCTCGTTGAAGAAAGACACGAAAAAAATGGGGGTTGCACTGGAGGGGACACATTCCCGGTTGAACGGGGACAAGGGGACTCTAGACGCCCCGAAACCATTAGAACCGACATCAAACCCCTGCCCTCGTGTGCTGATTGAAAAAGGAAACACGGGTAAAAAGAACCGTTCCCAAAAAGGGGAAACGAACTACACTGTTCGGAACGTCTAATTAAGGAGCCCGGCTACTGAAAAAATTGGACTTCAAGTAAGTCAGCAGGGGGTGCCGAAAGGAGAACACATATTCACTAAGAAAAAACCTGAGAGCAACACCCCAATGAAAACGACTGTGGGGGGGGGGGTGCACGAAGGGTGTCCTTCAAGGGGAAACTTGCAAACACTCGGTTCCCAAACTGAGGCACTCGGGGAAAGGTCGAGCCAAGGAAACGGGACTCTTCCCCGTGGTAAAAAAGACTCATGCGGGTCCTGATCTCGGGTGGAATTGCATCACCATCAGAGGGGCACCCGCAAGATGAAGGGCGGTGAGGCAAAAACTCTACAATAGTTCCCGTCAGGATGACTTATGAGAGGATTCGGACGGATAAAAAAACCATTGGCCCCGAAAACAGAAGGGGAACGTAGGGGGAAACACGGGCTCCGCGTAGAATCACGTAAAAAGAACTGTAGAAATCCGGAGAGGGGGAGAACGTAACGAACAGTGAAAACTTCGGCACACAACGTGCGAGGGTAGGTCGAAAAAAGGAGCAACGGCCTGTAAGAAACCTAGGGACGCGAGAGCAACTATGTGGCAAAGACACCGAACAAAAAAAGCGTCCTTTCTGAAAAAAAGGGAAAAAAGAAAAAAAGGCCGGAAAAAAGGCAGTCCGGAACAGGAACGAAGGGGACACCGAAAGTTGAAGAACCAGACCCAGGGGGAAGAAAAAGAACCACCTCAAGAGGGGGCGGGGCCCCGTGATTCCATAGGGTCGAAAAGGACACAAAAAAAAGTAAAACATCAGCGCGGAGCCGCCGGATGAAAAAAAAATCGTGGAGGGGAACAGGCGGTTGTACCCGTTGAAAAAAATCGTTAGGCCTAAAAAAACGCGATCTGAGGTTGGGGGGGTTTATCCGGCTTTCCGGAAAGGCCCACTACAAAAAGACTTGAAATGCGGGGGGGGAAGGCGTAGAAGACGGTTTCTCTGGGAGGTGTAAAAACGAAGGCCGAAACGTCAGTTACACGTGAAAAGTTAACCTCTGGAAGAAAGGGATCCGGGATGGGCCACACACGGGGGACCTCAAAGAGTCCACTGGCACGAGAAATCAAGAAACGCAAGGGGGGTGCGCTTTAAGAGAGGTACAGGGGAGAAACTCGGCTGAAAAACGCGCACAAAAAACGTGCCACCCGAACATGGGGGGGAGCGCGGGGAAAAAAAATAGTGCTCAACTAAAAAAGAAGGTACGGCAGCACCCCGTCGGCGGTACAAAGCCGAAAACCCTGCGCGAGGGGAGGAGGGGTGGGACAGTCTGACGAATAGGTGCTACGCAGCGGGGACGGGTGGGACTGCTGCGTTAGGGGTCGGGCTGCATCAATACTGGGATAGTGGTCCAAACAAATGTGGGCAAAAGCGTGTATTGATGGTGTGTGGGGGGTGCTGAGAGGGGCCTGTTCTGGATAGGCATCTAAGAGGGAGCGGGAGATAGTAGTCTGCTAAACCCAGAGGTATCGTCAGGTTGGTTCTGCCTGTGTGAGAAGGTCGAGGTGCGTCGGGGATGCCAAGAACAGCCGTGTATGATGTAGGGTGGTGGGGTGATGGAGAATAGGAAGCTTCGGGTTGTAGGGATAAAGGGGAGTGCTGCGGGCCGTCGGGGGATGAAGGGTTTCTCCAGAAAAAGAAAAGGACGGAAAAGCTGACCTTGTCCGGAGGCTAAGGCGAGCACAAAGAAAAATCAGAAAGGGTGAATCGCGACAGGTGGGCGCGAACGGAACCGAAGAGTAACAGCCCTGTGCAAAACGATGGGAGGGAGGGTGGGGGAAAAGAGGAAAAACAAGGTGTAGGACGAAGGGAGCACAGAAGACCGCGTGAAAAAAGGGTGCCTTGATGTGGACACCCAAGGGGGGAGGGGGGGACGAAAAGCAAGAGGAGTTCAACTGCCTCCACCTAGCTACGTTGGGTGTGCGACGAAAAAGGATGGACAAAAGGGAAGGGGGGGGGCTAAAAAGCAGAAAAACTGACAAAAAAAAAGGGGAAAAAACTCGGGCCACTTAAGAAGAAGGAGGGGGAAACCAAAAGAAGGTAATCATCGTTGAAAAAAGGGGAAAAGGAAAGTGGGGTGTCGACCGCGGTCAATGGCACCGAAAAGAGAACGACTTCCAATGCAAAGGGAGTTCAACTCTACGAAAAACAAAGGAAGGAGGAAAGAATAGATCTACCTAACACGGCCCCTGATATCCAAAAACGAAAAAGTCTGGGGCCATTTGGAAAATAAGGACAAAGAGGGGTGGGGAAAAACGGAGTCCTCCACTCACGGTTCGGTTTCCAAGTCACAACAAACCCTCAAGCGAGAGTGGAAAATCGGACGGCCTTTGGGAAAAGTTTGGGGCTCCAGGAAAAAATAAACCTGGGGCCCAAAAAGGAGGGACAGGGCGTCGGAAAAGAGGGTTCCGTTCGTAATATGACAATGTCATACACGAAGCTTTTCCAAGAAAAGCCGCCGAGGGAAGTTCTCCGTAAGAAAAAAAAAAGGGGGCAGATTGAATCCGAAGTCAAGCTTTACGGAAACTTCGGGGTCGGAGAAGCTTTTGGGCTCTGGCCGAGTGAAAAGCTGGGTGAAAAGGAGGCGGGAAAACGTAGGTCCATAGTCTTCTACTAGTCCCGGTAGCAAAGGTTGAGGTCTGTAAACTGGGGTTGCAGTAAGGGAAAGGAAAAAAGAGAAGATCACGACCCGAGGAAAAACGCTCGGAATGGAATTGAGGAAAAAAACGAGCCTGTTTCTTCCACAGAAAGTAAGAACGCGTTGTGGGGAGGGGGGGGAAACATCAAGGAAGGAAAAATGTGTACGTGCCGGGAAGTGAACCTGACGATTTCAAAAAAGGGTGGGGGAAAGGTCCGTGAGGGGCCGACAAGGTGGAGGGTTTTGTTGGCAAGGAAAAGTAATCTAGGTGACGGTGAAACGCAAACGAAGGGAGAAAAGGAAGAAGACAGAAGGGGGGTTTTTTCACGCCACTCGAGCCCGGGGGGATACCCGACGATTAGCATGCTGGAAAGGGGACGGGGCCACAAAAATTGTGGAAATACGGGAAAAGCAGGAGGACGTCCGTCGGGGCTCTTGTAACTTAAGGGGAAAGGAAAGGACAAAGACAGATAAAATCGAATCTCTAACAAGGGGGGACATGCTCATTCAAAGGGGGGTGTGGTCAGGAGGAGAAATTAATCTCACGGAGTAAAGTTAGTCATCTGGGAAGGTTTTGTCTGATACACAGAGAAAAAGGCAAGCAGGTTGAAAGGGGAATCCCAAACGAGGCCTACCTACACTAGGGTGGGGAAAGAAATCCTTGGAACGGCCTTGAACTGGAAAAAAAAGGGACCCTTGGGGGAAGGCAGAAACGTGGACCAAGATCGGTAACTAAAGGGCTGACGTTTTGGCGCTGCTTGTTGGTGTCCTTGGTCAAAAGGGGGCCCGTCATATCGTGATTGTTTGGGAACCTGTTGGGGGGTCAGTCCATGGGTTTTCTGCGGGGGGGTGGCGTGGGGATAAAAAAGGGAAAGGTCACGCTTGGGAAAGGTGGGGGGAAGGAAAAAAAGAGGTAAAGGTTTATAGCCGCCTGTGGCATAAGTATGGGTTTGTTGGGTTGCTGAGGGAACGTTAATCGGGGGTCTCTTGGGATTCGGCAGACTGTGGAGGGTCCAATTGAAACCCCTTTGGTGTCCGAATAATAGGGAAAAAAGTTTTGGAGACTGTTCCACTTAACCTAGGACACTGGGTCAAAACGGATAAAGAACTACCGGGGGTTACTCCCAGTGTAAAAAGAGGGTACTGGTTCACCAGTTGGTAGGGGAATGGGGATCATTTCCCACTAGAATTCAAAAATATAACGGTGTCCTCCTCTTTGGGGCCAAAAGTTCGGACCAAGGTTTGGGGGTATACTCAAAAGGAGTGTTTTAGGCGCATATGGACTGTTGATGTGCACTGGAAAATGGGGAAGGCAATCTGGTAGGAAGTCCGAAAGGGACAGGCTCACCTTAAACCTCCCCTGGATCCGAAGGTTTTGGGAAAAAAAAAAAAAGCACCAAGTTTTGGGAAAGTGTCAAAAATACTCTGGCCAGAGCTGGGGTGAATTTTGGTGCGTCTTTGGGGGGTGGAAAAAATAAAGTCTGGGGCATGACCCAAAAGGGGTTGGGAGTGTTGTCTGTCTCTGTGGTGGGTGGGGTTCGGGGAGGTTCAAAAGGTTTCTCGAAAAACGGCTTAAACCGAACGGCAGTCAAAAAGGGGTTTGTTAAACCGGGAACTAGGGAAGAGATAGATCCGGCAAAAGAGAGTTTGTGCGGGGTACGCGGTGGGGGGGGGGGGATCACCGGGGTGTCTTGCATGGTGTGCATCCAAAGGCCGAGGAGGGGTTTCAGATAGGATGTGCTTTGTTGGACAGGAGTCACCGGGGGGAGAAGAAAATAGGAACCCCCTGAAACGACTTCCCAAAATTCACAAAATGTTTTACAAATCAAAAGACACCTTGGAGTCCCTAATCATTTGTAAAAAGGTGGGAACTGGGAACCTTCGCCGCAAAAGCTACAAGAGGCGGATAACCTGGGAAAGTTTATCTGCGCAAAGGGGCCGAACCCAAACTCTCAACGTAACAACTTTGCTAAGGGGGAACGGGAGGGGGATGTGAAAAATGAAAAATCCATCGGGTGTTTGTGTAGGGGTGCGCTGGGGAAAAAGAAAAGAACTTGCATGCTCTGGCTGGTCAGGTTGGCCTTTTTAAACTCTTGCGGTGGAAAATCGGAATATCAAAATCGGGGGGGGCGAATGGAAGTCACGCTGCGAACATGCACTCTGAGGCCGTCAGGGGGGTAGGGCAGTTGGCCGTGGGGTGGGGGGGGGGGGGAAGGTAAGGTCTGTTGCAAAAGAAAAAAAAACCCTTGTGAATCAAATGGTGGGCTTCGAAGTGAAAATGGGGGCAAGGGGTCCGAGAACCGGCTGCTGGGGGAAAAGCGGGAAGCCGGGCCAGGGGGGGTCCCAGGGGGCAAATTAAAAAAACAACGCCTGTACGGGGAAGGGAAAACCTCGTGGCGAAAAAAGGCTTCAAAATGCCGGGCGGAAGAGATACGATCAGGGGGGACATAGACAGAGGGGGAAAATAGCTTGTTCTGGGTAAAAAGGTTTGCACCGGGGGTGTGCGGGGTCTGACCTCAATCTGGGAAACGGGATGGCCGTGGGAGCCAAAAAAAGTGCTGGGTCTTAGCCTGGACGCACCTTGTGTTCATTTGGCTAGAAAGGGGGACTACGAGCCTTCTTTTGGGTAGTTAGGGCGAAAGTTAAGCGTCTCCCTGGAGATCAGAAGATCACCAACGGGGAGATGTAAACCCTGGTATATTTCTTATAAGGTTTCTGGTTTCACTTGTTTCTTCTTTGAAGGACGAATCTCGTCAGGGAATCTTCGGACTGGTGGGAGATTCTTAGTCTTTGAAGAAACACCTGTGGACCACTCCAACCAATCCCACCCAGGAGGAAGAGACTGTCGGGGGAGACCGTTGGACACGGGGGGGGAAGGAAAACTGGTCATTAGAAGGATGCTCAAAAACGGGTGGAAGGTGCATCGATGGAGGTAAAGGCTTCATGGAAGGAAGCGCATAGTCTTCTGTATAGGGAGAGGGGGACTGGGGTAGCAAAGTTTTTAACAGATTAAGGGAAAAAAAAAAAATGGGGACGCAAAAAAAAAAAACCTGCGGTTTTTTCGGTGCAACGTGTGTGTTTAGAAAAGCTGGAGGGAAGAGACTGAAGAAAGGGACCAGGATAGGTTCAAAAAGGTGTGGTTTATGCCCTAACGGAAGGGGGAGGGGAAGCGCGGGACGGTACGGGAAAAAAAAGAAAAATAAAAAGGTGTCCGTCCAAAATGGGTGCTGGGCGGCCGGGGAGGCTTTTGGGGGGTGTATCGGGGGTAAATGGGGGAGGGTGCCTAGCACAAAGGAAAAACGTTTGCGCTGGGAAGAGAAAGTGCTGACGACAAGTCAGGGTTTGGGGAAGAGTAATTGGAGCAAAGGGGCACGTAAGGAATGGACTTCTAAAAAAACGGTGCTTTGCAATGGGGAGGGGGTTCGGAGAGAGGTTTGCTTCCAGAAAAACAAAAGTCGACGGGGTCAGGGGCGACAGAATAAAAAAGTGAGAACAGAAGTCGAACCGTCAAGTACGGTTCGGTGGGACGTGGACGGAAAAATTTGGAGCCGGTAAAGGGCAAGGGGAAATCACCTGGGAAAAAAAAAGGGGAAAAAAAGCCGAAATTGTTTAACGAAGGTGTGCGGCGGGGGAAGGGGGGGGGGTAAACCGAACTTGTGGGTGACGAATGAAGTGTGAAGGAAAAAAGGAAAGATGAATAAAGGGTGATTGGGAAGTGCGTGGCTTAAGAGCCGCAGCAGGGGACCAGTCAAGCCTGGCTTGGGGAAAGGGGAAAGGGGTCAACATGCCAATCAGCAAAAAAGAAGTCAAGTGGGGGGGGTGATCTATCTTGTGGGACTCGCTGTTTCGTTAAGGGGGGGAGGGGTGGGGGTGGGGGGATCAAGAGAAACAAAAACTAAATTATTATGAAAAAGTCTGCTGGATCATTGGACCACACTGAGAACCCAAGCCAACCACGAGCGGCAAACCAACACAACACTAACTTGAACATGGTTTACAGCGCTCCAGGACAAGAAAAGGAAAAAAACTGGGACCTGTGAAAAAAAAAGGGGCTGGGACGGTCGGTCCCAAAAATAAATTAACATCTGTATTTACCGTCTGAACGGAAAAAAGGAAAGGGACCAAAAACAGTCACACGTTTGGGAAAACAAAAGAAAAAAACCTCCTCTTAGGGGGGGCGCAAAAAACTACGCCATCGGAAGGGGGGCCCGTCGCGGCAACCAGGGCCGACTGGGAAAAAAAAAAACCCTAGACTGACCTCGAAAACTGGACACAAAGGGGTAGCAAAAAACAAAACCAAAAAAACCGTTCTACAGGGGGTTAGAGGACGAAGCAAACAACCGATGACGGGTGGAAACGAACCTGGGAAAAAAAAAAAACAACGTCGCCGCATTCGGGAAAGGGGGGGAAGGGGGGACCGTGGGCTTCCAGAGGGGAAAAAAGGACCGGGACCTAAAAGACAGTAAAGTCAGATTACCAAAATCTCCAAATCCGGGGGGTAGCCAAGGAAAAAGGAAGCACACCACCGAACGAAACAACCAATAGCACCTAGAAAAAAAAAGACGCAAAAAATGCCCGGTTCTTTGGGGAGTGCCAAAAAGGGGACAATGCCCGCATAACTCTAAGTCAGCTTCGATAACACAGGGCAGAAGACAACGATGGGAAGCATGGGAAAAACGGCTCTAAATCAATAAAAAAAAAAAAACCAGAAAGGGGAAATCAGGGAAAAATAGTGGGGGGGAAAAAAACAGAAATCAGTTTTCATGAAAGGGGGGGGGGGGGTTGAACCCCACGGAAAAAACCGGGAAAAACGCAACCCGATGGACCAGAAGAAAAAGAGGGAAGGAATACATTTGCGGAAAGGAGGGGGGACGAAGAAAAAATCAAAAACGTGCGCACCTCGCAAGGATAGACCCGCACCAGGGGTCCCGAACTCATGAGGGAAAAAAAAAAGGTGGTGCATGGAAAAGTTTGGAAAAAAAAATGTTGAACGTAGACCATTCCTGAAAACGGGCTGAGCAAGAAAAGGCAGTGTAACTACCGCGCCAGTTGAGGATCTGCATCAAAAAACAAAAAACGGGGGAACCACACAAAGGGTTCCGGAGGACAGCACAGGGAGACAAAGCAGGTTACGAGGTGCGATCAAAAAACCCGGACCAAGGGGAAGGACATGCACCAGGAAAAGACCAGGTGTATTGAGAGGAAAAGCGGGGGAAAAAAAAAAACAGTGCCTGGCCCACAACCTAAAGAAAGGGTGATCTCTAAAGGGGGAAAACTAACGACACTCTCACGGGAGGAGGTTCCCGAACAAGCGATTAATCACGGTCCCAGGGACCATCACGGGAAGGGAAACCAAGACGACTTGGGGAACGGGTTTTGGTCGTGGGGGGGAATTGAAAAAAAAGGAAAAAGCCCAACCAGGACAAGAAAAATTAAACCTTAATCCCATTGGGGGCAGCATGGCACGCAGGAGGGGAGTGACCATTTGCCAAGCGAGCTCGTCCCCAAAGAGAGAAAAACACGATCAACGAAACAAACTACCAAAACTAAGTACCGAGGCCTGCAAGCATACAGTGGGGGCCTCGAATGGACTGAACCCCACAAAGGCAAAAAAAAGTGGGCAGGGTGAAGCGGAGGAAGAAATCGTGAAAATTTCCCCCAATAGCACCGCCGTGGGAAGAAAAGAAACGACGCAACGCCATAGGGAAAGGGGGAGTACGTAAAGGGGGACGCCTTTACTTGGGGGAAGTCGCCAAAGGACTGCGCCAAAAAGGTACACAGAAAACGCGGAAAAGAGGTGGCACTGGAGCAAAATCACCAAAGCTCCGTAAAAACAAAAGAGGGGGAAACATCAACCATGGGAGCCTATTGAGGGGGGAAAGGGGGCAAGACGTTAATAAGCACCTTTAGGAAGCTTCGCGGGGAGGGGTGTCTTCACGTGAAGGGGGCACAAAACGAAAAAAACTCTTCAACCCCTCAAAAAACCAGAAATTGTCCTAACCTAAGGACAATCACAACGGCCAAACGAAGTTTCGTTCCAAAACAGGAGGGGAAATCTGCTCCCCAGTGAGGACAAAAAAAAAAGAGTCGCCTGTCCAAGGGGAGGGGAGAGCAGCTGCCTTGACCGGCGGAGGAAAAGGTCCTTGGGGGGAAAAGGGAAGCCGGGAACACCTGAATGGGAAAAAAACAAAACCGCTCAGGAGTGGTAACTCAAATAAAGAGGGGGGAAGTGTCACTCCTCAAAATCCTGACGTCTTAAAGACTTGGAAGAAACTTTAGGAGTATAGGTCCAAAAACCGAACCACATAGCACTTGGAAAAAAAAAAAAGTGGGGATAAAAGGAGGTTCCCGTTCGGATAGGGAAAACGGGGGGTTCAAATCCAGGTGGGTATTTGAGGGTTGACCGAATGCCAGGTAAAAAAACAATGCCCGGTGCAAAAAAAAGGGAGAGAAAGCGACCAAGGAAAGTTAGTCGCCACCCAGGGGAAGGGAAAGGAACCAAGCTTGTGTCAATGACACAAAAAAAAACAAAGAAAACAGGGGCCAGGGATGCACGTCAAAGGAAAGAAACACAAAAAAAGAAAACGGCCGTTCAACGGAAAGGGGGATGCACTTCTAAAAAAGTTTCACGAACCAAACCCATCGGGCTGAAAAAAAAAAACAAAAAGTAGTTCTTGGGAAAAGAGTCGTGTTCCAGAAAGAACAGGACAGCCTTCAAACAAAGGACCGGGAATGGGGACCAAGGGGTTGCGGGGAAAGAAAGGGAAAACGACCAAATTTCACAATTGTGCCTTCTGGGGGGGGGGGATCAATCGCAGGGGCGATAGAGGGCGGGGGGATATTTTTCATTCAAAAAAAAAAGCCGCAAAACAAAAAAAACTGGGTGGCACAATCGATAGGGGGAAAGGAAAATGTCATTGGAAAGGGAAAAGAAAAATTGGCGGGCCGTCCCGCAGCGGAAAAAGAAGCAGAAGTCAAAAAAACATCTGCGGCGTTTGTCCAAAAAAAAAAAACATGACGGGGACAGGGAAGGAGGGGGGGGCGGGGGGGCAACTTAAAAAGCCTCGTCAGTGAGAAAAAGGAGATATATTCTCACGGTCAACCCGAAGATGGGAACCACAACAACAAGGAAGGGGGAAGGTTGGAGCAAAGAAAGTTTCAGGTCGTCTAAAAACATAGCAACAAGTTGACGCACACCAAAATCCGTCACGGGGACTCACCGAGGGGAAAGCAGGAGTCGCGGGGCCAAAGAGAGGAAGAAAATATGAGCTAGGGGTTGTGGTCAGGCAGCGGAAAGGTGCGGACCCCACCACATACTTCGACGGGATCACACCGGGGGGGGGGAAAAAGGAAAGCCTTTGGGGGAAAAATAGGGCACCCTTGGAACAACGAAACCTCGAGCGTGGCAAAGGGGGGTAGACAATGTTAAAGGAAAAGAAAAAGGGGAGAGCGTGAACGGGAGGAAAAAAAAGGGATGAGGAGTATGGGAAAAAAAGCAATGCGAGAAGCCCGGTGTTGGGTTGGGGGTTGGGTGTGGTGTTTTTGGGTTTGGGGTAATTGGGTGGGTTTGGGTTGTTGTTTTTGTGGGGGTTTTGGAGAAGGGAGGGAAAAAAAAAACCAAAAAACAGGCAAAAAAAAAAGGGGGTGTTGTGTCGAACATAACCCTGGTCCCATCAAGTTCCACGGGGGCAGGGTCAGGGGGGGAAAACGGGAAAAACTGTTCACCAAAAGAAAGCTTTCCCAGGATCAGGGGGGGCTTACAGAAAATGTGGGTGAAAAGATTGGGGAAAAAAAACATATCGGGGAACCGGTGTTTGACGACCGCGGCAAGGCCGATGGGACTGGCACAGGCCCTAGACGGTTTTTCATGAAAAAGGAAAGAAACAAAAAAAAAAGGTAGGGAGGAAAAAAGGAAAAGGGGAGAAAAAGGGGAACGGGGACACTAACGGGTGCCCTGTCGTTCAGCCGGGCCTTGCCCAGAAGGAAACAAAAAAAAAAGGAAAGGTGGGACAACGATGTCCGACTAACAGGGGGGCGGTTTTTAACACCCGTTAAAAAACCCCGAAAAAAAAAAATGAAAAAAAAAGGGGCCGACGTTTGGGGGGGCACCCGTTTTCCAAAAAAAGAACAGGGCACCCAAAGGAAAAGAAAAAGGTGGCCCAAAAGGAACTTGCCCTTTTGGGACCCCGGCAGCAATGTGTGTGGACGGGTTCCACGATGGACTATGCCTCAGAAACGAGGAAAGGTAAATAATAACCGCATGGAAAGAACGTCAGTTCCCAAGTAAGCTTCAGAAACGAGTCTTCCAAGGGTCAAAATAAACTTTTGCTAGACTGACCCAACGCCCCTCGGAAAGAGGGGGGGGGGCAGGGGAGTGGAATAGGACTGTGAAAAGTTGTACGTAAAAAAAGCCCGGAGGGATGAAAATTCCGAGAGGGGCCACAGGATAAGAAAAAAAAACGAGACACGCGGGATACAGACGGAGGAGGCAGGGAAGGGGACAAACGAAAACCGAATACGCGGGGAGGAAAGGGAGGACTGCTTTAGGCTTCGTTGGGTCCGAAAAACTAGTTCGGCAACAGGGACGGTGCACTGGAGAAGGGGAAAATTGCCAAAAACCAGTTATGGGGGGGGGGGGGGCGGCCACGGGGTTGGGGGAATCACGAAAAAATCTCGGAAAGAGGTCGGGAACCGAAGCTCATCAGGAATAAACCGGACGTTTTGAGAAAAAGTCCGAAAGCTTGTGAAGGGGCCCGGGTGAAGGGTAAAGGGACGTTGAGGTCCAACGGCAATGGGGGGGTTGGAAAACGACCAAGAAGCCAGGAAGGAAAAGGGAGGACGAGATGGGCGAAGATGCGGCCCGCCAGGGGAAATCATCCAGGACGAACGCCCCATCCGTGAAAGAGTCTCAGACCAAGGTAGAGGAGCCATTGGAACCCGGGGAAATCTGGTGTTCACGTGAAGTTGCGAATTCATAAAAAAAAGACAAGATAAAAGACTCCTAACAATTGGAAGAAATCGCCCTCGCTTGGGGAGGTGGAAAAAGAGAAAAAAATGTCACACTTTTCACTTTTTTTGTCGTGTCAAAAGCAAGGGAATTAAACCAAGAAATTGGGTGAAAAAAGAAAGGGCTTAAAGACCTGAAAGGCGGGCAGGTTAGGTGGAACCACTTGGACCAGGGGGGGGGACGACTAATGACCAGAACTACGGGCGGTTGCGGGGGAACTGGGTCTGGTCGGACCTATCAAGCAAGAAGAGGAAAAGTGAAAGGGGCACAGGAAGGGTGGCAAGGCCGGGGGGGGGGGGGGTTATGAGGGGGGTACGGCAAATAAATGAAAAGGTTGCCCGGTTACGGGGGGGGGGGGAAAAAGAAGAAAAGGAAGGGGTAAATAGAAAAAAAAAAGACAAAAAGGGGCGCAGAGGATTGGGGAGGGGAGGCTCTGAACGGGTAAAAGTCAACCAGTTTTGTGGCGAAGAGGAACTTGGACTAACGGGCAAAAAAAGATAAAGAGGAACACAGTCCGAGAAATGAATACGGCTAACGTAGGTTTGTCACGAGGTTCTCTTGGAGTTGTGAGAAAGAACTGATCAGTGGGGGGGGAACGAAGAACGAGCCTTGGAGGGAAATGCCGACTCACAGGGAGAGTTAAATACGAAAAGAGAAATCAAGGGTGACCCTGACAAGGGAGGGGGGACACGGTGTCAATTAAGACGGCCTTGCAGAAATGATCGGATTCCCAGGGGCACGCGGGCAAACGGGTGGGCATGAACGGGGGAGAAAAACCGGCTCATTAGGGACAAAAAAGGAACGCTGTGTTGAACATTTTTGGGGGAGTCCTTGACGGGACGTCGGGAGGGGGGCGGTCGGAAATGGGGGGGGCAAAAGGGAGGGGGGGGGGAAGTTAAAAGAAGCCCGTGATGGATAACTGTTTGGAAATTTTAAAAGACGGCGGGCATGGAAGAGAAACGGGCCGGAAGGAAAACATTTTCCTGTGGAGACGCGGTTGGACCTCGTAGACCACTGGTAGGGTGGAGAGAAATACCGGTTTGGGACCAGTTCAAACTGGTTTGTGGGTGGTCGAAGACATTTTAACGGGTCAGGAGTAACTTCCAAGGAAACAGCCTGTTACCGGGAGGGGAAAAGATATTGGCTTCCCCCTGGGCCGCGGAGAGGTTCTTGGGGGGCAGGAAGGAGTGACAAGAAAAAGGTAGGCAGTCAGCAACAAAAGGCAAGAAAGAAAAAAAAACGGCGAATCCCATGATGGGGGTCACTGATCAAAAAGAGGGACTTGGGGGTGATTGGATAAAAAAAGTCGCGGGGGTGGGCTAAGTGCTAGACGGTGCTATCGTTATAGGGCCGACGAAGAAATGAGAATAGGTAAAAATAACGCCGTGGGGGAAGCTGCCAATTGCATGAAAATAACCGTTCACAGGGGGGTCGGGCAGTGGGTGGAAATGACGTGGGCCATCCGGGTAAATGTTGCACACAGCAAAAAAAAAAAAACAGCAGCTCCAGGGGGGAGAAAGTTATGTTTAAGGAAAACAAAAGGGGGATACGGAGGGGGTCGTTGGTACCTCTGAAAAAAAAGGAAGATGCGCAACGTAAAGCAACGCAAGTTAAAGCCATCAACAGGTTGGAAAACTGGGCCGCAAAGGGGGGTCAGGACGCCAAGGGGGACAGCTGGAACTAACTCCAAAAACGAAGGGTCAGGGGTGCATGGGGAGCTTTGGTGCGGGGGGGAAGGGGCGGGGCAGCAGCAGGAAAAAAAGGGAGGGGCGGGAAAAAAAGCCGGGGAAGAGTTGAAAACTTTCTGTGGGGGGGTTAAGAGAGGGAAAGGGGCAGAAAAAAAACCAAACAACGGGCTAGGGGGCCACCGTCTACTTAAACGAGTTGCATAGCCACGGCTGGAGAAAGAGGGGGGGGGGGGAGGATCAGGGGCGTTTCTCACCAAACAAGACCTGCAACCTAACAAAAAAAACAGGGAGGGGAAAAATAGTGTAGGAAAAGTTTGGGTCCCCGCAGCCATGAAAAAAAAAAAAAAATCCGGACGGGCGACAAAAAGTGGGCGTACAAAGAATTGTCTTGAGGCGCGAAAGGCCAAGAGGGGCCGCCCTATTGAGGGGGAGGAGTCTGCCCATATGGAAAAAAGGGGGGGTAAAAGTATTGAAACAAAAACAACAACCCTTATGGGGGAAAATTAATCAGAACACGAGGTGTGGAAAAAGAAAAGGCGTTGGTTAATGCTGGTTCTCAAACGGAAGCGCAGTGGGGGGCCGGAGGGATTTGAGGAATGGTGAGACGGAGCGTTAAAGGAGAGTTTGGAACAAAAATGAAAAGTCGACGAACTGACGGAAGTCAAGCCTGGACCACGAGGGTTAAAAAAAATGTCTAAAGAGGAAGTGGTTTGGGTGGGTGAGAGGGTTTCGGTGAAAAAAAAGGGGGGCGGTCACAACGGCGACACATAGCAACTTGGGCGCTGGGCAGGAGGGGAAGGAACTACTTCGGGAAATGGACAGTTTGTGGTGAAATCTGGGGGGGGGAAAGCCACCGGGCGGAAAAAACAGGGAATGCTGAGAGGAAGGGGGACTGGGGGGGGGCTGGAAAAAATGGTTTTCAGGGGTGAGCAGCAGGGTGAAGTGAAGGAAGAGAAAAAGAAAAAGAAAGTCGAAGGGGGGGGCTGGCGAGAGTCAAGGGGGGGAAAGGGGCGTTACTGGGGAGGGACTAAGGTCGGTGGAAGAGAGACTTGGGGGCGGACGAACGTCAAGGACCACACGCTGGGACTGAAATCAAGAAAGGAAAACAAGGGACGTGTCTTGGTGAAGGGGGAAAAAAAAAAGGTACTTTTGTGGGAAAAAACGGTGGTTCAAGGGAAATTAGGCGGAGGGGGAAAAGTGGAGAGGGGGACAAAGGTTCCTCGGGGACCCAGCAGGCTGGACCACCGTTTCAAAGGGAAGGGTTTGAACCTGAAGGGGACCAGGCCAAGCAGTCAGGGAATGAGGGGTGTTGGGAGAAGCCAGGGGTTGCTCCGGAGGGGGGAAGGGCATTGTCCCAAACATTTACAAAGACCGACTAAACAAAAAACAACAGGAGAGGGGGGAAGCAGGGGGAAAAGACTGAAAAAAAAGAAAAAAAAAAAGAAAAAGCGAGAGAACAAAAAGGGGCTTAAATGCTTTGGTTCGGTGACCCCCGCCTACTGGCCAGCAGACTTGACATGGTGAAGGTCAGGGAGGGCACAGAGAAAAGGAAATCGGGGGGTGAAGTTGAACGTCTGACAAAGTCAGGAGTGGGGAAAAAAAAAACGGACAGTTTTTGTTTTTGGTGGTTAAACAAGAACAAAAAGAGTGGAGGTGACAGCCCAAGAAACCAGGGGAAAAGTTAAATCACAAATATCACGACTAAGGGCAATCGGACCGCATTGCCTACCAAAAAGAATATAGCGCCCCAGCCCCGTCAGAGGGAGGGCCGCACAAAAGAGGACCGAAGAACACTAAATTTGAAAACGAAAAAAACGAAGGAGAGGCCCGCAGTGAAAAGAAACAGTGTCTTGAAACGGCTAGGAGAATTGAAGAACGGTTCAGGAGCAGTGATCTAGGGGGAAAAAGACAAGTCCTAAGTGGGCGAACGGACGCCAAACCGTGGCAAGATCGGAACAAAACTAAAAAATCAGACCCCAGAAAAAGGGCAAGAAATAAGAAAGGGGGGGGGGCGGACACTTTCAAAGACATCAGAAACCCGCACAAGGGGAACCATAATCACATCTGGTGGAAAGAAGTAAAGGGGAGAGAAAGGAAAAAAACCGCGCGCAAGGAGAAAAAAAAACAAACTCCTCCACGGCCATAAAAAACCAGTGCGCCAGTGACCAAGGGAAAAACAAACCAATGGGGTCAAAAAGGAGACAAGGCGACCGAAAAATCAGCCACTAACTAACGTGTAATGCCTGTCGCTCAAGAAGAGAAGGGGCCGACAGCCTGGAAAGAAACAGAAGACCCGCAACGTACAAAAAGAAATTCGTCACAAAAAGAGGTGGCAGGGATTTTGGGGGGGGAGCAACCAAAGTTTTTACGAAAAGGAAGGGCAAACAAATTCCGGGAAAGCCAGCGCCATGAGAAAGATCAAAGGGGTACTTCGACTGACCATCGGGAAAGGATGGTTATGGACATACGTCATCGCATGGGAACCACAAAAAATGTGCCGTCAGAAGGCGCCAGACATGTTGGGGAGTATCCCCAAAAAAGAAGACCCCTAACATCTCCCTTGCACAAAAATTACTCTCCGTGGAGGGACGGCATCTGACCTTGGAAGAAGGTTCCAGGAAACGCCACCGGAGTTGGGGAGAGGAAGACATGGGCAGTTTGCCAATACCAACGGCCAGCACAGAGAAGCGACACACGAATCAGAAAAAGCGGCCCGGAACCTAAGGAGGAAAAGAGCGCGCGACGGGGGACGGCAAACACAAATGGTTGACAACACCAGTCAGCAACGGCCAAAAAAAAAAAAAAAAAAAAGGGACAAAAACCGGAGTAGGAAGCGCCCGGGAAATTTCGCCGAGAAGACGGCGGGGAAAACACAAGAAACCGCTGGGCGGGGCCGACAGAACCGAGGCCGCCGGCCGCACCAAATGAAAAAAGCGGAGCGAAGGGAAAACCTTGTACCCTAAAAAACAACTGGAAGAGTCTAGGCTGTTGTCTGTGACCGATAACGGAAAAAAACTGGTTCAAAGGAAAAACACCGGGGGGGGGAAGGGCCTCAAAAAGATGGGCCGCCCCAAAACTCAATTGATAAACAAGGTCCGGGGGGGGAAGGGGCGGGGAGACTAAAGACGTAAGACCAAAAGGAAGCCCACCCACCTCCAGAAAAAAAAGGGGGCCAAAAAGAGTCGGCGGGGGTATTCCAATAAGGGGAGGTCGCATGGAAAAGAGGGACATACAAAAAAAAAGAAATAGGCCGCCTATAAGGAGGGGAAAAAAAGGAAAATCAAGGTCTATTCCCCGTGATGGAAAGAAGATCAAATTTTCTCGAGAAAGGGAAAACGACCGTCCAAACAAACAAATAAAGCACCTCACAACCCCAAGAGAAAGGCCTCCGTCATCGCAAGTCAACAAAGATGACCTGCACACATAGTCGACATCCATTCTGAAAAGGGCAACTGAATCGAGGACGGGGGCCAGCCTGAAAGTCAAAATGCTAGGGGGGAGGGGGGAAAAAAAAGGGCGCCCAGAAGCCATTATGCAAGTTGTTGAGTAACCCCTCATAGGGAGGAAAAGTGTCAATAAACGGTGTCAGCGGGGGGACCTCAGAAAATCTTCTTGCCGGTGACAGGATATTACGGAAATGAAAGGTCAACCGAAACACCGGCAAGGCACAAATGAGTAAAATGGCCGTCTATAGAGCGGGGGGGAAAAAAGAAAAAAACCCAAAAACCATTTATCTTTGTACTGGACGACGCGAAAAAAAGCCATTTGCCTGGAGAAGGACGGAGGGAAAGGCACCGGACGAGGCGAAAAACCTCAGGGGAGGGCAAGGGATAACCCGGACTGTGCACACAAGAAACGAACATCTTAGGAAGGAACCAAAAGCAGAAAAAAAAAGCAAACCAGGCCGGGCAGTAAAGGATGGTCCTCGAATCTTTGGTCACAACAAGACCCAAAGTTTAAACCAGCCACCGCGTAAGGGAAAAGGGGGTCCGTGGGGAGTCGGAGGAAAGGAAAAGTCCAACACAGCAAAGGAAGGGGGAACGTGCCCCGGGGGGGGGAAAATGTAAAATTAGGTGTAGGAAGCCGCGGGTGGAAAACAACGGGGGCACGTGGAGAAACGACGAAAATCGGAGGGGGTGACGGGGGATAGAAAAAATTTTCTAAACGGGAACACCCACGCTGGGGGGAATTAAGGAAGTCGAAAGGGGGGAGCCGTGGGTCGAGGATGGAAAAAGGTAAAAGGGCCGCCGCTGCATAAAAAGAAAAGGAGGGGGAACCCACTCTGGTCTGCCGGTCCAAACAGTACTGAATAAGACATGTGACTGGGAGTCACACTCAAAAAGGGTGGGACTAAAACGACGTAAGGGAAAGGAGCGCTGAAGGGAGAATTGTGCGCAAATGATCCGGGGGACAACAAAAGTGAAAAAAACACAGACGGGGGGGGTCAAAAGCACACTTTGCTGAGAGATCCAGCAAAAAAACGAACTTTCTGAAACGCACCAAGGAGGGTGAATAATCACCTCAACGGTCTTGACGGTCTGGGGCACCAGGATTACGACGCAGCGTAGAAACGGGGGAAAAAAAGACTCCTCTTCAAAGGGAACTCCAATACCGACTTGGGAGCTGGGAAAAAGACAGTCACCGGGGGGGGAAAAGTAGCCGAAAAACGCGTCCTCGAGAACGTGGAAGGCGACCCATTCCCCTGAACAAGAAGGTGGCAGAAAAAAGTTAAAAAAGACTAATGGTTAGGAAATTCCAAGAAGATCAGGCCCCTCGGGAGAGGACGGCCAGAACAAAAGAGTAAAAGGGGGTTGTGGTCGTACGAAAAAAAGGGGGGGGAAAAGAAGGGGGGGGGGCCCAATTTGGCAAGGGGAGTGGGCCACAGAAAAAAGTGAGCGAAACGAAACACGGAAGTGAGGGGGAAAGTTGGGGGAAAAAGGGGGAAGAACCATCGTTGGAAAAAAAGAAAGAGGGGAAGGGAGAAACTCCAACGGTTTCAGGCCATCAAGTGGAGAGAACAGAAAAAGAGAGCAAAGACGGGGATCAGAGAGTCACAAAAAACCATAACTTAGGAGGGAGAAAAAAAAGCTAGAACGTAAAGAAAGACGGAATCGGATCTGAATTCTTTCGGGGACCCGCTGTCCTCAAAGAAGTACAACTATTGTTTCAACTATGGGACTAGGTCAAAAGGGGGGGGACAAGTACAACAAAAAACCCCCAAACCCACCCAAAAAAAACACCCCCCCAAACCCCCAACAACCAAAACCCCCACAGCCGGAATCTGGGAAGAGAAAGATTTTTTTCAAAGGGAAGGGGGCCAAAAAGCAAAGACCGGTGAAAAGAAATGAAGGGGATGTCCTTTATTCTAACCACACCCGTTCATACGGGAGATGGTGGTAAAGGGGGGCCGAATCCGGGATATGAAGAAAAAAGGGGAGGGAGTTTTCAGCCATACACTCACGAAGGCAAGGAAACAGAAAATCTTCAGGTAGGCACGGAAGTCAGAAAGAAAACCTGGTTGCTCCGAGAAAAAATAAGGGGGGGAAAGTGAGAGGGGTAAAGCTGCCAATGGTCCGTAATGAAAAAAAAACTTGGACCTTAATCAAAAAGATATCTGTGGTTGAATGGGGAACTAGACATGGCGGAGAGAAACGACTAAAAATTTGCGTCGAGACCGGGGTGGGAAGGGAACACCGAAAAAACTAATGAAAAGATGACGAGGCTTCTTCGAAAGAACTTTTGGCAAGGGGAAAAAACAAACTGTAGGGGGGGGGGGGGGGGAAAAGGGTTAGACTAAAAGTGGCAAAGGCGCGCACACGGAGTGGGGAAACGGGTGTTGTGGAAAAGAGCGAGAGTAACCTACTTAAAACTTTTGGGGGGATTCTATCTCTGGGGGGACAGGTTCAATACAATGAATCCAAGGAAGGTAAACTATTGAAAAAGAACGAATCCATTCTTGGAAGAGAATCTGTAAGCGAAAAAAAGGGGGGGACCTTCCCGTTTGAAAGACTACCTGGGAAAGGACTTACAAAAAACGTAATCCCCATGGAGGGGGTCCCCAAAGAAAGGGTATCTGTGTGGGGGGTTGACTAATTGCAGAAACGCGGAAATCTACATTGAGGGGGGATACTGGGAAGGAAATAGTGTCAACCCTGTAAGACGTTGGTCAGTTAGACATAACGCGAACCTCAGTAAAAGGACTTTGGGGAAAATAAAGGGGGTCTCAAGGAAGAAAGGGCTGCTTTTTGTGGGGAATGGGGGGGGGACCTTTGGTCCATCCTCAAAGGAAAAACGAAGAACTACGGCCTGTTTACTCTAACTTTTGTCCTGGAGTAAAAGAGAAAGGTAAAAAACTGTAGAGGTAAGATTGGGTCTGTCTCTTAACGTGACAAGGGCCGGGGCAATTGTTTTCAAGGGGGCAGGTGTAAAGGAAGGCAGGGGGGGGGGAAAAAGGGGCAGAAAAAGGAACTGGGGGTGCAGGTTTTAGGGGGGGGAAAAAAGAGGGAAAAAAACAGAAGGAAATTGGGGGGGGGGGAAACCGCCGCGGTGAACAAAGGGGGCACAGAAGGTGGGCGCTGCTCTAATGACGCCTAAATCTTCTTCCTTGTTGTGTGCATAGAAGGGGGCCGAGCACGAGAAAAAACGCT
>Ga0179593_1641592_pt1 | contig 21722 bp, 27 predicted proteins | sample CZODoug2_1_08_16_FD_185931 | JGI IMG/M metagenome (GOLD analysis project Ga0179593, IMG submission 185931) | Vadose zone soil fungal communities from Angelo Coast Range Reserve, California, USA - CZODoug2_1_08_16fungal (PacBio error correction) | ecosystem: Environmental > Terrestrial > Soil >...
AGAGATGCAAGGGCGCTGGGAGAAAGAGAGGATGTATAAAAAAAAAAAGGCGGGTTTCCGGGAAAAGAAGACGGGTCCAACGCGATCGGGAGAGGAAAAACTCCTTTATAAGCCGGAAGGAAGGGGAGGAAATGTCATAATAGGGGTTGGTGCGGATGTGAAATAAGAGAAAGAGAAAAGACAGACGTAAATTCGCTAATGAGGGAGAACTTGAGCTGCCCGAGCGGCGGGGGGGTAGTCCAAAAGAGAGTTACTCTCATCTCGTGATTTTCCTCGAAAAGTCTTCTTCTCTTTTTTCACCCCTAGCGGCTCTAACAAAAAGGAGAGGAATTTCCCGCATGCAGGGGGGAAGTCGCTGTAATCAATCAAGGGTTGACAGGCTGTCTGCTGAAAAAAGAAGGCCCAACTTGCCTACGGGAAGTACGGAAAGAGAGGTATCGCTGCTTCGGAAGGAGGGAGTTGTTCCAAGCGGCTCCCCGGCCTGGGCAGGCCGAATGCCCGCGCACGGGGAAAAGGAAAAAAAGAGGTGGGGGAGGAACCGGCATATTTGGCCTGGTGCTCAGGAGGAAAAAAAAACGAAGCTTCGATCTGTCCTCCTGGCTCTAAAGTAGCTGCTCTGGAGCGATTATTTTGCACGAGAGAAAAAAAAAAGAAAAGAGGAGAGGAGACTCGCGCAAAATAAATTCGACGCCGCGCAGGAAAAAAACGGTTACCGGTAATACCGACCTTTTCATACTCGGTGCCCGCGCCAAAGAAAAAGTGCCATCTTGGAAGCTTCCAACTCTTGGGAGGAGAAAGAAAGGAAAGGGGGGGGAGAAGGGAGGAGGGGAGGGATTGATCACTCCCTTTTCAAAGAAAATAGACCCTGCGACGTCACGTCGAACGCCGGAGTCAAAGGGGGGCCCAAGGGCAGAAAAGATGAAAAAGGAAAAGAAGAGCCATACTATTTTCATATCTTTGTCCCAAAAAAGAAAGAAGTCGGCCCGTCGGACTTAAAAGGGAATGCCGGAAACCCCCAAAGGGCCGCTCCAGGCGGAAAGGGGGAAGACGGGAAGAGGGTATTTTCAACTTCTACAGGAAGAAGGGAACACGACGGGCTTCGACCTCTCCTTGTTGTGCATCAAGAACAAATCAGAAGGTATCTTTGCATGGGGAAAGAGAGAGAAAAGGGCATTACGGCCGCTTCTCGTTCAAAAAAAAAGGGGAGACCCTTATCACGCCCATCGCCTTTTCCTTATCCATCAGTGGAAAAGAGCCAGAGGATTGGAAACGCACAAGAAGAGAAAAAGGGGGGGAAAGAGGGGTTGGCAGGAATATCTCTCGTTAAATCTTGCCTGGAAAAGGGGACAACCTCGACGCTTTGGCTACTCTTCTCCGAGTAGACATTGGCGCTGAGCGAAAATGGAACGTTGGGGGGGTCCAGAAAAGAGAAAGTCACGATCGTAACTTTTTGGACGGCGCCGGGGGAAAGACGGACCGAGACGCCGATTGCTGGTCGCACCGCGGAGGACATGAAAAAAAACAAAAGGGTGTAATAGGCAGACTCTATACACCGAGAGGAGGGGAAAAAAGAAGACAAGAGGAAGCGATCTTCCATCCACCTCTATGGTGGGAGGGAGGTCGAATTGAAGTCGGAGACCTCGTATATAGTGATGAAAAAGAAAAAAAAGGTGTTTGGAAAAGTGCTCGGCTACGGAAGGGGGAGGGAGAGGGAATTTCACCCACTTCGTTAGGGGGAAAAAGGAGCTACTCGATTCTGATTCTCTGCGGAGGGAATAGACAAGGGAAAAAGGTGGGGCCGGAGGCGCCATCTGCGGAAGTGGGGGGGGAAGAAAAAAGAGGAGGGAGAAAGAAAAAAAAGGGACTCCGAAAAATCTATCCGGCATCGGCGAAAAAAAACAAAGGTCCCGGAGAAGTATATTTTAGAACTTGGAAACGGGGGAAGGGTATCCTGGGGTCCTTTAGAAGGGAAGAGGGAAGAGAGGGAGAGTCGTGGTTAAACTTTAGCCCGGAAAAAAGGGCCCTGGTGTGTTTTCTCGTACAGCGACAAGAAACATTGAGCAATCCGGCGGGGTTGGGGAGGGGGGAAAAAGGGGAACGCGCAGAACGCTCAACGTGGAGTTTGCATCCCCGCACCCTCCCAAGCGCTGGCAATACAAGAAAAAACATGGTCAAGGGAAGAGCTGTGGGGGGGGAAAAGAAGGAGAGAGGTGGAGAACGCTATCCCCTAAACGCCGCAAAAAAAAAGGGCCGTCCTTAACTACTGACGCACATAAGAAAAAGCTTGAATCATGAAAAGAAGAAAGGACCCCCCTTTTCTCTCCAGAAGAGGAAAAGGTCACTCTCGTTCAGAAAAAAAAAAAGGGGGGAAGGAAAAAAAACTCTACTAACGTATTCTACAGTTGGAGGAAGAAGGAGCGAGAACGAGAACCTTTTCTTTTTACGGAAGGGGGGGCACAGTCATCATTTTCTGCGACACCAAAGGAAAAGTCGTGGGGAGCCCAGCAAGAAGGAAAAAGGAAAGAAGGAAAAAAAAGACCTCCGATCATTGCGATCGTGAACTCAAAAAGGAAAAGAGGGCTTTCATGTGACGCTCCTGATTACTTGGAAGATAAGGAAGACTTACAAAGGCGATTATTATCTGGAGAAAAAAGCAAAGCTTACCAAAAAAAAGAGCCAACCCTCTTTTTCCGACCGATCGAAGATCCAAAGAATGGCTTGAAAGTTCGCAGTCGGTGGGAGGGGGGAAGGGGGAAAAAAAGAAGACACGTCGGTCGCGTTTCATCTAAGTAAGAGGCGCGTCGTCTATGGCACGACGCTCCAATGCGTGGGGGGTTTTGTCTTCAAACAGAAGAGGGGAAGAGAAAGAATCTCCATTTGGGAGGGGAGCATATAGATCGCCGTGACAAGGAAAAGAAGGTCGATCGTCTCCATGAAAAGGGAAAAAAGAGAGGTCCTCATAATTTCCGCTCCGTGGAAAGAAAAAAACGGGCGATTCACAACGAAGGAGGAGGGGGAAAGCTTGCCCATCGCCCCTAAAGAAGGGACAGTACAACGGGCACAAAAGGGTCAGAAGTGTGGGCCGCTCAAAATGAGGAGGGGAGAAAGAGAGAAAACCTGAATTCAGCCCTGTACGGGCGAAAAAAGAAGTACCGGCGGACCTTTGTCAAAAAAAATCACCCAAGGAGGAGGAGTAAAAGAGGAGGAAGGAGGGGGGGAAAGGGCCAAGATCTGACTTTCCCGGGGGGAGGGAGAAATCACTTGTCGAGGAGTGGGGGAAAAGAGCGGAAAACGCGCTTACAAGAAGGCGTGACGCTTTTACTTAAAACAGCGGGGGGAGATGGGCATCTTTCCCCGGGGGGTCCGATGGGGAGAGGAGAGGAGACCCCTGCTTTAAATTCTTAGAAAAAAAGGCCGTCGTCATTTGCAGACAGAGGGGGAGGAAAAGAACTGAAAGAAGGGTCACGGCTAAGAGGAAAAGGAAAAAAGTCTATCGTTAGAAGAAAGCAAAACCTTATCCGCTTCCTACTGCTAAAAAAAAACGGAAAGCGCGCCGGCGGAAGAAGGATGGGAAGTTGCTCACTTCTGAAACGCTGATGTTGGGAGACAGCCCTAAACAAAAAGAAATAAGATTTCCAATCAGAAGAAATAGGGCGATCTTCTGAACTCTGGGTTGGAGGAAAATGGGGGCTAAGAGGGGGGGGAGGGGGAGGCATATTTCCTTCTCCGTCTGGATTAAAGAAGTCATCGCCGGGGTTCAGGGAGAGCGTGATTATCAGAATCAGTAACTAAGCAAAGGGAGAAAAAAGAGAAAATTGTCCGGCTTAGTTCACGGCAAAGGAGGGGGTGGAAGATCCCGCTGATTTTCATTTACTGGAGGGGAGCAAAAGCGGGAAAAAAGGGTTTAAAAATGCTGACGCAAGAGAAAAGAAAGGGACTAGGTCTCTCTTCAAAAAGGGAAAAAAAAGTTCCGAATACCGCTCTGACGTCGCTGGGAAGAGGGGGGGAAAAAGTGAGGGGCCGAGTTACAAGAAAAAGAAGAGGCGAAAAAGATCATCCTCACCGCTTCTATGGGGAAAGAAGGCAGCGGCCCGAGAACGGCCTGCCCGAGGCGGGAGAGAAAAGAGGAAAGAAAAGGAAAATTATTTCCTATTGCCAGAAGGAAAGGGGAAAGTTATATGCCTTACGCTTGCAGACAAGAGGCGGGAAGCTGAGGGGCGCAAAAGTGCGGGGGAGAGGGGAGGGGGAGCATCGCATCGGCAAACCGGAGATAAGGAAAAAAGGATTGACCGAACACTGAAAATCCTCCTCTGGGCCGATGTCAGGAAGGGCACTGAGAAAAGATGAGACGGTTAAATGGAAAAAAGAACATCTCGAAAACCTCTCTGAAAAAGAATGAAACGACTAAGAACAGTGGAAAAAAGGAAAAAGTTAGTCGTTCGGGGACAGGGAGGAGAAAAAAAGGAGTTTCGGTCTAACTTTAAACGCCCCAAATTCGCAGATGCAGCAGAAAGGATTGGAGAAGGGGGGAGGTAATTGGCGATCACGCCGAAAAAGGAGTCCACCAATTCCCGCCGTGCAGAAAGAAAGAAGAAGGAAAAAAAGCCCCAAGGAAAGGGAAAGGAGGCCTTTATGACTCTTCAGGGGAAAAAAAGAAGATAAATAGAAATATTAAAAAAAATAGTAGATGATCGAGGGGGAAAGAAAAAGGGAAGCAGAGAGAGAAGGGGGATCTATTCTTCCTCTATTACAACCGGTGAGAAAGACAAATGGTTCATCCGCGGGGCGAATAAATAGCTTTAGACTCAAGGACAGGGGGAAAAAAGAGATCGAACGGATTCTTCTTGTTTTTTTGGGGAGAAAAGGCGGTTCAATTTTTTTGGCGCTGCAGCGGAAAGAAAGCAGAAAAAGAAAGAGACTATGTGGGATAAAAAAAGGAAAAAAAAGAGGGAAAGAGAAATATTGCCGCCACAAGCAGAAAAGTGGAGAACGCCAATCACATTCTGAAGCACTGCGAACGGAAAGGAAGGAAAACTGACTCCGTCTCTGGGAGGGGAGCAAGAGAAAAAAGGAAGTTGAAGTTTTTTGTTCACTAGCGGAAAGAAGACCGCGGGGGAGGCTCCCACATAAAGATAACGTCGACGGTGAGTAAGCGTATCTGAAAAGGCGAGGTCTCCGCCGGAGGGGGGAAAAAAAGGGAAGATAGGGAGACGTTGCCAACTCTATCGTCACCTACACTATGACGAAAAGCATTCCCTTTGAAGAAAAGGAAGAAACAGAGGGGATTGTGCAGAAGGAAAGAAGAAAGATGATCCAATAATTTTCGCATATTTTAAAGGCACTCTTATTCTGAATCCGGCGTTCAAGAGTTGAAGCACGTTATCAGTGGGAAGGGAGAAAGAGAAAGAAAAGAAGAAAAGCGCACCCTTTCTGTCATTGATAAGGGAAGAAAACAAGTGCTGGCAACCGCCCTGGAAAAGGAGAGGAGCGAAGTGGGAGCTACACGGAAAAAGAGAAAAAAATTGGGGGGGGAAATCTCTCTTCGAACTTTTAGGGGAAAGGAGGGAGGGCTGGGATGCCCGAGGAGAAAGAAGAAAAATAAGAAAAAGAGAAAAAAGGAAAGTGAAAGGAAAGGCTTACATCCGATCTTAGCAAGGAAGAGACCTTTCCGAGTTCATCCCAACATATTAGCGAAAAAAAGGAGAAGATGGGTCTTTTCGCGGCCGAAAGAAAAAGGGACCCGTTGAAAAAAAAAGCAGCGCTACCGAAAGAGGGCGAAAAAACATTGAAGCGCATGATGACAAGAAAAAAGAGAGAAAAGTGATGACAATCTGAAAGGCCGCACGGTCATTTTTTACGCCCGGGTGACAAGGGACAATGTTTTGAAAAAGAGAAGGCTGAGAGGGGACATATCAATCGGCTATCCGCATCTTTAAGGAAAAACGCAAGGACCAGAAGAGCTTTTCTCCATGGAAAAAAGGAAAGGAGGAGTAATCGCTCTTACTTCGATTATGAAAAGGAGTGATCATCCTCAACAAAAACTATGGGACATGAAGGGACTATCTAAAGTACGCTATAAACGTGAGAGAGAAGAGAATCGATTATTTTACTATCATCTGAAAATGTTTCCCGTAAACCTCATCAAACAAAAATAAAAAGCCGGAAATGCAATTCTCTAGAAAGAAAAAGAAAAAAAAGGGGAGGAAGGACCCCCCCTCTCTACTATCCGGGAGATGGCTATAAAAGGTCGACTTGAGGTGATGCGGGTTTTTACAAGAAAAAAGAAGAAAAAAAGACAGAGCTGTCCGCTGCGCTCTCCGTTATCGCCCAGAGGGGATGGCCGTCATGTCATAATATTTTTTGTTGCGGATGTGAAATAAAAAGGAGACTACGTAAGACGAAGGAATACATAAGAAGGGAGAAAAAAGGGAAAGAAGCCCGATGAATTGTTCTCTTGTCTTTCCCAATATGATCGCTAAAGGGAGGGAATAGCAGATCCGCAAAAAATGGGCTATGATCACGGGCAGAAAAAAAGGGGTGGCCAGGGGGGGAAGGGGCACGTCGCTGTAAGGTGGACCGGCGATGGATGCGGAGGAAGGGAATGGAAAAACTTTCCTACTGGAAGGGGAACGGGGAGCGCTGATGAGTAAAATTTATTTGTTCCAAGGAGAAAGGCTGCATGCCGAATGTTAGCACAGATAAGGAAGGAAAAAAGGCGAATCATGTTTGGCTGAAAAGAAGAAGGGGTTTCAATTTAAGTCAAAAGAGGTCGCCACGCAAGCAGAGGAAGAAGACTGGCGCTAAAGTAATTTTCGCTTTGTCGAAAGAAAGAAAAGTCTTGGCTCCTCGTGCTCCCAGCAGAAAAGAAAAAAAAAACGAAAGGAGACGCGCGAGGAAAAGGGGAAAAAGGGAGGAGGGGAAAATACCTTACCTTTCATACTCGTGGAAAAAAGGCTTGCCACATCGTGTAATAGCTGACAAAGCGTGGCAGAAAATGGTTCGAAAAGGAAAGGGGGGGGAGGGAACTTGAAAGAAGGTAATGATCTGCCGTGATCAAAAGGAAGCCCGAGAAGCCCCTAGAATTCTGCTCACACTGCATGACGAAAAGAAAGGAGAAGCAAGCTCAGGAATATCTTTTCCCTAGGCAAAAGAGAAGAGAGATGGAAAAAAGAAAGGAGAGGGGGAAAAATCACCTTTTCTCCGCGCCAGTACCGGCAGGGAGAGGGGCACGTCGCCATTAAAAGCGGCAAAAACGCGACTGAATCGACCTCGGAAGGGGGGAGAGGAAAGAAGTACACATCGTACTTCGGGGGAAGATAGGACGGTATCTTTTCTGTCTTTTTTGGGAAAAGGTTCATTCTAGAAAAGGAAAGATCCTCTTCTCTTCACAAAAACAGAAGGATGAGAAAAGCCCTGATCCGCCCACTCCGTCAGGAGAGGATCTAACAGGCAGGCAGTTGAGTCATGGGGGGAGGAGAAAAAAACAGGCTCCATCTTTGGCAAGAGGGGTGGAGGCAATATCTTCTCGGGTAAAGATGGGGAAAGCGGTTGAACAACCAAAAAGGGGCGACGCTAGCCTTTATACTTTCCGCCTGCGCTGAAAAAAAAGCCGGGGGCGTGGGGGGATCGTGGTCACGATCGAAAGGGGGGGGGAAGAGGGGAGCGAAACAACTCCACTCCCATCTCTGCTCGAAGAAAAGGGAGAGAGATGACCAATTTCACGGATCTGCGATTGAGAAAATGGGGGAACCATGAAATTCGGGAAAAGCAAAGGAAAACAGTGAATTACTCTATCGTCATGGTGGACCGCCATAATAATATGGAGAAAAAGAAAAAAGGACGAGGTGAATATTATTGATTAAGAAGAGTACCATAGGCCCGCTCTGTGGATTTCTACCAATGTAGAGCGGAGGGTGTAGACAAATCTGAAATGGACAAAATTTATTGCTTCACGGGATAAATCATGCGATACAGAAAGGGAGGGGAGGAGAAAGATTACAGAGGGAAGAAGTCAAGACCATTTGGACGAATAACTCAGGAAGGGGGTTCCTCGAAGGGGAGCGACATTCCAAAATTTCTCCAGAAGCGAAGCTTCTACAGAGAAGGGACATCAAAAAGTCACACCAGTAAGTGGGGGGGGGAGGAGGGTATCAGGGGAGTCATTTTGAGAAGGAGGATTTGTCGCTCTGTTCGCTTCGGGTGGTGAAAAAAAGAAAGCAGCAATCAAAGCCAAAACCATGTCACAGGTGTGGGGGGAAAAGCAAAAGGAGGATTTCAGTTGTTCTTCCAGCCGTGCCGAAGAAAAGATCTCCTTTTTTCCGCTAGAGAGGGAAGGGACTACCAAAGGCACTTTGCGCACAAAAAAAAAGGACCAAAGCGAAATCCCCTGGGCAGGAAAGGAAAAAAACTTGGAAGAATGTTTTGGGGGGGGAAAAAGCGAGTTCGACGGTTACTACCGATCCCTGAAGCGCCGAAAAAAAAAAATTAAACGGTCGACCGAGAGGGAAAAAAGGGATGGGCTGCGCCAACAAGAGAAAAAGGAGAAAGGTAACTCGCCCCATTGGCCACATCGGAGAAAAAGAGAGAATTCATCGCGTATTCGACTTGGGAGGGGGGGGTAGCGGAGCGAGACCAGGGGGGAAAAGAAAAGGGGAGTCAGCATTTTCTGCGACACTCCGTGAGAAGGGGGCTCCCGCCAGTAAATAAAAAGGGAGAAAAAAGCCGATCAGGAGCGGACAGAAGGGAAAAAGGGGGAAAGGTAAAGGGAAAAGAAGCCTGAGTTTACTTGAATGAGAGGAAGGGGGAGAGGGTGCACGTACTTCAACACTCCCGCGAGGAGTCGAAAGGGGGGGGGCCTCACAGCGGGAAAAAAAAGAAACAATTGACGAACCTTTCCGCCAAAAAAAAGGACGATCGCCGTCCCGACTCGCGTTTGTGCTTGAAGGAATAGGAAAGGAAGAAAAAACAAGTCGGGCCAGGGAAATAGATTGAAAAAAAGGGGGGGAAAGAAAAAGGAGGTGAGAAAGGGAAAGCGCTCCCGTGACGCCATATGGAAGCGGCCTCAGGTGTGGCCTACGGTTCAATCATCCAAAAGAAAGAGACTGGGGGGGAAAGGAAGCGCGGCAGGCTCTTCGAGAGAGGAGGAAAAAGGGGAAAGGAACAGGAAAGTCTCTTTCCTCATATTTCCGGGAAAGGAGAGTCACAACGAATTCTGCTTTGGAAAAGGGGAAAGAGAAAAGAAAAGTAATTTGGGAGAGCGTTCACCTGCACGGAGGGGGGAAAAGGGGGAAGAAAAGGAGTGCGGAATCCTGCCGACTCATCGACACTTGAGTAAAAAAAGGGAGTTCCTTCTTACCATTGGTAATAAGAGCAGAAGAGGAGATTAAAAAGAGGAGGGTGAAAGAAGAAGACGAAGGGAACCGGATTTAGCTCCGCGTCGTTCTTATCAAGGGAGAGGAGTCCCTAACGCATTTATCTGCCCAAAAGAGAGGAAAGGGATTACGTCCGATTGCGAGGGAAAAGAGGAAAGAAGGTGTGGAAATAGAAGAAGTTTTGCTGTCTACTAGCCCTCTCTGAAAAAAGGGAAAGGGAACCAAAGAAGGTGCCGGAGAATGGGAAGAGAAAGAGCGAATGCCCATGTCCTCCTCAGTTTCACTTCGACTCTATCTGCGAAAGGGAAGGTAGGATGCAAACCGTCATTTTTGAATACAAAAATAAAAAGGGCCAAGGAAAAGATCGAGCTCGAAGAAGGCTTTGCCCTTCTAGAAAAGAGAAAAGGATGAGAACGAAAAAAAACCGCCTCGAATAAAAGGAGATGCGATCGGCGGCACTCTGGTTTTGGTCGGCCAGTTCGTAAAGAGGTTGAAAAGGGTACAATTTTCCTAAAGCGAAAGACACGGGTTTAGGGTAAGTACCACCGGGGAAAGGTATCATTCAAGTAATCCAGGAGCTTCACATGAAAGAAGGAGAAAAAGAAAGAGCATCGAGGGGGAGGTCGGGGGGAAGGAAGAAGGGGAGGAGGGCGGAGCAAAAACGCTTTTCCGAGCTGTCCCTGGAGGGAGAGCAACACTCATTAAATTTAACTCAACGGTCTAGGGACGCTATCAAAGGAACCCCAGCCAAGGAAAGAAGGACCTCGCTGGGAATCATTTTAAACCTTTGAAAGAAATTGTCTAGGGGTTGGGGGGGGGGGGGGGGAAGAAAAAAACCTAGAAAAGAGCAGCCATTATAATAAAATAAAAGGAGATTTGGGCTGAGTCTACTTATCAGGCAAAAAAGACGAGCATCGGGCGGCTCTTTCGGGATAGAGGGAAAGTGCCTAAAGAAAAAAAAAACAGCTCGGCCAAGGAAAGGGTGGGACGCAAGTAGCGGGGGATGAAGCGCCTGGAGAGGGTTCGAATCGAAGTTGAGAAAAGAAAAAAGAGTCAAACCTTATTCGTCTTTTGCACGAAAAAAGAAGGGAATCCGTCCTCTTTGCTCTTTCGATCACAAAAAAGGCGAGCTTAAAAAGGAGGACTGTAAAAGTGGCAAAAAAAAAACCGAGACGGAAATTCTTAATAACATTATTAAAAATTCATTTCAAATTCTACATAGCATAGACCGGGAAAAGGGGTTTATTCGTGTCGGGAAAAGGGAGGGAAGGCACGTTATATATTTAGGGTGACCGTTAGCAGAAACATCAGCACGGGGGAAAACATTCAACGCGCTCTGAAAAAAGGAGGAAGGGAAATGGAAAAGAAGTGAAAGAGCTCGGAGTATATCACCACTCAGCCGGCAGAACAAGAATGGTAAAAAAAAGCCCGCGAGAAGGAGAAAAGAAAGACCCAACAGAGCGGGCCTTGCCGCTTCCTTTAATCAACTAAGAAAGTAGGACATATTATGATGGCTGTTCAAACATAAGGGGAAGTGAAAAAAAACTGAAAGAACAGAGGCGGTTCCGAAGGAAAGAGGAACAACCAAGGGACGACAGCTCTACTCCGTGACATTTCATAGGGCGCAAGCAATCGGCGTCGCGGAAGAAAGGGGAAGCGCAATCACATGCTGCCGGAGAAAAGGTCGTCGTTAATTCTAACGGATTCTTGTGTTCTGAAAAAACCCTGCCCACGGCGGTAACCATTTTGTGTGGGGAGATGCAAAAGGAAAAAAGGAATCGAGAAGCGTAGAAAAAGAGGAAGGCGCGCTCATTAATACGCGCAAAAGATTTAAAAAAGGAAAAAATAAAGGCAAATATGGAGAAAGGTTTGCGGAACGACCAAACACATTCTGACTCACGAAAGGGGCACACTGCCCAGGGAATTGAAGATCAGAAGAAAAGCCGCAGGCATTTTAAGTTTTTTTGAACGAAAAAAGGCCGGTTGCTCTAGAACTGAGACGCGTGGGGGAGAGGGAAAAAACTTTGGGAAAAAGTAAGTCTGGGGAGAGGGGAGAAAAGGGCGACGCGTCGTGGTTCTTCTGCTCCCAACGTTGCCAATAAACTCGGCACCGAAACGATGGAAGGGGAGGGGCATCCTGTTTACGGGAAAAGGGGCAGGACGCAGTCCATCGATGTGATGGGAAAATCGAGCATCTTTATGCCAAAGAAGGGCAGCTGGAACAGGGCAAGAAGAAAGTAAAAAAAAAAAAATTTTCTTATCCGGCGTTCGAGTGAGAAGAGAACTGGAAGGTTTGGTGAAAGCCTCCCTACCAGAAGACAGCAAACCTTCGCACAAAAGGGAAGACCCACTATTTGAAGCATGATGTCCACGGGAAAAAAAAAAATGCTGCAACCAGGGGAAGGAGGGAGCACAACTTGTCATCGATTCACGAAGTGGAAAGAGGGACTTAACCGGAAGTTTTTGCGCGGAGAGAGAAAAAAGGGGGACCCTCGTCTCACGACTGCAAAACCGCGCGACAAAGCACGCAAAGTGGGGAGGAGCCAACTTACAGAGAGCTTAGCGGAAAAGAAGGGGAGCATAAATGGCAACCTATTGCCGTTTCGAAAGGTGGAATTTTCTTCTCCGGCTCGGAAAGTGACGGGGAAAGGGATAAGGTAAAGAAAGACCCAATGGTGCCGAAGCATCTCTAACCAGAAGTCCATTGCGTCCAATTCCGGCAAAGGGGAGGAGGACATCAAAAAGAAGGTTCCAAAGGAAAAAGAGTAAGCGAAGAAAAATACCGATTTCTAAAAAAAAAAAGGGCCTTTTTGTTAGCGCCAAGAAAAAGGGGCAATGTTGGACCAACTCGCCGTATCGAAAAATAAACCGGCTATCTCAGCTGTAGCAGAGAAAAAAAAAAAGGGGGCAGGCTCAGTTCTCCTTCGCGAAGAATTAACGTCTAGTATTCGAGAGAGGAGGGAGACTAAAAACACAAAAAAAAGAAAGGAAGAAAAAAAAAAACCCCTTACATCAAAAGTCTAACTCTCCGGAGAGAAAAAATCGGGGAGCGAACCGAAAAAAAGAGAAAGAAGCACTGACTACGCTGTTGAAAAGAACTCAAACGCTACACTCGAGATAATAGAAGAAAAATCAAGCTCATGCCGGAGAGAGAGGAGAGAAGAGGAGGAAAGAGAATATCCGTCATAAGAGAAAGGTAGGAGCACGGATCTCGATTTAGCGTTGAGGGAGGAAAAGCGCTGACAGATGAGAGGAACTCGATCAATTCCGCGCTCGAAAAGAGAAACTGGCCTGAATTTGATGGAAAGGGGAGGATTGGGGGGCGGATTAGAGAAAAAAGCGAGCGTCATACTCTACTAATGCGAAAAGGCTCAGAAGGGGGATACTGCTGGGGAGAGCGAGCTCGATAGCAAGGAAAGAAGAGCGGCGATTTGCAAACAGAAGAAACGCTAAAGAAGCCCGTGCTTACTTTGAGGCTTTTTCTTCTCTGTAATAGAAAGGAGAAAAGGAGCTAATGCGTAAGAGGAAAAGGGGACCCAACTTGCCGACTTGAGCATGGAAATGATTCGGTAGAGAGAAAAAAGGGAGGTTGTGGGAAAAAGCTGGAAAAGGGAAAAAGAGAACGAGAAAGACATTCCTATCTTCTCCGCCACTAAGAGGATATGTTGGCTAACTCTTCCTAGGTGCTGACACCCTTGCGAAGAGGAACGGGCAGCCTGGCTCAAAGTAAGGGGCGCTTTGTCTGCGCGTGGAAGGGGGTGGGGCCGTAGAAAAAAGAAAGAGAGACGATCACAAGCAGACGCGCAAATAAGTCGACGCGGGAAAAGGGTCGCGGTAATAACGACCTTTTAGACGGGGAAAAAAAAAACGTCGGAAAAATCGTGGAATAATCTTAAGAGAGAAAAAATGACAAACATGGTTCTAATGTTAGGGGAGCACTCCCTTTTCCGGAAAGAGAGGACAGGGCAAGAACAAATCAGAAAGAAAGGGAGAGAGAGGGAAACAGAAGTATTCAAATACGAGAGGAAACTGCCTTGCCGAAATATGAGAAAGAGGGGGCGAAAGAAAGGATTTGCACAGGGCACAATCCACGAAGACTGCGGCCCTCTACGTAAAAGGGAAGGGAAGAAGGGGTGCGCAAAAAAAAGGGAGTTCCGATTTTATTGGCAAGGGGGAGAAAAGGTCGCATCCGACCACGACCTTCGTCGACCGAGAAGGGGGGGAAAGGGGGGGGAGTCACCCGAGCCGGTATCGTTGGGAGCCCAACCGGTCATCTATCACCTGAGACAGCGTCTCTTTCAAAAAAGTAAGGAAATCGGGCCCTGATAAAAAAAAAAGTCCGTACCCTCATTGGCCAAGCGCAAGGGTGTGGGCTTTTTACGCAACAGCCAGGATAAGAGGGGGAAGAGGGATAGCAGGATCGGTTAAATAGGGAAAGAAAGGAGATTGAGCGCGCGTTTGACCACCTCGACTAAAAAAGATTAGAACTTTTTCTCATGCGACGAGCAAAAACGTACCTCCGAAGGGGGTGTTTGACAAGAAAAAAGGAAAAGAGAAGGCACGATCGAACTTTTTGGACGGAAACAGGAAACTCCCATCTCTTTCCGCAAGAAAAGGAAGGGAAGATGTCAGATTCATAAATGCGCGGAAACTCGATAACACCTTCGCTGCGGAAAAATGAGTACCGATCGTCCTTACCACGCTGGGGGGGAGGGAAGTAGAAAGACCGAGTATCTTAGTGGGGAGAAAGGGAGTGCTACCACTTAAAGGGATTTGTTCATCAATCTGATGGAACAAAGAGTGAGAGGGAGGAAGGTTGAAGAGGAAGAGAGAGAGGCGGCGGGGATCGCCAATTACGCGGTCGCCGCAAAGGAGCGCGCCGGCGCCATCTAGGAAGAGAGAAAAGGATTTCTTCTACAAGGAAAAGACCCCGGAAGCGGCTGACACCCTGTCCCCGCAAAAAAAGGGGAGAGGAGTTTAGACTTTGAAACGTTTCGAGGGGGAGGAGGGGAAGAAAGGAAAAAGAGGCGGCAGGGACGCGATGTAGAGAGAAAGAAGAAAAGAAACGAATCAAAAAAACCATTTCCCTTGGGTGTGTGTGATCTACAAAAAAGGTGTTCGGCAGCGTGCGTTTTGTCGGCAAAAGAGAGAAGGGGGGGAAAAAATCGCAGCGATATCGGAAAAAGAACGGGGAAAAACAAAGCGCTGGTCATCACCGCCTCCTTGGCGTCAAAGAAGACTCCGCGCTGGGGGGGGGGAAAAAAGTAGGCAGGAAAGAGAAAGGTAAGACTCGATCCCTAAAGCGAAAAAAAGAAGGAAATCTCCAGTTCCTCCTGAAGAAAAAGCCAAAAATCGACGAAGGGAGGGGGGATGAGGACTCACCGCTCTCCTTTTTCGCGCAAAGGGAACATCGCTTCTACCGCCGTTAAAAAAACTTGAAAAGCTTAAGAAGAAGAAGAGGATAAACTGTGTACTCTCTACTATACCGTTTCGTTCCTTTGAAAGAAAGGGTCTTCACACTCCCTTTAACGAAAAAAAAAGTTGGAGAGAGCAAGTAAATGAAGAAAGAAGAAACGACCGACGAATCATGCGATCTTTAACTCAGCCGGACAATTCGTAAGGAAGTGGACGCTCCTGTAGTTTCCTTGAACGATACTAGAAACAAAAAAAGGGAGGGAACAACAGGGATCTTGCGAAAAGAAAACAAAAGCTTGAAAAACCCTCTTAGACAACGATTACGACCTGGCCAGATAAAGGATCCCGACTCGAGTTTGCGGGAGGAAAATAAAAATCAAAGAGGCGAGGGTCTGAAGGGAAAGGAAGAAAAAGAGAAAAGACACGCGGGATCCCTTAAGCAGAGGAAGCGGCGAAGGGAAAAAAGGACGTTTTCATCCTAACGAAGAAAGAAGGGGGGAATAAAAAAAGAACCTGGAAAAAAAACAAGGGGAGCGAAGGGGAAGAAAGGAAAACGGGAGAGAGGAAAGGACAAAGTGAAGCCTTCCCGACGTCGCGAAAAAAGGGATCTTCGCCTCCCACTCTGCAAGAAAAAGGAAAAATATTGAGAGACCATCTGAAAAGCAAGGAGGGAAAGAAAAGAAAGAGTGGCAAGCGCTTTTTCTCTCACTGCGTTCGGAAAGAAAGAGAGAGACACAACTTTTTCCTACCTACCTCGGAGATCAATAAGGAGGGAAAGTGGTTCTCATCAGAAAAAAAAGAAAGATGGTGTACCAATGTTCCGCCGGACGAGTCGGTCTTAATCACGTTGTCGATGGATGAGGAGAAAAAAAGGCGAAGCGAAAAAAAGACCAGTGCGGGTGACGCTGTACGGAAAACCAACGGCAATGCTGGCCACGCTAAATTCGTTGTGATCAAAGAAGGGAAAGCGGAAAAGGCCGAGGGGGAATCGGGCCGTCTTCATGGCCACGAAGGAAATGACGCTCAGGGTCACGGCGACTCTATCTCGCAAGGAACAAAGAGAAGGAAAAAGAGGTGAAAAACTGAGCCAGCTTAATAAGAAAAAAGGAGTGCCAGCGCGCCGCTCTTTCCGGAATGCCTTTGCCACGAGCGAAGTTTTCTGCGGCCTCGAACCACCGAGGAGAAGAGGAAAAACGACGATAAAGGTGGGGAGGAGGGAAGGGGCGGAATGGTGGTCTAATATTTTTTTTAAGCTGGTGCGGAAAAAAAAAAAAAGGTCTGAGCACGATAATCATCTCGGCCGGGGTTGAGGGGGAAGGAGAGGGATATGATCAAGTAACTCAAAAGAGAAAAGGGAAAAGAGAAGATGGTCCGGCGGATTCACTCTTCGCAATGATCAAAAGTGGAAGATTCCCGATGAATGGGTAGGAAAAAAAAAGGGCCGAGAGAAAGGGAAGTTACGGGAAGGGGGAAAAAAAGAAGATAGAGGATGGAAAACTAAACGTTCTCGTCGAGAGAAACTCTCAAGTTTCCTGCCAAAGGGAGAGAAAAAGGGGGATGTGTGGACGAAGTGGAAACAAAAAAGAAAGTGTGACCAATGGTTCTAGTCATGGCGCTCAAAAAAGACCGCCATTATCATCCGCCCCGGGGAGGAAAGAAAAGGGAGAAAACGCATCGGGGCCGTCGCTTGCCAATTCACCGTCCATCGCTTTCCTAAGGCGAAAAAAAAAAAAAAGCGGCAGGAAGGAGCCACACGGAAGGTGATGAAAGCGGGCGGGGAAAAAGGAGGGGGGATCGAGAGTCGAGTTTTTCGCGCGCGGGGGCGGAAAAAAACAAAAACGCCTGGCGGCTGGAAGGGGAAACAAAGAAGGGAGACGTCGATCAACACAGAAAGGGACATGGTTGTCACATTCGTCGTCGCTGAGAAAGGGGTAAATTTCACCACGACGCCACAGCGAGGAACAAGAAAAATAAAAGAAAGCACAGTATTCCAAGGGAAAGGAAAAGTCTAAAGAAAGATCTCTCCGTGACCGGGAGGGGTGCGGGACATTGGATGGAAAAAAAAAGGGGGAAAGGAGGTGTTGAAAAGCAAAAGAACACAAAGTGCCTCAGATGGCGAAAAAAAGGGTCCCTTTCTTTCTACCAGGGAGGAAAAAAAGAACCTCAGAAGATAGAAGAAGAAAAGAAAAGTGCCAATAACGAAGTTTTTTCCATTTCAGATGGGAAGCAGGAGCCGTAGCATTTTACTAAATCCCGAAGGGCAGGGAAAAAAAAAAGAGGAAACTGTATAACTCTTTCTATCCCGCTAAAAAGGAAAAGGGGGGAGGAGAAAAAAACAAAAAGATTACGAAAAGAAGGGGAGAGGCCAGCGTCTTTTTCCGCAAAAAGAGTCCGGCCGCTATTACCCCCAGGTCAAGAAGAGAAGACCGCGGGGAAAAAAAAGAGATGGAGTTGGGCGAAGGCGCCTCTCAAAACTTTCGAGAGGAAATTAGAACGGGGGGAAGTTAAAGCACAAGGGTTTTAAAGGGGGGGGAAGAAGAGCATGCGCCAATCTACTCTGAGAGCTAGCAAAAGTTGTCAAACTCTCTCTCATGGAAGAAGCGAAAAAAAAGGAGGGACCAGAAAACAAGACGGAGAGAAGTTTTCTAACGCCAAAAAGGGACAACGCTTGCTCTTGGAAACTGTCGGGCTAAGGAATAGAGGGGGAGGGAGGGCTCTCGGGAGTGGGAAAGTTTTGTGAACGAACGAGAAGTACTTTCAATTTTCTATACTGACCGAGGGGGAAAAAGGAAATGACCGGAGTGAGTAAAAAAGGGGAGAGGGTTAGCTGATTCAAAAAGGGAGTGGTCGGCTTCGACGGTTGGAAGGGTAACTTGGAAAATAAAAAAAAAAAGAAAGTGGCCGTAACTTTCTCGGCGGCCACTAGGAAAGCGTCGTCCTGGCCGGAAGGAGTCCATAGGGGAAGGGGGACTCGGGAAGATGCAGAGGAAGAAAAAAGAAGTGTCTCATATTTTTAAAAAAGGGCAATCGTATTCTTATCCGGCTGTTCGAAAGAGCAGGATTTGGGAGAAGCCTATCACTTACGGAAAAGGGGAAAGAAATACCAGCAGAACATTCTCAAACGGGAGGGAAAAGCAAAATAATTTAAAAGGGAGGCAAGAAAGAGAAGGTGAACCGAGGATGAAAAGGTCTTTATTACCGCGAAAAAGGACCTACTTTGGCAAGCGCGGCGGAGAAGGAGGGAGGAAGAATCGGAAGGGGGAGCCACTAGGAAGAAATCATCGCTCTTCCCGCTACAAAATCTCAAATTAAGGAAGGGAAGAAGATCAAGGAAGTGAGGAGCCCTTTCAACAAAGGAAGCCATATTCTCAGAGAGTGGGGGGAAGGAAGGGAGAGGTCATGAAGGTCTAAAGAAAGAAAGGTTATCCGCTTAGAGATGGGTGCCTACTCAGCGCTACAAGGGAAGAATAGAAAAAGGAGAAAGCCATTATGACTCATAAGGAGAGGAAACATTGTATTACAGCTCCTAAAACATACGCAAAAATGGGAGAAAAGGATAAAGAAGGTCATGGAAAAGTGCTCATCGCCATTTTTTCCAACTTCGAAATCCAATAAACGGAATAGAAAGAGTGAGAGGAGGGGAACCTAAAGGAGAAAAGCCAAAGAAAGGTCGCACTTCGCAAAAGAAAACATTTAACTGAATATGCAAGGGGGAAAAGAAGGGATTTCATCCTCCTCAACCAAAAAAAGGGACATCACCTTCCGCCAGTTTCAGAAGGGAGGGAAGGAGAGAAAGAAAAAGAGGGAAGGCACGAGGATTTGGTAACTATCATCTGAAGACACCCGCATCAAACCTACATCTCATCAAGCGGTAGAGAAATGAAAAAAGGTATAAGGAGAAAAAAGCAACAAAGGAGAGAAGGAGGATACCAGGGAGGCTGGCTAGCCCTTATCGTATCTCGATGTAGTCTTTGGAAAAAGCAGCGTCTTCCTATGATCGTGTAAAGAAGAAAAAATCACTGTAAGTAAGTGAAAGGAACGGAAATGTGTGGGGTAAATAAAATAATATATCGGCACATCTATCGCATACTAGTGCTCTCAGGCAATAAGAAAGAGGATCATAAGAGCGGAGGGAGGAAAAGATGGCTCGCGAAATCTGCTATACCGTTGGACAATAGCATATCTTCTATTTGGGCAAAAACGAGGAAAGACGACCCAGAAAGTCGGAAGGAAAGGAAAAGGGGGAGACAGGTATAATGTTCTCTTTGACGTCGAGGAATGTCTCAACTTTCCGACGGGGAGAGGGGGATGCTGAAATGCTGAGAGTCGATTGGTGTCCCAATCGTCCTCGGCTGAAGAGAAGAGGCTGCTCCTCCACTTCCAAAAAAGAGGAGGGAGTTGGTTAGAAATCAGCACGGGAAAAAAGATCGCCTCCTGGCGTGCGCTTTTGTCGGACGAGGGGGGAAAAAGGCCGGAGGGAAAAAAAAAGCCGAAGCGCTAGAGCAGCTTCGCAAAATAAGCGACTCCGCGCTTTCCAAAGTAGGGAGTCGGGGGAAAAAGGAGGGGGGAGAGACCCGTTTCAAGAAAAAAAAGGGGGCCGCGCTTGCATCATCTTGGAAATAAGCCGAGAAAAAAAGCAAGAAAACCTTTTTTTCTCTCATGTTAGACGGGGGGGGAAGAAGGTTGACAGGTAATGAGGGCAGGGATCAAGCCGAAAAAAATAAAAAAAAGGAAATACGATTGCCCTTCGTCTCCACTGCCTTGCAAAAAGAGGCTTTTTCATCACGCTGCGAGGGGGGGGGGAGAGGGAAATGAAACACATAAAAAACGAAAAGAAGAACGGGGGCGACTTATAAAGGGAATGCCTTAAAAAAGGACGTGTATTTTCGATTTTATGGGAAGGAAAAAAAAAAACCCAAAGCGGCGAAAAGGTGGCATCATATAACCAGCCGTACTGTAAAAAGACGGTATCTTTTCGTTGGGAGAAAGAAAAAAGAAAACCAAACAAAAAAAAAAAAAAAAGAGAAAAAAATAAAAAAACAAAAAAAAAAAAAACCACTGAGAAAAAAAAAGAAGGAAAAAAAAAAAAAGAAGAAAAGAAAAAAAAAAAGAAAAAAAAAAAAAAAAGAGCTAAACTCATTCTAGCACCTGGAAAGAGTACGCAAAAACTGGGAAGGAAGTCTGAATGGAGCCCTGATCACTTCCTCATCGCTGAGAGAAAATCTCCATCTTGAAAGGGGGGGGGTGATTTAAAGAGACCGGAGAATGAGAGGAAGAGCGGCTTGTTGGCGTCCATCCTTCTCGGTTAAAGAAGAGGCGCGTCTTTTTACAACCTCGAATCGTTGGAGAAATTGGAAGTGTAGAGCTCAGCAGAAAAAAAAAAAGGGGGGGCACGGGTTTTCCCAGCACTACAAGAAAAAAAAAGAGAGAACGTTTTTTCCGGCGCCGGGAAGGACAAAAAAAGAGGGACGAACAAAGGGGATTGCTGGCAAAAGAGGGAAAAAAAGGGGTGGTGGGGGGGGGGGGGGTTGGTCGGCGCGAGGGAGGGCCGCGTCCCAGACTAGATACAAAGAAAAAGAGCCGCTGGGCGAGCATGATTACGCTATCGTCATGGGGACCGCCCATAATAATCTTTACTAATAAGGAAGGAAAAAGGTGTGGAAGAAGCGTCAAGAAAGAGAAGGGGGAAAAAGAATGAGAGGGCGTTTTTTCATTCCAATCTGAATGGACCAAAGGAGCAGTTTGGTTCCATCTCTCGATACAGAGAGGAAAAAAAAAAAATGAAAGGGTAGAAGCAATACAGGGAATAGCCGCTCATCCTTCGGCCATTGGGGAAGGGGTCTTCTACCTCAAAAATTCTCAGAAAGAGGAAAAAGGAAACCTGCAAAAAGCAAAAAAAAGGGGAAGAGTGTGAACTGTTTTCTTCGTTTTCTTTCATTGTGAAGAGTACAAGGCTCTGCTTTTGGTCTCGCTGTGCGAGAGGGGAAAAAGGAAAAAGAGACAAATGCAAAAAACAAGGAAAGGGAGGAAAAGGGGGACACACCTCGGATTTTCAGTTGGGAGGGGTGTCGTTCCATACTATCTCCGGGGGACGATGCAAGGAAAAAGAACACACGTGCGAACCAGAAAAAAAAAAAAAAAGAAACCGCCTCCGTGGCGTGCACGCGGCCGGCAGAAGGAGGAGAGGGTTTTTTTCCCCTCGGCAAGAGAGAGAAGGAAATCAGAAACGCAAGCGAAGCAAAAAAAAGCGGCAAAAGGGCCTCCTGATACGTCGACCGAAAAGGTGCTGAGGATCATTTTCTTCTGCCTCCCTGCTCGACGGGGTGAGAGAAAGAGAAAAGAAACATAGAAGGAACCAAAAAGGGGGGACCAAATCTCCATCCTACGTCATGAAAAGGGAGGAAACTTTCTCTTAAACTTTAGAGAGGAAAAACTTGAAGGGCCAGGAAAAAGGAATGCTACACTCCCGTTTAACTCACGACAGCTCGAAAGAAAGAAAGGAAATGAAATCATCTTATTTAACAAGACCGCAAAGAAAAGAAAAGAAAGCAAATTCGGATCGGGGCTTACAGGGGGGGAAAAGAAAAGGACGATGCCCGCGAGGTTCGTCTTAACAGAAACCCCGGAGGGGAACTCCTACTTTACTCATATTTCCGCCAAGGGAAAAAAGAGAGAGAAAAGACCGGCCGCCAAAATTCCGCCGAATCGAAAAAAGAGAAAAAGGACGACGGTGGGTCGGCTCAGAAAACTCACCCCGTCGGTCAAGGAAAAAAAAAGGCCATCCTGAACGCGCTTCTCATTTCACGCGCCACTCCAGGGAAAGAAAGAGAAAGAAAGGGGGGGGGGGGCGGTCACAAAAGTTTCATCCTAAAGGGGAAAGGAGATCGCCGTGACCCTTATCTAGGCAGGCGCTTCGGGGAAAGCCTGCACCTGACG
>Ga0179593_1465502_pt1 | contig 21720 bp, 16 predicted proteins | sample CZODoug2_1_08_16_FD_185931 | JGI IMG/M metagenome (GOLD analysis project Ga0179593, IMG submission 185931) | Vadose zone soil fungal communities from Angelo Coast Range Reserve, California, USA - CZODoug2_1_08_16fungal (PacBio error correction) | ecosystem: Environmental > Terrestrial > Soil >...
TTTGATTGAGACCCAGAAAATAACAAAAGAGGTTTGGAGAAAAGGCCAAAAAGCAGGAAAAACAAGAAAACGCCGATTACTTGGCAACAGTGGTCACCGCTCAAACCAGTACACTCCTCCCAGAATGAGGTGATTGGGAGCGGGACAGGGAAAGAAGATTAAACGATGTAAAAGCAGGTATTCTCCATGAAGAACAGTGAAAAGGGAAGGGGCTTCCTTAGGGAAAGAGCAAGAAATCTGCATTTTGTACTAAAACATGGACCTGGAGGAAATGCGCTGGCAGTCGTATAGATGGGGACCACGCAGTTCCCTACGGAGGGAGGTAGACAAAATTGGGATCTCACAGAAAATCACTCTAGACTGATTCGGAGGAGGAATGAACAAAAAACGGAGATTGGCGATCAAATCCAAATAGAGCTAAACAAGGGAACCGGGCCACACAACGAACAAAGATAAAGCCTTCGCAAACCTGAACGATTTCAGGGGTGACCACAGAAAGGTCACGCACGAGGAAAAGATCTTAGCTTCATAACCACTTTTGTTTGGCTAAGCCAGATGTTCTAAGGCATGAAGTAACGGGATTGGGGGAAATCCGAACCTTCAAAAAAATTGGTGATAAGAACTGGATAGGGTCTTTAGCCATCCGCAGTGAGCAACTATAGGGGTGTGAAATCACGGGGATAAAAAATACGGGAGGTCTGGGAAGGGGAAATTGAAACCGTCAATTCCCCACTCACAGCGTATAAAAATAGTGCCGGACAGCTGCTCTATATACAATGGTCACACCGGGAGGTCAATAAAAGAGTGAAACTGGTGGGCCCACTCGAAACCCTGGTTTGGACGCCGAGTGGGGCTAAACAACGTAACCCATTCATATGGCTGCCTCCTTCCTAAAAAACTACGCTAATATCGGCTAAGAAGGGGAACGTAAAACGCTGGCGTTTTTGATCGGCATTGTCGTTTCGGTGGGCAAAATCGATAAGGAGGAAATCCGACCTACCGGTTATATCTCCGCTCAAAAAAAGGCGCTAGAAAGACAAAAAGGGGAAAGGAAACTCGGAAAGGCGGAGGGGACGCGGAATTCCAATTAAAATTCGCACCGCAGTCGTAAAGGGGTACACGCTCGCCAGAAAAGCGAGGTTTCCGCGAAACAGGGCGAGGGGAACACCCAAGGGGAAAAATCCACATATCCTTCTACTAAGCGAAAGAGAAAAGAGGCTCCCGTATAAAAACAAGTCTAATATCGTCCAATCAAGGCGGTTGGAACTAGAAAACGAGACTCACGCCTGCTCTTAGCGACGCTCGAGACAGTTAAAAAGTCGCAAACAAGGCCCTCTCGGCACGGGGCACTAAACCGATCGGCAGAGGTGCACTTTTTCGGTTCACCTAGGAGGCGTTGACAAGGCGCTAAAGTATCTCCGCGAGATCACGACTTGGGTGCCTGTGGATGCTATCTTGGGGCCCTGTGAGGACCAACGAAATGGTGGGGAGAAAGCTCCCGTTAGAGAGAGCGGCCACAAACCAACTTCCTAGGGGGAAATACACGAAGTTCACGGGGCCTCGAAAGAGTTGGGCGAATAAGAGTTCCAAAACGGTTTGAGAAGGGGCCAGCACCACGGCAGTCTTTTATCGCAAGCTTCGCGGGGGCCGAAAAGAGGGAAAGAATCTGGAGACCTGTACGAGGGGCCTGTCGTGACTCATCGAAAGTAAGCGAGAATCGATCAAACCGGAAAAGCTCGTTTGACTTAGGCCTCGCCGGTCCATTTAGGCGGGCAGCAAGCGCACATCGTAACGCACTTAGATAGCAATACCCAAGGGAAGTCTCATGAGCAAACACGGTGCCTTGGTTCTCGAATGTAACGCACTTGTGCGAACGCCAAGGCGATAGGAACAGATCGAATTCCCCAAACCTGGACTAAGGATCAGCAGGTCGTAAGACATTGGAGTAAAGATCCGAACCAAAAGAGGAAAAAAAGAGTCAACACATGGCGAGACCTTCTAACAGAATGTCCAATTGATCGGGGTAATGGCGAGGGCAGGTCGAGATCGCCTTGGCAATCCGCGCCCATTGAGGCAAATGAGAAAAACTACCAAACGGGGGGTTGTCTAGACGACCTTGGGGGTATTGCTCAAAACCGCTCCAGTGACCAGCGCCCGATGAAAATACAAGACCCAGAAAGGGGAAGCGGCCCGACTCATGAAAACGAGCTCTAGGCCGATATCGATGGAAAATCTCAAATCGCTACCAGGCCGGATCTCCAGGTTCAGTTGAGGAAGGCAAAAAACCGTAGAAAGAGACTTTTTTCTCGCCACGGCTTCCGGGGGGACCAAAAAAAGACGGGATACCACACGCAAGACGAGACGGGGGCTATTGACATGAGTTGAGACGGGTGCCTGAAGTGAAACATCAGAGCAGGGAGAGACTTCGGCCACCATGTCGTTGGGGAAACAGAAAACACCAAGCTAGGGCTCCCAGTGCCCAGCCAAGCGATCTAAGCTGAAAGGTACGACGAGATGTGGTCAAACCTATAGGGGTCAGAAAGAAAATTCCAAACAGATCGTTTCTGGTCATGGACGTTGGGACGGGAAAAAGGAAGGCAGGGAAAAGTGCCCTTCAAATGATCAAGAACGTACCAGCGAAATAGACAGGGTGCGAAGAAAGGGTCTCTCAGGATTACTAAGAGAACGCTAGATGGGGTCGAGAGAGAACGCGGCGTTGCGGGCATTTTAGAAATGGTGGGGAGGAAGGGGGGTGAAACGGTGGCTGAAAAAACCTGCCATGAAACGAGAAAGTTTTCCCGGGGAAAGATGCGGGTGCCAAGCATCAGGATTTCACGGCCCAAAGGAGGTGCAGAATGAAAGAGGCTTGCCAATTTGGGCGAAGTCGTGTACTATAAGGGAAAGTATATAAATTAAAAGCGGGAGTCCGGTCAAGAGCCGGGATCGCTTTGCGCACAAACAATCGGGAAAAAAAAGGAAGAAAAGCCGGCACTTTTGCCGTACCCCAGGGAGGGAAGAGGGGTGAGCGTTTTTCCCGAGAAAGGGTGGGAAAAATGGGGGGGAATGGGTGGAGCAAAGCGGAGAAACCAGTCGCGTACTCCCGGTGGGCCAATTCGATAGAGGTTTTCCAACGCGGTGGCAGTTTCGTTCCCGTCAATTAAGAAGTAGGGAATCGCCAAGGAAGGAAGTAGGCTGGGTAACCGGAGGAGCCACGGCCAAGCCTGGAACGCAAGCCTTGGGGGTGACATACAGTGGTCGGGGGGGAAATTAGTCAAACAAGTACACGTTGCCTTCCAGAGGGCTACTTACCGAGCATGATCGAGAAAAAAAGGGGGACCATTCTGACTAGGCGGCTTTTCAAACCAGACGGAACGCGAATTCGGCAAAAAGGCCCACCAAACTGGGTGACGAAGCGAGAACCGTAGGCCAAGACTCGGGCGTTTGAAAAAAGGTCTGGCAAGAAGCTATGTGGCAGCAAGGCCAACTTAGCGTGGTGAACTAAAATGTCAACTGGGCACAGGGAATTTTCATCTCATAGGGGTGGCTCACAATCCGAGCGATGGGGGGCAAGGAAAAAGGACTCCGGAAGGTTCGGATTGGATCATTCGCATGTTAAAAAATCCCACGCGAAGTCAAAGGGGAACTGAGGGTGACAACACCCCCCGAGGAGCGAAGGGACCGCCAAGGGGTAGATCGGCCAACAAAACACAGATTTCGTGCTTCGACTATGTCCGGGACCGCGGTTTTGGCAGTGAACATGAGAATCCGAAGATACAGTTGAGGAGAGAAAAGAGGGGTCAGCCAGGCCGAGGCTACCAATCCAGGATTAATAGGCGCGGGGTGGTTACTAACTTGGGGGGAGCGGGTGCCAATACGGGTTGGGGTGCCAGTATCGATCTGGGTCCGGGTAGTGTGAGCCGGATTTTTGGGGAGTTAATGTCAGGGGGTTCTGAAGGAAAAGCCTAAGAGAGAAACCCACGGAGTAGGGGAAAAAGAGTGGCTTGGCCTTATCCGGGAAACTCGAACGAAAGGAAACGAAAAGGGCAAAAACAGGCGAAAACGAGGAATTGCAAAAACCTGATGTTTGCCTGAAAACCCAAGGTGGATCACAACTCCATCTCGAAGAATCACTGTTTAGTGGGGAGTAGCGTAGCCGGGTAAAATCGGAGAGAAAAAACAATCTAGTCGGATTCTACATGGGCAAAGAAAGGGGAAAAGGAAAAACGGATCCCGAAGCACATAAATAGGGGATGGGCGTTTTTGTACGAAAGACTGGAACGTGGCTAGGTCGTATCGATGGTGGAAACCCGCATGCACCCGTATTCGGAGATCACTTTGGATTGGACGAGAACATGAAAGATAAAAAACTAAAAAAAACGGGGCGTGGACTGCAAGCGCCACTTGAAGGCGTGTTGCTAAACAAGACCAAATAAAGAAAAACAGTAAATCCAGTTACCACTTTCGGGCAAAATGAAAAAAATAAAGCGAAAACAACTAAAGAAATAAGCGGTGCAAGCAAAACGCAGAACCGGTTGAAAAAGAAGGCTTTGGCTAAAGAGGGGGGGAAGCTTCAGAACACGGTTGTCTAAGGTAGATTGGCACTGAGGCAGGATACTTCTGGGGGGGGGAAAAAAAAGAAAGAAAAAAAAGAGATGGTCCCAGCGCAAGAGGAATAGAGTGATATCCCGCTCCTGGGGGGGAGGGGCAAAGGGGTGAGGTTAAGAAAACAAAATGAGTCTTGCGTCTGGTCAAAAAGGGCCGTGGACCAGTCAATAAAAGAGGACTGATGAGTGCGAACCGCTGCGCTATAATTTAGTATAACTGGGTTGCGCCAACTATTTCTTGATGGGGGGGGGGGAAATGGAAAAACTCTAGTGGTGGGTCACGCTGTGCGAAACCCACGGAATCCAAAAATCGATGTCTTTCCCCAATCCTGAGGGGAAAACGCTATCTCGGCGAGGACTTTCCGCAAACGCTGGGACCGGTTTGATCAAATTGGTTGAGGAAACAAGAGGAAATTGACCGCCGAAAGAGAGACTTACGTCAAAGCGCTGAGTAACGAAATAAGACTGGGAAGGAAAGGCGAATTTCTGAACAGAGCGGGCAGCGCAAAATACTGCCGGAGGATCACAAACCTCATGGAGAAAACCTAGGGGGACGAAAGGAGCGGCGCGGAGTGGAACATCCCTCAATTGTGGTGAACAAAAAAAATCACATCAATCCTTTCTAAAGGGAAGCAAAACGCGAGATGCAGGAGGAAGAGAGTCCGGGGATCGCAAAATCAGAAAAAAGGTGGCCGACAACAAAGCTATGCTCAAATGACGAGTTCTCTGGGGGTTGACATCATTTGAAAAAGGCAAGCTCCTACCGAAATCGTAACCTCCGGGGCAAACGCTAAACACCTGGAAGAGTACACGGTTTTCGTGAAAACGGCAGTGACACGGAAAATAGAAGCGCCGCGAGGGAAAGATTGCCGTGAAGTTCTGGGAAGGGGGGAGGGGAGTGGAGGGGCGTCCAACGACTGTATTCTACGACCGTCAGCAGAAAGGGAAAAATCAGCACCGCCACCTCAAAATCAGAAGGGAGGACGGGTGGATGAATCGTGAAGAGCGTGGGGAAGGGAAGCCTCTTCCAGAAAAAAAAAACTAACTGTCCTCGCAGGAGGAAGGGCTTGGGGAGAGAGAAACGAAAAAGAGGGGGAGGGATCCGGTCAAATGGGATCAGGGAAGCTTATCAGGACTAACTGGGAAGAGGACGCCTTTCGTGATGGGTAACCCCTGGGCCTCGGAAAGTTAAAAAAGGGGAGGGGAAATGAAGTCGTGCGCTCTTTAAACACTGGCACGGGGGGGAAAAAAAAAGGTAAGTCAACCAACACGGATATTTGCTCGATTGCGGCTGCAGAGAAAGAAACGACAAGGGAGATTAGCGACACCCGTATAGCCATGAAAAGAGTCCATGGACATCTGTGCTAAGAAGACAAAAGGGTTGGGGGGAAGCCTTCTAGGAAAACACCCATCACCGGGATATGGAAAAAAAATAGTATCACACTGGCGAAAACCCTCATGCGCAAGATTCGGGGGAGTCGGGGTTTGGAGAAGCGTCAGGATCAAGTATAATCTCTCTCAATTCGCACATTCAGGGGAACACATCACGTGGTGGTTGCAATATTTGGGGTTGAAAAAAGGGACCGCGCCCGAGGCAAAATCACGAAATGGAAACGCGGCGAGCCAAAGTCAAAAGAATCGCGTTCCTATATCTATTACCTTTCTAGAGAAAAGAGTCAAATACAGCGCAAGCGCTCTCCATTTAACATTTTCCGGACAAAAGACCGGGCAGAAAAGAAACAGAACTAGTTTGTTAGAGGAACACTGCTGGGTTAACCAAAAGACGCTCGGCAAGAAAATGCTCCACCGCAGCGATCGTATGAAAGTATGATAGAGCGGGTGAACCTTGCCAGCGGTAAGCAGGAAGGGTCGTAGAAGCGGCAAAGACGACAAAGGGAAAAAGATAGGGGAGCACGGGGATGCACGCCAAGAGAGACGTCGATTACCTATTTAAACACGATAGGGGAAAACAGAGTCGTGCAAAAAACATTTCAGAGCTCGATGGTTCCTGGAGGGAAGGAAGAGCCCGAGGCGGCGGGAGGCAGTGGAACCCGTCAAGTGTCATAAGGACGTACCACGAAAGAGCCGGGGACGCCGCGCTGTAGGACACGGTGAGTCGGAAAAAACAGACGTCGATTGTGGTCCAGGATCAGGGGCAAAGGAGTCTAAGGGGAGGGAGGAAGGAGGGTACAGTTAGGAGGGGGTGGGTGACCAATATGCGTGGTGGACAACATCGAAGAACAATTACTTTCACTGCACTGGGGGGAGGCGAGGGGACCTCCGGCATCAGGCACGCGCTACCCGAGAGATTTAAAGAGGGGAATGAAAATTTTTCTTCATGTATGACTGCCGGACGGGGAGAGGCTGAGAACGGTCGTGAATTCTCGCAGGATCGGCGTTGATAAATGCAGAAAGAAAAGGGGAAGAAAAAGAGGGTTGGTTGCAGGGAAAACCTGCTTATCCTTAGGGAAGGTGGGTACCTGAAAAGGATGTGGGGACCCTCAAAAGTGGTTTCCGGGTTGGTAGAAAAGATGGCTACAAACTGACGCTAGGGTCCAAAGACGGAATCGAGCTTGGCTGCAAACGGTGTTCATTGGCAAAAAAAAAAAGATTAGGGAGCTGCAGGGTCGAAAATCTGTAAAGGAAGCGTGGGTACTGGAGGCACAAGGGAGGGGAAAGGAAAGAGCTAGAAAGTGTGTCATCCAGTTTCAGAACACACGTTTCGTTTCTCACAGCGAGAGGGAAAGAATAAGGAAATGATTCGGATGTGAGATGGACGCAGTTCAACAGGGGGGTGGGGGAGGGCTTCGTCTCGCGGGGGGTTACGAGAAGTCCCTCTCTAAGAGCCTAGAAAAAAAATAAGAAGAAAAGGAAGGGGGAAAGGTAAACAAAAAGTAACTGAACGAATACAAGAGTCCAACACGGGTCTAATCTCTCGTGGGGGGGAAACACCAAAGTGCAGGGGGTAAAAAAGGAAAAAAACAGAACAGAAAAACGTGCGTGTGGGCACGCGTGGGTATAATTGGGTGGGGTGCAAGTAGGTCGGGGGCAACAGCGCGAAGACTGTGGGGGCGGCACGGGGTGAGCTGGTTGACAAAAAGAATGTTCGTCTAAGAGAGGGAGGACAACGCAAGCTTGTGAAAAAGGAAAGAAAAAATCAAGAAAGAAGGGCATGGTTGCGCTTGCCTCTGTCTGACGTAGGTACACAAATGAAAGGAAGGGGGGCTCTGCGCTATGATTTGAGGGGCTGGGACACGAACACACGCGAAAGGGACCACACAAAGGATCAAAAGAGCTGGCTAGGCAAATCAAAAAAACATAGATCAGAAGGATGGTCCGGGGGCTCGCGTCAGGAACGATGAAAAAAGTGATCTATGCTACACAGACAAACATCGATCGTGGACTGGTTGCACAACCACAACGGGGGGACACAAACCACACACCACAAAATAAATAACAATAACAACAAAAAAACACAGGATGGTTGGGAGATGTTTGAGGGAGAAGAGGGCGAGAAAGCAATCTCAAAAAAGGAGAGAGAGGAGAAGAGAGTGAGGAAAAGGAACGAAAATGCCAAATAAGGAACCCATACCTCCCCTCAGACGGGTTGGGGGCAACCCCGATTGAAACTCACCAACACCGTTATTCAGTCACACGATCGAAGTATGGAGTAGAGAAAGGGGGAAAGATGGGGGATATCCCAAATTCATAAAGTCTAGGTCAAAGGGGAAGAAAACGAAGGCAACGGCCCTAAAGAGACATAAATCTTGCTTTTGTGACTAAAATACTTGACAGGATATTGAGACAGAGAGGCGAGGGGAAGACCCGCAGTTCATCGAGGCGCTCCCCTACGTGGGTTTGTCTCACACAAACTAAAGAGCAAACTAACTGCTAGGGGGAGAGTCTGCAAAGAGCCTTGCGGGCCGGGGGGGGATATCAACCCTCCATATGGAAAACCGCCCGTCAATCGACACGGGGGCGGATGACCACGATATAAGCGAAAGAAAAAGACATATTTAGCAATAACGGGGGAAAAACGAACCGTATGGGAAGAAGGGGAACGTAATTCAAAATACCAAGGTTTGGGAGAAAGGGGACGATGGTCGAGCAAAAGTCGCTGAGGGGGAAACAACCAAGCCGAAGGCCACAAGGGAATATAGAAGGAGAGGAGAAAACGTAGCCCATCTCCTGAAATCAATGGATCTTGTGTAACGAAGGCAAATTAATGCGGCAGAAATGAATGGGAGAACTAGGTCACCGCGAGGAAATCTGCCTCTTCTATTCCCGCTTCGTATCACGGAGAAATACAAGTATTTTAAACGCTCGACATACACAGATTGGAATGCTTCGGAAAAACTTGAAACGCGGGGAGAAACACCCACGAAAAGCCAGATTGGGCAGAACAACCTGGCAGGAAAAATACATTTGAAGGCTAGGGTGTACGTCAAACGCTGCGGGCCTGGGGGATATCAGAGCGTTGTTGAAGGCGCAAAAAAGAGCGGAGTGTAACCTCACCTGAGGGCTCTAAAGTGCCGCTGGGGGCGGGGAAAAGGAAAAGAACAAGGGTAACGTACCCTGCGAAATTTCGAGAAACACGAAGGGAAAAAGCGGCCTGATGCATGCAATAAAGGGATTGCGTAGGGACGTCTCCAACTAAAGGGTAAGAAGACCGATGGTTGGGGCAGCCCCAGGTCCCTTAACCAAAATCCAGGAAAATGCCCGCGAAGAGCCGCGAGACTAAACAACTATTCCGTGATAGACTAAGGACAGCTGTGGGAAGGATAACAGGCGATTTCTCTACTCGAGAGTCATCGGGCAGATAAAAAAAATCAAGCTCATCGCCCAATAAAAAGACACCACGAGCCGGTGGGGAGATGGCACCGAAAGAGGAGTTACCTATGTCATTTCAACTAGTTACGAGAAAGTCGGAACTGGATGGAAGTTGCTGGGAACGAAGCTTTTGCTCCAAAATGGCAGAAGGCTAAGAAACTGTCAGGAAATAACCTCGGGCACAAGAAAAACAAAAGCTCAAAAGAAAATTTCATACACCGACGAAGAAAATAGAGGGTGACAGGGGGTCAAGTGGGTTTGGGGGGGAGAAGGGGGGGGGGAAGAGAACAAACAGCTTCACTGCAGCAATCTTATTCTTGGACGATAATAAATGGGAAAGAGGGGAGCTAAGGAGGGGGAGCAGGGGAGTCGAAATGGGAAGGATAGGCCACCTGTACTAGTTGGGTGCATGAAAGTGTAACGCCCTGGGGTCATTTTTCGGTTGAAGGAGACGTGGGGAGAGCGGGTCACTTTGCGTTACAATACCCGGGAGAGCTCGCAACTACACGGGGGGGGAGTTTCTCTAGTACAAGTGGAAAAGACGCAAGGGAGAAGCTCAGAATCCGAGTCAACGAGACCCCCTACTGAAGGAGGCATCAAGGCTTAGCCATGTGGTGAATAGGAGACACGGGAGAGAGGATAAAAAAAGGCGAAAACCTTCTGCGCCCAATTTACGGGGGGCGAGGGGAAGGCGAAGGGACGAGACGTCCTGGACAATAAGAAAACCATGAGCACATCGATCAAGAAAAGGAGAAAAAAAGGGAGACGTTGGGGGATTTCGCAACGCACAAAGTGAAAAAAACTAATGGACCCGATGCTCGCTAAAAGAAAGGGAAAAGAGGCTAGACAATCAGGAAAAAGAGAGGGCTGAAGGGGGGAAGAGAATATTCACAACAGGCGACGGGAAGAAAAAGGAACCAAGAAAGAAGAGATCCATAATGTCAGTTTCTTCCGTAAAATCCTAATTTAAAAAGAATGAAGTTGAAAAGAAAAACGGCTTTCTAAACAAAAACGCTCTTAGAGCAAAAGCCGAAGGAAAGGGTCTGGGGGGAAAAAAAAAAAAATTCTAGTTAGCGTTAGGCGGGGGGCCCTCATTAAACGAGCACGGGCCGGTAGGAGTTAAAACGAACTTTGCCTGGGTCAATCGGGAAACAAAGAACGTCAAAGGGACAAGGTCGAGTCGTCAAGAAAAAATCTTTTCACGACGAAAAAGGGTGATCAGAGGGGACCAAAAAAGTGCCACTAGCTCGTCTTTTAAAATGAAGTTGCCTATAGGAAGGATTGACGCGGGGGGAGGAGGCGCCGCAAAAAACAGAAAAAAGAGCAGGGTACGACGAAGGAACGTCTTCCACCCGCGTAAATGTCTTCGACGAATCACACTCATATGGGGGGAGAAGATCCGCGAAGATCGTAGGGAAAGAGTATGGGTGCAGGGGGGTGTAACAATAGGATATCAAACAAGAAGGGAGGCGAAGGCCATCGCGAGGGGGGAATGAAAAGAAATGGGGAGGGCTCAAGGGAAGGGCAAGGATTCAGCGCTGCAAACGGGTTGCAGATTTCGGACGGAGGATTTGCAAGTTTTGAAGGGGAGGGAGCCCAGAGGGCCGTGGACGAGAAACAGAGAAAAAAAAGCAGGGAAATTCAAAAACATTCTCGCGGAGGCAAACGATCGTGGAATCACAGGCGCCACTTTTGGGGGGAAGACCCAAGGAGGGAAGAGATGGGGGGGAGTAGTTTCAAAACTCAAAGTGGGTCCTGTGGGGGGGGGGGGGGGGGGGGCAAAGCGGGGAAAACAGAGCGATATAGAGGGGGGGCCCATGTCCGGCCGGAGGGGGAAAAGGTTGGACAACAGTATTTCTGTTTCTCTTAATAAGGGGAACAACGAAGGAAGGGGGAAAGGGGGCGAGGGGACATGCGTCTAAGGCCAATGGAGGGCTGCAACCAGGCAAGAAACTTAGGGTGTTCATCGTGCTTTCAAAAAGATAACGTTGAAGGGCACAGGAGGAAAAGGGGGGGGGGGAGAAGAAGACTAGCATTCACGGCTTTGGGGGACAAGTCATGGTTTGCGCTGAGCTGTAGCACCCGCCGCCGAGATCCCGAGGGTCCACCAACAAAGAGGGGGTGCTGAGCGAAGAAAAGAACAAACTCATTGATGGGGGGGAAAAACGGTGGAGGGGGCATGAACAAAAAAAGGCTTTCCTGTGGAATCACGTATCGGTGTGGCCACCGGAAAAGGCCGGCCGTTTGAAGGAGAGAGGGTGAGGGGATTCACCCTCAAGTTTGGGAAAGGGAGCGTACTAAGAAGGGAAAGGAGAGAGTTGATCTTGAGAGGTTGAAGGAGAAGAAACGGGCGCGGCCTCTCAATGGGGGAACTGAGGGGGGGAAAACACATCGAGAAATACTCGTGATCCTCAAGAAGGAAACGATCTGAAAAAAACCAAAAGGTAGGGGGGTGATTTAGATAGGGCCGTTCCCATTTTTGGGGAGCCTTGGGAGAAAAAAATCCTACACAGAAGATGTACGAAGATGCTATGCAGCTACGTAGAAAAAAAAATCCAGAAAAGTTACTGTCTTCGAGCGATGTTGGGGGACTGGGGGGGAAGAGGGGGGGACCAGAAGGGGTTTTGCAAGACTCGGAAGGTCCTTAGTCTCGTTTTTGGGGCATTGTGTTTGGTGTCTTTATTAGAGATGGCATCTGGATAAAAAAAAAAAGGAAGAGGATGAAAATAAAGACCTTTCGGACTTAGCGCTCACAGAAGGAGCACAAGAGAAAAACTTATTGATTGGAACCGGAATGCAAAAGAACCACCGGTTATTCGGGAACTCACTTAAGGTGAAGAGAGGGGAAAGGTGTAACTAATTGCTCTCAACTCCAAAAGATCGTCTGTATATGGGATTCAGAAAAATTGGGCACGGAATGAGTAGAAGACAGAATCCGGCGTTTGGGGGACCGGACGTGATTGATCGGCTATCGATGGTGGAACCTGTCCCGGGAAAAGGAGGACGGTACGCCGGACTTGGTATTCTAGAACCAATGCTACCCATAAAGCGGAAAAAGAGAGTCAGGACTTACCGAAGGAACCTAGGAGGATTTTAGATAGAAACCCTGAAACTGGAACCGCGGACAAAGGTTCTTGGGCATGAGAGAACATAGAAAAAAGGAAGGCGAAACCGAAACTATTCTTCAGGGGAAAAGGAACCCAGAAGAAAAATTGGTCCAAAGCACAACGGGTGGTCCTACCGGGAGGGGAACGCGCAAACCAGTGGTTGTTTGGAGGGGGAACATTTGCAGTAACAGGGAGGGGCATGCCTGCGGGCACAAAAAAACAGAGAAGGAACGAAGCTGTCAGGAAAAAAAAAATTGGAGCACAAAGTGGAATGGGGGGGAAAAAGAGAAAGGTGAAGAAAAAATAAGTTTCGGAAGAAAGGGTCGGGAAGAAGGGAAAACCGCACCGAAAGCGGCCATCTTCAGGTTCTAAAAGCTATATTAACAATGAACGGATGGAACACACTCTAAGATCGGAGTGAAGGACCCTAAGCTTAGGAAAGAAAAGGGGGTGGTTAGCTTTGGCTACCACACGCCCTTGCCCCACAAATGACTTGCAGGGACTACTGGCTCGACGGGCCACCAACGGCCTTTTGGGGTAAACTGCATAGCGGAGGAAAAATCTAGGACGGAGATTTACCTCAAAGTATACGTATCGAAGAGAAAGAGGAGATGAGGGGAAAAGACATGGAACAACTTTTGGGAAAATAAAGAAAGGATTCTGCAAAAGCGGGGCAGCGCGAAAGAAGACTACGTAATGCTGCACCTCTTTGCTTCATTACAATAGGAGAAGGGGAGATAGGGAGGGGACGAATACAACCTCATATTTGCACCCGTCACCGCTCTAAACTAAAAATAATCCCGAGGGACTGAGAACCATCAGGAGGACTTGATAGGAGACTTCCAAGGGGAAAAGACTAACACAGAGGACCAAACCGGGGGGGCTCTTTCGCGGTTACGGTGGGCTCAGATCAATTTGTGAACCCCTCTCTTCGCTGCCAAAGAAAAGTTGGCACGGGGTGGTCCTTCGGAGTATCTTCAGGCCTTTATTCTTTTTCAAATATTTCAGCGGTGCACGAGATCTGGATCCTGGAATGGTTCGCGGCTTGGGAGACAGACCGAAGGGGGCAAAGGGAGATCCGAAGAAGGATCGACTACTCTGTTCCACTACGCAACGGGGACAACAATGAATGAGTGGGAAGCACGAAACAAAGGAAGGGGGGTCTCATGCATAGTGTCCAAGTTGTGAAGGAAAAAGAAGGACCGAGACACCACAGTCCGGCATTAGGCTGGTGGAAAGAGATAGGTATCAAGCAGGGATGAACGAGATCTCGACTAATATTCTCACCGCTATCCGACTTTGATTATGGGTATAAGCCGTCAAAGTAAATCGCATAGGAAGGATCTTTTGCACTGTCGAGGGCAAAAACAAAAAGGGGGGAAGGCATCTAGGGGAAACAACCTGTGCATTGCTCAGCCGAAAAAGGAGTAGCAACAAGCCTGCGAGAAAGCCGGGGACCATGTGCCCGAATCCCAAGAGGTGGCTAACATCGTATGAGGGGATCGAGGAAACAACACCAAGGAGGAAGAGATGAGAACCCTTCTCAGGAAAAAGGATTGCCACACATTGGTGCGAGAGAAAAAGGGGTCGGTTGTCGATTGCTCTCTCACACCGGGCAGGGGAACTCGGAAAATCACATACACGTTTTGTTGATAAATAAATGTAGTGGAAAAAAGGTTACAACGCAAAAAAGAGCGCCATAAACTGAAACAGCGAACAAATCATTCAACGGTCTATTTGCCTACGGTTAAAACCAAAAGTCCGATATCGGCGCTAAAAAGAAAGTGCGTCCATAGTCTTTTGGGGCTACGCACGCTTGCTAGACAAGGCGCAGAAAAAAAAAAAGCAATTGAGAAAACGCTCGTCATAGAGCACACGCATAGGATAAGGAGGGTATTGGGGGGAAAAAAGAGGAGAAGGTATTTTTTACATGCGAAGCGTGTTCCGTAAAGGAAGAGGACCACATTTCGTGGGAACAGAAAAGGACAAATAGAAGAAAAGGACGTCAAAGAAAAGGGGGAAAAGCGCTCGCGAGATGACCTTTTGAGATCGGGATCGGGGGCAGCAGAGCGACGAAGCGAGGGTGTTTTCTGCGTTGAGACAGGACAGAGGGACGCGTATAGAGGAAAGAAAATGAAAATCAGGGGGGATCAGGAAAAGCACGAAAGGATTCTCCATCTCGGGGGCGACACAGGTCGACGATGAAGGTGGCAAGTCTCGAGGATCAGGTCTCGCATTTATAAGGGGTGTAAGTTAAGGTAAATAGAGGGGGGGGGGGAAAAAACTAAGGAGAATGCGCGAGGCCGGTGGTTAAGATAAGTCACGCAGAATTCAAGAGGGCCCAGAGATCAGTAAGTTTCAGACGAGGGGGGGATTGGCATTTTGTGGGGTTTAAGAAAAAAAAACTGGATATACGATAAAATCTGTTCTTAATTGCAATGTAGACGACGGAGCGAGGGGACGCACTAACTATAAATCTTTCTCTCACCAGGGTCCGAACGGTTTTACTTCGCGAAAGTTAGAGTGGTCCCAAGGTGGAAAGCAACGGGTCTGGGTCCTTTTATCAAGCTAAACAAAACCCAGGCACGGAAGAGGAGTGGGGGGAACATTCCAATCCGGTCGAGATTTCTCTGTCTGTGGTAGTTATAGAATCGGCAAGAGAAGAAGGCAGGAGTGGAAAACCACTGGGATCCGAAAAGGGCTCCCAGGCAAAGAAAAAGGAAATGGGGGGCATCCCTTGTTTAACAAGAAATTGCCAAGAAGAAAAAAGGGGAATAAAAAGAGAGATGAGGGGACATTCTCTTTTTATATGAGGCTGGGGAGAACCAGAAGCCCGCGACTCTCGCGCACTCCACCTTTGGGTTCTGAAAGAAACCGGGATGAAATCGGGAGTTTGGAAAACTGTGACGGTCCTTGGGCACAGGAAAAGACTCTGGGGGAGATAAGGGGCAAAGACTCTTATCTGTGTCCATCGAACACGTAAGAAAAGGGGATTGGTGCAAAAATCGAGTGGGGGAGTGATCAAAAGCTCATGGGAGGGGGGAGAAAAAAAAAACCAAGCCAAGCATCTCGTTGAAATCAATCGGGGAGGAAAAAAAAGGAGCATACGTAACGGGGGTTCCCAAAAAGAGGGAGACACAGGGGGAAGAGAAAGAACCAGGGCCAACTTCACCAAAAAAACAGATTTCCGACTAGGGCAAAAGTAACAGGTTGCAAAAAACCCAGACAAGACGAGGAAAAGTTGGGTCTTTCTCAGATGTCCATCCCTGAAGAAACGGGAAAAGACACCTGCACGGATGGTGTAAGCAGGGAGGCGGGACCCGACCGGGGGTTCCAAAAAAAAGAAATCAGCGCGTGAGGGAGTGGGGGGTGACCCTTGGTTGCCAGGTTGGGTCTCGTGATAAGATACATATAGGACAAAAAGAGAAAAACAAGGGGTAGTAATAGGGAAGAGCATTGACGACCTCGAACAAAAGAAAAAAAAGAGGGAAAAATAAGCTGTCCTTACGGGCAAAAAAACGTGGGGGAAACTCCCACCCGGGGGGGCATTCAAAGACCATCCGCCACTAAGAAAATGTGTTCGTTTCTTAAGCGAAACAAAAAAATTCAAATCAAAAAAAAGGAAGAGAGGATTCTCAATGGCAAGGAATAAGGGCCAAAGTGCGATCAAGTCTTTTGGAAGAAGAATAAGGATAAACGGGGCGGATCGATTGTGGGTCCATCATATAGAGGAGCGACACTACGGGTCAGCTCCACGAAGGACTCAAGAACCTTAATGTATCGTCGGAGCATGAGAAGGAGGGGGGGAGGGGTGAAGAAAATCCAAGAAGAGGGAAAGGACCATTTCCATAGAAAACGGTGTTGAGGACACTAAGGATGCTGAAACTAGAAACACTTTCGGGAAAGGAAAAGAAACATTTTTTTTAAACGCACCGAGTCGTGAAGACGAAAGGGAGTCAACTTGCAAAAGAAAAGGTGGGGGACATGGGGGGGGGGGACAGAGCAGCGAATGCTAAGGGCTGTTAAAATCCTCAGAACAAAAATGAATGGTTCACAGGGCAAGCAGGGAGATGGATTCATCTAGTGCCTTGTGAGGTGCTTTTTGAAATAAAAAGAAAAAAGAATGCGTGCCGGGCAGAAAATTGGTCCGTTGATCCCAGGTCCCCGAGCCTTCCTTAAGTCTGAGGGGAAAGGGGGAATTCGCAGACTCTTAATAATTAAGTCGAAACCGAGAAAGGGAATATGGAGGGGACCCAGTCTCGCAAGCTACTGGGGGTGGGGGGGGTAATCCCCGATTTTCGAAACTAAAAGAGAGGGGCAACCAATCCTGCCGGGACGACTATATCTTCGCGAAGGGTTAAGGGAAAAAAGCGGAATGAAGTTTTGATCTGAAATATCGTTAGGTCCAATATCGGAAGGACCAGAAAAGCAATAGGGGTCTACTAGTATTCCTCAGTCGGATGGAAAGACAGGAAAAAAAGGGGGGGGGAGGAAATGCAAACCAAAACGTCGGGGGGGCGACTATTAAAATTCCAAAAAGCAGCAGTAAAGAACTCTCTCTCATGTTCGAGAGAGCCACCACCGAAGATTGGTAAAACCCACCCCAAGGAAGAAAAAGAGAAAGCAGGGAAAGTAAGCGAAGAAAGCGCGTCTAGAAGGGAAGGAATCGAAGCGAATTCACAGGGGTTCCTACTAAGAGAACAACTCGCTAGGACGAGATGGGAATTTGGAAGGGAAAGAGAAGAGCATAGCACTTCCACTAGGACGAAGGGGTCGAGCGTTTGCACAGGAAATCATGGCACAAAAGGGGAAACCCGATATCGCAAATAGGTCATTCCCTGAGAAGAGACTTTGCAAGTGGGAATGAATGGATCGAGGCTGGCCCTGCAACTAAAGGTGGTGCCGATCCTACTCGCGGCTAACAAAAGCAACTCGGGGTGCAGAACTACGTCGTCGCACGTTTGGGACTCAAAGAAGGGGCCAAGTTGGGAAGGGGAAGAAGGATCACACACGGCCACTGTCTCTTCGAACTTGGGGTCCGCGGAGATGAGCTAAGCTGGAGCTACAATCCTCTCGAAACCTATCGGAAAACGTCCAGCATCGTTTTCCGTCCATCATTTCTGAGAGGACTGGACGAAAAGAAAAAAAAAGGGTCACTGGTCGCGAGCACCCAAGGGAGTCTCTTGCACAAAAGGGAATGAAAGTGGCTGAGGGATGGGAACACTGTGCAGGAGAAGTAGCAAACTATCTTAGGGAAAAGACATGCCATCCCGAAAACCCAACAATGGAAATGGAAGTCTCATCAGTGAGTAGCCATGTGAAGAACAACAAAAAAGAGGAGAGGAAAAAGAGGAAAAAATGAGAACTGAGGCAACGGGAATGGGGTAGAGACAGCTAGGAGAGCGCACAAATGCAGCACATTCGAAAGCTAAATCAAGGTGTGGACACGAAAAGAACGCCTGGGGGTGCTCCTCGCCCCCTCTCGACACGAGCGCTGCAAGAATGTGAACAAAAAATAGGAACGAAGGTAAAGATATCGATTCCCAGGGGGTCGGAGACTAGAGAAAACTCCCTGATACATATAAGGATGACGAAAACAAACGAAGCTTGCAAGACGTGAAAGCCTTCTTTCGGTGAAAAAAAAACGAGCGGGGGGAGAGACGATGTATTGAAAAAAGAGAAGTTGAGCAGTTCAGCGGAAAGGACCAGAGGGAACGAGGGGGAAAAAGTTCGTTCTCCCGGCAGGCGACCCAGGAAGCCCACGCTAAAGAAATGACCTAGTGTGCAAAAAGAGGGAAAAGAAGGAGAGTGAAATAGAAAAACGAGCTCGAGGAAGGCGTTCAAAGAATCAAATTATGCGCAGGAGCGCTTGTCCCGTATGATAGGACGTTCGAAAAAAGGAAAATGTGGGAGGAATTTGTGTCTCTTGTAGTGACAGGAAGAAGGGATCAGGGGGAAAAAAAACAGGATCGGAGAGACTCTTCGTCTAGAATATTTATTTAGGACCCGGGTGGAGGACAGAGGGAGGGGGGGGAGCGGCATCACTCACTAACAGCAAAGTTCCAGGTACGCACTGGGGCGGGAAATTTCCGCAATGATTCAAGAGCTTCAAAGCGGAGGGGCCAGAAGGCGCAAAAAAACAGTTCGGTGTAGGGAAGAAAAATCGCCTGAGGGGAGATAGTGAGAAAAAAGTTGGGGGAGGGGGGGGGGGTTTTTCGTAAAACAAACAATTTGCAAAAAGAATAAAAAAAAAACGACAGCGTTTTGCACCTCGGAGAAGGGGAGGAAGCGTAGTGGGTGAACAGGGGGAAGGGGGATGGGGGCCCTCCTCCTCGGGTTTCCTGGGAAGGCTTGAAAACAGTAAGGGAAAAAAGAAGTAGGAAGAAATCAGTCGGGGTAGGTTTGCGACAACTGTGTTCCTATCATCCGTCCGAAGGGGGGGGAAAAGTTCGGGAAGCCAGCAAGGGAAAAGGAGGAGCGCCTGGGAAAGAAAAAGTAAACACCAAAGCCTTAAGGAAAATGGTTGGCAAATAAATGTGCAATCCACATGCTAGATGTACTACTCGACCTCTATTGGGAAAGAAGTCCTCTGGGTGGGATGCCGGCACATCTCAATTCCTGACTTTAACGGAATAAAATCACTTCCTCCAAAACCGTGGTCTGGAAGGATGGAAAGGGGAGGACCAACTAGGTACAAACTTTGTGGTCCCTAGCTGGTTTAGGACAGGCAGAAGTCGTGGTCAAAGGCCCCTACAAGGGTGGCAAAGGGGGAACGTTGTAAGCTCAGAGGGGAGGTTACTCAAAAGGGTATTGGCAGCGGTCATGTGGCGGAGTTTCTTAGACAGTTATATAAATCAAAAGTGGTTATCTCAATTCACGGGGAATGCAAAGGGGTAAAAAAAATCTATAACCGACCTGTCATAACCAGCTCCGCACAAAACAAGCATATGAAGGGTGAGTACTTTGCCGTTCCGTCACTGTGTTTGTGCCATGATAAGACAGGAGAAGGAGGGGAGGGAGCGAGAGTTCGCGGCTCTCTACGAAAATATTCGTTCGGAGTGGGGAAGACTGGGAGAGGGGTGACTCGGGGTGGGCAAGTATAAGAGGGTAGGGGGGAATGGTTCGGGTGGGGGGGTTGGGGAGGGGGACCGCGAGACGTCTCTCTCAAAACTTAGGGGGGGGGGGGGAAAGAGGAAGAGATTCTTGGCCTTAACCCCCCCCACCACCAAACACACCAACAAAACCGCACCAACACAAACCAGCGTGGGCAGGGCGTAGCCCGACACAAAAAAAAAAAAGAAGAGGAAAGTGTTGGGGGTGGGGGGGGGGTGTCTGACATTTCAAAAATAGAGCTACTCACAAGGACTTTTGTCACAATTGGGTAAAATAACACCCTATTTTCTTAGTCAAAGAAAAAGGAGAACAGGGAGTTGCGTCGCGAAGCCTGGAACCAACCAGAACACATCGGGAGGAGGCTCATGGACAGGAAAAACAGGGAAATGACGGCCTCTAAAGAAACAGAAAAGCAAAATCGTTGAAGAGAAAGGGGAAGTGGCGGGGTGGTGGAGGGTCGGGGGTGTGTGGGGAAGCATTTCAAACCGGTTAATTACTGGTTTCTCGCATACGGGGGAAGGTTTCGAGAAACATCTAGATCACCTCAACCTGCGTCGGGAGGGGGCGCTGGCCAATAAAAATAGATGGCAGCGAGAAAAAAATATGAGCTGAAAAAACGCGGTGCAGCAGGTCTGGACACCACGCATTTTACAAGTAAAAGGAAGGAGCCAGGCAAAAAAAAGAACATATTCGGAAGGTGGGCAGGCCGCTAGTCTCTACGGGCGGGGAAAGAAAAACTTGTGGGGGGAAGGGAAATAGTTCTATCATTGGCGGCGGGGTCGGGAAGTGGGTTCGGGGGAAGGGGGTGGAGAGAAAGAAAAGGGAAGAAGAAAGGCGTGCAAGAGCATTGCTATGACTGACTCTTTAATCAAATTTAACAAGGAACAATTAAAAAGGCTATTGGACGGCTAAATGGGAGTTATACGGCATCAACGGCCTCGCCTTGGAACGGCTCTAGGTAAAAGAAAAGCTTAAGAAATGACATCGAGGGAGGAATAGAAGGAAGGGGGGGGGGATGGGAACCAAAACTGCAGCAGTCGCTAAGGTTTCTGCTTTGCTACAATGCCAGCATGAGGGCAAAACAAAGCCGGGAAAAAACTAATCTCTGTCCGACTGGTTGAACTGCCTTGGGGGAGGAGACAGAATCGGTGAAAAGGGAGAAAAGGGATAAGATTGAAAACAAGGATGAACAAACTGGAGTAAACACGGGAAAACTTTGAAAAGGAAAAATCTCGAATTAGAAACTGCGCGCATTCGGAATAAGGCATGAAGAATCCAGAAAGAGCTGCGTACAAGGGTGAAAAGAGCAGAGAAAAAGACGCTATTTTACGCAGCCAAAAGCATATTGTTCACCGAAAATCCAATAAACAAGGAGAACAGCAGCTAAAGAAGCGACCTTAGAACAAGCGAGTCAGGGAGAGGAAGACGAAAGGACGTGTTGCCGACGACAAGAGAGTCAAAAGGCTTCTGGTTTTTACTGCGAAGATCAGTTGGGCAAAAAGAAATGGCTATCGGCAAACGCACCGATCGAGCTTCGTGCATTTTCAGGGGAAACCGAGAGGGGGGAGTGAAGAAAAAAGAGGGAGGGAACTATGTCAATCGCCAATGAGACGGGTAATTCCACGAGTGGCCCTGTGGAGGCAACTAACTGTGGGTCCGACGGCGCAGTCTCGATACAGGTGTCAAGAAAAAAGGACCAACAGTCATCCATACACTCGCGAGAAGGTTTCCATCTCTTGGGACGGGGGGAGGAAGCCTAAGCGACACTACAAATGAAGGCTGTAAGAGGAGGAGACGGGGTAACGATAAACGAAATCTTTATACTCAGGTTCAGAGGAGGATCGAACGGGGGAAAGGAGAGAACTTCTATCTATTGGGAAGGAAAAGCGGCCTCGGTAAAGGGGGGATGCGAAAGGGGTTCGCAGCGGGCACTGCGACAATAAAAGGGGACGTCAAAACAACCACACGGATGAGGGAAAGACGAATGTTCCGCAGGCGGATCGCCAAGGAGGGATCGAAACGAAGAGCCAGGCCCGTAAGCTGCTCAGCAGGTCGTAACCATGAAG
>Ga0179593_1572293_pt1 | contig 21720 bp, 18 predicted proteins | sample CZODoug2_1_08_16_FD_185931 | JGI IMG/M metagenome (GOLD analysis project Ga0179593, IMG submission 185931) | Vadose zone soil fungal communities from Angelo Coast Range Reserve, California, USA - CZODoug2_1_08_16fungal (PacBio error correction) | ecosystem: Environmental > Terrestrial > Soil >...
AAGGGGGCGGGAGCTGCGGAGGGAGGGGGGTAACAAGATGATGAGGCAGAAGGGAACCGGCGATTTCACAAGGATAAAAACTTCTCTTCAACAAAGTATAAAGAGAGAAGAGAGGGCAGGGATTTTTCAAGATTTTCTTTCTTCAGAGATTCCAATCACGAGGGATCATGCCAAAAAGGATGCTCACAGGGGCTTCCAAAAAAGAAAACGACTAAAAGTCGACAAGAAAAGCTCCCATCCGGCGCGGTCGCTCATGTTTTACGTTTTAGGGAGGGGGGCTCGGGAGGGGCTATGTGCCGGTCGAGAGGGGGGTCTCGACACAAAGTGATTGGGCGGGTAGGAGTCACCCGTCCGATGACATGGTGTTCCTTGTGCCATCAGAAGGGTGCTTGAGAGAACTATACGTAGTTCGTTAGTCTCAAAGGGGCGGGGTTCATCTTGCTTGGAAGCATGTAGAAAAGAGCACCTGGTAGGGGGGCGCCCAGGGAATCAAAGTCGGAGGAGCTGGATTCATTGGAGGAACTGGCCTCTTTCTAAAGTTCTTAATTCTAAAAGCACCTTCTCAGAAGAAAAGTACTGGGGCATATAGAAAAGGGGAGTGTGGGCAGGCGGCCGCTTTCTCATCACATCGTGCTAAAACCTCGGAGGAGAAACTGAGAGCGATCAAGGCGGGTCCGCCCCTTCTTCTTAAGAGCGGCCAGCTAGGGGGGAAGAGGTCGATCTTGAGAGGTTCGAAAAAGCCTCTTCCGAAAAAAGGGAGAAAGGGGGAGGGCCATGTCTCTTAAGGATCCTTTTTGGGCGGAGCTTGCCAGAAAGAATAGATGACATTGTACTGGAAACTCGCGCATAAAAGATGGTCCTTAGGGAAAGTTCGTGTTGAAGAGAGGTCTGGATCTCGTCGGTTCGTTGGGTCGAAGTCGAGAAGAGACTTTAGAAGCCATTTGCTCGTGGGGGAAATTCTACGTTTCGGGTGTTTTGTGGAAAGAATTTGCGGGGTAGGGGGAGGCATTTGTCCTAGTCTCACTTTGCATTCCGGAGTCTTAGCCTGCAGCTCGGGGGAGAAAAAGAGAGGGTTTCAAATAGCCAAACGATGTTAGAGGCTTAACGTTAAGCTTTTTCTTCTATCAAATCAGCAACCGGAGTCCGGGGGGATTGTGGGGGGACCAATATCTGAAATTCCTGTCTGTCCCGTGCCTGTGCGTTTGGAGAAAGCGAAAGGGGGGAGACTCAGGGACTACGCTCGGGAAGACAATCCTTCTGGTCGTTTGTCCAGTGCGCTATGTTGTTGTCGCTTTGCGCTTGCTTATCCTTGGTTCTCGCCGAATAAAAACGACGGGTCGAAATGAAGATATATTTCCTAGGGAGGTCAGCTTTGGGGGACAGTTGATAGTAGATCCTTCATTCTCTATCATTCTTAGGAGGCGTCAGTTAGATACCTTAATGAGAAATTAGCTGTGAGAAAAGCTTAAAGTAAGGAATACTGCTGTTTAAAAAGGCGGGAGTCCGAGTATCTTCACCGGGAAAGAGCACCGTATTGTATAGTGGGGGGGGCGGTTGGGTGGGTTAGGGCAGGAATTAGCTGAAATAGAATGAAAGGTGCTTAATCGCTAAGCCTCGGGACGCTGGCTCTCAAGGATAAGTCGAAAGAGGCATCAAACTGGGGTGCACCCGATAGCGTAGAGTAAAGGGCCTAAGAAAACAGGTCGTAAGTGGGACTGATCGGGCGGACGGGGAAAAAGAATAGCGCGAAATTCTTTAATCACTTTTTGGCTCCCGTAGGAAGGCTTTCTGAGGCTCAAGGGGGGGGTTTTTATTTTCTCTTCAGGAAAGATCGGGATTTTGCTGAAAAAAACAATTCACCGAGAGGGGGCTTCCTCTCGTCAAGGGGTTGGGCTGTCATAATTAAGGTGTACGAAAAAACCGTTGGCTGAACTGGCGTGCTTGTGTGTGGGGTGGTTGTGTAAGAAAGAAAAACCATCGGGGGAAGGTTGCTGGGGGAAAAAAAAAAAAAAGGGATCACGGGGCAGGAGTCTTCGACTATCACACATCGCGCCCAAGGGGAGGATCACTTAAGAGGGGGAGCTCCGCGGACTTGAGTTGAGGGGAGAGCCCCTTCTGTTCTCAAGTTGCGGGCCATTAGGAGTGGAGGGCGCGAAAGGAAGGAGGGTAGTCAAAGAGATAGTCCTGCGAGGGGGAAAAATTTTGGGAGAGTTTCTTGACTTGATCGGGGAGGTCGCGAAAGTGCGTCACGGACAAAGAAAAGGAGGGAGTCTTTAGTCGCCAGAAGGATATCTTGAAAAGATTTTGCACGGTAAGAAATTGGCCAGTTTTAGTCGGCACTTGAAAAGAGAGATAGCGGGCACCCGCAGGGGTCACGAAAGAGAAAAGGATATTTTATGGAGGAAAGGAGGGCAAAAAAAACGTCTCTCTTCGTGAAAAGGTGAGGAAAACAGAAAGGAGTCATAAAAAGTGCAGACTATATTCAATGCGAAGGATCGGAACTTCTGGCGGCTGGATCGCGAGGAGTGTCTTGATGGTGTGTTCTTTCTCGGGGGTGGGTTAGTCATAGGGAACTATTAAGCCAGGGAAGAACTGCAAAAAAAGCCTAGGGGGATCAACCAGGGCGATTCTCTGCGGAGAAACCTAGACGATTGCTCCTCTTCAGGGAGGGGGGGAAGTTCAATATATAAAAATCGGTGTGCTTTAATGGTCATGGAGATTTCTGAAAATGAGGGAGTAGTGTTTGCAGAGGGTTGGAGAGATGCGAGATTTGCATTCTCAAAAAATTTCTTCTCCTTCAAAAGTGATCGAGGTCTTAGTGGAGTCCCGGGGAAGGGAATACAGAATCAGCGGGAACCTGTCGTTCAGCCAGAAAAAGGGGCCATCTAAAGGCGGCTGCATTAAGGGAGCTCATAAGGGACTTGTTTTCAGAGGAGGAACACAGGTCGGAGAAAAATTTCGTAAGAAGGGGTTATAACCGGAGGAGCGGCGGATGCTGCGTATACAAACGTGAGAGCTTATAGGCAAGAGGAAGGTTCTATGGCACGAGCCTCCGCCCGAAAATGTTCTGCGGATACGATTGAATCGGATATTGTTCCTGTGGGGAGTATTGGGGGGTCTAAGGATCCTATCTTTGCACTAGGACATGGCAAGTATGGTTGGAAGACTTCAGAAATAATTGTAAAGAACACGGGGGTGAGTCATTATAGGGAGAAACATCACCCTCACAACTTTCAATGAAAAAAATATGAAGCTGATGGGAAATGAAAATCTGTTCTTCCGCGGGTAAGAAAACATTAATTTTAATTGAGCTTGGGAGAGGGAGGGGCATGAATTCTAGAGAAGGCAAAACAGAAGTTACCTTGACGCTTTCAATGGTGTCATAGGGACGTATATGGGGATAGAAGAAGGCAGGAAATCACGGGGTCCACTGGGGAGAGCGAGGTTGTTATATATTTGCTTTGGCGGGGGGGGGGTAGTAAGGAAAGGCAGAGACGAGGATATACAAAAAGATATAGGGTGAGCCTATGCTTAGTGCCATACTGGAGTTGAAGCGATTGGAGGGGGGTGAATCTTGGATCGAGCGGAGGCTCTTTGGAAGAAAAGGAAACTTGGAACGGGGGTTTCTTCCTTTTATAGCGGCTGGTTGGTGGGGGCAACATCAACGCATTTCAGTTGTGAGGGCTTGGTGGGGTGTTTATGGAGTGAGGAGATTGGATGAGAGGGAAAAAATTCTCTGATTGCGTCGACTCCGTAGAGATGTTTTAGAAGGAAAAAAGAAGCCCTAGGGGAAAACAAAAACATCGACAGTGAATAGCAAGCACCTATATAGGTTGGAAAAACTCGGTCAGGATCGAGCTTGAAAAGGAATATAGAGAAATGAGCCAAAAAGCGTCCCTATGAAAAAAAAAGGGTGAATGAGAAAGCAGTACAAGGAATTTGAAAGGTACGATCATTAATTTTTCCAGGCTAACCAGCCCAAGGACACGGAAAGTAAGGAGGGCTACGAGACATCCTTCTCAAAAAGTCCGCATGACGCAAAGGGATTCAAAAAGGAGGGGCCTAGGGAAATCCATTTGCCGGTGGGGGGGAAAGGGGCGTCCCATACAGAGGAGACTAGTGTTTCCCCTGGTGGGGGAAGGCCACGAAGGTCGATAAGGTCTAAGGGGGAAGCCTTCGCCGAGAAAGAGATTTAAAATTTCGGAAGAAAAGTTAGCCAGGACGAAACGGGAAGTGTTTATCCATTTGCGCAAAGGTGGGGCGGAAAAACGGATTCTGAGGGAACCAGGCAAAGGAGATTCCTGACAGAGACGGAGGAAGAAGGAGAATTTCTGAAATTACCAATTCTGTCTGTTCTGATCGCCAGGGAATGGCCTGGAAATGGCCCTTTTGTGGTAATGAAAGGGTTCCCAGAGAGCGAAGGGTGGATGCGAAAACAGGGACTCTTGAGGAAGCCTTTTAAATTACCACCCAAACGGGGGGGGGTCCTGGATTGAACGGGGGGGGGAAGGTTCACCACCAAAAGGAGGAAAGAATATATATGCAAGAGGGCCATCTTTCCCATCTGGCTCAGCTGGGAGGGGGCTCCGTCCCTTCCAAAAATCGCCCGCCAGGAAGAAAAAGGGGACATCCCGCTTGAGTCAAATGCTTATCTGCCCGGGAGAAGAAAGAAGTTAAGGAGGTCAGATGACCATTATTCTCTATGGAAAAACCAGCGGGGAAGATCTTAAAAGGGAGAGTTGGACCTCTGCTTGAAGAGTGCTTGTGCGTGTGCTGTCGTGGAAGAGGGCGCTATAACGTAGTACCTTTCTCACAAGCGATTTGTCTTGAAACAAATCAATAGTCTCTGTAGACGGTCTTTCTACCTTGGGCGGGGGACTCAGGGAAAAAAACCTTAGTTAAGCGCAAGGGGGAGGAGGCCTTCGGGACGGGATTTGGCAGGGAGGTGAGAACGCTCTTCATGAAAACACATAGGGGGAGAATGAGGGACTAAAACAAGCGAGTGGGTCCCCTTGCGCTCCCATGGTCAAGGTGAAAAAAGGTTCACAGGGCTGGGGGGGGGCTGGCTAGGACCGAGCGGCCCCTCTTCTCAATCGACTTGTGTAGGGGGTGTTGGTCCAAGCCGAAACCAGGAAAAAACTCACTCCGTCTAGGGAAGCGGCCCCCCTCTCACACCCTGCTTAGAGGACCGAAATCTTTGGGAATATTGATTTATCGAAGTCGTTGTTGGAAGAGCCGACACGGTCGTGAAAGCTCAAATCTCTAGTTTGGCGGGAGATAGAGGCGGGGACCCTCCAAAATCAGAGGAAAACACCTCACCAATATCTTAGTACGAAAGGTCACTACGCGGTTTGCAAGAAGACTAGGGAAAGGGATAGGGCGGAATAATTAGCACCTTCATCATGAAAAGAAAGAAGGTAAGGTTTTTAAACCATCACCATCGCTCACCTGATAATGAGGGGCCTAGTTCACTTTAGAAGATTGCGGCCCGTTGGCTCTCTCATGAAGAAAAAAATCCATACGGCGCAGGATCGCGCGACGGGGAAGCGCAGAGAAGTTTCACTCGAGGCACAATAAAGGAAAACTTCAAAGGCGGAAAAAAAAAATCGATCAACGTGCTTCTTCTTGGTAAGAGAGATTCAGAGAAGAGTCATAGGTGAAAATTCAAGGTTACCTATGGGGGGGGGGGGGGGGGGGGCTAATGCTGCCGGAAAATCAGAAATCGGAGAGAAAAAAAGCCTGCATATATCAGACGAGCATCCCGTGCTGATCGTAAAGGTTGTCGTGGGGGTGCTGGGCAAGAATAGAAAATGCAGGCAGGATGCGGGAAAGGAGAAAAATCCTGAAGGCAACGTTTGTACTGGTCGCTCTCGATGAAGAAGTCGCATCCAAAGGATGAAAAGACAAGGAAGATTTCCGTCGAGAGCCTTGAGCGGAGTAAAAGAGAGTGTGAGTCTATAGTGTAGGTAATCGTAGAATAAAGTCTAGCCGAGGACTTTTTCGTTAAAAAAAAACTGGGAGCCTGAGGGAGGATAAAAGAAAAGTCCCGTGTGAAATCCTGAAGACGTCGGGGAGCGATGCGAGAGGGAAAGAGAGTATCGCGCCCGGGGGTGCAATTGAAAAAAAAAGGGAGCCGGAGGACTCATAGAAAAAGGCCGCAAGACTCTACGCACGATGACGCGTTTGATATATGGGATGGAAAAGGGGGCTGGATCCAAAAAACCGACCAGGGGAAATCTCGACGGTCTGCGCAAGAACAGCTCTTCACGTCGGAACTCGCGAGGGAGGGGGGGGGAAAGAAAAAAAAAAAAAAAAAAAAAGGCTCAGGGCTGAACGCGACGGGAGAAGAGGGTTGGCCACCGGGACGTCCTTACAGGTTACAAATGGTTTCGATGAAGGGGATAGGGAGACGTCCCTAAAAAAGAGCGCGGGAAAAGTACACAAAGGAAAGAAAGAAGGCGTGAACAGCACTTGGCCTCACAGGTCCCACTCGCAGGCTATCTTGTACGAGGACCCTACGAACTGAGGAGAGCAACGGATCGAGCGTTCACCCGCCCTAAACATCTCTCTCAAAAACAAAAACAAAAGTCGTACAATTATATAGATTAACTTACAGGGGGATGGAGTCAAGAAAGACAAGAAAAAACGGGAAAAAGGAACAATGTAGAAAAGTTACCTGCTCGTTGAGGCGATCTAGGGCTTACTTCTTCGGTGGCTCCAGGGGGCAGGGGGAAACGAAAGTAGGGAAGAAAAGAAAGAGCAAATCACTCTTCAACCAGGAGAACCTTTAAGCCGCCCCGCTGGAACCGAAGAAATCTCAGAAAAAAAGAGAATCCCAGTCCCCGTAACTTAGAAAGTGGGCTGGCAGAGGACTTGAAGAGGAACTTATAAAAGAACTACTATAGCGGGGGTCCCTCCTACGGGGGATTTTCGCTATCATTTTAGAGAGAATGGACACAGAAGAAGGAATCAAAAGCTTAGGGGAGGGAGATTTAATTAACCGAGGGGGGGCCATTAAAACCGGTGAGTCGAAATGGAACGGGGGAGGCCTTAGTGGAAATCATACAGCAAGGAATATTTCCTCAAGCGGGGTCGATTAGGGGGTCCGACCCCGATCTGGAAGAAGGAACCACAGGGGCTCGTCCGTTCCGGGCAGTCAGAAGATCAGCCCGTGATGTTGGGAAGAAGGGCGAGGCCTAGGATCAGGAAAAGCCAGCAAAATCAAGTCGACGAGAAAATTTCCTATAAAAAGGTGCAAACAAGTTTAGGTGAACCATTATCATCGAGAATCGCCAAGATACAAAAAAGAAGGGGGGGTTAAAACTTCACAGTGTGGTCGCATAAATTCCATCACTGTGGGGAAGGGGGAAACTGCAAAAAAAAATCAAACGCCACGAGAAGAGGTATTTCCGCCCCGGTATTCCTTCGCATGAAGACGAGATCATGGAAAAAGTCCTTTGGAGAATGGAAGAGCTCATAAATGTCGGCCATCGCGGGGAGGGAACTCGTCCTCGTCCTATGAAAAGGGCTCCCCCCCTTAAGGAAAAAAAAATTCCGTCCAGGGCCGCGCGTAGTCTCGTCTTGTCTATGGAGCTGGGGGTTGGATCTGAAGGGGATCGAGACCCCCTAGGAGATAGTAAATACTTCAAGGGTTGACTGCGTAGAAGATTCTCTATCCCCAGGCGTAGATCAGGAAAACATAAGGACGAACGTTGTTTGGGTCAAAAACCATTAACAGGAGGCTCTTATTGTGTCGGGAAGGTTGAAAGAAAAAAAGGGAGTCGTCCCTATAAAGGTTCAGATGACCAGAAGGGGGTTCTGATTGCAGGTCTACTCCTTTATGGTGAAAAGGGAAAAGATAAAAGGCCGAATTTGAACCAAAGAAAAAGACCCCCATTAAGGGTGAAGCACCTCCACCTATAATAGTGGAACGAACAGGAGAAGTCTGGAAAAACTAATAAGAGAGGTAAAAGGGGAAAAAAAAGAAAAAGAAACGATGTAGCACATGCAGACGATGTTTGATGCCTAAGGGCATCCTCCGAGCTGGGAATCATGGGCCAAATCCAAACAAATATCATCTCGGCGCCTGTTCCCGCTAGAAATTCTTGGAGGGTTCGCACAGGGAAGGAGGTTACTGTCCCCTAGGTGCATCTTTTATCTCATTTGCAGAAGGCGGGGAAAGATCGGTCATCTGAGAAGTTCCATTGTTTCCTATCTGTTGCCTAACGGCGGAATAAGGAATACAAATCTCCCGAAGCTGCCTATTCCCGCTTGGGGTCTAGAAGCGCAAAACCTTCGATGCTGAAACGAGAAGAAGGGGGACCAGGGGTGAGGGTCCCTCAATCCTAAACGGTTAGAAAATTGGTTGGGCAGCGGGGAAAGCGGGTGGAGAGAAGGAAAAATTTATCAAATATTCCGGAAAGAGCTGGGCTCAAAGAGAATCTACAAGTTCTGTGAGGGCTCCCTCACTCCCTCCCTTTCCTTGACTGCAACCGGAGTGCGCGGCGGAAGACCTATCAGAAAGGGAAGTATGTGGGGCAAAACGTGATGCCGGCGGGTTCTCACGGCGGCTGGGAAGCCAGGACAAGCACGACCATATTGAAAAGCGGATAAACCCAAGAAGAAAGCCTCCTCTCAAAAAACGTTCGTATGCTTGAAGGATCTCATCTAAGGATCAAGGACTCAAAAAAAGCGTATAGTGGGAGGGGAGGCACCGGCTTACAAAAACGTTCGCCCATCACGGCATCACGCTAATGACAGAAAACCAAAAAGCGCGAAAGATCTGAGGCAGCCTGACAGGGAAATCCACTACAAAAAAGTCAAGTAGGATTGCTACTAGGGAAAGAAAATCAGGGGGCAGAGCAGGGGAGAGTGGGAAAATTCTGACTCACTTCAGGTGAAATGGGAGAAATGGGGAGAAGCTCCTGGGAGCGACAACATTAGTGGCCTCCCTTTGCGAAAAAGTTCGTCTTTGCGTCTTACCTCACAAGGGACCTAAGGGAGGGACGCGTAAATTCGAGGACGTATAAAAAAGATCTCTAGGCCCGTGAGAGGGATCCTCTCCCTTTTCTTGGATAGGAGGGAAGGGGAAACGGCAGGGAAAAGAGGGGGGTTCTCCTGGAAAAGGGTCTCTCAGATAAAAAACCTCTCCTTGTCAAAAGGGAGGAATCTCAATCTGGTGGAGGGATGATATGTGGAGAGGGTTCGAGAGGCGCCTCTTCTCCGAAAAGTCCAGTTCTCTCTTATACAGTTGGATTTGAGGAACATGGAAGGGCCGTACGCCGACTGGAAGAGCCGAACGGGGAAAAGGCCTCTCGCATCACACGGAATCTTCCCTCTGTACCTAAAGGAAGGGGGGCTAGGGAAAAAAAAGGAGGAAAAGTTCGAAAAAGGTCAATAACGTAATCGTTTAGACAGAAAAGAGGAAGGTTGGCTGTGGGAAAGGTTCACTTCTCTGGGGTGTTTTTTGGATCAGATGGGAGGGAGGAGGCATAGGATCACCATAGGAAATCCACTAAGGAGGGGGGTCCGCAAGAGCTCTGGAGACGAGAAGCGTCTCCGACTCCCTAACATTCTCAACAGGATCTCGACAGCAGCCTGGGGGGTTAAACCGAAAGGGGAGTCTGAAAAAAGGCCCTCCTTTCCTTCTTTGGGGGACACACTCTGTTTCGAGCGAGAACCGAGTCCTAGGGAGAAAGGGAAGTCTCGGGTTAATCTTACTGGACCTACAGAAGTGATCTCGGGAGTAAGGCATCCTTACCAAAAAAAATGCGAAAATCTACCGCGAACCCTACCTCTTCTGGAAAAAGTGGTCGGGCCATGGAGGGGTCTCCGGAATGAGATTCATCGGAAAATCGGCAAGAGTTCTCTCAGACTATAAGGGACCCATGAGGCACAGAACAACTGCCAGGATGGGGCTGACCGCGCGTCATTCAACGAGAAATGAATAAGCATTGAGAAGTTGGCGGGTTGGACAGAATATCTTGCCACCAAATTAGGACTGAAACAAAGGAATCGTTTAAGAAAATCTGTGGGGGACTGAAGGCTCTAATATACTGGCCGAGTCCATGACCGGGGGAGACTGCCGCGGTGGGTCCACGATTACCTGGGAAAGGGAACGGATTCTCGGTGGGAAAAGAGGGGGGAATGTAGTAGGTCCTATAAGGCACGTGGGGTGCTGGTCACCATCACGGTCTCCTTATCAACCAGTGGAGACTATTTAACGAAATCCGTCTGGGAGACACCGGCCTCGCTATACTCGGGGGTCCATTTGGGTCATTATTGACACGTAAGTTCAGGGGATGTCATAGAGGGGTATTAATACGAACAGGACTCTAAGCAACGAAAAACCTTGTGCTGTGCGAAGGGGCTTCTTTTTAGTCAGGCTGGTCCAAAAGAGAACCGGGGAGGATAGAGACTAGTAGGGGAGATCCGCCAGCGCTGGTCACGTCTGTCCCGCTGGGAAAATGTCCTTTCTATCCCAGAATTGGAATCCTTGATTGCGAAAACGAGGGGAAAAAAGGGGTTCCACGCGTGGAACTTTACTTCTTCCATGGACTCTCCTTTTTAGCGAATGGCGAAAAAGCTTCGAGTCCAAGGCGCAAGGAAAGCATTACCGAAAAGAATCTTCTTACAGCCTTCGAGGCCTCCATTTCTCACTCATTAGGATTGGTCGAGGGGAAAGTTCGGAAAAGAGATTTGGAAAACGGGAAAGGCTTGTCACCACACCTCAAAAGTAACGACAAATACAAACAACCAAACTTATGATGTAAAATATTGAACCGGTTGAAAGGGAAGGAATCTCGATCCTCCCGGCGGGCAGAAAAAGAAAAAATAATGTCTCGACAAAGAACGTTCGCTTTTACCTGTGCTAAGAAAAACCTACTCGGGGCGCACGAGTGGAAAGTGCGCGGGGCACGCGCCGAAAAGGACGACTGTCAGGGCATAACAAAAGAGACCTTATCCACCAAAAGAGCACGCTGCGGCTCCGCGCCCCGAAGCGTGAAGACGCCGGACCCCGTAGAAAGGCGGGAAAAAAGAAAATAGAGCTGGGAAAAGTATGAGCTAGGGCAGAGTCCCTGTGCGGGTCTCGAGCTTGTGGAGGAACTTATGCAGCTAAAAACTCGCCAGCTAGAACGTAGCGGGAGTACAGGCTTCCATTAAGCCGAAGGCGATTTCGAAAGGCTTCTCCCTGTGGAAATCAGCAAAATTCCTAGGAGGTAAAGAAGTCTAGGGGGGCATGCTCAGCCCGACCCCTATCGCGAGAGAGAAAAATAGAGGGGTCCGGTCTTATTCAAGCAACTTTCTGGTGACCCCCGTTCTGGAGGTAAGCCGAGTCGGCCGAAAAGGCCAGAAGAACTCGACGAGAAAAGGGGGTACTGATAGAATCTTTCAGGGTGATTATTCACAAAAGTCCGAAACTCTTACGCCAAAGGGCCCACGATTCATTCCTAAGATTCCGATGTTTTTTGCTTGGATAAAGAAGGGGGGGAGGTCCCATACCAAAGTCCAAATTCCGGAAACGTCATCAAACTTGTAGGTCAGCCCACGCTGAATTAGATTCCGCCGGGGCATTCATTTGATGGGGGAAGGGTTTAGGAAAAGGAGATTTGAAGATCTAGTAAGGGGGAAACAGGGAAAAAAAAAAGGCCAGCAGAAGAGAGGACTCCCAATCCCAGGTTTCACTAAGCCGTAAAGTTTTCTCCTCAGGGGGGGTAAGGAAGGAGGGTGGAGTGCAAACCTTATCAGGGGTCAGCAGAGAGGGAAGCGTTCCTACCCGCTACAAAAGCTTTAGTGGGGGGGAGGGTATTAGGAGGGACATCATCACTCGGGGAGAAAGCTGCGTGGGACACAAGACAAAGGAGTGCGACTTGGGATAGTCCGGTGAACCCCCCGATTTCTTGACTGAAAGCATGTCTGGCCGCTGCGCTCCGCTGGTGTGGCGAGACGGGGATGAGGCACACGGGGATTTCAAAATAACTCCGGAATAGTGGTTAGGAGGCACCAGCAGGAACTGTCCAAAAGACACCCACACGACCCAGAGAAAATACCGATCCACTCCAACTAGATGGAAAGACCGGGCGAGTGAAAAATCCACGGACGGGGGAAAAGCACGAGAGCCCCCCCGACCTATTGCAGGGACTAGGGAAGGGTCGCGCGCGAAAGGATGTTCAGGGGCTTGTATCGGGCTTGTGGGATTGGCTGGGCAAAAATTATCCTCGCGAAAAGAAAAACTGCGGCGACTTTACGACGGGAGCCACAAGAGAAATCGTCTTTTCCGTCCACCTAACTGGGGACCCTGGTGGAGCGCAGGTTCCCCCGCTCTGTGTTTACGCTTTCCAACAAAAAACTCTTAAAATCTCCTCGGGTTCCAAGAATACCTGACGTTTGTCAAGGCGTCTGGGAGAAACTGAGAGGGAGATTTCGGGTTCTCAGACTCGACCTTTATACCTCTTCCTAATCGACATTTTGAAAAAGGATGGAGCCTAAGGTTTTATCCATTTCTCACAGTGTGTTCTGAAAGGTAAAGCTGTCTCGGGTATCGTAGAACTACTCAATTTGCCCACTCAAGTACTACCATAGTCGTGCGAAGAGATGGGAGAGATCAGACAGTGCTGGCGGCTCACAAGCAGGGACAGAGTTCCGTGACCCGGTCCCTTTTGGATTTGAGGAACTGAAAGAAAGAAGGGAAAGGATCAAAGGGGAGGACGTGGGGGGGAAAAGGGAAGTCGTGAGGGGAGGGAGGCTTTGAAAGAAGGTTATTACATACCGACTAAAAGGGGGAAGAAAAAGAAGCCGACCATAGGAATTGCCTCCGCGAGAGACTATGGACAACAACGCCTATTATGATTAAAATATAGGGGAAATCTATTCCAGGGTCACATAAGGTAGAGGAACGTCAAGGGCCTTTGGATCCTTTTAAGCTCCATCCAGTTCTCCGCAACGGCCAGGGAAAGCATAGCGCATTCTGAGAAACATCTTGAGAGAGTCTCCGCGAAAGTTACAGAAACCCTAAAAATAAAAAGGCGGGAAGGGCGGTGCCGGAAAAAGACAGCATGGTGAGGATCTTCGCCATCGAGAGGAGCGCGACCGATGGAGGGGGGGGCGCCAAGCGGCGATTCTTAACGCCGTTTGAAAGGGGGACCGAAAATGGAAGAAGAGGATAAAGGTGTTCGGGATGTCTTGAGCTCACCAGGCTTAGTTCCATCTAAAGGGGAAGGTAGGGTCTCATAGCACACCCCGGGAAGGGGGAATCTAGAAAAAACGCCGCGAAAGGGTAAGGGGATAGTTGTCTACTTTCCGGTTCGGCGCGCGAATCCGAAGGTGGACAGAGGAGCGTCACCACACGCGAGGGTTTCCCTTCTGTATGAACAGAGGAGGGGGGGGGGAAGCTTTATTTGGTTTGCTCGGAGAGGACGAACAAGACCGCTTCATCAGAGGATGAATTGTCTCTCTTATCCTGTTTGATGGGAAAGCCTAAACCCTCCTCTTCTGCGTCCCAGGGCTCATCAAAAGTCCTCGTTTTGGTGGCATCGGGGGCAGGTGCTGAGCTATCGAAGGGTCGGGTGGGCGATCCGTACCAGGAGTGATCCTCAAAATATTCGGTTTCTTTTCCTCAAAGATTGGTGTTTGCAGGGGGAGTTGCGGAGGCTCAAACTGCGGTGCCGATCAGAAAGAGCTACGGAGTCCGTGCCCTACGCGATGGGGGGCAGCGCTCGGAAGCAAGAAGGCCGGGCAGAGATCCTGCTCACCTCCAAAAACCTCCTCGTCGGCCTTTTCCTGTTGGGTGTAGGCGAAAAAACCTCCGGCGGCCACTCGCGAAAGATCCTGGGGGATCGCGCGGACTACTCCGCGTTCACCACCAGGAAGCTCGGGGACTAAGGCCTGGAAAATCCTCCTAGAGGGGGAGAGAAAAGCAAAGAAACACTACATGAGGAATATACCGAGATCCCCTACAGCGAAATGGGGGGCGGGGGGTAAAAGGGCGTCTATAAGGGAGGCGTCATCGACAAATAATGATTCAATGATGTACTAAAAAAGGACCAGGGCACCTCGACAAAAAAATAAATTAGAGGCTAAACTCTGAGGGGCCAGGACCTTCATCACTACGGGTGCTACGGAAGGAGTGGTGGATTTCGTCGCCAGGTGGCCCACAGTGATTGCCGCCGTTCTCAACAAAAAGGGTTCTTAATCTATTCTGGGATCGTTGTTTTACCTGCTTAATGTCCAAGAGAAGTGCTTTGAACGGCGTTTTCCGTCGGGGTACCTGGTCTCGCAGTACTTCTCGTGGAGAGCCTCGTTCGTAAAGGGGGCGTGTCGTCATCAAGGGATTCAACAAAAGGGGGGGCTTCTCCTGTACCGCAAAAGGCGACGCGCCCCAAAGGTGTTAACCGATGCAAACAGATCGGGAAAGCTAAAAACTCGTCTCGGCTTACGAAAGTAGGCCTGGGATCTTATGTTACAAGCAAAAAGTGAGAAGTGCGGAGGAAATTTCCGCCAAGGGAACTTCAATACGACGTGATCGCGCTGTCTGGCGATGGGTCGGGTGCCGGGCCTAAACACATCTAGCGGGACCCCGTTGCGGGTCAAGAAATCTTCTGGGGCGGAACACGCTTCACAGTTAACCGCAATCTCCGGGAGGCCGGGAAGCCTTGTCTTGAGGGGCGGGCGCGAAGAAAAGCCGCGCGGAAGGGTGGGCCACTCTTGCGTCGCGTAGAAGACGCCTAAGGACTCGTTGAAGGATACTTTTAAATAAAAAAAGGAGTCCATATTCTCGATGGACCTCTCCATTAACAAAGATCTAAAGCGCAGCGTCAAGAAGGTCCATGAATCTATCTTGAATTCACTTTTGCGGAAAGGAAGGGTCCCTTATTGCTCGGAAAAGTGGACCTTTATCTCCTGAGGGGCAACCTCACCTCACGCGTTCAAAACAATATATCTCAAAGGATGAAAGGAGTGTTAAGTTTTCCTCTCTCAAGGAAGGGGGGGGCTCTCCTCCTGGCCGAGGGGGGGACGTGACAAGTTCGAATACCAATAAGTCGCGTTGACACTGTATCTGGAGGGGAAACTCCGAAATCTCGCAAAATCGGGACAGACGTATGACGACTGGGAGAACACTATCAATGCAACTCTGCAACCCATTGGAGGCACGAAGAAAAGCCCACCTTAGAAGATCGTAAACAGACTCCCCAGGAAGGAAAAAGGACCTCTTCAAGTAGGCCCTCTTCTTCTTGCCAAGAGCAGCGGAGAAAAATGATCAGGTCTGTGGAAGGTCTGGGCGAGAAAGGAGGGGTTATCTAGAGGGAACATCAGTCTCACCACATCTCCTCACCATTGGGGTTGAGGGTCGAAGAAAGAATAGAATAAGGGTGGTCTAACGTGGCTAACAGGGGATCATCATCCCATTGTAACAGCGTCAAGGGAGGGAGTATTTGGGTCCAGTCAAAAACCTATCTGAAAGTATTTAAAAAAAAACCCTGTTGGGCTTCTCCGTCCGTGCTGAAAGATGCATAAGGGGTTAAGAGAGTCGCGTAGTCCTATGAAGAAGGCAAATCAATTTCCTATCCCGAGTACCTAAGGTCCGGGGATGTAAGGGGGGGTAAAAGAGGGCCAGGTCCTCTTTCACAGCAGTTGTATTGACCTCACAGTAGACAAGAGCGCCAAAGGAAAAAAGATTTGCATGAGAAAGAGAAGGTGGCTCATGGTCCATCAACGTTGGGAACACAGTATGTCAGCCTTAACAGCACCCAACCCCCACGGAGAACAAGATAAGCAGGGAAAGTATAAATGATCTGGGACACCTATCGTGAAGTTGAGGGGGTTTGCGGGGAAGCCATGGGGCAGAGAAAAAATCTCGTTTGACGAAGCCGATGACCGAGAATTCCTTATATGTAACAAGGGACCCCGTACATTTCCATAATATTCGAGGACGTGGAAAAAATGCGGGAAAGGGGAATTAGTGGGGTGGGGCCTTCGGGCGAAAATAGGTCTATCCCGTCCGCACGAATGTCCCGCTTCATCTCTCCTCGGAGCTGCCGTATGTGGGAAGCTATCAAAAGGACAGCGCGAGTCCATTATTGGAGAAGGGTACTCGACTGGGTTTCCACCATCGGGAACATTCTTGGTTGGGGTGGAGGGTAGAAGGTCGATTTGGGGGATGGCTTACACCTATAGGTTCTTGGGACACCGGGAAGGTACGAAGGATTGATCGGAAAAACATTATTCATCCGCCTCCCTATTATTTCCCCCACCGCACCGCAAGGATCAAAAAAATCCCGAGAAAGAAATGGAAGCACTACCTGGTGAGCGCTCTCTTGAACACTAAGATATATATCGAAGACTTAGAAATATCAGAAAGATTTACTATTAAGGGGTCTCGGGGAAAAGTGCCTCTAGGATTTTCATGGTCGGTTGGAAGGGTGGGGAGGGACCATAAAAAGGCTCGACAGGGGAAATCTGATAAAACTTTCTATTCTTATTCGAGCCAACAAAAAAAGATCAGCGGTGACGCGGCCACCGCGGGTTGAACGCGTGAACAAAAGGGCGCGACGGGGCGCATAACGCTCCACAGAAGGGGCCAGGCCGAGCTGCCGAACGAAAGGGGACGAAGAAAGGGGAAAAAACCACGCGGAGACTGGAAGTCCTCGGGCGGTCTCGTACGACCGTCAAAGGAACGCGGGTTATGCACTCCTACGACCACTACCTAAGTGATCCAGGGGGCCACTAAAAAGGGGGTGGTTCTTTGGGGACCAATCTTTACTTATGGAGCTCTCATGGGGAGATAATCATAAAAGAAAAGCATGGCTGCCCCCCCGGGGCTCTCGCTATTTAGTTCCTGCCCCTTGTGGGGGACCAGCTCCTCCCTCCTCGTGAAATGCCCTATGGGAACGTAAGGAAAAAGCTCAGCAAAACGATGCCGGTCAGCTGAAGGAACACTTGTATTGAGGAGAAATTTCCTGCTTCGGGGGCTACCTGGGCGAAAAACCATAAGAATTTCCTAAAAAAGCTTAGGTATTTCTCCTCAATGATGAAATAAAAAAGAGGGGAGGTATATCATAGCTGATTAAGAGGGAGCATCTGTTATTCATGCAACTAGAACTTTGGGAGACCACCTGCTGGGAAGCCGCGTTAGGGGAGACTAGGCACACCTGCCAAGACTGTCGCTCATGCGCGGCATCGGGGCTAACAAATAAGGAAAAAAAAAACTAAGGGGCCCGGTACACTGAAAATGGCGCCAGGGCGGAAGGCACCAAAACGAAAAGGGGGGGGAGGAATAGTCGCCTCGCCGCGGGGGAACAGTCAGGCTCGCCCGGCGTGGTCGACAGAAGGCTGCCCGAATCCGACACTGGGCGTCACAGCAGACTTCGTGGGGGGGAGACCTGGTCACCTTTTCTGAGTGGTGGCGCAAAGGGTCACATTCTAGGGACTGTCCGCGGGCTACCTGACTGCGAGAGAAAAGCCCTGACTTGAGTCCTCAAGCCGGGGTCTACGGGGGGGATCGCGACGGCTTCTTTTCCAGGACGAAAACTGGCGGCTTGTCTAAGGCGGTTTTCCTAGAACACACTCGCCTTGGGGGGGAACGCTGAAAGGGGGGGAAGGCCACGATGGAGGTTGCTCCGCTCTACAGAATCGCAGCAAATCGCCTCAACCGGGGGGGGCTCGATTGGAAGGGGGAGGTCAGCCCATTACCCCGCCTGATCCACCCTACATGAAACAGATCAACTCGCAGCATAGTTTCCCCGGGAGGGCTCTTGATGTTCAAAAAGTCGCTTATTCTATCAGGAGGTCGGGGGGTCAAGCGCGAGCCGACACGTGACCGCCCATCTTAAAAAATTCAAGGTTTGTGTGGAAAAAAATAGGGGATGGGCCTTTCATCCGGATGTTGCCGATGACCACCATTAGGAACAGATAGTTTGCATATCAGTCTTTCATAAAACCGGGAAAGCCGGGTGACCTACATGAGAAATAAACTCATCAAGGCCCGCATTCGGGCCTGGCCTGGGCCACAAAACTCACAGGAAAAAACTCCTGGCCGGCGGGTTCCCACGCGCTATACGACTTATCCAGGGGACCGAATCCGAAAAAAGGGCCTTTCAAAAAAAGAAGGGGCTCAGGGGGGAGAGCTGCTCGGACCTCGACGGAGCTCGCGATCAAAATAACAAAAAAAAAAAGCGACCGCGGATCCCTACCTCGGCCTCACGTGGCGGGATTCGGGTTGCCATTTACGTTCGGGTCAGAGGGTGCAAAATTCCGTTATACTCGATTGACTAATTATTCGCCTTCCGTAGGTAGGTCCACACGACCAGAAATCGGGGGGGGGTCGGCCATAAATCCAGCTACGCATCCGTTTCGACATCCATATTGAAGTTTCGTTTGGGGAGGCCTATAGGGGGGAAACGTGAAAAAGGGAACTGCGGGGAACAAGTCGAAGCTCTTAGGCAAATCGTGGGGTAACGAGGATAGGAAAGAAACTCGACAACCTGCGGGACGGAAAAGCCTCGTGTCCGTTACTAGGCCTGTTCATCGTTCAGGCCATCGGGAAACATCTTGCGGACATCTCCTCGAGCAGCACGGTCACCCAAAGCGCTAAGCCGCCAGGACGGCAGAGAGGGACCCCTAGGGGTGTTCAAAGAGCTGCGACAGAACTGGCGAAAAAAAAAAGACCATAGGAACGCCGGCGCTGAGCGAAAGACCTTGTGGAAGAAATGAGGCAAAACCGAGGTACGTCTGTCGGACTACAGTTCCCCAGGACCTCCCTAACTTAAAGAGAAGAAACTATCGGGGAAGGGGGGGGATTTTGCTTCCCCCCGGACTGAGGGGATGCGGGAAGTCCACATAGAGCGACCGCCCCTTTGGGGTATCCCTCGTCGACAACGGGGGCGGAGGAACTTGTAAGGACGCTGAAGGGGTCCGGATCTCCGCCAGGGGGAGAAGGAATATGTCCTTCTTCACGGCGGGTGGGGGCGTCGGGGGACGGGTATAAGACACGCGGGGCGCGGGTCTTCTGAAAAGTGCTCGCCTGTGTCTGCTTTGCGGGGTCTAAGGGATACTCTGAAGCTGGACAAAAGACGCATGCGCGCCACGCGCAGACAGCCCTTCATGGCACAGCAAGGTCCCGCATCAGGTAGTCGGTCTTGGAAAGAGCCCGGAAGGCGAAGCACCGCAAACGTGAGCAGGGCAGGGACTGGCCACCATCAGCAGCGTTCACGACTCTCTATCAAAAAACAGAGGAGGTAGGGGTCTTGAAGGAAGGGTGAAAGGGAAAGTCCACTATGTGCGGCGCCTAAGAAGCTGCGGTCAGAACGGGGGGAAGCGACCAATCGACCGAGCAGTTGCTGGAGGAATGTGGAGGGTCCGAAGTGGCGAGGGCGAAGTCCCAGAAAGGACTCCGGGGGGGATGGGGCTACTGGTAGTAAAGGCCACGCTAAGAGTTAAAAGAGCTCCAAGTGGCCAAACCTGGGGAGAGAGGTCGCGAGGCGCGCCCCTAACAGCGAACCGAAGGCTTAGGAAGGAACCTTCAATAAAAGGGCCTAGTGAATCGCTGAGTATACTCCCGACTAGTAACGGTGGAAGCCCAGAAGGGTCGAGAAAGGTGAAGCGCCGTAAAAAAAGCAAAGAAACCACACATTAAAACATAAGCGCGTAAAGGGAGGGTACGAAGGGAAAGAGAGCAAGAAGGAAAACTGAAATAATAGGCTAACCTGACCCTTCTTTGGACCAGAATCAGCCAGTCCGGGTGCAGAAGGATGAGATCTATTTTCTTTTAGACAGGAGACCACTCAGCGAAGCCCTGTGGGAGGGCTTACCTTTCTGCTCATATCATCACGGATGGTGAAAAGAATGCGGGGTAGAGGAAGCTATAACGAAATGGCCGGGAGGGATCCCGAAAGCCCTACCCGTCAAGGATAAAAAAAAGTTATGCGACTGAAACGCTTTCCTTTTGCGGTCACGAGTTGGGTATGAAAGGAGGGAAATCAGAAAAAATTTAGAAATGGGAACCGTATGGGCATGAAAATAGTGAGGGTTTCACATGACCATCACTTGGGTGGGAAACATAACTAGGGACATTCCATCACCAAAGACACGATATTTAAGATCTTAAATAGGACCTTCGCTGGGCCTCGTTCATCACTAATTAATTGGGGGACTGCTGTACCGGGTCCAATTTCATTCATCATGTTGATTACAGATCGGACCTGATCTCCGCGGAGTGTCCTATACATGAACTCCCGCCCCAGGGGGACAAGAAAAAAGGACTGGGACCCGTTTCTAATCGGGCTCTTGGGGTCTCGTAAGCCTCAAGGTCTTTTTAGTTTTCATACCTAACCGGGATCGGATTCCGGTTTCAAATCTTCAGAAGCGGAAAACCCTACTATTTTTTGCGCTGATAGTGAAGAGGAGAGATAGATAAAGAAGGGTCCCCCGGCCTAATTCTTTGGGGCGGCCGGTAATCGAAGTTGTATTGTTTTACGGTCCACCACCAATTCCGGACCTAGGAGGGACTGGGAAAGGGGGACTCATTTATTGCCCTGCTTCTCAAGAATAGTGGTTTGGGCTAGGACCAGGAAGGATTGCAGTTACGACTCCGTCTATTGGAGATCTGTCCCCAGCAGGAATCCTCCCATCCAGAGGATGGAACCCACCAAACCAAAAAACCGGCCAAGATTTTGAGGAGAAAAGAAAAGGGTCGAGAGCTCGCTTGAACCACCAATCGAAAGGGCATAAAAACCTTCCAGAGGGAAGGACGAGTAATAGGTTGAGCTCTTTTCCGCCTCAGCGGCTGGGGTAAGGTTTTATAATTTACCAAAAGGATCCCACAGCCACACAGTATCAGAGGAAAATGTTCCCTCCTCGGACGCGCGGGCGGGCTTCGAAAGGAAATCGAGGGAAACTCGGAAAGTCTTTTGAGTGGATCCCTTTGACCGGAGGGGGGTTGAGCGGAACGAAAACCTGAGAAAGGTCCGAGCGTTTCCAACTCCAGAACGCGAAAAAAGGAACTCCAAGGCGAAGAAGAGTCCTCGCGAAGTTCTTGAGCCTGCGCATACGTATGTAATCAAAAGATAAAGGAAGTGTTGGATCCTACTCCAAACGTCACGGGAGGCGAAAGAGAGGGGTTAAGCAAAAGGGCAACGGCGAGGGTGAGCGCGGCCATGCCATGTCTAACACGAGTGCCGCGAGGGAGCGGAATTCTAATTCCGAAAATTGGTCTTGAGGCGTCCGGAAATCATTCCTGTGAAATTTCCCTTAGTGGAGAAAAACTTTAATGCGGATCCGCGCAAGAACTTCATCAAGGACGAAGGCGGGATTTGCAGCTTTCGAATAATAAGGGAGAAACTACCACGAGGACAAAGACGTTATGTGGGGGGATCCGATTTTACCGGAAAGAATCTCAAAACGGGGGGGGGGGGAAAATAGAGAGAGAAGAGGGAGGCACATCGGTCAAAATCTGGGAGTCCATCACGTCTGGTATAAGAGTGGGAAGGTCAGAAAGACTCGTTAGAAGAATGCATCACTCTGCAAAGAAAGAGTCGCTCATGCAGGGAATCGTTCTTGCGGGGGGAAACGGGAACGGGACGACCCTTCAAAGCGGCGAGGAAAAAACAATCCAGCACTGGGGGAAGGTTCTCAGAAAGAAGGATCGCGGCGCCTCTTTTCTGTGGAAGGCCTCTGCGGTAGGGCGTCAGGATCTAAGAAAGTCTTCAAGTCACCGAAAAATTCTTG